>ERZ773225.429-NODE-429-length-62779-cov-12.052452_pt1 | contig 62779 bp, 55 predicted proteins | sample MGYA00580993_ERZ773225 | MGnify/ENA primary metagenome ERZ773225 (study PRJEB29015, sample SAMEA2737748) | human gut metagenome | biome: human gut; feature: human-associated habitat; material: faeces | place: China | collected 2012 ...
CGCCCATGCCGGTGCCCTCGGGGCAGCCGCCCTGGATCATGAAGCCGGGAATGACTCTGTGGAAGATCAGACCATCATAAAAATGGTGATCGCACAGGTCGATGAAGTTGCGGACGCTCTGGGGCGCTTTGTCGGGATACAGCTCGCCTTCGATGACGCCGCCGTTTTCCATGGTGATCTTGAATGTAGGATTCATTGACTTCTCTCCTTCATGGCCCGGTCGATCTGACGCTTGGCGTCCTTCTCTGCCGCGGCCTGTCGTTTGTCGTATAGCTTTTTGCCCTTGCACAGCCCGACCTTGACCTTCACCCGGCTGCCCTTGAAATAGACGGACAGGGGAATCAGGGCGTAGCCGTCCTGCTTGACCTTGCCGTAGAGCCGCATGATCTCCCGCTTGTGCAGCAGCAGACGGCGGGGGCGGCGGGAGTCAACGTTGAAGCGGTTGCCGTGGTCGTAGGGGGAAATGTGCATCTGGTTTAAGAGCATGTCGCCGTCCTTGATGCCGCACCATGCGTCCTTCAGGTTCAGCGTGCCTGCCCGGATGGACTTGACCTCGGTGCCCACCAGCTCGATGCCTGCCTCGATCTCTTCTTCCACGAAGTATTCGTGATAGGCTTCCCGGTTCCGCGCCATGACCTTTACGCTTGCCTTCTCCAGATGTCTCACCCCCTGCGCAATTCTACGGTCATTATACCATAACTGTCAAGGGGATTATACCGCCCGGAAAAGTAAATGTTTCCGCTTACAGCAGACGCAGCCCCCACTCGCCGTTATCTTCCTGATAGTACTGGAACTCGTTCAGCGTGTCGGATTCAAAGACCTTCAGCATGTCCATGAAATCCTCCACCAGATGGTATTCTGACAGCTGCTGCCGGGGCAGCCAGAACACTTCGCCCTCGTCGGAGGACTGCAAATCTCCGGTGTAGCGGTCGGCTTTGTAGAAAAGGACCACATACCGGGCGTTGTCCCGGGTCTGGAATTGCTTGACCCCGCACAGCGTCGGATTTTCGATGGTCAGCCCGGTTTCCTCCCGGGTCTCCCGGATGGCGGCCGCGGTGAAGGCTTCGCCCGGCTCCACGTGTCCGCCGGGGAAGCAGATACCCGGCCAGCCGGGGTCATTGCGATCCTCCATCAGAAGATTGCCATTGCCGTCGGACACCATGACCAGCACGGTGAAAATTGCCTGTTCTGCCATCGTTACACCTCGTCAAACAGAAAATGTTCCAAATCCTTGGTGGACGCAAAGGAAAAGTCGCACAGCCGGGTCATTTCCTCCGTGATCTCCGGGCAATCCCGCCGACCCCAACCGGCAAAGGCGATGGGGACACCGGCGCTTCGCGCCATTTTCCAAGCGAGCTTCACATCGTCCACCACCAGCAGCTGGGACTGGGTATAGCCGTATTTTGCCATGATCTGCTCCAGCGGCCACGGGCTGGGCTTGCGCAGTTCCTCCGGTAAGTCCCAGCCGTAAATGTCGTCGGGGAGGATGCCGAAGTGGGTCTCATAGTCCCGTGTGATGTTCTGGATGCAGGAATGGGAGACGACGCAGATTTTTCCGCCGGCTTCCTTCTGACGGCGGATGATGTCCCCGATGCCGGGGAAGGGGGCGGGGATGTGATCGACGATGTATTTCTGCCAGCCGTGGTATTCGTCCACAATTTCCTGCTCGGTAAAGTTGTACCACTTTCGGCACATGTCGGCAAAGCCCAGACGGAAGCAACCCTCGGCGTACTCGTGGAGGGTGATTTTCGTCCCCGGGCGGAATTGATTCAGAATGTAGCAGAAGAAGGGATAATTGACGGTGGCCTCGCTCTGCACGACGGTATCGTCGTGGTCGAGGACAAGACAGGGGTATTTCAGCATAGAAGTTCTCCCAATATTTTTATGTTTTCTCATTATACCAGACGCCGGGCGGCGGTGCAACCACAAAATTCCTCTTGCATATATCGAACAAATGTGCTATAATGACAAAAACAAAAGGAGGTGGGCGCGATGGTGCGGAAAACGTGCCCGGTGGATGTGATATCGGTATGCAGCGCCAGCGGGGATATCCGCCCGCTGCGGCTGCGGGTGGAGGACGAGGAACAGGGGCTTATCCGGGTGAATATTGACGAAATTATCAGTGTGAAGGAAGTTCCCTACGTGGGCGTGGAAGCGAGGATATTTCTGTGCCGGGGGACGGTGGACGGGCGGCAGCGGCAATTTGCGCTGAAATACCTCATCCGCGCCCACTGCTGGTGCCTGATGGACAGGGTGTATTGATTTTTCACAGTGGAAATTATGGGGAGATTGTTGTATTATGGTGGTAAGAAACCGTCCGGGAGGAAGCACTATGGCAATCGTGACCTTTTACAACGGCGCCCCCAAGGACGCGCCGAAAACCACCATGCCCGCCCATCTGGGGGCGAACGCCATCATCACCTGCAAAAACCGCCTGCTGCTGGAAAAGCGCAGCGATTCCGACGTCTGGGGGCTGGTCGGCGGCGGCTGCAAAAAATGGGAGACCGGGCGGCAGGCCATCGTTCGGGAAGTCTATGAAGAACTGGGACTGCGCATCGCCCCGGAACGGTTCCGGAAGCTGGCGGTGTACGACAACCCCGGCCGGATCGCCGCCTTCCGGGACGGCAGCATCTGGCGCATGGTGATCGTGGTATACGCGCTGGAACTGGAGGAGGAGCCGGAAATGCACATCAGCAGAGAATCCAAGGATCTTCGCTTTTTCAGCCGGGAGGAGATCGGGAATATTGAAATAGCGATCACCCATAGGGATATCGTGGACGACTGGTTTGTCAAGGCAATTTGTGAATAAACGGAAAAGAAAAAGGATTCCTTATACAATTATTGAAAAAATACTTGTATATTCACGGAAAGTATGCTAATATACAAGGTAAACGGTGCAGTATCCTAGTCGGGGTGGCCATCTTCCAGGAAGGGCCTAAAAATCCTTTGAAGGGCACATCGATGAAGTCCCTGGTGTTTGCTTGTTACGCCCAGTTTCGGGTGGATGCTGGGGGTTAAGGATTCCGGGCGCGCGCAACGGCATGACGCATACGACCCGGTTTCCGTGGAGACTTGAAGCTTGTGCGACGACGGTTGAAGCCCTTAGGCGGCTCCGATCGCGTACGAATCAGGTATGAACCTGCAAGGCGGTGCACAGAATCGTGTGCTGCGTGCAGCGTAGCCTGCCTTGCGTGGAAATGCGGGAAAAGAAGACCAGACGGCCGGTCGCTATGGCCATAGCGGCTGCTGTCATCGCTTCTGGAAACCATTTCTGCAAAAGAGGCTAAGATCATGGCTTCCCTCGTTGTGGAAAACACCTAGGCTGTCGTAAAAGGGCAGGCAGGGGATTGCAGTACGGACTAAGTGGCAATCGGGTACCCATTATCATGGCAACACTTGGGCGGATGAATGAAATGGAAACGGCCTGTGCGGCAACGGCAGGTTTCATCCGGTGAAAAACAACCCGACCTAAGCCGTAAGATTTACTCTGCCTGCCACCGTTTTTACATTATAAAGTCGAATTGAGAGACTTTTTACTATTTCTCAGAAGGAGAATGTTTTCGTGGCGAAAACCGACCCTGAGGCTGCCAGACGGCAGCGGCATAAGACGATCCGCTGGGTCGTCACCGTTTTCCTGATTACGGTTGTGATTTCCGGCATCATTTCTCTGGTCTCGGACGAGGTGATGGACAGCAGCAGCCTTCCCGTGGCCTTTCTTATTCTGCTTGCCATCGTGATGGTGGGCATTATCTTCGATATCATCGGCATGGCGGTGGCCTCGGCGGATGAAAAGCCGTTTCATTCCATGGCCGCCCGGAAGGTGCCGGGTTCTCAGGAAGCCATCCGGCTTCTGCGCAACGCGGAGCGGGTCAGCTCCATCTGTAACGACGTGGTGGGCGATATCTGCGGCGTTGTCTCCGGCAGCGCGTCGGCGACCATTGCGGCGCTGATCCTGACGCAGGTGGACGTGGGCTGGCCGCGGGGCGTTTCGCTGGTCATGTCCGCCCTCGTGGCGGGGCTGACCGTGGGCGGCAAGGCCATCGGCAAGACCTTCGCCGTCAATTCCTGCACGCAGATCGTTCACATGGTGGGCAAGGTGCTCCATGCCCTGAATGGCCTGCATGGTAAAAAGAAAAAGTAATATGTTAGGTTGTGTCGAACGTGAGCATTTTACAGAAAATCAACGGCCATGACGACCTTACCGCTCTGGATGACCGGCAAAGAACCCAGCTCTGCGGGGAGATCCGGGAGTTTCTGGTCTCCAACGTTTCCAAAACCGGCGGACATCTGGCCGGAAACTTAGGCGTGGTGGAGCTGAGCGTGGCCATCGAGACTGTTTTTAATACCGAGATAGACCGCCTGGTTTTTGATGTTGGGCATCAGTCTTATGTGCATAAGCTGCTGACCGGACGCCAGGCGGATTTTCCGCATCTGCGGCAGTACGGCGGACTGTCCGGTTTCCCCAAGCCATCGGAGAGTGATACGGATGCCTTCGTGGCGGGACATGCTTCCAGCTCCGTTTCCATCGCTCTGGGTATGGCGCGGGCGAGGACGCTCCTGCATCAGGACTACAATGTGGTCGCTCTGATCGGGGACGGCGCCTGCACCGGTGGTATGGCTTATGAAGGGCTGAACGACGCCGCGGTGAGCGGCGAGCCGATGGTCATTATCCTCAACGACAATGAAATGTCCATCGGCAGGAACGTGGGTGGCGTGTCCCGGCATCTGTCCCGTCTGCGCTCCAGCGGCCATTATCTGAAGGCCAAGCGCTGGTACCGGGAAATTATGAAGAAGACCGCCGTCGGCCGGGCGGCGTACCGGGTGACCCGGCGGCTGAAAAACAGGCTGAAGCGGTTTTTGCTGCCTGCGTCCCTGTTTGAAAATATGGGCTTTACCTATCTGGGGCCTGTGGACGGCCACGACCTGCCGGGGCTGATCTCCCTGCTTACCACAGCGAAGGGGCTGGGCGAGCCGGTGGTGGTGCACGTGGTCACGAAAAAGGGCTGCGGCTACCGCTTCGCCGAGGAAGACCCGGCAAAATTCCACGGAATCGGGGCGTTTGACCCGGAAACCGGGAAAAAGCTGGCGAAAAAAGTCAAATCCTATTCCGACTCCTTTGGCGAGACCATGATGGAGCTTGCTCAGAAGGATGACCGGATCTGTGCAATTACAGCCGCCATGCCGGGAGGCACGGGGCTTCTCAAATTCATGCGGGAATACCCCAAACGCTTTTTCGATGTAGGCATTGCGGAAGAACACGCGATCTCCATGGCGGGCGGTCTTGCCAAGCAGGGAATGGTGCCGGTGGCGGCGATCTATTCCACCTTTTTACAGCGCGCCTATGACCAGATCATGCAGGATATTGCCATGCTGCACCTGCATGTGATCCTCGCCGTAGACCGGGCGGGGCTTGTGGGGGACGACGGCGCCACCCACCACGGCGTGTTTGACGTCGGATTTTTACGGCAGGTGCCGGGTATGCTGATCCTTACGCCCGCCAGCCTTGCCGAACAGAAGGATATGTTTTCTTGGGCGGCGGAAACATACAACGGCCCCGTGGCAATCCGCTATCCCCGGGGCGGGGAGGGCAGCTACCGGGATTCCGCATGGCAGCCCGGCGAAAATGTGGAGACGGAAGGGCTTCTGTGCTGCCACCGCCATGGCGGGGACGTGACACTGGTGACTTATGGTTCCATGCTGGATAATGTCCTGGAAGCGGCGGAGATTTTGTCCCGGCGGGGCATTGAAGCGACCATCCTGCGGCTTCTGACGGTGTCCGCCCTGCCTGCCCGGGAAATTCTGACGGAAATGTCCGAAAAACGCCGCGTGATCGTGGCGGAGGAAGTCTGCACCGGCTCCGGTATCCGGGAGGCGCTGGCATGGGAGCTGCGGAAGCTCTGCCCGGACTGCCGGGTGGACGGCGTCGATCTGGGGGCGGACTTCGTTACCCACGGTTCGACGAAGGAGCTTTACCGGCATTACGGTCTGGACGGGGAGTCCATCGCAAACTATACGCAGGGGGTGCTGTCCTAAGTGAAGGTAAAGAAGAGACTGGATGTTCTGCTGACGGAACGGAACCTTGCGGACAGCCGCTCCAAGGCACAGGCCGTCATCATGAGCGGCCTTGTATATGTGGACGGCCAGAAGGCAGACAAGCCCGGCGTTTCCTATGACGAAACGGTGGAAATTGAGGTGCGGGGCGCGGCGTGCCCCTACGTCAGCCGGGGCGGATTGAAGCTGGAAAAGGCGCTGCGGGACTTCGGCGTAAAAACCGAGGGCTGTGTGTGCAGCGATTCCGGCGCGTCCACCGGCGGATTTACGGATTGCTTATTGCAGCACGGGGCGAAAAAGGTGTTTGCCATCGACGTCGGCTACGGTCAGCTGGACTGGAAAATCCGCTCCGACCCGAGAGTCGTGGTCATGGAGCGCACCAATATCCGCTATGTTACCCCGGAACAGCTGGGGGAGCCGCTGGACTTGTCCGTGGTGGACGTGAGCTTTATTTCGTTAAAGCTGGTTCTGCCCGTGATCAAAACACTGTTGAAGCCCACCGGGCAGGTGCTCTGCCTGATCAAGCCCCAGTTTGAAGCGGGGAAGGAGAAGGTGGGCAAAAAGGGCGTCGTCCGGGAAAAATCCACCCACAAAGAGGTGCTGGACAATTTTGTTGCCCTTGCGGACGAGCTGCAATTCAAAATTCTCGGCCTGACCTTCTCCCCGGTAAAGGGGCCGGAGGGGAATATTGAATTTCTGGGGCATCTGACGCTGGACAATGTGGCGGGCATTCGGCCGGATACAGCGCTGGTGGCGGAATTGGCGCACCAGACGCTGGACAAGGGGGAAAATTCATGAAAAATGTCATTCTGACCCCCAATCCCTACCGGGACAGGAACTTTCAGACGGTGCGAAGCGCTATCCAGATTCTGAAAGACGCGGGCATTCAGCCCAAACTGTGCCTGCCCTTTGAGGTAGACCGCAATTACGAGCTGCCGAAAGATCTGCGTTTTTCCCGGCTGGACAGAGAATTGCCCAATGCCGAGCTGGTGATCTGCTTCGGTGGCGACGGGACCATCCTGCACATGGCCAAGGCGGCTACCCGGAGGGGTGTCCCCCTTCTCGGCGTGAACATCGGCACCATGGGCTTCATGGCGGAGCTGGAAAGCACCGAGCTGGAAAAGCTTTCCATGCTGGCCACCGGGGAATTCACCACGGAAAAGCGCATGATGCTGGACGTGACGGTGCAGCGCAGCCGGGACATTCTGTTTCACGACATCTGCTTGAACGACGCGGTGATCACCAAGGGCGTGATCGCCAGAATCGTGCATCTCTCCGTAAAATGCGACGGCGTGCAGGCCATGGAATGCGGCGGCGACGGCGTGATCGTAGCGACGCCTACCGGCTCCACCGCCTACAGTCTTTCCGCCGGAGGCCCCATTGTGGAGCCGGAGGCGAACAACATCATCATTACGCCCATCTGCGCCCATGAGGTGGGCAGCCGGTGCATCGTGGCATCCGACCGGCGAGTGGTCACCGTGGAGATGGTGCGCAACGCCCGGCGCAACGCCTATGTCTCCGTGGACGGCGGCAGGGCGTTCCGGCTGAATCTGGGCGATGTGGTAACGGTTCAGAAATCTCATCTGGAAACGAAACTGGTTCGGTTGAAGGAACGCAGTTTTTATGATGTGGTCAACGCGAAATTTAAGAAAGTGTAAGAGGTGACCGGGTTTGAAATCGAAGAGACAGGCAAAAATTATGGAGATCATCTCCACGACAAACGTAGAAACACAGGAGCAGCTGCTTAAGGAATTGCAGGAAGCGGGCTTCACCAGCACCCAGGCGACCATTTCCCGGGACATTAAGGAGCTGCGGATCGTCAAGGAGTTGACCAGCTTCGGCACCTACCGCTACACGACGGCGGCAAGAGAGGTGCCCAGCGCCTTTACGGGGCGGCTGAACACCATTTTCCGGGAATGCGTCACCAGCTTTGACTATGCCCAGAATATCATCGTCATCCACACCCTTCCTGGACTGGCCAACGCGGCGGCCTCCGCGCTGGACGCCATGAATATGAACGTGGTGCTGGGGACGCTGGCCGGTGACGACACGGCAGTGGTCATCATGCGGGATACCAACGCCGCCGCTGCCTTCTGCGGCGAGATCAAGAGCCTGATAGGCGGCTGAGAGGGGGAATAACCGTGCTGAGCCTTCTGCATATTGAAAATATCGCGGTGATAGAAAGCGCGGATATTTCCTTCGACGGGGGATTTACCGTCCTCACCGGCGAGACCGGCGCGGGCAAATCCATTGTCATTGACGCGATTTCAGCCATCCTCGGCGAGCGGGCATACCGGGACATGATAAGGACCGGGGCAAATAAGGCCACCGTCCGGGCGGTGTTTACCGGGGTTCCGAAGTTACAGTGGTTCGAGGACAACGGCGTGGAATACGACCCGGAGACCATCGTCCAGCGGGAGATTTTTCTGGACGGGAAAAATGTCTGCCGGGTCAACGGGAGCCTCGTAACGGTGTCCATTCTGCGGAAGCTGGGTATCCAGCTCATCAACATCCACGGCCAGCATGATTCCGCGTCGCTGTTTGACGAGGACAACCATCTTGCTTTTCTGGACGCATTTGCCGGGAATGAGGCGCTGAGAAGCGACTACGGAGAAAAATACGAGACTGTGGCGAAGCTGCGGCGGGAAATCGACCGCCTGACCATGGACGAAGGGGAAAAGCTGCGCCGCATGGAGACCCTGAAATACCAGATCGCCGAGATCGAAAAGGCAGAGCTGGAGCCGGGAGAGGACGAAAGACTGGAAGACCGCCGGAAGATCCTGCAAAACGCCGAAAAACTGAGCAACGGCATGGAAACGGCCGTGGAATGTCTCTACGGCGGGGACGATACCGACGGCGCCGCCGGGCTGCTTGCCCAGGCGGAGTACGCCCTCGCGCGGCTGTCCCGGTTCAGCGACAGCTTCAACGCTCTGCATGAACGGGTAGCCGACCTGATGTATCAGGTTCAGGACGCCGCTGAGGAGGTTCGGGACGCCCGGGACGGCTTAAGCTATTCCGCCGACGAGCTGGAACAGATCGAGTCCCGGCTGGACGTCATTCACAAGCTGCGCCGGAAGTACGGCACGACCTGTGAGGATATCCTTGCGTATCTGGACAGCGCGAGAAAAGAGCTGGACGACATCGAATTTGCCGACGACCATCTGGAACGGCTGAAAGGGAAACTCCAGAAGGCGGAAAAAGCCGCATGGGACGCGGCGATCGCCCTCCGGGAAAATCGGAAAGCGGCGGCAAAGGCCATGTCGGAGCGCATCCTGACGGAGCTGACCCAGCTGGACATGCCCCGGGTGCAGTTTTCCTGCGAGTTCCGGGAGACGGAGCTGACTGTAGCCGGCGCGGACGCCGTGGCGTTTTACATGTCAGCCAACGCGGGCGAAGCCCTGAAGCCCATGAGCAAGGTGGCCTCCGGCGGTGAGCTGGCGCGAATCATGCTTGCCATGAAGAACGTTCTGGCGGAAAAAGACCAGGTGGAGACCCTGATTTTCGACGAGGTGGACACCGGCGTTTCCGGCCGCGCCGCCCAGAAGGTCGCCCAGAAGCTGAAAAGCGTCGCCGCCCACAAACAGGTGCTGTGCGTCACCCATCTGCCCCAGCTGGCGGCATTGGCGGACAACCATCTGCTCATCGCCAAGCAGGAGCGGAACGGACGGACATACACCTCCGTGACGCCGCTTGACTTGGAGGGAAGAAAGCGGGAGCTGGCGCGTATCATCGGCGGCTCGACGATTACCGAAACCACGCTGAAAAGCGCGGAGGAAATGCTGCGGGGATAAGCCGTCGGTTTACACAGAATTTATGCGAGTTTACCCTTGACAAATTCCGCTCTGTTTGTTAGGATAAGGCAAGCAACACAGTGATGGGAAGAAGTAAGCGTCCCGATTCCCGCCAGAGAGCTGCCGGCAGGTGCAAGGCAGTGGGGAAAAGCGCCGAAATACCTCCCGGAGTGGCCTTTCTGAACGGTAGTAGGGAAGGACGGGGTTCGCCCGGTACAGCGAGAGGCGTTGCTGGACGCCGTGAGGGCATTTTTCGTGAGAAAGTGCCGAATTAGAGGTGGTACCGCGTATTTTACGCCCTCTATCCGTTTGGATAGAGGGCGTTTTTGCTTGGGAACCTCTGATCAAATCGTCTGCGACTGTGAGCGGATCTTTTCCGCCCACTCTTCGGTATCGAAAACGGGGAATACACAAAGTATTCCGCCGCTTTCGATACCTCGATTGTACGAAAAATCTCTCGCTCACAGCTCTTGCCGATTTAATCAGAGCTTCCCTTGAAAAGGAGGGGATACTATGCTGACACGACCCATGGATGTCCTGACCGCGTTTCCCGTGCGGAAAAGCAAACAGCAGAAGCAGGAATTCCGGGATGCGGCGCAGTCTTATCTAAAGCAGTTCGGTTATTCGCCAACCATCGAAAAGGGGAGCTTCGGCTGCCGGAACGTGGTGATTGGCGACCCGGAGACGGCGCAGTACCTGATCACCGCCCACTATGACACCTGCGCGCGCCTGCCCATTCCCAATCTGATCACGCCGTGCAATTTCTGGGCATTTTTGGGATATCAGCTGGTCGTTATGCTGCTGATGCTTCTCGTTCCGGCGATTCCGGGTGCGCTGGCAGGGCTGCTTACAGGGAGCTTCGACGTGGGGTACTATGTGTGGTTCCTCTGTGTATGGGTGATGATCGCGCTGGTGATGATCGGCCCTGCCAACAAGCACAACGCCAACGACAATACCTCCGGCGTGGTCACGCTGCTGGAAATCGCCCGTTCCCTGCCGGAAAGCCAGCGGGGCAAGGTCTGCTTTGTCCTGTTCGATCTGGAAGAAGCAGGGCTGATCGGTTCCGCCGCCTACCGCAAGGCGCACAAAAAGGCGTCTGACAGCCAGCTTGTCCTCAATCTGGACTGCGTGGGAGACGGGGATCACATTCGCTTCTTCCCTACGAAAAAGCTGAAAAAAGACCGGAAAAGGCTGACTTCCCTCTATAAAGCCTGCGGTTATTTTGGGAAAAAGGACGTGCTGGTTCACGAAAAGGGCTTTTCCGCCAACCCCTCCGATCAGGCGAATTTCCCTTACGGCGTGGGCATCTGCGCACTGCGGAAAAAGGGGAAAACGCTGTATTTGTCTCGCATCCACACACCGAAAGATACCATTCTGGAAGAAACAAACGTCAATATTCTGCGCGCGGCTCTGATCACATTTATCACCTGCGGTGCAGCGCAATAAGAAAGGAAAAATGAAAAATATGAAACTGTATGATGAACTGGTTGCCCGGGGACTGATCGCCCAGGTCACTAACGAGGAAGAAATCCGGGAAATGATCGACAACGGCAAGGCCACCTTCTACATCGGCTTTGACTGCACCGCCGACAGTCTGACCGCCGGCCACTTCATGGCGCTGACCCTGATGAAGCGTCTGCAAATGGCGGGCAACAAGCCCATCGCCCTGATCGGCGGCGGCACGACCATGATCGGCGACCCCTCCGGCCGTACCGATATGCGGAAAATGCTCACCAAGGAGGACATCAACCACAACGCCGAGTGCTTCAAAAAGCAGATGGAGCGCTTCATCGAGTTCGGTGAGGGCAAGGCGCAGATGGTCAACAATGCCGACTGGCTGCTGAACCTGAACTACGTGGAGCTGCTGCGGGAAGTCGGCGCGTGCTTCTCCGTCAACAACATGCTCCGGGCGGACTGCTACCGCCAGCGCATGGAGCGTGGACTGTCCTTCCTGGAATTCAACTACATGATTATGCAGTCCTACGACTTCTACCACCTGTTCCAGCATTTTGGCTGCAATATGCAGTTCGGCGGCAACGACCAGTGGAGCAACATGCTGGGCGGCACCGAGCTGATCCGCAAGAAGCTGGGCAAGGACGCCCACTGCATGACCATCACGCTGCTGACGGACTCCCAGGGCAACAAGATGGGCAAGACCGCCGGAAACGCCGTCTGGCTGGACGCCAACAAGACCTCTCCCTTTGAATTCTACCAGTACTGGCGGAACGTGGGCGATGCCGACGTGATGAAGTGCATCCGGATGCTGACCTTCCTGCCTCTGGAGCAGATCAATGAGATGGACACATGGGCGGACGCCAAGCTCAACGAGGCCAAGGAAATTCTCGCCTACGAGCTGACCAAGATGGTTCACGGCGAGGAAGAGGCCGAAAAGGCCAGAGCCGCCGCCAAAGCGCTGTTTGTGGGCGGCGGCGACGACGCCAATATGCCTACCACGGAAATTTCCGCCGACAAGCTGGTGGACGGCAAGATCGGCATTCTGAACCTGATGGTGGCCTGCGGACTGGCGCCCTCCAACAAGCAGGCGCGGCAGCTGGTGGAGCAGGGCGGCGTTCTGGTCAACGACGAGAAGGTGCCCAATGCCCAGTTCGCCGTGACGGAGGAGATGCTGAAAGCGGGCGTGAAGATCCGCAAGGGCAAGAAGATTTTCCACAAAGCGGTGCTGGCCTGATGCCGGTTTCCCTAAGCCTACAGAGAAAGCCGAAATTTGATGAAAACGAAGGCCATCCGCAGAATGTGCGGACGGCCTGACCGTTTTCTGAACGCCGCCCGGAGGGACGGCGTTTTTCGTTTACAGCAGGTACTTTTTCAGCTTTTCCAGATTTTCATTGCTCATTGGCGTCAGCGGCAGGCGGCAGCCGCCGCAGTCGTAGCCGATGAGCTGCATGGCGGCCTTTACGGGAATGGGGTTGACCTCGCAGAACAGCAGCTCAATGAGGGGCAGCAGCTCCGCCTGCAATGCGGCGGCGGTGTCGAAATCTCCTGCCAGTGCCGCCTGCGCCATGGCCTGCGTCTCCACGGGGGCGACGTTGGACAGAACCGAAATGATGCCCTGCCCGCCCAGCGACATCACCGCCACCGCCTGATCGTCGTTGCCGCTCCAGACGGGGAAATCCGGACAGGCGGCGCAGAGCTTCCCGATTTTGGAGATGCTGGAAGACGCTTCCTTGACCCCCGCAAGGTTGGGGATGCGGGACAACCGGCCGTAGACCTCCACGGGAATATCAACGCCGGTACGGGAGGGAACGTTGTAGGCGATGACCGGGATATGTACCGCTCCGGCGACTGCGCTGTAGTGGGCAAGCAGACCCTCCGGCGTGGCCTTGTTGTAGTAGGGGGTGACCACGAGCAGCGCGTCCGCTCCCGCGCCCTCCGCTGCCCGGCTCAGCGCCGCCGCGTGTTCCGTGCAGTTTGACCCGGTTCCGGCGATGATGAGACAGCTGTCCCCGACGTATGCCTTTGCCCGGCGGAACAGTTCCAGCTTTTCGCAGTCGGACAGGGTGGCGGACTCTCCGGTGGTGCCGCAGATCACCACGGCTTCGATGCCCGCGTCGATTTGCCGCCGCAGCAGCTGCTCCATCATGGGATAGTTAACCTTTTCCCCGAGGAACGGGGTGACGAGTGCCGTACAGGCTCCTGTAAAGAATGGTTGCTTCATAGGCTGATACCTCCACGCCAGTCTATGCCGGAGGAATGTATTTTGTCTGTTGCAAAACGGGAAAAAATGGGCTATACTGTGGGCACAGAGAATAGGGAGGAAAAACATGAAAACACATGATTTTTGGTATGATCTGCCGGAAGAGCTGATCGCCCAGACGCCGCTGGAGCGGCGGGACGGTTCCCGGCTGATGGTGCTGAACCGGGAAACCGGGGAAATTCAGCATAAGCATTTTTACGACGTCATCGACTATCTGAACCCCGGCGACTGTCTGGTGATGAACGATTCCCGGGTGCTGCCCGCCCGGCTCATGGGGCACCGTCCCACCGGCGGCGTGGTGGAGGTGCTGCTTCTGCGGGACTTGGGCAACAAGTGCTGGGAGTGCCTGTGCAAGCCCGGTCGGAAAATGCAGGTCGGCAACGAGGTCATTTTCGGAGACGGCGAGCTGACGGCCGTCGTTCGGGAAGTGCGGGAGGACGGCAACCGGGTGGTGGAATTCCGGTACGAAGGAATTTTTCTGGAAGTGCTGGAACGCCTGGGGAAAATGCCCCTGCCGCCCTACATCAAGGAGGAACTTCAGGATCAGGAGCGGTATCAGACCGTCTATTCCCGTGAGGTCGGCTCCGCCGCCGCACCCACGGCGGGACTGCATTTTACAAAGGAATTGTTGGAAAAAATCCGGGAAAAGGGCGTAAACGAAGCCTTTGTGACTCTTCATGTTGGCCTTGGCACCTTCCGCCCGGTAAAGGCGGAGGAAGTGACTGAGCATCATATGCACTCTGAGCTGTGCATGATGAACACCGAAACCGCGAACATGCTGAACGAAACGAAGCGAAACGGCGGCCGGGTCATCTGCGTAGGCACGACTTCCTGCCGCACGCTGGAATCGCTGGTAAACGACGACGGCACTTTCGAGGCCAAGTCCAGATGGACGGATATTTTCATTTACCCGGGGTATACCTTCAAGGCCATGGACGGTCTGATCACAAATTTCCATCTTCCGGAGAGCACCCTCGTCATGCTGGTGTCCGCGTTTGCTGGGCGCGAGCATGTGCTGAACGCCTATGAAGAAGCGGTAAAGCAGCGGTATCGGTTCTTTTCTTTTGGGGACGCCATGTGCATTGTATAACATTGAATTTTTTAAGCTAAAAATGTTCGATTTATTCCGAATTGTTGGTAATTGGCAGAACTTTTTAAGAAAAATGTTTTGAGAAATTTTGCCGAAATGTGCAAAAATCTGATAAACTTTGCAGCCTATGTTTATGAAAATTGCCCGTTGCTGCAAGGAGAAAACCGAACTTTTTACAAGAAAACGGCAACCAACCGTATAGGCTGGTTGCCGTTGCTTTTTTGAACTTTTTTGGGAAAAATGAGGTTTTGCAGCACACCAATCAGTTTGTCATTTACGACTAAAAAACAATAGGAAAAGCTGCTATTCGTAGCTGAATTCCAATGTGATGCCGTTCTTGAACTCAATCGAGGATACTTTGCCACTGAGTATGACGATTTTCCTTATGATCGTATTCAGAAAGGATTTGACAACGCTCAGATCAACATTGCGAATGAAGCTTACAGGATCGTCACGGTCCCCATTCATGATGTGCTCAACCATAATAAAATAGCTGGTCTTTTCCACGAAGGCTTCATCCAAGCTTTGCAAGTCGGCATTGTCAACGTCGAGTTTGGAAAGTTTTGCGTCAAAGACATTCAGGTCGTCAATGGTTTTCTTTTGCTCAATGATGAATTCCTTTTCAGGGATATCCTCATTGCCGTACAGAAACAGAGACTTCAGACGACGCAGTGCAATTTCATTTTTCTTGCGCTGATCTTTCAGGGATTCAACTTCGGATGCTGTGTCATTGGATTGGCTGCTTTTGAATTCCGGAGAATACTCAAGACCGGATGCGCCGCTTTTCAGGATGGACAGGAGCTGATTGAGGCCATCAGGCTTGATGTGTCATTTCTCCTTTTTTATTCGCTTGGCAGCACACGAATGATGCGGCGGCCATCCTTGGATGCCAGTGGGTATTTTGACATTGCGGCTAAACATTAAGTGATCCCAAAGCGCTCCATCTGACAGCATCAGAGCTGTCGGATGGAGCGCTTTTTCTGTTAGGCGGTTTTCACCGGAATATAATCGCTGTATAATTTTTATCAGATATATCCAACGAAGAATATCATAACAAAACGGCTTTCTTTTCGTGGAGTTTGTCCCTCTATGGGGGCGTTCTACCCACATTTGACGGTTGCATTATACCATGGACTTCTCAAAAATGCAACAGGTTTGCGCTAATTTGGAAAATAAGTTCTAAATTTTTTATAAGCAAAGCGGTTCGCGGTAGCAGAAGTTTAACGCATATCCCCTGCACGAAGCCGTAGCGCAGTCAAATGAGCAGTCGGAATTCTTTGACTGCCGTCAAAACAACAGGTTCGGCTGTTTCAGCCGCCAGATATTATAAGGAGGTCTTACAAATGTCAAAGGGTGAAAACATTTTCAAGAGGAAGGATGGCCGCTGGGAGGCCCGGTATATCAGGGGTTATGAGCTTTCCGGCAAGATCAGGTATGGATTCTGCTACGGCAAAACCTACAAAGAAGCAAAAGAGAAGGTCACAAAGTTCAAAGCGGCTATGACGGTTGGCTCGCCACTGCCGGACGTGGGTACCCGCCACCGTTTTGCGCTTTACTGCGACGAGTGGCTGCGTCTGCGGAAGGCGAAGGTAAAGGAAGCGACCTACATTAAATATGACACGGCACTGGAAAAACACATCAAGCCGAAGCTCAGCGGGTGCTTCCCGCTTGGCCTTTCCAGCGGCCTGATCGACGATTTTACGAGAGAGCTGCTGCTTGAGGAGGAGCTTGCCCCGAAAACGGTGCATGACATTCTCGTTGTGCTCCACGGAGTTCTGAAATTCACCGCGCCGCACTTCCCCGGAATCTTCCCGGCCATTGAGATCAACTATCCCAAATGCGGGCGGAAAGAGATGCGCGTCCTCTCCCGGGAGGAACAGCAGCAATTTATCGCGTATCTGCTGACAGATATGGACGCGTGCAAATTCGGCGTGCTGCTGACGCTTTTCACCGGCGTCCGGATCGGGGAGCTGTGTGCGCTCCAATGGGGCTGTATTTCCCTGCGGGACAAGACCATCCGGATCGCCGCCACATTGCAGCGGCTACGGGACACTGATATGACCGGAAGTGCGCGCACCCGAATCGTAATTGGCGAGCCAAAGAGCGACACTTCCGTAAGAACGATCCCCATGACGAATTACGCGGTCACGCTCTGCGGGAAGATGCGCCCCGGCAGCGCGACTGCTTATGTCCTGACCGGGACGGAGGCGTATATGGAGCCTCGGGCGCTGCAGTACAAGATGGAAAAATACACCCGTGACTGCGGGCTGGAGGGCGTCCATGCAATGAAGCAGGCTGTCTACAACTTCATTGATAACGTCAAAAAGCAGTATTCTTCCGGCAGCGATCATCGAATTGCGATTGTCAAATTCGGTGATAGCGCCTCGGATGTGCGCAGCTGGACGTTTGTTGATGATAATGGAGCTGCATCACTGAAATCCGGTGTGCAAGGAATGCAGATTCAGAAAAACACGGGTACTCAGGCACAGACTGGCATGAGTCGCGCCAATGAGTTGATTAATACACGTTACAGCTATTCCGGAAATAACACAGATCGCCAGAAAGTCGTGATTCTGTTCACGGATGGCATTCCCGGAGACTACGATTTTAATCCTGACGTTGCAGATTCTGCGGCCTCTTTTGCGAAGCAAATTAAAGATGCAGGTGCTACTGTTTATACAATTGGCATCTTTAATGGAGCCAATGTTAACGAAATGTACGGAAGCAGTACACAATTTATCCATTCTTCGGGTGGAACAATTGGTTCGCATTGGTGCTATTATGAAAGTGGCAGCTATTATGTAAACGGAATTACTTACGCAAAACGGTCGAGTGCTGTAAGTGCGGCGGCAGGCAATCGCTTCCTCAATTTAGTATCAAGCAATTTTAAGAATGCAACCATGTGCGGCTTGGATTTTTATAGCGAGAGATATGGCTATCGCAGCTTTGGATATGGCTGGAAAATCACGCAAAATTTCACACGCTCTGCCAGCAACTACTATCTGACCGCGAACGACGCATCCAGCCTGAACAATATCTTCCAGACAATCAGCAGCAACATCAACACTCCGTCCATTGAGCTTGGCAGCGAAACCGTTGTCAGGGATGTCATCGCGGACTGCTTTGAAATCCCGGAGAATGCCGCGAAAATCAACGTTTACACTGCTGCCGCAACCGCAGCAGCGCTGAATAACCCTAACGCAGAAGCTTCGTGGCAGGCAAGAACTTATGATCCGACGATTTCGGCTGCTGTCAGCCAAGACGGAAAAACAGTTTCTGTCTCGGGCTTCAACTACACTGATAACTTTGTTGCAGCTACAGGCCGAGGCGAGAACGCGGATTTCTACGGTAAAAAACTCATTATTGAGTTCACCGTAAAGGCAAGGTCCGGTTTCCTCGGTGGTAATGACGTAGAGACGAACGCCAGTGCTGATGTCTATGAGAACAGTTCTTCAGGAACACCAATCAAATCGTTCAATAAACCCACCGTCAATGTCCCCATCAAGGACGTGACCGTCACAGTCAAGGACAAGAATGTCTACCTCAAGGGCAAAGTTACTGCCTCTGACCTCAAGAACGACGCAGCTGTCAAGGTCGGTAAAGTGGCATTTGATCTCAGCAAGGATAACTACGGCCTTGAGAGCTGGCAGACGAAATATGTCAATATCACGGTCGAGGTCAAGGACAAAGACGGCAAAGCCATTTCTGACAAGCTGGATAATCTGACTGACGATACAAAGTACACTATCACCGTCAAAGTTTCTCCCCGAAATACCACCCCGACAAGCACTGAGGGTGAAACAGCAATCGAGAAAACCGGTAGCGGCAGTGGAAAGATCAATGTCTTCAAACCAGAACTGATATTCAAGGATTCCACCGCCCACTATGGCGAGGCTGTTCCTGCTGATTTCAGCACTACAAACAAGGTCGGCTCGGAAAATTGGAAACACAACAGCACAGAGGCTGTTTCCGGCGAAATGCTCGGTACGAAACCGGAACTGGACGTCACCTATGCACCAGATGGAAGCAAATTCGCTAATGGCACATATACCGACCAGGATGTTCCCGTTTCGGTCACGGTCAAAATCGGGGATGAGGTCGTGAACAGCTATACCACGTTCGTGCATCAGAGCTGCAATCCTGATTGCGGGTGGACGGTGCCCGAAGAAAAGGGCAACCCCGCATTCCTGATTCATATTCAGTCCTACACCCTGACCATCACCAAGACCGGCTGGGAAACCATCGACGAGAACCAGAGCTTCATTTTCAAAGTAGTCGGCCCCGACAATTTCGAGAAGACCGTTGCCATCTATAAAGGCGGTTCCGTGACCATCAAGGGCCTGAAAATCGGCACCTACACCGTCACGGAAGTGACCGGATGGAGCTGGCGCTATACGCCGGATGGAAACGGCAAGACCATAACCTTGCAGCCCGCGCAGACGAACGAAGTCACGTTCGCAAACACCCGCAGCAACGACAAGTGGCTGGGCGGCGACGCATACAGCCAGAATAAATTCGGCAGCTGAGAAAGGAGGCGGCAGTCATGTACCAAGGAGCATATGTAAAAAAACGCAGAAAGTCAAGAGTTCGCATGAACAGAGCGACGGTTCTGCTCATGGCCATTCTCGTGCTGATCGGCGTGGTGGCCGGTTCTACCGTCGCCTACCTGATCGACAAAACAGACCGGGTCGCAAACACTTTCGAGTACGCAAAGGTTTCTTGCGAGATAACGGAGAACTTCGACAAGACCACGAAAAGCAACGTGCAGGTCAAAAATACTGGCACGACCGACGCATACATCCGGGCGACCTATGTCGTGAACTGGCTGGATAAGGACAACAACATTGTCGCCTCCGACCCGGCGGAATACAGCTATGTGCTTACGGAAAACCCGGACGGCAAGTGGACGAAGGGCACGGACGGATATTTCTATTATCTGCCGCCCGTCGGCCCCGGGGAATCGACCGAGGGAAGTCTGCTGACCTGTAAGGTCACGTACCCGGAAAATCCGGAATACACACTTTCCGTCGAAATTCTGGCAACTGCCGTTCAGAGTCAACCCGCAAGCGCGGTAACGGATGCATGGGGCGCAGATACGCCCGTATCCGGCAATTAAGGGGGCGGCAATATGAAAAAGCTATGCAGAATAGTTTCATCGTTGGTTCTGATGCTGCTGGTGGTCACGAGCCTAAGTGTGACCGCCTTCGCCCAGAGCACTCAGCCCGCCGCGGACATCGTTTACAAGGGCAAGGACAGGCTGATCATCAGCCCCAAGGCCGGCAATCACACCGGCACCGACCTGTTCGGCAATTTTAAGGGCGTCATGCCCGGCGACACGCTGACCGAGACCGTCACATTCCGGAACGAGAGCACGACCACCCGCACCGATTACGTGAAGCTGTACATCGTGGCCGTTCCCCATGGCGCGGATAATCTCCCAGTGGACGGGCACATCGCCGACGTGGACGAAATGAACGAATTTCTTTCCAACTTCACCATGACCGTGGCGCAGGGCGGAAAAGGAATTTTCAGCGGGAAGCCGGATGAGGTTGGCACCTTCGGCGGAAACGGATGTCTGCTGGGCACCTTTCGGAAGGGCGAGGGCACCACGCTGACCGTGACCCTGACGATGGACATTGAAGCGGACAACACCGCCGCAAACCGGGAGGGAGAGGTGGACTGGAAGTTCATCGCAGAGGAATATACCACCGCAAAGCCCCCCACGGTCACCCCCGGTAAGCTGATTCAGACCGGTCAGCGCAACTGGCCGATTTGGGCGCTGGGCAGTGCCGGACTTGTCCTGGTCATTTTCGGCTGGGCAATGCTGGCAAAGAAAAAGGAACGGAAGAATGCCTAGAAAGCTGGGCGTTGCCGTTATAGCAGTGGGAGCAGTGCTGATCCTGTCGGCACTGTTTCTGCTGCTGCATAACCGCTATGAGGACGCCCGCGCCGGGCAGCAGGCCGAGGACGCGCTGGCAAGCGTCGAGGCGGCCATTGCGGCACAGCCGACGGAAACGACCGCCCAAATCGCGACGGAAGAGACGCAGACTGTCCCCACCCAACCTCCCCTTGACCCGGAAATGCCCACAGTTGTGTTGAACGGCTATGCCTATGTGGGCTATTTGGAGCTTCCTACGCTGGAGCTGAAGCTGCCGGTCATGTCGAAGTGGGACTATACCCGTCTGCAAATCGCCCCATGCCGCCAATTCGGATCTTCCCGCACGGACGACCTTGTGATTGCCGCCCACAATTACCGGAACCATTTTGGCCGTCTCAAGGAACTGGCCGTAGGCGATTCCGTTACCTTTACGGATATGGAGGGCATCGTCAACACCTACCGCGTCGAAAAGGTCGAGACGCTGCAACCAACGGAAGTGGCCGCCGTCCAAAACAGCGGCCATGATTTGGTGCTGTACACCTGCACCAAGGGCGGCAAAACGCGGGTGACAGTGTTCTGTGATCGGGCAGAAGAAAAAGAATGAGGTGCCGTTTACAAGACGCAAGGGGGACGCAGTGGGAGAGTCGGAGAGAAAGAGTTTACGCGACGATTGCATTGAGAAAGGAAACAGGCAGCTGCTTTCTGAGTGGGATGACAAAAAGGATGAAGGACTGATACTATTTCCTGATTAAAATCTTAATTTTAATCAGGAAGGCATCGCCTTAAGGCGCTGCCTGTTTTGTGATTTATAAGGAAAGAAATCACAAAACAAGTCTCATATGAACTCCATGCCCTTCAGGCAATTAAAATCTTTTTTAAAGATTTTAATTGGAGTTCAGTATGACGCCGGAGGATGTTTCGGCGGGCAGCCGCCGGTATGTCTGGTGGCGTTGCAAGAACGGCCATTCATGGCGGGCGAGCGTCCAGCATCGGTCGCGGGGCAGCGGCTGCCCGGTTTGCGACGGCAAAATTGCTGTTCCCGGCAATAACGACCTGCTGACGCTCTTCCCGGACATTGCCGCAGAATGGGATACAGAACGCAACGGCAATTTGACCCCGGATCGTGTGACGCCCTACAGTAATAGAAAGGCCTGGTGGCGGTGTTCCCGCAGACATGCGTGGGAGGCGGTCATTGCACCCAGAGCCGTAAAAAACGCTGGCTGTCCCTATTGCACGGGCCGGCGCGTTCTGCCCGGTTTTAATGACTTGACAACGCGCTACCCAAAGCTTGCCGCCCAGTGGGATCCTGCGCGCAACGGCGATCTGATGCCGGAAATGTTCACGGTAGGCAGCCATAAGCGCATCTGGTGGAAATGCAGTGCGGGACACGTCTGGAAGGCGGTCATTTATTCCAGAACCGGAAAAAGCAAATGCGGATGCCCCATCTGCGCCGGGAGAGCAAAATGAGGTGCCGAACGGGTGCGGTTCAGCTTGCGGCGTACCCGGCAGATTGACGGGGTATGGCGATTGTAAATCCTGCACTTTGCAGGCTACCATTTCTGTGCGCTGTTTTGTATAATATTACTACAAATCAACAAACAGGAGGTAACTATCATGGCATTTTCCCTTGACAGCAAAGTAAAGGACATTCTGAAAAGCCCGGCGGCAGCGGAAATTCTGGACAAGTTCTGCCCGGGCGCGTCCAAGAACCCGCAGATGAAGCTGGTCGGCGGTCTGACCCTGCGCAAGCTGGCTTCCTTCCCCCAGTCCGCATACCTGCAGCCCCATCTGGAGGAACTGGACAAGGAACTTCAGGCAATCGAATGATCCCTTGACATGTGGAAGCGGCTTCCGAATTTGGAAGCCGCTTTCTTTTCTTGACATTACACAGGCGGCACCATCCGGTGCCGCCTGTGACAATTATATTCTCAGAAGCACGTCCAGCCGCCGTCGCACTTGATTTCCTCGCCATTGACGTAGCGGGACTGGTCGCTGGCAAGAAACAGAATCGCGTCCGCCAAGTCTTCCGGCATGGCAAGCTCGCCGGAGAAGTCCAGCAGCTTGCTGGTTCTGCCAAAGCCAAACTCGTCGGCTGCCGGCATGACCAGAGGAATGTCGGTCACAACGCCGCCGGGGGAGAGGGCATTGCAGCGGATGCCTTCCTCCATGTACATGAACGCCGTGTTCTTTGTCGCCGCCAGAACAGCGCCCTTGCTGGCGCAGTAGGCCGCGCCAGCGGTCTGGTGCGTCGCGCCGACGGAGCAGACGTTGACGATCACGCCGCCGTCGCCCTGAGAAAGATACTGCCTGCATTCTTCCCGCAGGCCGTACATCAGGCCGAAGGTATTGATGCGGAACGTCTTTTCCAACATCTCGTCAGACATATCCGCAATGGCTGTGTTGTCGTCCATCACGCCCGCACAGTTGACGGCAACGTCCAGCCGACCGAAGGATTCTACTGCCTTTTTTACCATTCCCACGGCGGCCGCCGGGTCGCCGACATCTCCCGCATACCAGACAAGTTCGCCGGGGGCGTCCTTGCATTCCTCAGCCAGCTCTTTCAGGCGCTCTTCCCGGCGGGCAACTGCCACGACCTTCGCCCCCTCCCGGCAGAACAGCTCCGCCGTGGCGCGGCCGATACCGGCGGACGCGCCGGTCACGATGCAGACTTTATTTTCCAATCTTCCCATAATTTCCTCCTTAGCAGAAAACCTTGCTTACCACGACCGCCGGGGAATCGTTGCAGCCGACGGTCAGCTCTGCACCATCGGGCACGTCCGCACGGACGGTGGCAAAACCGATATTTTTATCCACCGTATAGCCGTAAATGGTCTGGGCGCAGCGGCCGACCTCCACGCCGTACCAGTACACCCGCTCCCAGATGGAAATATCCTCGGTGGATTCCCGGGAGAATTCCAGACCGACCATCCGGTATTTGGGATGTTCTTTCCGCGCCAGCGCCGCTTCCTTGCCGATAAAGTCCTTGTCGGCGGCGACTGCCCAGCCTAGGCCGCACTCGTAGGGACTCAGGTGCTTGAAATCCTGCTTGAGGGGGAAGCCTTTCTCCATGGGGACGGAACGGACGTAGACTTCCAGAGTTTGAAGCTCCCGGCCACCCACGGATTCCACTGCTTTCAGCGCCAGATCGTGAACTTCTGCGCTCTTGTCGAAGGCGGAGTAGATTTCATAGCCGTTTTCGCCGGTGAAGCCGGAACGGTGGATGTAGACGGGAATGTCTCCCAGAGTGCGCTCACAGATGCCGAAGCGCTTGAGATCGTCCACCGGCGCATCCAGCATGGCATTCATGGCCTTGAGGCTGTCAGGCCCCTGCACGGCGTACATGTCCCAGTCGTAGGTGATGATCTTTGCCTGAATGTCCGCGTCGCCTTTGTGCTTTTCAATCCAGGGCAGCAGCCGGGGGCCATAGAGGTCGGAGACCCAATATAAGCCCTCGGCCATGTGCATGACGATCACGTCGTCGATGATCTCGCCGTTTTCATCCAGAGAAGCGGTATATTTCGAGCGGCCAACGGCGACCTTGGAAATGTCGCTGATGTAGATTTTTTGCAGGACTTCCAGCGCGTCCTTGCCCGTGATCTCCACCAGATCGTGGGTCCAGCGGTAAAAGCCTACGCCCTTACGGATGGCCATGGCGTCGGCGCGGGCAACAGTATCTTCCTTAAACAGCATATTCCGGCACCTCCTTACAGCATCCGCAGGTCTTCCTTGCGGATGACCTTAATGTACATATCTTCCTCGTCCCGGTCTTCGATTACGCAGGACCACTCCGGGCTGACCAGCGTCTTGGCAGCGCCGTTCCACTGCGCCTCGTAGGCGTCCACCAGCTCGTCCAGCGGGGCCATTTCATAGCGGGCGGTGAAATCTTCACTCTTGACCTTAATCCAGGTCTCGTCCTTCGTCCAGCGCACCATCTCATAGGGCACCTGCTGCACGTCCAGCATATAGCGGATGTAGCCGCCCAGAATGCGCCCGTCATTTTCGTCCATTTCGTGAGGGACGCCAAGGAAGCTGCGCAGTCCTTCTTTGGCGAAGGGGTCGATGAACTGGTTCTTGCCCGCTGTGGCGAAAACGATGCGGAATACCCGCAGGAACTCGTCCTCGTCGGGAGCCATGTCCTTAATGGCCATCATGGGGAATTGGATCGACCAGACCCAGCCCATCTGCGCGACCCAGTGGTACGCCTTTTCCAGCGACGTTTCCTCGCCGAAATTCTGGGTGTACTGGCCGTTGCGCAGGCACTGGCCTTCCTTGACCATGCGTTCCCGGGGTGTGTCGTGAATGGGGTCAACCGGCTGCTGCATATGCTCCAGCCAGTCCTGCTTGGGCAGGTTGTAGACGTCCCGGCGCTCCGCGACCACGCGGCAGTGCTTATTGCCGCAGCCCCGGGCCTGACACATATTCAGCGCTACTTCATTCTCCGTGCCGTTGGAGGACGCAAGGTCAAAGTTGGCGGTGAACATACTGGTGGTCATGTTGCAAAGCTCGCTGCCCACGATGTCCCAGGGGCAGGTATCCAGCTCCTTTTCCACCCGGTTCCGGGTGAACTGCACGACGCGCCCCGCCATGTTCTCCCACTCGTCGCCGGAGTCGCCGGTGATGCCGCCCAGCCAGCTGGACTTTTCACACAGCTCCGGGATGTTGAAGGCTTCATAGAGCGAAGCGTTGACGTAGTCCTTCTGTTCCTCCGGCGTTCCCGCGACGGCCATATTCATCATATTGGCAATGTCGCAGATGGCGGCGGTGCGTTTTTCCCAGCTTGGCTCGAAAATCCGCATGACCTGAAAGAGGTTAGCCGTCATGGCGGCGATCTGACGGTTCAGCTGCCGGTAGGCTTCCTCCTCCGTGATGAGCTTGCCCCAGGCGGTGGCGAAGCATTTTCTGGAATCCAGTTTTTCTTTCAGCATGGTGTTCCTCCTATCCTGTATTGCTGTGGATTCATTATAATGGAAAAGCGCTCAGCCGGATATTCTACAAAAGGCCGGATTTTGGGCGGGCACGGCCATACATTTTGTATTCCTGCAAACCATACAATTTATAGGTGCAGTATTTGTGAATTTTTCCTATAAAGCAGGCATCTCCCATACAAAATGTATGGGAGATACCTTGACAGCTGTACGAGGAGAAATTATAATATTTTCAGAAGAATTCAGGAGGGCGGAAGGCATGAAACTGTGCGCGGATATTCTCTATTGGCGTCTGAAAGAAAAGCTGACAACGGTCACCCAGCGAGGCAAAGGGGGCAGCGCGCTTACCCTGAACCGGCCGGAATTCTATCTGGATCGTTCCCAATCCTTTGAGAAGAACCGGGTGTACGTATGCTCTGCCGATCATCTGCCCCAAAGTCCGAAGCTGGGGGAAAATGTGTGCCTGATTTGTCTGGGGCAGCACTGGAACCTCAGCGCCTATTATGACCGGTGCAGCGTCATTCTGGTGGAGGGAAACTGGGATATTTTCCGGGTGTTCAATCTGGTGCAGGAAATTTTCAACCGGTACGACAGCTGGGAAGATCAGCTCTGGACGATCCTGCGCCACGGCGGGAATCTCCCGCAGATGCTGGAGGCCAGCAGAGGCATTTTTGAAAACCCCATGCTGCTCATCGGCTCCGATTTCCGGTATCTTGGCGTTACGGAGGAAGATTATCTGCGAAACAAGCTGGGCTTGCAGCTGGATACCCAGTCCTTCGACGTGGAAAAAATGGCGACTTTCCTGTCCCTGCATGATATGTCCACCCACGTCCGGGAGCCGCTTCTTTTGGATTTGCAAGGCAAGCGCACCCTTTCCGTCAATATTTTCGATCAGGAGGAATATCTGGGCTGCCTGACCGTCTTTGAAGGCTCCCGGGAGTTCCGGGACTCGGATAAAACGCTGGCGGTTTTCTTTTCCAAGCTTCTGCGGCAGGCGGTTCAGCAGAATCCCGTTCTGGCCAGCACCCGCACTGCGGTACGCCGGGCGCTGCGCAGTGTCATTTCCGGGCAGAGCATTGATTTTGAGTACCGCCGCGCCCTGAGCGTGGAAAGCGGGAAGCACGATTGGGTCTGCGTGAAGCTGATCCCCAAGTCCGGCAGCACCTATCTTCCGGGGGCGTATCTCTCCGCCGCGCTGGAGGAACGGCATCCCGGAGCCATTGCCTTTGAGTTTGTGGATTCCGTCGCCGCGTTTCTTTCCATCGATCAGGCGAAGAAGGAGACGCTGGACGCGCTGCTTCCGGTGCTGGAAAAGCTGGGGGTCGTCTGCGGCGTTTCTTCGCCCTTTACCAACCTGTACGATGCGAATCACGCATGGTTTCAGGCTTCCGCCGCGCTGCAAAACGGGCTTTCTCAGGGCGGCACCATATTCCGTTTTCAGGACTATCTGCTGCCCCAGCTTCTCAGCGGCGCTCTGGCAGGCAGGCCGACATGGGTGTACTACACGGAGGGGCTGAAACGGGTGAAGGAGCATGACGACAATTCTCAGGTGTCGTATCTGCATACCCTGCGGGTGTATCTGGACAATAACCTCTCCGTTACGAAAACCGCGTCGGCGCTTTTCCTGCATCGCTCCACCTTACTTGACAGGTTGGCGCATATCACCGCCATGCTGGGCAGCGACCTGAAAGACCCGGATTACTGCCTGACATTGGGAATTATTCTCAGGGCGGAATTGGAGCAGAAGCGGACGGAACAGGGCGCGCCGGCGTGAATCACGCTTGAATGTGTTGACACCATGGGAAAGAAAGGGTAGAATGGTAGCACGCTTTCCAAAATGCACTTTGTGAGGAACGAATATGAATGCACCGGTTGACGTGACAAATATCCGAATCGAAACCGACCGCCTTATCCTGCGCGCTTGGCGGGAGACGGACTTGGCGGACCTTTATGAATATGCCAGCGTGGAGAGTGTCGGGGAGATGGCCGGGTGGAATCACCACCAGTCTATGGAAGAATCCCGGCGGATACTTGACTTTTTTATCAGCGGAAAGAAGACCTTTGCGCTGGAGCTGAAGGAAAACGGAAAAGTGATCGGCTCGCTGGGCTTGGAAGCCCGGGACGAGGATGCGGGGCTGCCGGAAGAATTACAGGGGCGCGAGATCGGCTACGTCCTCAGCAGGGATTACTGGGGCAGGGGACTGATGCCGGAAGCGGTGAAAGCCGTGATCGACTACTGCTTCACGGAACAGTCCTTCGACTATCTGACCTGCGGTCATTTTGACAGAAATGACCGCTCCCGCCGGGTGGTGGAAAAGTGCGGCTTCCGGTTCCTGAAAAAGGTGGTCACGCCCACCGCACGGGGTGTTGACGAGCCGGGGAAGATGTACGTCCTGTACAACCCGATGAAACCTATCGACAAGGAGAAACAGCCATGTTTGAACTGAAAAAAACCGAGGGCAAAGCCCGCCGGGGAGAATTCACCTGTGCCCACGGCACCGTCCAGACGCCGGTGTTCATGAACGTCGGCACGCAGGGCGCGATTAAAGGCGCGCTGAGCGCCAAGGATTTGAAAGACATCGGGTGTCAGGTGGAGCTGTCCAATACCTACCATCTGCATCTGCGTCCCACAGACACGGTGGTGCGCCAGATGGGGGGACTGCATAAGTTCATGACTTGGGACGGCCCCATTCTGACGGATTCCGGCGGATTTCAGGTGTTCAGCCTGTCCTCTCTGCGGAAAATCAAGGAGGAGGGTGTGTATTTTGCCTCCCACATCGACGGCCACAAGATTTTCATGGGGCCGGAGGAGAGTATGCAGATCCAGTCCAATCTGGGCAGCGACATGTGCATGGCCTTTGACGAGTGCATTGAAAACCCCTCGCCCCGGGACTATGTTCAGAAAAGCGTGGACAGAACCTACCGCTGGCTGGTGCGCTGCAAGGCGGAAAATGCCCGCCTGAACGCCCTGCCGGACACGGTGAACCCCCAGCAGATGCTCTGGGGCATCAATCAGGGCGGCACGTATACGGACATCCGGGTGGATCACATGAAACGCATTGCCGAGCTTGACCTCCCCGGCTACGCCATCGGCGGCCTTGCGGTGGGGGAGACCACGCAGGAGATGTACGACATCATCGAGGCCGTGGAGGAGCACATGCCGGTGGACAAGACCCGCTACCTCATGGGCGTGGGGACGCCCAGCAACATCATCGAGGCGGTCGCCCGGGGCGTGGATTTCTTTGACTGCGTTATGCCGGCGCGGAATGCCCGCCATGCCCGGCTGTTCACATGGGAGGGCGCGATCAACCTGAAAAACGCCAAGTATATCACCGACGACAGCCCCATCGATCCCCACTGCGACTGCCCGGTCTGCCGCCGGTATTCCCGCGCCTATATCCGCCATCTGTTCGTGGCGGAGGAAATGCTGGCAATGCGCCTGTCCGTCATGCACAATCTGTATTTTTACAACAAGCTGATGGAGAAGATCCGTCAGTCGCTGGACGAGGGACGCTTTGAAGACTTCCGCCGGGAGTATTCGGAGAAGCTGGGCAGAAGAATATAAAAATATTAAGAACCACTTAAAAGCCCCCTTGCAATTTACGCAATTAATGGTATAATGAACAGGAAATAACACAAAAGGAGTTTTCCCAATGAATGTTTTGACTGGAACCACCTCTGCCGGTATGGGCAGCACCGTCATCATGCTGGTGCTGATGATCGCGATTTTCTACTTCATGCTGATCCGTCCTGAGAACAAGCGGAAAAAAGAGGCCGAGCAGATGCGCGGCGCCGTGAAGAAGGGCGATAAGATCGTCACCATCGGCGGAATTGTGGGCGTTGTTGTGGATGTGAAGGAAAGCCGCATCGTCGTCGAGACCAGCGCCGATCAGGTACGTATCGAGCTGGAGAAGTGGGCGATTTCCTCCAACGAGACCGCTACGGAGGCCGCCAAGGCGGAGGCCAAGAAGGCGCAGGAAGCCAAGGCAAAGGCCAAGGCCGCGAAGAAAGCCGACAAGGCGAAGAAGGACTGATTGCTGGTCGTTCCAAAGCCTTTGAGAAGTTGAAAATCCGCCCGATGCCAATGGCATCGGGCGGATTTTATATGCCCAATAGTACAAAAACAGCTCATGGAGCGTATCGGTACAACCCCTTGCCTCTCCCTATGGGAGAGGTGTCTGAGCGAAGCGAAGACGGAGAGGGTATACCAGGGTGCAAAGCCCTCTCATACTGAACTTCAATTAATACTATTTCCTGATTAAAATCTTAATTTTAATCAGGAAATAGTATCAATCACCTTCGGTGACAGCTCTCCCAGAGGGAGAGCCAAGGGGCGTATCCTGTTACGTAGCATGTTGGAACGGAAACGGCTCCGGGAATTCTCCCGGAGCCGTTCTTTCGTATTTACGGAATCTGAACGCCGAAAGCCTGCATTTCCCGGCGCAGCTCGTCCGCGTCGCCGTGGAAGACGATGCCCGGCATACCGGTGCGTTCCGCGCCTTCGATATTCTGGGTGGCGTCGTCGATAAACAGACATTCCTGGGGGACAAGCTGGAACGTTTTGTACAGCAGACGGTAAATCTCTGCTTCCGGTTTGACCAGCTTGACATCGGCGGAAATAAGCGTTCCGTCAAAATACTGACTGCCGGGAACCCGCGGCCAGTATTCATGCTGGCGGTAGCTGGCGTTGGACAGCAGATATACGCCGTATCCCGCCTTTTTCAGGTCGCTTACCAGCTGCTCCATACCGGCGACGGGGAGGATGGGACGATCCCACCGGTCAACCAGCAGGTGCGCCTTCTCGTGAAGCCGCTGGGGAAGACGGCGGCACATGCTCTCGGCTGCTTCGGCCTCGGTCATGGAGCCGCGATCCATCTTCGCCCATTCCAGCGAGAGGTAGACGTTGTTCAGCAGCAGCTTTCTGTCCGCGCCCTGAACGCCCACGGCGTCCAGAAAATAGTCCCGGTCAAAGCGCAGCAGAACGTTGCCCATGTCGAAAATAACGTTTTTGATCATCAGACGATCTTAACCTTGCCCTTGGTAGCCCGGAACACGATGACCAGCGAAACAATCGTCGTCAGGGTCAGAATGGTGGCCAGGGCTGCGGCGGTGCCGTCGCTCATGCGGACGACTTCCTGATAAATGGCAACGGCGATAGTGGATGTCTTGCCGGAATAGAGCATGATGGAGCTGCTCAGCTCGTTGATGCAGGTGATCCAGCTGAGGACCGCGCCGGACATAATGCCGGGCAGCATCATCCGCGCCGTGACCGTGAAGAAGGTCTTCATAGGCGATACGCCCAGATTGATGGACGCTTCCTCAACGAACGGGTCCATCTGATACAGGAACGCACTGCCCGACCGGACGGTGTAGGGGAGCTTCCGGATGACGTAGGAGATAATCATGATGGCGGCAGTGCCGACCAGAATCAGAGGCTTGCGGTTGAACGCCACGATCAGGCCGATACCCAGAACGGAACCGGGGATGACGTAGGGGAACATGATCAGCGTGTCGATAAGGCTGGCGATCTTGCCCTTCTTCCGGACGAGAACATAGGACACCAGAATGCCAATGAAGATGATGAACACGATGGCCACGATGGAGAACACATAGGTGTTGCGGATGTTCCGGCCAAGGCGGGACATGATGGTGCGGTAGTTGTTCAGGTTGACGCCCTTGATGACGCCGGAGAAGCTCCGCTCGATGAAGGACTGGCACACCACAACGATCTGAGGCAGGAATGCAAGACACACCACAATGTAGATGGGCAGGGAAGCGAGGAAGCGCTTGAACCCGTGGAGCTTGGTCTCCTGAGGGGGACGCAGAGAACTCATGGTGTAATTCCGCTTGTCCACCACCAGCTTCTGGAAGCTCAGCATGACCAGCGAGCAGAACACGATGATGACGGACAGCGCCGAAGCCATATAGGGGTCGGTGGCGCTTTCGGACATATACTCGTTGTACACGAGAACCGGCAGCACGGTATAACCCTCGCCCAGCAGCATGGGGGTGCCGAAGTCAGCCAGACAGGTCATGAATACCATGATGCAGCCTGCCAGAATGGAGGGCAGGATAACGGGCAGCGTCACCGTCCAGATGCGCCGGATTTTGTTCATGCCCAGATTCTCGGAGGCTTCCTCCAAGGAACTGTCGATGCTGTTCATGGCACCGGAGGTGTACAGATAAATGTAGGGGAACAGGTGCAGGGTAAACACGAAGATAATACCGCCGCGACCGTAGATCGTGGGCGCGGTCATGCCGATCTTCGCCAGCGCCCGTGCTACCAGACCGTTACGGCCCAGCAGGATGATCCAGGAATAAGCACCGATGAAGGGAGGGCTCATCAGGCTCATGATGATGAAGATGTGAAGGATCTTCTTGCCAGGAATGTTGTAGCGGGTGATCAGATAAGCGACGGGAACGCCCACCAGTGTCGTGGTAAGTACCGTGGAGAAGCACACGACCATGGAGCGAAGCAGCGTCTGATAATAGTAGGGCTTGGTGAAGAAACGCTTGAAGTTGTACAGCGTGATGCCCTCTACCTTGCTGGAAAACACACTCTTCGTGATGATGGTGTAGAAGGGGTAGACAATGAACAGGCACATTGCCAGAATCACGAACAGCTTTGTGAAGAACCAGAAATCCGGTTTCCAGCGGGAATTAAGCCGTTTGTTCACAGGCTGAGCACCTCCTCGCTCTTGTCGTACAGACTGATGCGCATGGGGTCAAAGCTCAGGTGAACCTGCTCGCCGTCGCTGTGGATCTCGGTGGTGTCCTTGGTGTACTCGTTGACGATCAGGTTCTGGCCGTCGTTCAGCTGCACCTCGTACTCGATGAAATCGCCAAGGAAGGTGGAGAACAGGATGGTGCCGGGCATACCGCTCTCGGAGAAGAAAAGCTGCTCGGGACGGGCGGAAATTTTGCCGCTTCCTGTGTAGGCGCGGGAGACGGGGACGGTGATGTCCAGCTCGCCCTTGATGCTCACGGCGGCGTTTCCGGGAGCGGGGGCGTTCACCTCGCAGTCAAGGAAGTTGCTCACGCCGATGAAGCCCGCGACAAAGGGATTCTGGGGCTTGGCGTAGATGTCACGGGGGGTGCCGATCTGCATGATGTGGCCGTCCTTCATGACGGCGATCCGGTCGGAGATGGCGAGGGCTTCCTCCTGATCGTGGGTGACGTAGATGGTGGTGATGCCCAGACGCCGCTGCAGCTTCTTGATGACGGAGCGCATCTGCACTCTCAGCTTGGCGTCCAGATTACTCAGAGGCTCGTCCATCAGCAGAACACTTGGCTCGATAACAAAAGCTCTGGCCAGAGCCACACGCTGCTGCTGACCGCCGGACAGTTCGTTGGGCTTCCGGTCTGCCAGATGGGAGATCTGCACCAGTTCCAGCGCCTCGTCAACCTTGGGTTTGATCTCCTTGGCGGGCATCTTCCGCGCCTTGAGACCGTAGGCTACGTTCTCCCGGACGGTCAGGTGGGGGAAGATGGCGTAGTTCTGGAAGACCATGCCAATGTCGCGCTTGTGGGCGGGAACATCGTTGATCCGCTTTTCGCCAAAGTAAAAATCGCCGCCCTCGATGGAGTTAAAACCGGCGATCATCCGCAGAAGCGTGGTTTTGCCGCAGCCGGAGGGGCCAAGAAGGGTAAAGAATTCGCCCTCCTGAATGTCCAGCGAAACGCCGTTCAGCGCGGTGAAATCGCCGTAGCGCTTTACGGCGTTCTGAATAATGACTTGATTGCTCATGTGGTGTCCTCCCGTATGTGTAGATATGTTGCGCGCGGTTCAAAAGTATGCCGGAGCATCCGGCACAGTTTTCAGCCGCAGGCGATACACCGCAAGGAGGCACCCTGGAGGGTGCCTCCCGCAGTAAAGCATAAGTTGAGAAATTAACCTGCGACCAGATCGTTGAACTGCTCCTTGATTTCATCTCTGTGGGAAGCAGCGTAGCTGAAGTCGTAGTTGCCCACGTGGCAGTCTTCCAGAGAGCACAGACCCTTGGGGGTGATGTCGGAACGGACGGGGCGGCGGGCCCAGTCGGCGTTCTGAGCGGTCTGGCACTCAGCGCTGGTGACGAAGTCGATGAACAGCTTGGCGTTCTCCTCGTTGGGGCAGTCCTTAATCAGGGCAACACCGTCGGGAACGGCGGAGTTCTGCTCAGGATACACAAAGCCGATGTCGGGATTGTCGGCGTACAGAACAGCGGACTTCTCGATGGTCACGCCCAGAGCGTACTCACCGGAAGCAACCAGCTTGTGGCAGTTGCCGGAGGAGTCCTGCAGCTTGCCGTCCAGGTTGGCGATGAACTTACCAACCAGATCCCAGCCTTCCTCGATGGTGGGCTGGCTGAACAGCATGGTGCAAAGCTGGGTGTAGGCGGAGCCGGACTTGGAGGGAGAGCAGTAAGCAATCTTGCCCTTCAGGTTCTCGTTGCACAGGCCTTCCCAGGTGGTGGGGACGTCGGCCTCGTCCAGCATGGTCTTGTTGTAGATAAAGACCATGGGCAGGGGGGACTCACCGATCCAGTAGCCGTCGGCATCCTTGTAGGCATCGCCGATGAACTCGTCGTTGGCGCAGACGTAGGGCTGGAAGTAGTCGTTGTAAGCAGCCAGAGTGTCGGCTCCGCCGCCCCACAGCACGTCGCCCTGGGGGTTGGCGGCCTCAGCGACGATACGCTGGCACAGCTCGCCGGTACCGGCAGCGATGACTTCCACATCGATGTTGGGGTACTTGGCCTCGAACTGGGCAACGCCCGCGTTCAGAGGATCGGCATCATGGGGAGAGTAGACGACCAGCTTGCCGGTGTAGTCCTCGGGAGCCTTCTCGGCGGGAGCGGCCTCGGTTGCCGGGGCGGCTTCGGTCTCGGTCTTGGGAGCGGCGGCGGTGGTCTCAGGAGCGGTGTCCTTACCGCAGGCGCACAGCGCGAAGACCATGCTCAGGACCAGAAGCAGTGCAAAAACCTTTTTCATCATTGTTCCTCCAGTTAAATGTATTTCAGCGGGGTCAGCGCGTTCCGCGCGGACGCCCTCCTCACAGGACGAATTGTAGCACATGTTCCGTGATTTTGCAATAAAAAAATAGTTACAATCCGGAAAAATTGAGCAAGTTGAACGCACGCACCAAGCAGATACCGATCATGTGGGATATTCTGCGGAAAAAATACCGGGACTTTCTGCTGAAAGTCCCGGTATTATATCATTTTTTAGCCTTCCAGACTGACGTACTTCAAAGAGACCCAGCCGTCCTTGGTGCAGCCCCAGGTGGTTTCGCCCACGGTGACCTGATAGAAGATCTTGATGACCTCGTCCGTATACAGCTTGCCCACGGAATCGTAGCCCGTGCCGGGGCCGCTGCGGATGTTCAGCTCGTCGGTGGTGACGATGCCTTCCACGGTCTTGCCCACGTCGGTGCCGTCCTGATAGACATAGCCCATGGAAATCCAGCCCTTGTCGGTGCAGCCCCAGGTGGTGTCGCCGTAGGTGAACTGCTCCAGAACCTTGACCCGGTCGCCGCTGTTGTAGGAGCCGACGGATTCATAGGTGGTGCCGGGGCCGCTGCGGATGCGCAGACCGTCGGTGGTCACGATGCCCTTTGCGGACTTGGAGCCGGCGGTGCCGTCCTGATAGACGTAGTTCAGGGAGATCCAGCCCTTGGAGATGCGGCCCCAATCGCCGCTCTTTTCCAGAATCTCCACCCGGTCGCCGTATTTCAGGCTGCCGACCCGGTCGCCGTCAGTACCGGCAGAGCTGCGGATATTCAGCTCCTGGGTGTTGACGATGCCCTTGGCGACGGTGGTGGTGCTGCCGTTGCCGGCAGTGTTGTTATTGTTGCCGGTGGTGGTCGTCGTAGTGTTGCCGCCGGTGGTAGTGCCGGTGGTGTTGACGTACTCCATCTTGATCCAGCCCTTGTCGGTGCGACCCCAGCCGTCTTTAGTCTCGAGGATAGTTACAACGTCGCCCTTGAAGTAGGAGCCGACGATCTTGCCGGAGACGCTGGCCTCGTCACGGACGTTCAGACTGCGGGCACTGATGACGCCCTTGGTGTTGTGAGTACCGCTATTGTTGGTGGTATTGCCCGTATTGTCGGATGGTGCGGGGGTGGTGGGCTGAGAAGCATTGGGATCGGTCTCGCTGCTGGCGGAGCCGTTCTGAGAAGAATACATCTTCACATAGTCCATGCAGATCCAGCCGCTGACAGGGGTGCTGATCATGCCCCATGTGATGTCGGCGATGGTTTCCTGACGCAGGATCTCCACCACGGTGCCGGCGTCCAGGGTGCCGGTGACGTTGGCGTCCTTGCTGGGGATGACGCGGACACTGATCTGGTTGGTGACGGTGCCCATATTCTCGTTATACACGATAGGCTCCGTAGTGGGGGGAGGAACCGTCTCCTGGGTGGGAGCGGAGGTGTCCGACATATTCAGATTGAGGGAGGGAGTCGTGTTCGGCTCGGTCTCGGAGTTGTTTTTCTTACAGCCGGAGAACATACCGACTACCATAAGTACGATCAGAATCAGGCTCAAACCTTTTTTAAGCCTGCAAGCGTTGGAGAAATTCATGGCGTAACCTCACTTTCGTCTCATTTCTCAAACATATTATAGCGGGAAAGGGGGGAAGTGTCAATAGGATAAGAATTTCTTAATGTAATTTCCAGTGGTTTCCACGGTTTTGGGCGGTTTGGCGGGGAAAACTGACCCGTCAAATTTCCTGCCAAGGCTTGACAATCGTGCCTGTTCAATGGTAAAATACACGGGAATTCAATATCGCGATGAACGGAAAGAGTACCGTGCTTCGCACCCAAAGAGAGTCCGGGTCGGCGGCTGAAAGCCCGGGCGGTGTCGTGCGCGGGAAAGTGCGTCCGGGAGCGAAAGCGTCAGCAAAAAAGTGATAAATGAGAGTGGAACCGCGAGCTTGGCCCGCCTCTTGTATGCAGTTACAAGGGGCGTTTTCTTTTTGCAACGGTATAAAACAAATCAGTATGCGCTACATTATAATAAATGGAGGAAAGAAACATGTATCTGTACAATTCCCTGACCCATAAAAAGGAGCTGTTCGTTCCCAACGACCCTGATCTGGTGAAAATGTACACCTGCGGCCCCACGGTGTACCATTACGCCCACATCGGCAACCTGCGCACCTACATTATGGAAGATGTGCTGGAAAAGTCCCTGCGGTATCTGGGCTATAACGTCAAGCGGGTCATGAACATCACTGACGTCGGCCATCTGGCCTCCGACGCCGATACCGGCGAGGACAAGATGCTCAAGGGCGCCCGGCGGGAGCACAAGACCGTCATGGAGATCGCGAAATACTACACCGACGCCTTTTTTGCCGACTGCGACAAGCTGAACATCAAGCGTCCCGACGTGGTGGAGCCTGCGACCAACTGCATCAGCGAGTATATCCACATGGTGCAGACCTTGCTGGACAAAGGCTGTGCCTATCTCGCCGGGGGCAACGTGTACTTTGACACCTCCACTTTGAAGCAGTATTACGTCTTCAATGACCATGACGAGGAAGATCTCGCGGTAGGCGTCCGGGAGGGCGTGGAAGAGGACACCAATAAGAAAAACAAGAACGACTTCGTTCTCTGGTTCACCAAGAGCAAGTTCGAGGATCAGGCGCTGAAATGGGACTCTCCGTGGGGCGTGGGCTATCCCGGCTGGCATATCGAATGCTCCTGCATCTCCATCAAGCATCTGGGGGAGTATCTGGACATCCATGCCGGCGGCATCGACAACGCCTTCCCTCACCACACCAATGAGATCGCCCAGTCTGAAAGCTATCTGGGTCACAAGTGGTGCAATTACTGGTTCCATGTCCACCATCTGAATACGAACAACGGTAAAATGAGCAAATCAAAAGGCGAATTCCTCACTGTGAGCCTGCTGGAGCAGAAGGGCTACGACCCCATGGCCTACCGGCTGTTCTGCCTGCAGAGCCACTATCGCCGGAATCTGGTATTCAGCTGGGAAAATCTGGATAACGCCGTCGCGGCCTATGACAAGCTGATCGCCAAGATCGCCGCCCTCAAGGATGACGGCGAGGTGGATGCCGACGTGTTCAACAAGCTGAAGGAACGCTTTGTGGGCGCGCTGAACGGCGACCTGAACACCTCCGTAGCCGTCACCGCCCTGTACGATGTGCTGAAGGCCAAATGCAATGACGCCACCAAGCTGGCGGCCATTGCCGACTTCGATCAGGTGCTGTCCCTGAATCTGCTGCCCGCCGCCAAGACGCTGCGGGAGAAGCAGACGCAGGAGGAGCAGGCATCCGCCGATCCGGAGATCGACGCGCTGGTCGCCGCCAGAACCGAAGCGAAGAAAGCGAAGAACTTCGCTGAGGCGGACCGCATCCGGGACGAGCTGAAAGCGAAGGGCATTGAGATCATCGACACGCCTCAGGGCGCGAAGTGGAGAAAAGTATGAAGCTGCTGATTCTGGACGGCAACAGTGTCATTAACCGCGCCTATTTCGGCGTCAAGCCCCTGACCACACGGGACGGGCTGTATACCCACGCCATTTACGGATTCCTCAACATTCTGGAACGGATGGAGAAGGAGGAGCAGCCCGAGGCGGTGTGCGTGGCTTTCGACCTCCACGGCCCCACCTTCCGGCACCTGAAATACGACGTCTACAAGGCTACCCGCCATGCCATGCCCGAGGAACTGGCGCAGCAGATGCCCATTATGAAGGACGTTCTGCGGGCGATGAACATTCCCATCTATGAGTGTCAGGGCTGGGAGGCCGATGACGTCATCGGCACCGTGGGCAAGATCTGCTCTCAGCAGGACTGGGAGTGCGTCATCGTCACCGGCGACCGGGATTCTTTGCAGCTGATCGACGGAAATGTCCACGTCAAGCTGGTGATCTCCAAGCCGGGGCAGACCACAACGACGCTGTTTGACGAAGAAAAATTCCGGGAGGAATACGGTTTCGAGCCGAAAAAGCTCATCGACCTGAAAGCCCTTATGGGCGATTCCTCCGACAATATTCCGGGCGTGGCCGGCGTCGGCCCCAAGACCGCAAAGGAGCTGCTGGCGAAATTCGGCAGTCTGGACGGGGTGTACGCCCATCTAGACGACCCCTCCATCCGCCCCAAGCTCCGGGAAAAGCTGGAAGCGGGGAAGGAGAACGCCTATCTTTCCTTCGACCTTGCCACCATCCGCCCGGAAGCGCCCATCGATTTTGCGCCGAAGGATGCCATTGTTCAGCCCTATAACCGGCTGGAGCTGTATCAGCTGTTCCAGAAACTGGAATTTGTGCGGCTGATTGACAAATACGGCCTGCGGGGCGCGGCGGCGGACGCCCCCAAACCGGAGCAGAAGGTGCAGCCCCTTCCCAGAAGGGAAAATATGCCCGGCGATGTGGAAAGCTGCGCCGTGTACCTTGCGGGGGACGGCAGTGTGGGTCTTGCCTGGGCGGAGGGCGTCTGCGCCCTGACGCCTATGGAAGCTCAAATGGGGCAGCTGTCTCTTGCCGGGAAAAAACTGGTTTTCCACGACAGCAAAGCAGCCATGCACCGGCTGGACGAGCTGGGGATACAGGCGGGGGAGTGCGTCTTTGATACGGCGCTGGCGGCCTACGACCTGAATCCCTCGTCCTCGGACTATACCGTCTCCAAGCTCGCGACCAACTATCTGGGGCTGAGCGTGGAGGACGCCGACGCGGCGGCCTGTGCCGAAGCTCTGTGGCACCTGCGCCCGGTGCTTGCCGGGGAGCTGGAAAAGAACGGCATGGAAAGGCTTTACCGGGAGATTGAGTTTCCCCTGTGCCGGGTGCTTTACCGCATGGAAAACCGGGGCATCTGCATCGACCGGGAACAGCTGAGGCAGTTCGGCGATATGCTTTCCCGGCGGATTTCCGACTGCGAGACGCTGATCTTCTCCTATTCCGGCGGGGAATTCAACATCAATTCCACCCGCCAGCTGGGAGAGCTCCTGTTTGAGAAATTGGGGCTTCCCCCGGTGAAAAAGACGAAAACCGGCTATTCCACCAATGCGGAAGTTCTGGAAAAGCTGAAAAACAAGCACCCCATCATCCCGGCCATCATGGACTACCGGATGCTGACCAAGCTGAAATCCACCTACGCCGACGGCCTGATGAAGGAAATCCGGGAGGACGGGCGGATTCACACCACCTTCCAGAATCTGGTAACGGCGACGGGGCGGCTGTCCTCTACGGAACCCAATCTCCAGAATATCCCAGTCCGCACGGATCTGGGCGCGGAGATACGGAAAATGTTCATTCCCAAGCCCGGCTGCGTGCTGGTGGACGCGGACTACAGCCAGATCGAGCTGCGGGTGCTGGCGCATATTGCCGGTGACGACGCCATGCGCAAGGCTTTCTGCGACCACGTGGACATCCACACGGCTACGGCCGCCCAGGTGTTCGGCGTGCCGGTGGAGAAGGTCACGCCCTTGCAGCGCCGCCATGCCAAGGCTGTCAATTTCGGCATTGTCTACGGCATTTCCGAGTTCTCTCTGGCGGAGGATATCGGGGTTTCCCGCTATGAAGCCCGGGCGTATATCGACAATTATCTGAACAACTACCGGGGCGTGAAGGAATACATGCACAAGGTGGTGGCGGATGCCCGGGAAATCGGCTACACCGAGACGCTGTACGGCCGCCGCCGGTATATTCCGGAGCTGAAAAGCAGCAATTTCAACGTCCGCAGCGGTGCGGAGCGCATTGCGCTGAACACGCCCATTCAGGGAACGGCGGCGGATTTGATCAAGCTGGCCATGATTCGGGTAGAAAACGCCCTGAATGAAAAATACCCCGACGCACAGCTGCTTTTGCAGGTACACGACGAGCTGATCGTGGAATGCCCGGAGGGCATTGCCCAAGAGGTCGCGGCGCTGGTCAGCCGGGAGATGGAAAACGTGGCGTCTCTCAGTGTGCCGCTGACGGCGGAAGCAAAATTCGGAAAGAGCTGGTACGAGGCAAAATGAGAATTGCGCACATGACGGCGGAGCATGTCCCTCAGGTCGCGGCACTGGAAAAAGTTTGCTTTTCCGACCCGTGGAGCGAAAAAAGCGTCGCTTCCGAGCTGGAAAATCCACTTTCCTGCTGGCTTGTGGCGCTGGACGGCGAGACGGTGGCAGGCTACGTCGGCTCCCAGACGGTGATGGACGAGACGGATATGATGAATATTGCTGTCCACCCGGACTTCCGGCGGCAGGGCGTCGCCCGGGCGCTGATTCTGGCGCTGATCGGGGAACTGAAGAAACGGGGAAGCCGCTGCCTGACCTTGGAGGTTCGCGCATCCAATGACCCTGCCCGCGCCCTTTATGAATCGCTGGGCTTTGCCCATGTGGGAACCCGCCGGAATTACTACCAGAATCCCAAAGAAGACGCTCTCATTCTAAGAAAGGAGTGGGATATTTGAACATTTTAGCTGTGGAGTCCTCCTGTGACGAGACCGCCGTGGCCATTGTCCGGGATGGTCGGGAGGTCCTGACGGACTGCATCGCGTCTCAGGTCGATCTGCACCGCATTTATGGCGGCGTGGTGCCGGAGATCGCGTCCCGGAAGCACATTGAAGCCATCTACGGTCTGGCAGATCAGGCGCTGACACGGACGGGTCTATTAAGAAGCGACATCGATGCCGTGGCCGTGACCTATGCCCCCGGTCTGATCGGCGCGGTGCTGGTGGGTGTGAACTTCGCCAAGGCGGCGGCGCTGGCACTGGGGAAACCCCTGATTCCGGTTCACCACATCCGGGGACATATCGCCGCCAATTACATCGCCTATCCTGAGCTGGAGCCGCCGTTCCTGTGTCTGGTTGTGTCCGGCGGCCACACGATGATCGTGGAGGTCAAAGACTACACGGACATGAATATCCTTGGCACGACGCTGGATGACGCGGCGGGGGAATCCTTCGACAAGGTCGCGCGGGTGCTGGGGATGCCCTATCCCGGCGGCGCGGCGCTGGACAGGGCCGCAAGGCAGGGGGACGAGACAAAATATGTTCTTCCCCGCAGCAAGCCCGGGGAAAATCCCTACAATATGAGCTTTTCCGGGTTGAAAACTGCAGCTTTGAACCTGATCCACCATGCCGAACAGGTGGGGGAAGAGCTGGATATTCCCAGCCTTTGCGCCGCGTTTTCCGCGGCGGTGTCCGACACGCTGGTGCCCCGGGCGGTGATGGCGCTGGAACAGACCGGCTATCGGAAAATTGCCGTGGCCGGGGGCGTTGCCGCAAATTCCCGCATCCGCGCGGACATCCTCGCGGCGGCGGAGAAGCTGGGGGCGGAGGTCTATCTGCCGCCGCTTCACCTGTGCGGGGACAACGGCGCCATGATCGGCGCTCAGGCGTATTACGAGTACAAAGCGGGGCATGTGGCCGACATGAGCCTGAATGCCTACGCCACCAAGTCCATTCTGGGGGAAGCACTATAGAATGTGGGGGAGACGGGAAGTCTCCCCCTTTTGTATGAATATCGACGAATATACCGTGGATGCAAACCAAGTTGTAACTAAAGGTTACAAATACATTACATTTTTCGGATCATAACGGATTTTGGCGGGTGTTATGTATATCGCCTGTGGATAAAATTGTGGAAACTGTGTATAACGGTGTGAATAAACCCGGCTTATCCACCGCCGGAACGGAGAATATTGGTTGACAAAGGAAAACCGGCGTGTTATGATATGCTCACAATTATGAGAAAGGAGGAAGTGAATATGTTGAAGAACGGCTGGAACGTTTATGGCAGAAGACTTGCTCCGGAGGGAACCGTGCGGTAGGAATACCGGCATGGGCTGTTTGTGCGGCGCAGGCTTCGGCCTGGGCCGTTTTTCTATGCAAATGCATAGAAAAATAAGAAATGTGCCATTTCCTCGCCCCTACGGGGCAACCGGAAATGATGCACAAAAACTTCATGCATCAGCATTTGCGCATTTTCACGGTGCAGCGCACATGCATGAAGTTATATTGCTTGAGGTAGAAAAATGAAAGAAATGATGCATTATCTGAAGCCCTACTGGAGGGGGCTACTCGCCGCGACCATTGCCGTGGCGATATCCACGGTCTGCGACCTGCTGCTGCCCGCCATCATGAGCGAAATTCTCAACAAGGGCGTTTATCGGGCGGATTTTGCCTACATCGTCAGATGCTGCGCCATCATGGCGGCGGTTGCGCTGGTGGGGCTGGGAACGGTACTCTTGGGATCGAAAATTTCCAACGACGTGGTGGCGTCTTTCTGCGCCGACCTCCGCGCCGCCGTGTTCCGCAAGGTCAACCAGATGAGCTTTGAGGAATTCGGCGAGCTGGGGACGGCGGCGCTTGTGACCCGCTGTTCCCACGATGTGGAGACGGTGAGCTGGATCGCGGCGGAGCTGTCCGGCACTGTCATCATGATCCCGGTGCTGTTTTTTGGCGGTGTGGTGCTGTCCCTGCGGAAGGACGTGGCGCTGTCGCTGACCATGCTGGCCTTTGTTCCTGTGATTCTGGCAATCGTTATCTTCATCGGAAAGAAGATCGACGGCATCTGGGAAGTATCCGACAAGTTTGTAGACCGGCAGAATGAGATCATGCGGGAGCGTCTGCGGGGCATCCGGGTCATCCGGGCGTTCAACTCCGAGAAGCGGGAGCATGAGCGGGTGTCCGGGGCTACCCGAATTATGGTGGACAGCTTCATCCGGGGCAATGTGGCCATGGGCGCCATTTCCCCGCTGGCGACCTTCCTGCTGAACGTGGCGGCGGTGCTGATCATGTATCTGGGCGGCTGGCGGATGGAGACATCCACCGGTCTGACCGGCGGCGACATTTTCGCCATCGTCCAGTATGTGTCTCTGGTCTCTGCGGGCGTTGTCACCGGGGCGTTCGCCATCATCAGCTTCCCCCAGGCCGAAGTGGCTGCGAAGCGCATCGGGCAGGTGCTTCATGCCAAGGGCATGGCCGACCCCATCGAGCGGCAGGACATCACCCTGTCCGGGGATATCGACTTTGACCATGTGACCTTCCGCTACGAAGGCGCGGCGGAGGCCGCCCTGAAAGACATCACCCTTTCCGTGAAAAAGGGACAGCGGGCGGCGATCATCGGCGGCACCGGTTCGGGAAAAAGCACGCTGGTGCAGCTCCTGTTGGGCTTTCGTATGCCCACCTCCGGGGAGGTTCGCATGGACGGAATGCCGACTCAGACCCTCAGCCGCCGCACCATGCGGGACAATATCAGCTGCGTGCTGCAAAACGCGACCATCTATTCCGGCACCATCCGGGACAATGTGCGCATGGGCAGGCTGGAAGCGGGGGACGTGGAGATCCGGGAAGCGCTGGAGATCGCGCAGGCCGGAGAATTCGTGAACGGCTTCTCGGATGGTATCGACCACATGATCCGCCAGTCGGGCAAGAACCTGTCCGGCGGACAGAAACAGCGGCTGAGCATTGCCCGTGCGCTGCTGAAAAATGCGCCCATCTACATTTTTGACGACAGCTTTTCCGCGCTGGACTTCCTGACGGAAGCGAAGCTCCGCGCCACCCTGAACCGGAATCTTGCAGGGAAGACCCAGCTGATCATCACCCAGCGGGTGACCTCCGCCATGCACTGCGATGTGATTTTCGTCATGGACGGCGGCGCGCTGGTGGACAGCGGCACCCACGCCCAGCTGTTGGAACGGTGCGGGGTGTACCGGGAAATCTATGCGTCCCAGACGGGAGGGAACCTGAATGCGTGAAAAGAATGAACTGCTGGACGAGACCACATGGCGGATCATCCGGGAGGCGAAGGGCATTGCCGGATGGGTCGCGGTCAGTGCGGTGCTGGGAATTCTCGCGGTGCTGTGCTCCATTGCCGCGCCGGAAATTCTGGGAAACCTGATACAAAAGCTCTATGATTTCGGCCTGAGCGACCGGCAGACGCCCATCCGGGACAGCCTTGTCGGCGGGCTTCTTCTGCTGACAGCGGTGTACGCGGCGCAGGGCGTGTTCCGCTATCTGAATATGCAGCTGATGAACCGGACGGTGAGCCGTCATTTTACCTGCGACCTGCGAATTGCCATTTCCGACAAAATTCAGCGGCTTCCGGTGAAATACGTCGATCAGACCCCGGTGGGCGACGTACTGAACCGCATGATTGACGATGTGAGCGCCATGGGCAACTACATCCATCAGGTGTTTGACGTGATGGTGGAGGGCGTTTTCCAGATCACCATGATTGCCGTCGCCATGTTTCTGAAAAACTGGGTGCTGGCCTGCCTTGTCATCGTACTGACCCCGATCTCCCTGTGGATCTCCTCGAAAATCGCGGGCGCCAGCGGGAAATACTACGACGAGTGGTTCAAAAAATCCGGAGAGCTGACGGAAATCGTGGAGGAGAGCTTCACCAACTTCGCAACAGCCAAAGCCTACAATCTGGAAGAATACACGGTGCAGAAGCACGCCGTCGTCAACGAGCAGCTGCGCAAGGCCGTGTCCAAGGCCAACTTTACCGGCTCTATCGTGCAGCCGCTGATCAAATTTGCCAACGCCATGGCCTATATCTGCATCAACCTCATTGGCGGATGGCTGATCGTGCGCCAGGGCGTGGGCGTGGGGACTGTGGTGACCATTGTGCTGTTTGCCCGGCAGTTTGCGTCTCCTTTGGAACAGATCGCCTCGGGGTTTGCGAACCTGACCCATGTCAAAGCCTCCGCCAAGCGGGTGTTCCGGATAATGGACATGGAGGAAGAGGAGCGGCCGGAGGGAACGCTTCCGGAACCCTGCCGGGGCGAGGTCGTCTTTGACAAGGCTGCTTTCTCCTACACCAAGGACGATCCGCTGATCGAAAATCTGAACCTCAGCGTCCATCCCGGCCAGCGGGTGGCCATCGTCGGCCCTACCGGCGCGGGAAAGACCACCATCGTCAATCTGCTGATGCGGTTCTACGACGTGGACGGCGGAAAAATTCTGCTGGACGGGCAGGATATCAAGTCCCTATCCCGGGACGAGGTGCGCCGGAATTTCGGCATGGTTTTGCAGGATACATGGCTGTTCCGGGGTACCATTGCCGAGAACGTGTCCTACGGCAAGCCGGACGCCACCCGGGAGGAAATTGAGCTTGCCTGCCGGGAAGCATACTGCGACCACTTTATCCGCACTATGCCCGACGGCTACGATACCCTGATCAGCGAAGACACCACCAACCTTTCCGGCGGGCAGAAGCAGCTGCTGACCATCGCCCGTGCGCTGCTGGCAAGTCGTCCGCTGCTGATTCTGGACGAGGCCACCTCCAACGTGGACACCCGGACGGAAATACTGGTGCAGAAGGCCATGGACAAGCTGATGAAGGGGAGAACCTGCTTCGTCATCGCCCACCGGCTCAGCACCATCGTGGACGCCGACCTCATTCTGGTGCTGAATCACGGCCACATTGTGGAGCAGGGGACTCACGCTCAGCTGCTGGCGAAAAAGGGCTTCTATTACGACCTCTACACCAGCCAGTACGCGGTATAAGGAGAAGAAATGCTGTATCTTGCGCGGAGCCTTTCCCGGCTGCATTTTAGCAGCCTGATGGCAGTTTATGCAGAATCCAACCGGGAAAACGGCCGGGAATTCTGGCCGGAGGAGCCGGAAATGCGTCAAATCCAGTTGGCGGAAGAAGATTTCTACCGCTATCTGAGTCAGGTGTTTTTTAGGTCGCCGGGGGCGGTTTACGCCGTCTGGGAGGAAAACGGGCGGTATGTCAGCGCCCTGCGTTTGGAACCGTACCGGGACGGGCTTTTACTGGAAGCGCTGGAGACTGCCCCGGAGCAGCGGCGAAAGGGGTTTGCCGCCGCGCTGATACGGGCGGTACAGTGCTTCCTTGAGGGAAAAACGAAGCTCTATTCTCATGTGGACAAGCGAAACCTGTCCTCCCTGAAAGTCCACGAAAAATGCGGCTTCCGCCGCGTCGCGGACTTTGCCGTCTGCGTGGACGGTTCGGTGAATCAGAAAATGTACACCCTGTGTTGGGACGACAAAACCTCCGTATGACTTTGGTCATACGGAGGTTTTCCGTAATGCGGCTTGCGCGCTTACATATTTACCACGTTCTGGGGCTTTCCCTCCAGAAAACAGCGGATGTTTTCCACAACGCAGTCCAGAAGCCGCTGGCGGCTTTCCAGCGGCGCCCATGCCATGTGGGGCGTGATGATGCAGTTGGGCGCGGTCAGAAGGGGATTGCCCGCCGTGATGGGTTCTTCGGATACTACGTCCACAGCGGCGGCGCGGAGACGGCCGCTTTCCAGCGCGGCTTTTACCGCCGCTTCGTCCACGAGACCGCCCCGGGAGGTGTTGATGAGGATGGCGCCCGCCTTCATTTTCGCGAGGGTGCCGGCGTTTATCAGCTTCGCTGTCGCCGGGGTGAGGGGGCAGTGGAGGGAGACAAAATCCGACTGGACGAGCAGGGTGTCCAGATCGACGTACCGCGCCAGTGCTTCCCCTTCGGGACGGCGGGTGCGGCTGTAGGAAAGAACATTCATGCCAAAGGCGCGGGCGATGTTCGCCACGGCCTGACCGATGCGCCCGAAGCCGACAATGCCCAGCGTCTTCCCGGCCAGCTCCATCTGCGGGGTGTCCCAGAAGCAGAAGGAGCCGCAGCTTTCCCACCGACCCGCATGTACCAGCACGTCGTGATGGCCGACCCGGTGACACAGCTCCAGCATCAGCGCGAACGTAAACTGCGCCACGGCGGCGGTACCGTAGGTGGGGACGTTGGTCACGGGAATGCCCCGGCGGGCGCAGGCGGCACAGTCCACGGTATTGTAGCCCGTCGCCTGAACGCAGATCAGACGGATGCTGGGACAGGCATCCAGCAGCCGCTCGGTGACGGGGAGCTTGTTCACCAGCACGATCTCGCTGTGTCCGATGCGGGCGATGGCTTCGTCCTCGGTGTCCGTGCGGTCGTAAATGGTCAGTTCGCCGAACTGGCGAAGAGGCTCGTAGCTCAAATCGCCGGGATTTAAGGCGTAACCGTCGAGAATGACGATCTCCATGGCAATTCCTCCTTGCAAAACAGGCGTATTTTTGATAGGATAGGGAAAACGCTTTGTGTGGGGTGCGCAATGGAAATACTGTATCAGGATTCGGATATTCTGGTCTGCATCAAGCCTGCCCGGGTACTTTCCACCGACGAGCCGGGGGGACTGCCGGAGCTGGTGCGGGAAGCTCTGGGCGACCCCAAGGCCGACGTGCGCACGGTGCACCGGCTCGACCGGGTGGTCAGCGGTGTGATGGTGCTGGCGAGAAACGCCCGCGCGGCGTCGGAGCTGTCCCGACAGATTCGGGAAGATAAGTTCAGCAAAGAATATCTGGCCGTCGTCCACGGAAAGCCGGAGAACCCGGAGGGGACGCTTCGCGACCTGCTGGCGCGGGACAAGGCAAGACGGATGACCTTCGTGGCGGACGCGCCGGGGAAGGGCGTGCAGGAGGCGGCGCTTTCCTACCGTGTTCTGGAATATGCGGATGGCATGTCTCTTGTGCGGGTGCGGCTCCACACCGGGCGCACTCATCAGATACGGGTGCAGTTTTCCAGCCGGGGAATGCCGCTGGTGGGGGAGCGGAAGTACGCCGTTCTGGACGACCCCTGTGAAATTGCCCTGTGGTCGGCGAAAATCGGCTTTCATTATCCGGAAACGGGGGAGTGGGCGGAGTTCTCCAAAGAGCCGCCCGCTGTGTTCCCGTGGACGGAATTTGGAAAAATTATACCATAGATTTGCGGCGCTGAAAAGAGCGGAGGAAGAAAAATGACGTTAAAGCTTGTAAAATTGGAACCAAAGTACCGGCGGCACCTGAACGATATGATGTCCCAGTGGTACGCGACGGGGGAGAAGATCGTCCCTTACGCCATTCGCCGATTGGATTACCGGGACTTTGACAATTACCTTGCCAATCTGGATGTGAAGGATGAGACGGAGGGACTTGTGCCGGACTCCACATTCTTCTGTCTGGACACGGAGCAGGATATCTTCGTGGGCGCGGTGAATATCCGCCACCGGCTGAATGACAGGCTGCTGTTGGACGGCGGCCACATCGGCGACGGTGTGCTGCCCTCCCAGCGGCGCAGGGGCGTTGCCACCCGTATGATTGCTCTGGCGCTGGAGGAATGCAAAAAGCTGGGGATCGACCGGGTGCTGATGGTCTGTGACAAGGACAACATCGGTTCTGCCAGGAGCATCCGGCGCAACGGCGGCGTCCTGGAAAACGAAGTGGAAGTGGACGGCGTGGTGGAGCAGCGCTATTGGATTGACCTGAGACGCCAGACTCACTACGATTTCTTCCAGAACCGGGAATGCGAATATTTTCCCTGCCATCAGGGCGCTGACCCGGAGACCTTCAGCTGCCTGTTCTGCTATTGCCCGCTGTACTGTCTGGGTGACAAATGCGGCGGCGCGTTCCGGTATACGGAAAGCGGCATCAAGGATTGCTCTGCCTGCTTAAGACCCCACCGCCGGGAGAACTACAATGCCATCTGCGGAAAAATGAGCGAGGTTCTGGAGCTGGTCAGACGGAAATAAAATCAGCCCCGCGGCATTTCATACTATTTCCTGATTAAAATCTTTTCTAAAGATTTTAATTGGAGTTCAGTATCAAAATGCCGCGGGGCTGTATTGCATCAGGAAAGGGAGAGCGCTTCTCACGAAGCCTCTCCCTTATGCGTTATTTCAGCAGATTGTCCGCCATTTGCGAGATCATGGCGTGGTCGTAAGTATCCTGACTGCACTCCCAGACGATCAGACCGGCAATGCCTTTCTGCTCGATGAAGTCCAGCTTGTCCTGTAGGGTCATGGGGGTCTCGTAAGAGATGTACCAGCAGTAATACGGGGACTTTTCGTCGTCGTTGTACAGATATGCACCACGGTTGAAGGCATCGTAGCCGTAATGCCAGCCGGTGCCGCCATTATCGAAGGACTCGCCCGTGACAGGCTTGCCGTCCACCCACTCGGTGGTGTAGCCGCTGACGGCTTCGGCTTCCCACGCTTTCAGCATTTTCTGCGTGATCTCCACGTCAGAGGGGGCCTTGGATTCCACAGAAACGCCCACGGGGTTGCTGCCGGAGGGCGGGGTGAACATTTTCAGATCGGTGCCGTACATGGGGCTACCGATGCAGATCTTGCGCAGCTCCACGCCGTAGCCAAGATTCATGACGGTGACGGCGTCCTTCGCGTGCTGCAGCTTGCTGGCGTGGCCGGTGATCTTATCCCATGTGCCCGCCATGTCATAGGTCATGATGTTCACAAAATCCATGTAGGGAGACACGAGACACCAGTTCTGCATGGGCAGCGTCCAGCCGGTGGAGGCGGAGGCGCAGGCGGTGAGCCGCTTCACGCCGGGGCCGTAGGCGTCGTCCATGGCCTGACGGAGCTGCTGGGCAAGGGCGGCAAAGTTGGCGCTGTCCTCTTCCGGCGTACCCCAGATGGGACAGCCCTGATCTTCTTCGCTTTCGGGCAGGCGCGCGCCGTCCTTACTGCCGCCGAAGTATTCCCAGTCAATGTCGAAGCCGTCCACCCATGGGTATTCCTCCAGAATGTCCAGACAGCTCTCCACGAAGGAGGTGCGGCCCTCGGGGGTGTAGGCCATTTCGGAGAAATAGCCGCAGCGGGTCCAGCCGCCGATGGAGATCAGAATTTTGACATCCGGGTACTGCTCGGAATAATACTGATATTGGGCAAAGTGGTTCCGGGGCAGGCCGGGCGCCATCCGGCTCGGCTCGTCATTATCAAAATCCGCCTTGGGGAGGGTGGACGCCACGCGGAAGCTGGTTCGGGGTTCCCCGGACGCCGCCAGCCGGTCCCATGAGGTCTCCGTGGAGCCGTCGGCGGGTTCTACCGCCCAGAAAGCGTGGTTGATGCAGGTGACCTTATCCCATGGAATGCTGCACACCTCCGCACCTTCCTCGGCGGTTTTGGTGTCCAGATACCAGTTGGCGAAGTAGACGATGACCTCTTTTTCCTCCGCCACCGGCGAAATGGTCTCCGCCGGCTCGGTTTCAGTGGGGACAGTCGTTTCGGAAGCGGTGGGGGCTGTGGTTTCCTGCGGGGCAGAACTGCACGCCGTCAGCAGACACAGGCAGACAAGCAGCAGAGCAAGAATTGTTCTTCGCATGGTAAAGTCCTCCTTGTATTGGCGGTACGGTAAAATACCAGATGCTGCCATTATACCATGGGGGTACTCGTTATACGATGGATTTCGGCGGCAATTCTTGTTGCTGCTTGGCGTGTAGATGACAAGAATAGTAAAATCCGCGTACCCCGGCAAGGGGTACGCGGAAATAAACGCTTGTGATGTTATTCGACGGGAGCAGGTTCCTGAAGTTTCCTCAGTTCTTCTTCCTCCAGAACCCGGTAGGCAACCTTGCCGACCAGCGTCTTGGGCAGCTCGTCCCGGAATTCGATATCGTAGGGCATGGCGTATTTGGCCACGTACTTCCGGCAATACTCCATAATGGAACGCTTGGTTTCGTCGTTCTTTTCCACGCCGGGAACCAGCTTGACGAAGGCTTTGACCTTCTGCATCTTGTAGGAATCCGGAACGCCAATGACGCAGCTCATCTGCACGAATTCGTGGGCGTCCAGAATGTTCTCAATCTGGGCGGGGTAGACGTTGTAGCCGGAGGTGATGATCATCCGCTTGGCTCTGCCGCGGAAATACACGAAGCCCTCGCTGTCCATGGTGCCCAGGTCGCCGGTGCAGACCCAAGTCAGGCCGTCGGCGTGGTGCTGCAAGGTTTTCGCGGTTTCCTCCGGATGGTGCATGTACTCCTTCATCACCGTGGGACCGGCCAGAAGGATCTCGCCCTCCTCACCGTAGGGAAGCTCCTCCTCGGTGCCGGGCTTGACGATTTTGATGTAGGTATCGGGGAAGGGAAGACCGATGCTGCCCTCCTTGTGCATGTGGCTGGGGGTCAGGCAGCAGGCGGTGACGGTCTCGGTGGTGCCGTAGCCCTCCCGCACCTGAATGGAGGCTTTGTGGTCGTACAGGAACTTGTCCAGCTTCTTTTTCAGCTCGACGGACAGGGAATCGCCGCCGGAAAAAACGCCCTTCAGGCAGCTGAGGTCAGCGCCCTCCATATCCGGCAGACGGAGCAGCGCCTCATACAGGGTGGGAACGCCCGCGACGAAGTTGCAGCGCTGCTTGACCAGATCCTTGGCGTAGCTCTTGGGGGTGAACCGGGGAACCAGAATGCACCGGCCGCCCTGGGTCAGCATGGTGTGGATGCACACGCCCAGACCGAAGCCGTGGAAGATGGGCATGGCGGCCAGCATCTTGTCCCCGGGACGGAACATGGGGTTGGCGGCGATGACCTGCTGCCCCAGCGCGTTAAAGTTCTTGTTGGTCAGGACGATGCCCTTGGTGGTGCCGGTGGTGCCGCCGGAGTAGAGGATGACGGCGGGATCGTCGGCGGTGCGGCTGATCTTGTAGTCATAGAAGCAATAGCGGCTCATCCGCACGAATTCCTGCCAGCGGATGACCGGGGCGTCTTCGGGAATTTTCTCGATTTTCCGCCCCTGTGTGAGCATGTAACCGGCCTTGATGGGCTGCGCCAGCGCATCCTTGATGCTGGCAATGATGATGTTGACCACCTTGGTGTTCTTGCGGACGGACTCGAATTTATTGTAGAACTGATCGAGGGTGATGGCGGTGACGCTTTCGGACTCGTTGAGATAGAACTCAATTTCCTTCTCAGCGGACAGAGGATGCACCATGTTGGCAATGCCGCCCACCAGATTGATGGCGTAGAACAGGTAAATGGCCTGCGGGCAGTTGGGCATGGCGATGGTGACCTTGTCGCCCTCCCGGACGCCAATGGTTTTCAGTGCCTTGGCGCAGGTCTCCACCTCCTGCACCAGCTTCTTGTAGGTGGTGGACTTGCCCATGAAGTCAAAGGCAACGTAATTGGGGTATTTTTCGGCAATGGCCTCCACAGCCTCAAACATGGAGCCTTCAAAATAGTCAAGGTGCATGGGCATACTGCCCATGGAGCCAGCCCATGGGGCCTTTGCGGTGATTGTTTCCATCAGTAATCTACCTCTTCCTGTAACGGCTTGTCCAGCAGCTGGGGATTTTCCAGCAGCGTTTTTAACAGACGGACGGTTTTGGCGTAATAATAGCCGTCGGCAATGCGCTCGTCGATGGTCAGACCCAGATCGATGCTGGGCTTCATCTCGAAGGTGCCGTCGTCATTGAAAAAGGGGCGCTTTTTAATCTCGCCGATGGCGCAGAACACCGACGTGGTGCCCCAGTTGGTCAGGTGGTGATAGCCCGCGTGGAGCTTGATGGAGCCGAGGTTGGTCAGCACCACGGAGGAATAGTAGGGGTCGCCCGCGATGACGCTCTGGGGCATCCAGCCGTGACGATCCAGGAACCGGGCGATGCCGCCCACCGCCTGCACGAGAAAACCGGGCAGGCTCTGCACCGCGTTCAGACTTTGTGTACCCTTATCCACCTCGTCGCTGCTGCGGCAAATGGAGATCTGACGGAAAATTTCGTCATGAATGGTGTCGATGGTGTCGGTGCCCTTGGAGTGGATATAAGCCAGCGCCTCGCCGCCGTCGTCGGAAAATTCCTTTTTCACGGTGAAGGCCGCGGAGACCTCATTGCGCTGATACATGGTCTTGTTGGCAATGAAGCGGTTCATCTTCGGCCGCAGGGTGATGACCTTCAGCATGATGGTGACCATCACCTGAAAGAAATTGTATTTGTAGTCCGGGTCGGAGGCGTTTTTCTCGTCCAGATAAGCCAGCACATTGGTCAGGTCGATCCGCTCGCTGATGAACGCCTCGTTGTCACATCGGTTTGGATACATCAGCGGCATGACCAGATGCATCGCGTGGATGTTTCTGAGCTTTGCGCCGTCTTTTCTGTCTCCGAATTTTTTTGCCATAAGTACACTCTCTTTCTGAAATCTTTGGGGCAAAAAACTTTTTCGTGTAGCCGCGACATTTTATGCGGTTTTGCCCCTTGAAAGTTCCCGTCCTTTCGACGATAATTATACCACCCGTATACCATGCGAATCTAAACTGAAACGAAACTTTGTTTATTTTCGGTTTAGGTTCCCGCGATATTCTTGACGCATTATTCCCAGAGAAAGGAAGGAGCAGATGGGAGAACGGAAAATTTCTCCGCTGTACCGGCTGATCAAAGCCGCCGTGCGGGCGGTGTATCCCAAAATCAAGGTCGTGGGGGAGGAGAACCTTCCGCCGGAGCCGGTGGTGTATGTGGGCAACCACAGCCAGATGAACGGCCCCATCGCATGCGAGCTGTATACCCCCGGTGAGCATTATATCTGGTGCGCCGGTGAGATGATGGACAAAAAAGAAGTGCCGGCCTACGCCTATCAGGACTTCTGGTCGGAAAAGCCGAAGGCTGTCCGTTGGTTTTACAAGCTGCTGTCCTACATCATTGCGCCGCTGTCCCAGCTGGTTTTTACCAATGCCAACACCATCGGCGTATACCACGACACCAGGATTATTACGACGTTCAAAAAGACGGTGACGGCGCTTCAGGAAGGCGCAAGCGTGGTGATTTTTCCGGAGCATCACGTGCCGCGAAACAACATTATCTGCGAGTTCCAGGACAGGTTCATCGACGTGGCGAAGCTCTACTACAAGCGCACGGGAAAGGCGCTTGCCTTTGTGCCGCAGTATCTGGCGCCCAGCTTGAAAACCATGTATCTGGGCAAGCCCATCCGCTTTCAGCCCGACGCACCGCTGGAGGAAGAGCGCAGACGCATCTGCGAATACTTAATGGAGCAGGTCACGGAAATGGCGCAGGCGCTGCCAAAGCACATCGTCGTACCTTATCCAAACATGCCCAAAAAACAATATCCCTGCAATATCCCACAGGAGGCCACCCATGAGAAAACCGGAAATTGATTATCGCACCTTTCGGCTGTCCAAGCTCAATGACCCGCAGTTTGCGCACTTAAAGCTTCTGGGCGGCTGGATCGGCTACTTTATCATGTATTTTCTGACGGAGAACCTGATCCCCGCGGAAAGCTGCCATGTTGTCCACTGCTGGATCGACGATCTGATTCCCTTCTGCGAGTGGTTCCTCATTCCTTACGTATTCTGGTATTTCCTGATCGTGTTTACGCTGCTGTACCTGATGCTGTATCACGTGGAGGGCTTCAAGCGGTTCCAGATTTTCATTATCGTCACCCAGGTGGTGGCCATGGCGATCTACATTATCTATCCCAACCGGCAGGATATGCGCCCGGAGGTATTCCCCAGAGAGAATTTCCTCACGGCGTGTATTGGATTGCTGTACCGGCAGGATACGCCCACCGGCGTGTGTCCGTCGCTTCATGTGGCCTATTCCATGGGCATCGCGTCGGCGTGGCTGAAGGAAAAGAACGTGTCCAAGTGGTTCAAGGCGTTCATTATCGTAGCGGTGGTGTTCATCTGCCTTGCCACCATGTTTATCAAGCAGCATTCCGCCGTGGACTTCTTCGTGGCGCTGCCCGTCTGTCTGCTGGCGGAGGGAATCGCCTACGGCAAGAGCTACTGGGCTGTCCGCTGGAAGAAGTGGCGTTCAGTGACCTGACAATAAATAATATGGAGGGGAGGAAATCGCATGTTTCAGATCATGGTCGTGGACGATGACCGAAACACCCGCAGACTTTTGCAGGCGGTGCTGGAAGCGGACGGCTACAAGGTGCTCACCGCCGAAAACGGAGAGGACGCTCTGGCGCTCATGGACTCGGAGTACGTCGATCTTGTGGTGCTGGACATCATGATGCCCAAAATGGACGGCTACGAGTTTACCAGAACCCTGCGGGAGACGAACAACAACCTGCCCGTTTTGATGGTTTCCGCCAAGGAGCTGCCCTCCGACAAGAAGCACGGCTTCTTAGTCGGCACCGACGACTATATGACCAAGCCCATCGACGAAGAAGAAATGCTCTGGCGTATCAAGGCGCTGCTGCGCCGGGCGAAGATCGCCAGCGAGCGCCGTATCGTGGTAGGGGACGTGGTGCTGGACTACGACTGCCTGACGGTGAGCCGGAAGGGGGAAGTGCAGGAGCTTCCCCAGAAGGAATTCCTGCTTCTATACAAACTCCTGTCCTATCCCGGAAAAATCTTCACCCGTATCCAGCTCATGGACGAGATCTGGGGCGCGGATTCCGACACCGGCTGGGAGACCGTGACGGTACACGTGGGACGTCTGCGCAAGCGCTTTCAGGACTGGCCGGAATTCACCATTGAGTCCGTCCGGGGACTGGGCTATAAGGCGGTGAAAAAGGTATGAGCAAAAAGCCGGGAAAGCGCCGCTGGTCGCTGACGCTGCTCTACTCCACCGCGTTTTTTCTCATTCAGCTGGCGGCGGTTCTCATTACAGCGGCGCTGTCCTTCCTGCTGACCAAGCTGGGGGTGCTGGACAATCTGGGTATTCCCAGAAACTCCGGCTTTGCCATGCTGATCGTGATGCTGCTCATCAGCGTTCTGGTGGGCAGCGTGGTTGCCATCGGCACCGTGAAAATTCCCCTGCGCCCCTTTAACCGGCTGATCAACAACATAGACCGTTTGGCGGCGGGAGATTTCACGGCCAGAATGCACTATGGCAAGGTGATGGGGGACAACCCCGTTTTTCAGGAGCTGTCGGAGAGCTTCAACGCCATGGCGGAAGAACTGGAAAACACCCAGATGCTGCGGAGTGATTTCATCAACAATTTTTCCCACGAGTTCAAAACCCCCATCGTCTCCATTGCCGGGTTTGCCAAGCTCCTGCGCCGGGGCAATCTGACCGACGCGCAGAAGGAGGAATACCTCGCCATCATCGAGGAAGAATCCCTCCGGCTGGCGGCAATGGCCACCAATGTGATGAACCTGACAAAGGTGGAAAACCAGACGATTTTAACGGATTTGACCACCTTCAACCTGTCGGAACAGATTCGTGCCTGCGTGCTTCTGCTGGAAGAAAAGTGGAGCCGCAAAGAGCTTGACCTCGATCTGGAATTCCCGGAATATACCATCCGGGCGAACGAGGAACTGCTGAAACAGGTCTGGATCAATCTGCTGGACAATGCCATCAAGTATTCCCCCAACTACGGGGAGATCGGCGTGCGGATTTCCGAGGGGCCGGAGACGCTGGCCGTCACCATCACCAACTACGGCCCCGATATCCCCAAGGACAAGGTCAGCAGAATCTGGGGAAAATTCTATCAGGCGGACGAGTCCCATTCCTCGGAGGGCAACGGCATCGGCCTTGCCGTGGTGAAGCAGGTGGTGCAGCTCCACGGCGGCACTGCCACGGTGGACAGCGGCAGCGGTTCGACGACCTTTACCGTGGAACTGCCCAAGCAGGAAGAAACAGTCTGATACTATTTCCTGATTAAAATCTTAATTTTAATCAGGAAGGCATCGCCTGAAGGTGCCTGAAATCAGAAAAAATACATCTGCCGGCTGCGTCCGGGCCGGCGGCAAAAGGAGGAAAAACGGATATGAATGAAGTCAAACGGCCAAAGAAACCCCTTATTTTCTACTACACGCTGGTGATGGTCGCGCTGGTGCTGTTCAACTTCCTGCTGGTTCCCTGGATTGCGGAGCAGCAGATCATCGAGGTGGACTACGGCACCTTCATCAACATGACGGAAAATAAGGAAATCGATCAGGTAAAGGTGGAGGACAACCAGATTCTCTTTGAGGGCAAGGACGGCAAGATTTATAAAACCGGCCTGATGAATGACCCCGATCTGGTGAACCGGCTCCACGATTCCGGCGCGCAGTTCGGCGGAGAAATCGTGGAGGAAACCTCCCCGCTCTTAAACATCCTGCTGACCTGGGTGCTGCCCGTTGTGCTGTTCATCGCACTGGGGCAGTTTATGTCCAAAAAGCTGATGGACAGAGCCGGCGGCCCCAATTCCATGATGTTCAACGGCGGCAGCTCCAACGCCCGTGTTTATGTCCAGTCCTCCGACGGCATCAAATTTGACGACGTGGAAGGCGTGGACGAGGCGGAGGAAAGCCTGCAGGAGATCGTGGACTATCTCCACAATCCGGACAAGTACCGGGAGATCGGCGCATCCATGCCCAAGGGCGTTCTGCTGGTAGGCCCTCCGGGTACCGGCAAGACCATGCTGGCAAAGGCTGTCGCCGGTGAGGCGAATGTCCCGTTCTTCTCCATCAGCGGCTCCGAATTTGTGGAGATGTTCGTGGGCATGGGCGCGAGCAAGGTGCGCGACCTGTTCAAGCAGGCGAAGGAAAAAGCCCCCTGCATCGTGTTCATCGACGAGATCGACGCCATCGGCCAGAAGCGGAACACCGGCACTATGGGCGGCAACGACGAGCGGGAGCAGACGCTGAACCAGCTGCTCACCGAAATGGACGGCTTTGAAGGAAACTCCGGCGTCATCATCCTCGCCGCCACCAACCGCCCTGAATCCCTTGATCCCGCCCTGACCCGTCCCGGCCGGTTTGATCGCCGGGTGCCGGTGGAGCTGCCCGACCTTCAGGGTCGTGAAGCCATCCTGCGGGTACACGCGAAGAAGATCAAAATTGCCGACGATGTGGACTTCAAGCAGATCGCGCGGATGGCCTCCGGCGCGTCCGGCGCGGAGCTTGCCAACATCGTCAACGAAGCGGCGCTGCGCGCCGTCCGGGACGGACGGAAATTCGCCACCGAAGCGGACATGGAAGAGTCCATCGAGGTGGTCATCGCGGGCTATCAGAAGAAGAACGCCATCCTTACAGACAAGGAAAAGTGGACGGTTTCCTACCACGAGATCGGCCACGCGCTGGTCGCGGCCATGCAGACCCACTCCGCCCCGGTGCAGAAGATCACCATCATTCCCCGCACCTCCGGCGCGCTGGGCTACACCATGCAGGTGGAGCAGGGGAACCACTACCTGATGACCCGGGAGGAGCTTCTCGACCAGATCGCCACCTACACCGGCGGTCGTGCAGCGGAGGAAGTCAAGTTCGGCACCATTTCCACCGGCGCATCCAACGACATCGAGCAGGCCACCAAGATGGCCCGGGCCATGATTACCCGCTACGGCATGAGCGAGGACTTTGACATGGTGGCGCTGGAAACCGTCACGAACCAGTATCTGGGCGGAGACGCGTCTCTGGCCTGCTCCGCGGAGACGCAGGCGAGCATTGACCGGCAGGTAGTCGCTCTGGTGAAGAAGCAGCACGAAAAGGCGAAGAACATTCTCACGGAAAACAGGCAGAAGCTGGATGAACTGGCAAGCTACCTGTACGAAAAGGAAACCATCACCGGCGAGGAATTCATGAAGATTCTCAACGGCTGATGACTTCCCCAACGCAGGAAGAAAGGCACTATCGCACTATGAAAATCGCAATCGCAACGGATACCAACAGCGGAATTACCGCCATGGAGGGCGAAAAGCTGGGCGTTTTTGTTCTGGCCATGCCCGTCAATCTGGAGGAAACCATCCACTACGAGGGCATCGACATTACGTCGGAGCAGCTGTATGACGCCATGCGGCAGCACCGGGATGTCTCCACCTCCCAGCCGTCGCCGGGGCAGCTCATGGAGCTGTGGGACGGAATTCTGGCAAAGGGCTATGATGAGATCGTGTATATTCCCATGTCCAGCGGCCTGAGCGGCTCCTGTCAGAGCGCCGCTCTGTTCGCGCAGGACTACGACGGCAGGGTGCAGGTGGTGGATAATCACCGCATCTCCGTCACCCAGAAGGAGTCGGTCATCAGCGCCCTTCGTCTGGTGGAGCAGGGGTATGACGCGGGACAGATCAGGGACTTCTTGGAAAAGCACGCCTATGATGCCAGCATCTACATCACCGTGGATTCCATGGAGTACCTGAAAAAGGGCGGCCGGGTCACGCCTGCCGCGGCCACGCTGGCGACGGTGCTGAACCTCAAGCCGGTTCTGACCATTCAGGGGGACAAGCTGGACGCCTTCGCTAAGGTACGGGGCATGAAGCTTGCCGAGAGCAAAATGATCGAAGCCATCCATCACGATCGGGAAGCGCGCTTCAAAGACATCCCGGAGTCCCGCCTCCTGATTGAAACCGCGGGAACGCTGGAAAGCGAGGAACTGGCAGAGCACTGGCGTCAGCAGGTGCAGGCGGAATTTCCCTTTGCGAAGGTGAGTTACGCCAACCTGCCGTGCAGCATCGCCTGCCACGTGGGCATGAATTCCGTTGCCACCGTCATCATGACGGAAGAAGTGCAGCGGGCAGACTGAAATACAACAAGGCCGGTGAAAACCGGCCTTATTTCATAATCACGGAATAGAAAGGTGCTGAGATTCATGAAGTTGAGAAACGCGGCAATCTTTTTCCTGCTTCTGGCCTTACTTCTACCTGCGTGCAGTCAGCAGCCAGATGAGGAAATTGACCCCATGCGGGAGCAGCTTCAGAAACGGTGTGGAGAAATTGCGTCAGTTTGCAGTGAGACATACCGCAGAGCAGACAAGACAGGAACGACCCTTTCGCAAAGCACCATTGATGAAATGGAAGCCGCCCTGTATGACGCCGGACTGGACGTGATCGACACAAGTGGGGAATATCCTGCGTACCTGATGACAGCAGATAGATTCCGGGATTTCTGGCAGAACGTTCAGAGCGGAAAAACGGCGGAGCAGGAGACCATTACCGTCAGGGAAACCGGCACGTTTACCTATCAGCTGTTTACCAATGGGGACGGTGACGCCTGTGTTTACAGCATGGATTACCCGATGGGCGGCGGCTCGGAAGTGTATTATGAGAAGCGCGAAATTCAGGAATGGGATCTGACGGACAAAGGAAATTTCTATTACCGGCTCTATCCGGCCGGGGATAAGCACTATGCTGACTTTTCCCTGATCCGGCTGGAAGCGTCCGACCCGGAGCTGTGCGATCTGAACAGAAAGTACGTCATGGCAGGCGGATACATTGGCACGAATATGTATCTTACAGACTGGAATGAGGATAATTTTGAAAACCTCAGCTTCAATGATATGTGGGAGTATCTGTATTATGATACTTACGGCGAGCGGTTTCAGCCGGACGGATACTCCTATATCAGGGAGCAATGCTGCTATGAGATACCCGCGGAGGAATTTGAGAAGGTAATCCTGCCCTATTTCGACATTGACCTCGACAAGTTCCGGGAGTTGGCGCATTACGGCGGGGAAGGGGACTATTACCCTTGGCGGCAAATCGAAACCAATGATTATGTATTTCTGCGTTATTACATGATCGAGCCGGAAGTGACGGCCTGTCAGACGGACGAGGACGGAACGATCACACTGACCGTGGAAATGTTGTCCACCGATCTGAAAACAGACTGCCTGTTTGCCCATGAACTGACGGTCAGGCCGTTGGAGAACGGGAAATTCCAATTCGTCGGAAACAGAGTGACTTACCAGACAGAATATGGTCTGCCGTTCTGTCAACCCAGACTTTGCTGGAAGAAGACCACATAAGCTCGCATCGGTACAGGGAGACAAACTAAATCTGTATGTTATGCTGAAAACAGGCCGCTTTGGATGGAACGCATCCAAAGCGGCCTGTTTTGGCAGTCAATATTATATTAATGTTCTTTCGCCTCAAAGCCGTGTATCCAGTCGGAGCGGTGATAATAGATAAAATAAATCACCGAACTGACCGACCATGTAAGCGGATAGGCCCAATAGATGTACTGAATTTCGTGTACGATGTGCATGACTGTCGTGATATAGACAATGCGCAGTGCGCACCAGGTTGCCAGCATGATCGTCATGGGTACGAAAGCCTTGCCCGCACCGCGGCAGACCGAGGCGACGGCGTGGGAATAGGCCAGCAGGCAGTAGAACAGCGCAATGGTTCGCGCCTGCTGCGTGCCGAGGGCGATGACCTCCGGAGTCGGCGTAAAAATCGAGATCAGCTGCGGCGCGAAGACATACATGCCCACGCCGATCAGCTCCGCCAGCGTGATGGAGACCAGAATGCCGAAGCGCGCGCCCTTCTTCGCACGATCATACTGCATCGCACCGAGATTCTGGCCGGTGTAGGTAGTCAGAGCCATCGTAAAGCTCGTGATCGGCAGGAAAGCAAAGCCCTCCAGCTTGGAATACGCGCCGTATCCGGCCATGGCCAGCTTGCCGAAAGAGTTGATATTGCTCTGCAAAATGACGTTCGCCAAACCGATGACCGAGTTCTGCACGCCGGACGGCAGACCATAGCGCACCATCTGTCCCAGCATCTCCCTGTCGAAGCGCAGTTTGCGCCACTGGAGCTGATAGGGCATCCCTTTTTTACTCAGGTGGATCAGGCAGAGCACCATGCTGATGGCCTGCGAGATCGTCGTAGCGACCGCCGCTGACCATACGCCCCAGTGGAAGCCAGCGATGAAGAGCAGGTCGAGGGCGATGTTGATGAGGGACGAGAGAATCAGGTAGTAGAGCGGACGGCGGCTGTCACCAAGGGCGTTCATGATGCTCTTGCAGGCGTTGTAGAGCACGACGGCCAGCACGCCTGTAAAATAGTAGCGGAAATAGGAGATGGCCTCCGGCAGAACCTCCGGGTCAGTTCCCATCCAGCGCAGGATCGTCGGCGTGAAGGCGACGCCGCAGACCGTCAGCAAAATACCGCTGCACATGCTGACGAGGATGTTTGTATGGATGGCACGGGAAACACGGTCGTGGTCGCCAGCGCCGAAATAGCGCGAAATGGTGACGCTTGCGCCCATGGTCATGCCCACAAAGAAGCTGATGAGCAGGAAAATCAGCGGTCCGGACGAACTGACGGCCGCCAGCGCCCCGTCGCCGAGGAAACGGCCGACGATCAGCGTATCCGCCGTGTTGTAAAGCTGCTGAAATATCTGGCTGAGCAGCACAGGGACAGCAAACGATACGATCAGCCGCCACGGGCTGCCGTGCGTCATGTCCTGGGTCGTACTCTGCACAAAACATCCTTCCCTTCCCAACGGAATTACCGCGCCGCAGCGCAGTAATCGATATCATAGCAAATTCCGTCGAAAAAAGCAAGTCTGTACCCCGCCAAATGTACCACATCTTGCAGGTATTACGTATCATTACAGCATTCATTTATTTCTCTCAATCAACACGGTATATTCATCCACAGCACTTTCCAGATCAGCAATCGGAAGATACTCGCCAAGGACGATTGTTATGCCGGGTTCCTGCCGCAGGGCATTGAGAAAGATTTTTTGAATATGCGAAAACTGATTGGCTAATTCTGTTTCTCCAGCCAATCCAAGCATGGTAATGCCATCTAAAAGGAAAGACCGGAACAGGGTGTTCAACGTAGAACGCAGCTCTCCCACGGTTCTTGGAGTGCTGCACACATTCTTGATTTCTGCAAGTTCTTCTGAATGGCTGGGATAAATTCATCCATCCAGCGTGAATATGCCCGCCTCCGGGACCAGGAAAAATCCCTGGGCGAGCTGACAGCTTCCGAGC
>ERZ773225.435-NODE-435-length-62372-cov-12.807645_pt1 | contig 62372 bp, 64 predicted proteins | sample MGYA00580993_ERZ773225 | MGnify/ENA primary metagenome ERZ773225 (study PRJEB29015, sample SAMEA2737748) | human gut metagenome | biome: human gut; feature: human-associated habitat; material: faeces | place: China | collected 2012 ...
CTATCAAACCACTTGTTTCTTTTTATCGCTTGTAGCCCCTTGTACACCGTTGCTTCCATACCCTGCAGCCAATCTGCCGGACGAGGCATTTTTATCTCAAGCTCGCTTGAATCAACAGATTTACTAGATATAGCAACCGCTGCCTCCTGGCTGAGGTCGTATCTATGCGTAGTCCAAATGTGTAACTGTTTCTTGTCATCAGACGAGAGCAGAAACAGCTTGTTTATTTCCAATCAAGCACTTAACCGATACTGGAGTACCGTTATAATTCCGCTCGGTCTCCATATACATAATGAAGCGTGCGACGCTTTCGCTTTTAAATTGCGCATTGCGCTCTGCGCTAAGTCTATAGCGTATTTTCTCTTTATCATCAATGTTATCGTTTCCCATTCTCAAGGTAAGCTGATGATCCTGAAAGTCAAAAATCCAGCCTTGAAGGGAAAGATCAACCAATACGCTTAGGGCCGCCATATATTTTTGGCAGTCAAGGTCGGCTTCTCGTGCAGTTTCAGAAACACGCCGAAGCTCATCGCCGATAATTCGAGCTCTGTTCATGGGTAACGTGTCTTCTAAGTGCCGAGTAAGTCACTGAAACAGCTCTTGGTATTCCTCGCTCAAAGCAGGACGATACTGCTCCGAGGCGATGGTCTGTTCTATGTTTTTAATGGATGCTTTCATGCATTTCCTGCTTCCTGAATAAGTCTGCGTCACCGATGGCCGCATTCAATTAATTATTTGTAGCAAACACTGGCTGAGTGCTAATTCAGCAAGTATTTCTTTTCAGCCCCGCGGCCTACCCTCTGCACAAGCCCCATATTCCGCATCTGTTTCATAAGCTCAAAAGCGCGGGTCTTCTTGATTCCAAGCAAGGATTGGACTTCTTCATCCGTGATATGGCCGTGCGCGGAGGTATAGTCAAGAACCTTCTGCATCTGCGCGGTCACCGGCGAAGCCTGATTCGGCGCGGCGGCGGTCATGGCGTTCATATTGGGCAGCACCATCTTGAAGGCATTGGTGGTTGCTTCGATGACCGGTTGTACGGGGCAGTTTTCATAAAGCTTATAGATTCTGCGGATACCGGTGCCATAGCTTTCGATCAGACGCAGGCGATGGAACATCTCGGCAAGATTCTTGTTGCGCGGCTGTGAAATACCGATACGGATATCATCGGTGGAGAGACCGGGGAGGAGGCCGCCGATAGAGATGAACTCTATCCGCTCATCGTTCACATTAATGATAATGCTACCGCTGTAGCTGTAATCCCGGTGCACAACGGCATTCAAAAGTGCCTCGCGAAGAGCCTCCTCGGGGTAATCCTGCTTTTCAATACGCTCCAAGCCCTTAAATGACGCCTTGGTTCTGTTGCAGAGCATCAGGTAATCAAAGGTGTCCTCCAGCTGCGCAAAGATGGAGCCTCCGAACTCCTTGTTATCCTTGAAGGTGGTATTGGAATCATCACCGAAAACTGCTACCTTCGTCGTATGCGCACATTGATCGGAGATGATAAGTGCAAGGTTGGTAAAAAGCTCATCATTCTTCTGTGTGATCCCAAGGGCACGGTACTTTTCCTTGCCGAACGGCACTCCATATTTTTCGAAAGCGTTTGCCGCAGCCTCAAAGGACAGGTTCTGCTCCATGGAGCGCATTTCTTCGAACGCATCGCCATCGCTTTCCTTAATCATCTGGCGAATCTGCGCAGGGGATGCTGGCACGCTGGAGGTGCCCTGGCGTACATAAACACCGTTGGGCTTCAGACCTTTTCCTTTGAGGTAGTAGGGCTTGTTGCTTCCCTCACTGACGGCAATACGCACCACCCTGTTATCCTGGATCGAAAAGCGCACGAACATTGTAACGTCCGGCACAATAGCATCGCGGATGCCGTTGGTGATGCGGGTATACTCCTGATCCACATCTGCCAGTCCGACGGCATTTCCATTGTTGTCAATGCCGACGAACACCACGCCGCCGTCCGTATTTGCGAAAGCGATCACTTCTTTATAAATTACCTCAGTAAACTGAGCCTTGAATTCTATATTTTCGGTTTCAAAGTTCATGGAGACGCCTCCTCATACGAATTCTAATTATATTATACTCATAAAATTCACTCTGTCAACCGGAGCTTGTGAATTTTCGGCGAATATTCGCTTATTCAATGTGAGTGCCTGCCTTGTCTGTTCTCAAAAACAGAGAGCCGCCTCGTCTAATAATGCGAAAGGACCTCCTTCGCGCAAGCAAAGGAGGTCCGCCGAATATAGCTTTTTACGCAATTACAGCTTGAAGCAGGCATTTTTACAATTCCACTGTTTCATCGCCTGTCGTTCCATTTCTGCGTCTCCCAAAGCATATCGATTTGTTTTGGCCTCCCGTTCGAGGCGTTCTTCCTCCTCGCGCTCGTATTGCAGCCGAATCTCATCGAAGGCTTTTTGTGCCTTACGCTGGCTGGTGTCCTGAACGGACAGCTTCATGGGTATCCATTTGCATCTGCGGCGTCCATCGACTTTCAGGTACAGAACCGCATAGTAAAACCCGTTTTTTTGCTGCAGGCAGCCTGTTATCATAATGTCCTCCTATTCTTCATAACAGGTGATCGTATTGCCCGCCATTGACACCCCAAACAAACCACACGATTTTGCAAATAGCTATACTTTAACCGGAGAAATACGACTCGACTTTTCTACACATCCCGGCACTTTTTATGATCCCAAAGGCATTAAGTCTGTCGGCTATGACAGATGAATATGGCACATTTCCTCACCCATAAGCTGCGGTGGACTTTTTCTATTGATTAGGCGCCGGTTATCTGTTAAGATGAAAATATGCCTATGCGAGAATTATCAGAGCACCTGTCTAAGCGGTGGTGTCGCCGGGGTATCGGCTGGCCTTGGCCGCGCCCTATCCGGCGGCGCTGGACGACTGTTATGCGGCGCTGCTGTACATGAAGTCCCACGCCGCCGGGCTGGGCATTCGGGTCGATCAGATCGTGGGGGGCGGCGAGCCGTTCTATGCAGAGACGGTGCGGTATATCGAGAACCTGAAGAAATGCGGGATTCCCGCCAGCGTGGACGTGTACCACTCCGATATGCACGCCTTTGACATGATGCAGCCGGACACGCCCCTGAGCCGGGAAGCCGCCCGGCGGTTTAACGAGCAGTTCGCCTATGCCCAGACGCATTATTTTGCGCCGCAGGGGGAAAGCGAAAGGTGAAGAAGCACTGAAAAATTGCAATTTGAAAGGGATATTCTTGAATGAAAGAACACGTCATGAATTTAACTCCTGCACCGATGCAGGAAATAAGAACCGGAAATAAAACAATAGAATTACGTCTGAATGATGAAAAAAGAAAACAAATTTCTGTCGGAGATACTATAAAGTTTATAAATACGGAGGATTCAAATGATACCCTGCGGGTGAAAGTTGTAGATTTATTTTTCTTTTCTTCATTTGCCGAGTTATATGATAATTTGCCATTATTGAACTGCGGTTATAATGAGGATAACATAAATACCGCCTCGCCTGAAGATATGGAAATGTATTATTCCAGAGAAAAGCAAAATAAATATGGTGTAGTCGGAATCGAGATATCACTTTTGTAACTTCCAACTTATCGGAGCAGAAGGCATGAATATTCGAGAAATCCACGAAAATAAAAAGCAATTCCTCCCGCTTCTGCTGTTGGCGGATGAGCAGGAGAACATGATCGACCGCTATCTGGAGCGGGGCACCATGTATGTGCTGGAGGACGGCGGCGTGAAGGCGGAATGCGTCGTCACCGACGAGGGCGGCGGGATTCTGGAGCTCAAGAACCTCGCCGTGGAACCGGAGGCGCAGAGAAAGGGCTACGGCAAGGCGCTGATTGACTTTCTTGTGCGTCAATATGCTGGTTGCTATGCCCTTTTACAGGTGGGCACCGGCGACAGTCCGCTGACCGTGCCGTTTTATGAGAAGTGCGGCTTTGTCCGCTGGCACCGCATCCCCAATTTCTTCACCGACCACTATGACCACCCCATCTACGAGGCCGGAGTGCAGCTGGTGGACATGGTGTATTTGCAACGGAAGCTGTGCCACCCAGCCTGCACCACCGGCATCGGGTTTTGATATTTTCCATCTTTCCTCCGCCAAACTGGAAGTTGACGAACTGCTGATTATATTGCGATGCGTAATTACAATGCAATTCCAAGTTCTTCGCATTTCTCGATTGCCAGATCATTGTTTTGCAATGCAGCAAGTCGATACCAATGCTTAGCCTGTTCGATATCTCGTTCCACTCCGATTGCATCTTCATAAAACTCTGCCAAATTGTATTGTCCATCTCTATCACCATGCTCTGCGGCACGGCGAGTCCAATATAGTGCTTTTTCCAAGTCCTTTTCAACACCAAGTCCCTCGTAATAGAAATAGCCTATTTGACATTCAGCAAGGGGATAGCCCTGCTCTGCCAATACCAAATGACCTTCAAAGCATTTGTCATATTGTTTTGATTCCCAATATTTTTCAATCAGCTCATTGCAAATGTCAAATTCCTTGCAAGGTTTGTAATACGCATCTGCCATATATTCATACCTCCACAACTCCCGATTTGTTTAGTAAATTCTTTTCCCAAACGCATACGCTTCCTGCAAACGCTCCGTCCTATCAAAGCGGCATCGGCGTCCGGGCGATCAGAATAACCGCCAGAATCGCGCCCACAAATGCCGCTGCTCCTATGGCTGTCAACACCCTTATGCTGAGTTTCTTCTTCGCTGCCTTGCAGATCAGCGCGGCGCAAGCCATACAGACAGCCGCAGCCACAAGTGCAATGCCCAGCGTTTCCCATAGCCAAGATAGTTCATATAGGATCTTCATGCGTTCATCATCTCCTGTTCGTTAAACTGAAATTTAGCTTACTGTATCTAATATCGCAAAGTAACATTCGGGAGCATCATCGTGCTTCAAATAGTAATTAACTCCATCAACATTTACTGTAGATAGACCATTTCTCACAATTGTTCCGCCTGCATACTCAATTTCAACTGATATACTGTTACTACCAGGGGCTAAAGTCTTATCTGCCTTTTCATCAATAGTAAAAGAACCAAGCCAAGTAGTAATTTCCGCTAAATATTCGTTTGGCACTTCAAAGCCTTTTCCACCGCTTGGGAGAGCATAGAATGTGATGCGAGTGATATTTTCTGTCTTAAAAACAGGTGCATTCTTGTCAACCTTGTTTGCAGAACAGCCAATCAATCCAACCACACAGAACAATGCTAAAACTAATGCTATCAACTTTTTCATACAATCACACTCCTTTGTCAAATTCCGATTTGTCTATCTCTTTTTGATTGGATGCCGGATGACGGTCCTCCACTTTTCAGGTGCGACCTTTCTGGCATCCGACAGGTAGATTTCGTGATGCAGCCTTGTTTCGCTCAGGTCATTCTCGTAGCCGTGTTCCGCCAGATAGGCGTCCATCAGCGCAACCGATGCAGGCTCCTGGTCAAAAGGCCCCAGGTGCATCATCTGCACGCAAAGTCCCTCCTCGATGGTCAGAAACTCCGCCGTTGAGCAGTCCAGCTTTTTCTTCTTCGCCGCCGTTTCCACAGCCCACACAAAGTCCTTCCGGGTCACAAAATCCGGCAGGCGGATCACGGAGATCCAGTGGAATGCAGATTTGTCGGCATAATCGATGCCGTCTTTCCCATCCTGCCACCAGAAGCCCTCCAATGGCGGGACGACATATTCAAAGAAGCCCTCCATTTTGTAATCGGTCTTGCAGCTCATTTTCAGTGTGTACGCAACCGCATACAGCACGCCGATGGCCTGCTGGTAGGCGCCGCCCGCCTCGTTGGGGTCGCCGCTGCCTCTGACTGCGATATAGTTTGCCTTCGGCACGGTTATAATTTCCGGCCGGTTCTTCGGCATATAGAATTCCTTGTATTCTTTCTTGAAATCAAAAGCCATGGTTTTCTCTCCGTATTATGTTTTTGAGGGATGCGCCGTGATGGCCACCTTGATGACGCCGTCCAGACGGTTTTCAAAGATGCGGTAGGCCTCCTCAATCTCGCTCAGCGGGAAGGGGTGGGTAATAAGCGGCGTGGTGTCCAGCAGGGCGGCATTGACTGCAAGGAGAAATAAATGCTCACAGCCCTGCAAAATACATTTTACCACGCCTCCTGAAAAATCGCAACGGAGTAAAAAACACGGTGCCGCCCAGTAAAGGGTGACACCGAAATTTTTTTGGAAAAAGGTGTTGACGCTGACGTAATGCAATTGATGCACACCGCGCCCATCAAGGACTACGGCGAGTTCAGATTCTTCCCGGTGTTCAGCGGAAAGTGAGAATGAGGAGCGCTGACGCATGGAATACACGAAATTAGGCAAGACCGATATGGAAATTTCCAAGGTCTGCGTGGGCTGCATGAGCTTTGGCAAGGCCCTAAAAAGAATGTCAGCCGGGGTAAGGTCGTGATCGCCTCCAAGGTTTATTTCAACCCCGGCAGACTGTCCCGGGAAGCCATTCACCGGGAGATCGACGGCCATAAAGAATAATAAATATTAAATCGAAAACAATTTTTTTCGTTGACAATTCTGCATAAATATAGTAACATAACTATACAGAGAACCACAGCTGCAACAGACGGAAATTCGCTGGAAAGGTGAGGGAATCCATCATGAAAAGCATCATCTGGAAAATCGAACTGGCCGCCGCAGTGCTCCTGGCGGTCTCGGCCCTGGTGTGGGGCCTGCGCCCCGGCGTGTGGAACTACGGCGGCTTTTACCGCATGGCCGCCGGGGAACAAGGCAGGACCTATACCCGCCCGGGCTGCTCCACGGTGGAGGTGACGGAGGACAACCGCCTGCGCATTCGGTCCCCCGCGGGGCAGACGGCGGAGTTTACCCTGTCCCTGGCGGAAAACGGCTCCTATCGGGCGGCGGAAATGGCCATGGACGGCGTGGTCCGCAACGTCACCTACAACACCGCCACCGGAACGTTCATGACAGCGGGCGACAGCTGGTCCATCAGCACCCTGGTCCAGGAGAAGGCCGGGTTCAGCCCGGGCCTGACCGATAACGCGCTGTACAGCATGGCCCTGGGCAATCACCAGACCCGCATTGCCGGGCGGTCCGGGGAATTTCTCACGGCGGGGCTGTTCCTACTGCTGGGCCTGGTGCTCCCCCTGCTGCTGAAGCCCGCCATCGCCCTGGACAAATTCCTGCTGGGCTTTTTCTATGACAACTCGGAAAAGCTCCAGGCCACGGACCTGGCCCGGGGCATCATGCTCCTGCTGGGGCTGGTCGTATCTGTCATCGGCGCCATCTGGTGGTGCATCCTTTTGTTCGGATAAAGATCGGGGCGGACGCCGGCGTCCGCCCTTTTTTTGCGGCCCGCCTGCCCCGGGGAAATCTTTTCTCCGGGGCGCAAATTACACTGGTAATTTCCCCCGGAGTGTGCTATAGTACAAACGTATCCGTATTTTTGAAACGAATACAGATCGGAATAATCCGACAGAAATAAACAAAATGTAATCTGAAAAGACAGGAGAATATGAAATATGAACGCTTTTTCTTCCTTCCTGCTGGGCCTGGTGCAGGGCGTGGCGGAGTTTTTGCCCATTTCCAGCTCCGGACATCTGTCCATCGCGCAGAACCTGCTGCACATCGACGCGGAGGTGCCGGAATTTTTTGACGTGCTGCTGCACCTGGGCACCTTAGGGGCGGTGTTCGTGGCCTATTGGAAGGACATCAAGGACATGATCGCCGAGTTCTTCCGGGGCATCGGGGACCTGGCCCACCGGTCCACCCCCAAGCCCCTGCCTCCGGCCCGGCGGCTGATCCTGCTGATCATCCTGGGCACCCTGCCGCTGTTTGCGGTGCTGCCCATCAAGGACAAGGTCCTGGGCCTGAGCAATAACATGCTGTTCATCGGCGGGGCATTGATCGTCACGGGCTTCCTGTTATTCGCCAGCGACCGGGTGAAGAAGGGGAGGAAGAACGAGCGAACGGCATCGCTGCTGGATGCGGTGGCGGTGGGCGTGAGCCAGGCCGTCGCCACGGTGCCGGGCATCTCCCGGTCCGGCATGACCATCACCTCCGGGTGCTTTGTGGGCTTCGATCGGAAGTTCGCGGTGCGGTTTTCCTTCCTGCTGTCCATTCCGGCGGTGCTGGGGGCCAACATCCTGAGCCTGAAGGACGCCGTGGAGGCAGGCGTGGACTGGAGCCAGGTGCCGGTGTATCTGATCGGCGTGGCCACGGCGGCGGTGTCCGGGTATCTGTGCATCGGCCTGCTGCGGCGCATTGCCAACAAGGGAAAATTCGGCGCGTTTGCCTATTACTGCTGGGCCGTGGGTCTGCTGACCATCGTGGTGCAGCTCATTAAATAAGAGAAAGGAACCACTATGGCGTCCGGACAGAAGAAAAAAACCACAACCAAAAAGACGGCTCCGCAGAAATCCGCCCTCCCGCCAATCCGGCGGGAGGTAGGCGGCGGCGTGTGCCTGCTGCTGGCCTTGTGCGTGGTGGTCAGCTATTTCCAGGCGGACGCCATTGTGCTGAACCTGCTGGGGAACCTGCTGAAGGGCCTGGCGGGCTACGGCTATTGGCTGGCGGCCCCGGCCCTGGCCCTGGCGGGGGTGAACCTGCTGGCCCACCGGGGGCGTCCGGTGGTGCTGCGTACGGTTTGCGCCCTGGTGCTGCCGGTGCTGCTGGGGGCCATCCTGCACCTGTTTTTGTATAGGGGAGAGGCTGTCACCGGCCTGGCCCCGGCCATGAAGAGCCTGTGGGCCAGCGGCCTGCTGCTGCAAAGCGGCGGCGCACTGGCCGGTGGACTGGCCATGGGCATGAAGCGGCTGGTGGGCACGGTGGTGTCCGTGATCGTGCTGCTTCTGCTGCTGGCGGCGGCGGTATTCGCGGCGCTGCGGGTGTCCCCCCGGGAGCTGGTGCAGCGGGCCCGTGACCGGGTCCCCTATGAGCCGGAGCCGGAGCGCCCGGCCCGGCCGGAAAAGCCCCGGCGGCAGCGTCCATCGGTGGATGTGCCCCTGGAGGATGAGCCGGTGCGGCCCAAGCCCGAACCCAAGCCGGAGCCCAAACCTGAGCCCCAGGAGATTCCCGATGAACCTCTGCCCCGGAAGAAGGGGAAGGGCTTCTTCTCTCGCAGAGGGGAGGACGTGATGACCCCGGACCAGGTGCTGCGGCCCCAGGAGCCGGAGCCTGCGCCGGAGGTGCCGCCTGCGGCCCAGCCGGAACCGGAGCCTGCCCCCCAGCCGGAGAAAAAGTCTCGCCGGAGCCAGGAATCCGCCGCCCGGGAGGTGGAGCAGCACGCCCAGGAGGTGAGCCAGGCCATCGAGGAGGAGCTGGCGGAACCGGAGGAGGCGTATCAGTATCCCCCGGTGACTCTGCTGGACCAGAACAGCGACGACAACTATACCGAGGTGGGGGCGGAGCTGCGGAACAACTCCCGCCGCCTGGCCCAGACCATCACCAGCTTCGGCGTGGACGCCAAGCCCGGGGACGTGGTCCACGGACCCAGCGTCACCCGGTATGAGTTCACCCTGGACCAGGGGGTGAAGCTGTCCAAGCTCACCAACCTGGCCGACGACATCGCCCTGGCCCTGGGCAGCGGCGGCGTGCGCATTGCGCCCATCCCCAACAAAAGCTCCGTGGTGGGCATCGAGGTGCCCAACCGGGTGGTGACGGCGGTGCGCATCCGGGACGTCATCGACTCCCGGGCCTTTGCCGAGCATAAGTCCCGGGTGGCCTTTGCCGTGGGCAAGGACATCGGCGGCAACGCCATCGTGGGGGACATCGCGAGACTGCCCCATGTGCTGATCGCCGGCACCACCGGCTCCGGTAAGTCCGTGTGCACCAACTCACTGATCGTGAGCCTGCTGTACAAGTCCACCCCGGAGGAGGTCCGGTTCATCATGGTGGACCCGAAGATGGTGGAGCTGGCCCCCTACAACGGCATCCCGCACCTGCTGATCCCCGTGGTGACGGACCCCAAAAAGGCCGCCGGGGCCCTGCAGTGGGCGGTGTATGAGATGATGAAGCGCTATAAGCTGTTCTCGGAAAACGGGGTAAAGGACCTGGCCGGGTTCAACGCCCTGGCCCAGCGCAATGAGGAGCTGAAGAAAATGCCCACCGTGGTGGTGGTCATCGACGAGCTGGCGGACCTGATGCTGGTGGCGGCCAAGGAGGTGGAGGAATCCATCTGCCGGGTGGCCCAGATGGGCCGCGCCGCCGGGATGCACCTGGTCATCGCCACCCAGCGGCCCTCCTCCGACGTGATCACCGGCCTGATGAAGGCCAATATCCCCAGCCGCATTGCCTTCGCCGTGGCCTCGTCTCTGGAGTCCCGGATCATTCTGGACACCACCGGCGCGGAGAAGCTGGTGGGCAAGGGCGACATGCTGTATGCCCCCCTGGGGGCCGGAAAGCCCACCCGGGTCCAGGGCTGCTTCATCACCCCGGAGGAGATCGAGCGGGTGGTGGACTATGTGAAGCAGAGCGGCGAGGCGGAGTATTCCCAGGACGTCATGGACAAGATCGAGCAGGCGGTGAAGGAGAAGGAAAAGGGCGGCGGCAAGTCCGCCGGTGCGCCGGAGCCTGCCGGGGAGAGTCCCGACGACGAGCTGCTCAGCGCCGCCGTGGACGTGGTGCTGGAGACGGGACAGGCCTCTGTGTCCATGCTGCAGCGGCGGCTGAAGCTGGGCTATGCCCGGGCGGCCCGGCTGGTGGACCAGATGGAGGAGCGGGGCTATGTGGGCCCCTTCGAGGGCTCCAAGCCCCGGCAGCTGCTGATCGACAAGGCCAAGTGGCAGGAGCTGAAGATGGCCAAGGCCCCGGCTCCGGAGCCGGAGATCGACCGCAACGGCTCCATCCGGGACGTGTTCGAAAGCCGGGACGCCCTGGACTGAGAAATATAACAAAGTCAGGAGAATACACACGGAATATCGCGCACTGCCCCACGGCGGGGAGAGGATCAGCGTCATTGGCATGGGCTCCTCCGTCATCGGCGGCGGAAACCGGCAGGAGATGCGGCAGGTGCTGGGGTTTTTGGAGGCCCCGGCGGAGCAGCGGGACTATTCCGCCATCAACGACGCCCTGGCCCAGATGGACGCCGACGGTACCCTGTCCCGGCTGTCCGTGAAGTATTTCGGCATGGACATCTCCAAGGAGCAGTGACCTGCTCTCACAGAATCCAAAGAAGCCTCGCAGAGTTTGCCGCCCGCAGGCGGCAAAGCAAATGAAATCATTTTCGGCCGGGGCGTGTACCTGGCCGAAAATTCTGCTCAGGCTGCAAGTGTGGAATTGGTTCGCCATCGGCGAACCAATTATGCGCGCAGCAGACTGCAAGCCTTTTGTCCAAAAAGGGTTTTACCCTTTTTGGACAGTTTAAAATAGAGGCTCCCCCGGCTGGGGGAGCCTCTATTTTTGTGTATTTCTCAGAATTCGGCGTTGCCCACGGTGCGGGGGTGGAGCTCCACATCCCGGATGTTGCTGACGCCCGTCAGGTACATGACCATGCGTTCAAAGCCCAGGCCGAAGCCCGCATGGCGGCAGCTGCCGTAGCGCCGCAGGTCGCAGTACCACCAGTAGTCCTCGGGCTTCATGCCCAGCTCCCGGATGCGGGCCTCCAGCACCTCCAGCCGCTCCTCGCGCTGGCTGCCGCCGATGATCTCGCCGATGCCGGGCACCAGGCAGTCCGCCGCGGCCACGGTCCTGCCGTCGTCGTTCAGGCGCATATAGAAGGCCTTGATCTCCTTGGGATAGTCGGTGACGAACACCGGCCGCTGATAGATCTGCTCGGTGAGATAGCGCTCGTGCTCGGTCTGCAGGTCCGTGCCCCAGTCCACCCGGTACTCGAACCTGTCGTTGTGCTTTTTCAGAATCTCCACCGCCTCGGTGTAGCTGACCCGGGCGAAATCGGAGGTGGCCACGTGCTCCAGCCGGGCCTTGAGGCCCTTGTCCACGAAGCTGTTGAAGAAGTTGATCTCGTCGGGGCAGCGCTCCAGCACCCGGGTGATGATGTGCTTGATCATGGCCTCGGCAACGTCCATATCACCGGCCAGGTCGCAGAAGGCCATCTCCGGCTCGATCATCCAGAACTCGGCGGCGTGGCGCTGGGTGTTGGAGTTCTCGGCCCGGAAGGTGGGGCCGAAGGTATACACATCGCCGAAGGCCATGGCGAAGTTCTCGGCGTTCAGCTGGCCGGACACGGTGAGACTGGTTTTCTTGCCGAAGAAATCCTGGCTGTAGTCCACCTGGCCCTCCGCAGTCTTGGGTACATTGTTCAGGTCCAGGGTGGTCACCTGGAACATCTCGCCTGCGCCCTCGCAGTCGGACCCGGTGATGATGGGGGTGTGGACATACACGAAGCCCCGGCTCTGGAAGAACTCATGCACGGCATAGGCCGCCGCGCTGCGGACCCGGAACGTGGCGGAAAACAGGTTGGTCCGGGGGCGCAGATGCTGGATGGTCCGCAGGAACTCCACGCTGTGGCGCTTTTTTTGCAGGGGATAGTCGGGGGTGGACCGGCCCTCCACGGCGATCTCGGCGGCTTTCAGCTCCAGGGGCTGCTTGGCCTCCGGCGTCAGCACCACGGCGCCCCGGACGATCAGGGCCGCGCCCACGTTCTGTCCCGCGATTTCCTTATAATTATGCAGTTCATCGGCGCTCATGACCACCTGCAAATTGCGGAAGCAGGAGCCGTCGTTAAGCTCGATGAAGCCGAAGGTCTTCATATCCCGGATGGTGCGGGCCCAGCCGCACACGGTGATCTCCTTGCCGCCCAGTTGCTCCTGATCGGCAAAGATGGCTGCGATTTTCATGCGATCCATCTTGATCTCTCCTTGTAGTACAGATAATTTATTATTATATGCCGTTTCCCCGGGCTTTGCAAGGCTTTATTGCAGCTTTTGCTGCCGCATCCAGACGTCCATCACCAGGCTGTGGGGCAGCAGCTTCGTCAGCCCCGCCTGGAACCGGGCCACAAAGCCGTACTGGGACACATCCTTGCCCCGCTTGGCGTCCCGCCAGGCCCGCTGCACCAGCTGCTCCGGCTCATACATGGCCACATATTTTTTCACCACGGATTCGCCGCCGTCGCTGGTGGCCCGGTCAAAGAAGGCCGTCCGGGTCCAGAAGGGGCACAGGGCCATGACCCGGACGCCCCGGCTCCGCAGCTCCCGGTTCATAGCCCGGCTGAAGCTCAGCACAAAGGCCTTGGTGGCCCCGTACACGTTAATATAGGGGATGGGCTGGAACGCCGCCACCGAAGCAATATTGATGATCTGCCCGCCCCGGGGCATATAGGGGGCCGTCAGCTGGCACAGGGCCACCACGGCCTGACAGTTCAGGTCCGTCATGTTCAGGTTTACCTCCAGCGGCGTGTCCACCAGGGCCCGGAACTTGCCGAAGCCGCTGGCGTTGACCAAAAGGCCCACCTCCACCGGCTCCTCCGCCAGGGCGTCGGCATAGGTCTGGAAGCTGCCCCGGTCCGTCAGGTCCAGGGCCAGGGGGCGGATGGGATAGGGAACCTGGTCCCGCAGCTCCTCCAGGGCCTTCTGGTGGCGGGCGATGACCCATACCTCATCGAAGCGGCCGAAGCTGTCCACGGTTTCGGCGAACCGGCGGCCCATGCCGCTGGATGCGCCGGTGATGACGGCAATTTTCTTCATAAGGATGTCCTCCTGTGGATTTCTGGGGATGATTATACCAGAAAATGGCTGCCATGACAAGGGAAAAGCCGGTGTTCTGCCGCCGGAAAGCCGGGCATATAGTGATGGTGCATAGTATGGCTTAGGAGTGGTGCGCTATCAAAGGGAACATGGAGGAACGGGCCTGTCAGCTGGCCCTTTACCTGATAGAAAACCGGGCAACGGTGCGTGCGGCGGCGGGAAAATTCGGCGTCAGCAAGTCCACGGTGCATAAGGACCTGTCCGAGCGGCTGCCGGCCTATAACCGGGCGCTGTATCTGCAGGTGAAGGAGGTGCTGGACGAAAACAAGGCCCAGCGGCACATACGGGGCGGCCTGGCCACCCGGCGGAAGTATAAGGGAGAGTAAAATATAAGGTGCGGGACGTAAGTCCCGCACCTTATATGCGCTTATGCCGCCCCGGTGGGGCTTTGGGGCATGCCGGCAATGTAGGCATCCGCCACCGCCGGAACGTAATAGGGGCGATAGCACACGCCCTGCTCCCCGTCGTCACATTCCGCCCAGAACACATAGTAGGGCATGAAGTACCGGTCCGTCTGCCGGGCCAGGTATTGCAGGTCCACCCGCTTGACCCGGTCCTCCCCCGGGAAGGGCTCCCAGGCGGACAGGTGCTGCCCTGCCGCCAGCCGCTGCCGGGCCTGGTCCACAGTCACCAGCGGATAAGCTCCCACCGTGTTGGCGTCGGACAGCTCCGGCCGATACAGCCGGAGCTCACAGCTGCCGCCGGACAGCCGGACCCACGTTTTCAGGATGCTGCGCTGAAGGATACCCTGGGTCAGGTCCTCCTCCGGCCGGTAGAAATACAGGGAATAGCCGCCGCTGTCCTGGGCGGCCATAAAGTACCGGGCCTGTTCCCCGAAAACGGCCCCATACTGCTCCAGCAGCCACGCCGCCGCGGCGTCAGGGGTCAAAGATGCCAGCTCCGGCCGGGAAAGCTTCACCCACAGCTCTCCACTCTCCCCCACGGTCACGGTGACATCCTCCCACGTCAGCGCCAGCTCCGTGGGACCCCCCCTGACGGCAAACGTCACGCCGCACTGCCAGGAGCCATCGGCCCAGGCGTCCTCCATGGCCTGCCGCACCGTCTCGTCCGGCACCCGGGCCTCCACGGCGGCCTGGGCCACGTCCGCCCCCGCCGCTGCCGCCAGCCGCTCCATGGTCCGCCGCAGCTGTGCATAGTCTCCGCCGCCGGTGCGGAAGCCGTTGGTCACGTCCATGCGGGTGGTGTTGCGGAACACCGGCAGGGCGGCAAGCTCCATGCCCTCCTGCCACGGTCCGCCGTCATAGGCGGCAAATTCCTCCGCCGACAGCCGGTAATCTCCCATGCCGCCGTAGTCCCTGTCGATGGTCAGCACCGGCAGGTCCCCGGGCTCCGGGGCCGGGGTGGGTTCCGCCGGGCGGCCTGCCAGCGCCCAGGCTCCCGCCGCCAGCAGCAGGCACGCCGCCGCAGCGGCCAGCGGCTTCCACCGCAGCCTCCGCCGGGACCGGGCGGCCTGGGTCTCCTCCAAAAGCTCCTGGGGCAATTCATTCATGGCGTCGCTGAGCTGTTCCGGATTCATATGTCAAAGCCCTCCTTTTCCAGATACGTCCGCAGCCCCTGGCGGGTGCGGTACAGCTGACTCTTGACCGCCGGTACGCTGATGCCGCAGACCCGGGCTGTCTCCGCCAGGGAGTCGGCATAGTAATAGCGGCAGAGAAACGCCCGGCGGGCGGGAAGCGGCAGCGTCCGGAGATAGTCGCCTATGGCCCGGCCCAGCTCCGCCAGGTCCAGGGCCTCCTCCGGGGTGGCAGCGCCGGACACGCAGTCCCCCAGCTCCTCCAGGGACAGGGCGTATTGGGACCCGCCCCGCTTGGCCCGGCCCCGGGTCCGCCACCGGTCGATGGACAGCTGCCGGGTGATGCGGCCCAGATAGGTGGCCAGCACCTGGGGCCGGTGGGGCGGCATGGAGTCCCAGGCCCGCAGATAGGTGTCGTTGACGGTCTCCCGGCTGTCCTCCCGGTCCGCCAGGATGTGGAAGGCGATGGACGACAGATACCGGCCATACTGCCGATCCGTCTGACGGATGGCCTCCTGATCCCGCTGCCAGTACAGGGTCACGATGTCGCGGTCCTCCATGGTGACATTCTCCTTTCGTGTTGCTTCTGCCTGTCATCCCGTCAAAAAATCCCGGTGGTTTCGCGGAAAAGGGGAAAAATTTTTGTATGCTGCCTCTATTATGCCGCCGGATCCGGGGCCCGTCAAGACAAATGCGCCGAAAGGGCTTGCCCAAACGCCCCCCCGGCTGTATAATGGAGAAAACAGTCACAGGAGGGCATTTTTATGGGTATTGTGGTGCTGGGCGCCGTTTTTGTGGACATCAAGGGATACCCCACGTCCACCTATATCCCCGGCGGGCGCAATGTGGGCCGGGTGGAGCAGGTCCCCGGCGGCGTCAGCCGCAACGTGGTGGAGGACATCGCCAACGTGGAGCTGCGCCCCACGTTTGTGAGCCTGGTGGACGACACCGGCCTGGGGGCCGACGTGGTGCGCCAGCTGAAAAATCACAAGGTCAACACCGATTATGTCCTGCCCACCCCTGATGGCATGGGCACCTGGCTGGCGGTGTTCGACAACCAGGGGGACGTGTGCGCCGCCATCAGCAAGCGCCCGGACCTGCGGCCTCTGATCGCCCTGCTGGACGAAAAGGGGGACGAGATCTTCCGGGATGCCGACAGCATCGCCCTAGAGATCGACATGGACAAGGAGATCGTCAAGCGGGTGTTTCAGTACGCCAAAAAATACGGCAAGGACGTATACGCCGTGGTGTCCAACATGAGCATCGCCGTGGAGCGCCGGGACTTTTTGCAGCAGACCAGCTGCTTTGTGTGCAACCAGCAGGAGATGGGCATCCTGTTCTCCGACGACTACTCGGAAAGGACTCCCGAGGAGCTGAAGGAGATCCTGGCCCTGAAAATCCGCAGCGCCCGGATCCCCCGGATGATCGTCACCATGGGAAGCCAGGGGGCGGTGTACGCCGACTGCACCGGGGAGCGGGGCGTCTGCCCCGGCCGGAAGGTGGACGTGAAGGACACCACCGGCGCCGGAGACGCCTTCTTTGCCGGAGCTACCATCGGCCTGACCTATGGCAAGACCCTGGCCGAGTCCTGCGAGATCGGCACCCGGCTGGCCGCCTCCACCATCTGCACCAGCGGCAACGTGTGCCCCCGGTTCCTGCCGGAGGAGTTCGGCCTGAACGTGGCGGTAACGGACTGAGGAGGGCGGCATGAAACGGATCGACGAGTGCACGAATATGACCGTGCTGGTGGCCCTGCTGGTGGTGGGCATTCTGCTGGTGATGGGGGCCTACCGCATCTTCTCCTATCTGTGCGAAAACGCGGCGCTGGACGCCCGGACCTTCCTGCTGGGGGCGGCCTGCCTGCTGCTGGCGGTGGTGGGCCTGCTGCTGGCCCGCCGCAGCTTCCGGCGGCTCCAGTACCTGCGGGACAACGAGGAATAGGGCTGACTATAGGCAGCGGCACCCCGGAACAGGGCGGGACACCCCCGGGACAGACCCGGGATAAAGCGAGACAAAAACGCACCCCTCGGCGCAGACGCGCCGGGGGGTGCTGAAATTTTATCGGGCCAGGTCGGCCACCGCCCGGACGGCGGTGTCGATCTCCTGAGGGGTGTTGAAGGGGGAGAAGCTGAAGCGCACGATGCCCTAGCGCTCTGTGCCCAGGGCACGGTGGAGCCGGGGAGCGCAGTGGGCCCCGGGGCGGGTGGCGATGCCCCAGCCCTGTAAGAGGGCGTCGGACACCTCGCCGGAGTCCAGGTCCCGGATGTTCAGGGACACGATGGCGGCCCGGCAAGGGGCGGAATGATCGCCGTATACCCGGACCCCGGGAATGTCCCGGACCCCCAGGTAAAACCGCTGCATCAGGGCGTGCTCCCGGGCGTACAGATTCTCCACCCCCTCTGCCAGGAGATACTCCAGGGCGGCGTGAAGCCCCGCCAGCCCGTGGCTGTTGAGGGTCCCGGCCTCCAGCCGGGTGGGGTAGGCGGCGGGCTGATCCCTGTCGAAGGAGTGGACGCCGCTGCCGCCCCGCAGCAGGGGCCGCAGCTCCACCCCCGGGCGGATGCACAGACCGCCGGTGCCCTGGGGCCCCAGCAGGCTCTTGTGGCCGGTGAAGCACAGAACGTCCGCCCCCAGGGCCGTCATGTCCAGGGGGACGGCCCCCGCCGTCTGGGAGGCGTCCAGGATCAGGAGGGCCCCGTGGGCATGGGCCAGGGCGGCGATGCGGGGGATATCCGGCATATCGCCGGTGACGTTGGAGGCGTGGGTGCACACCACAGCCCGGGTGTTGGGCCGGAACAGCCCCTCCAGGGCGTCATAGTCCAGGCGGCCGTTTCCGTCCGCCGGAAGGAAGCTCAGGCCCATGCCCTGCCGCTGCAGGGCATACAGGGGCCGCAGCACCGAGTTGTGCTCCAGGTCTGTGGAAATGGCGTGGTCCTCCGGGGTCAGCAGGCCGCAGATGGCCATATTCAGGGCCATGGTGGAGTTGGCGGTGAAGGCCACATGGTCCGGCCGGGGACAGCCCAGCAGCCGGGCCGCCAGGCACCGGGTATCGTACACCGTCCGGGAGGCGGCCATGGAGGCCCCGTGGGCTCCCCGGGCGGCGTTGCCCGCCGTGCAGATGGCCTCCGCCACTGCCCGGGCCACCTGGGGCGGCTTGTGCAGGGAGGTGGCGGCGCTGTCCAGATAGATTTCCGTCATCAGAACATCTCCAATACGCAGCAGGGGCCGTGGCCGATGCCGTTTTCCTCTAAAGCCGCCGTCAGGACGGCTTGGTCGCCGGGGGCCGCCTTCCAGGCCAGGCCGCACCCGGCGGAGATCCGGGAGGGCAGGGGAATGATGCGCCCCGGCAGGGACAGCCGGGTGAACAGAGCCTCCGCCGCCAGGGCCTGGGCCGTCTCCTGAAAGGAGATCACCAAGGCGGGGGTGCGCTGCCGGTTCTTCGGTCTGTTCGGCCGGGGCGAGGATTATTACATTCCCTGGGACTGCGTCCAGCGGTTCGGAGAGGACATCATCCTCATCGACAAGCCCTTCCAGCGCCGGGAGGGCGAAAAGAAAAAGCGGCGCTGGTAAACACATGGCCGCGCCTACAGGTGCGGCCATGTGTTTACCCTGCAAAAAAAATGCCGCCGGCGCGGCAAACCCTGCGTCGGCGGCATTCCTGCCGATTTTATTTTTCCTGCTGCTCCGTATCCTCTCCGCCGATCAGCAGCTGCCGCTGCTGGTTCAGCAAATAGGAGAGGTGCTCCCGGTCCGTGGTGTAATAAATACGGTTTCCCTCCACCAGGCAGGTAACAAGCCCCGCATTCACCAGCTTGCTCATATGGTGGTGAATGGTGTTGCGGGCCAGGCCGAAATGGTTGCACAGCTGCTGACCGTAGACCGCCGGATGATCCCTCAGATAACAGAGAATGTCAAACCGGGTCTTGTCCCCGATGATCCGGATGGCGTCATATACCTGGGAGGCGCTGCTGTTTTCCGCCAGGGTGCGCCGCAGCGACAGCCGCATAACTCCGCAGCAGATCAGCACGCTGCCGTCCTCCTGCTCCATGGAGAGGTTGGTATCCGGTCCCATCAGAAAGGGAATCAGGTGATAATGCACCTCCGGCGTGATGGCCAGGCTGGAGGTCTCCCGGAGATAGCTCTCCGTCCCCAGGCCCTCCACCTCCCGGCAGAAGGCCTCTATGATCTCCTGAATGCGGCCGGACTCCGTCTCCAGCGCCGCTATGGCCGGGCGCAGACAGGCTGCGATCTCCGGCAGCAGAGTCCGGTAATTCTGGTGGATCTCCAGCAGAGCCAGGCGGCTCTCCGTGGGGATCGTCAGCGCCAGCACCCGGGAAACCAGCTTTGCGGCAGCCCCGGCGGCAGGGCCGGACTGCTCCTCCAGGCTCAGCGAGATCATCATGTTTCGCGCCGTCTCGTCCGGCGTCAGGCGCTCCATCTGCTGCATCAGGGTCTCAAAGTCCTGCCGGCGGGACAGCATGGGATAGAAGAACAGAAAAGCCGGACTATAGGATCCGATGGTGCTGTAGGAAAAGCCCTTGATGTCGCCGAACAGACGCTGCAGGGTCTCTGCCGGGACGGAAACCTCCGTGTCCAGGTCCTGCAGCAGCTCCCGCAGGGCGGCGCTGGCCCGATGGAAGGGCTCCGCCTTCCGGACGCCCCGGGCCTGTAAGCGCTCCTCCAGCCGGTCCAGGGTATGGCCGTTGGCCCGGGAGCCTAAGTACGCCAGAGCCTCCAGCGCCGGGTTGATCTCGTGCAAAATTTCCATGACAGTGCTCTTCCTTTGCTTCTTTGACGGATGCGGACAGGCTTTCCCGGGGAGCATCCCGCGGTTTTCTCGCCCTGTCCCACTGGCCTTGATTATACATCCTTTTTTCCGGCAAAACAAGGGGACTCCGCGCCGCTGCGGCGGTTTTTTGCAGTCCTGCAATACAGAGCCGTTTTGCATGGGGCGGACCGTTGACTTTTCCGGGGGAATCGTGTATGATAAGAATGGCTCTGTGGGGACACGGGGCCGGAAAGTGAATCATGTCCGAGGATGCTGTGCGGCGGGTACCGCAAAGGCCGGAAAACGGTCAGGTGCCTGCCTAAAAGAAACGGGGTCGGAAACCCCACGCGAACGGCACTGTGGGCGCAAGGATGCACCGAAGCGGCAAGGCCGCCGGGACGAAAGTCCGCCATTGGGGGCACCCCCCGAGAAGGTAGGATGCAAACGAGGAGCCATCGGCTCCACGGCGCGAGGCAGGAGAATTGCACGGCGGAGGACAAAAGCGCGGCGGGCGTTCTCTTCGTTGTGCGCGGGTGAAAGCATGCGCCGCCGGTGATCCCCTGGGGGAGACCGGCGGCTTTTTTGCGGCGGAAGTGCGCCCGTTCATCGGAATGCCCCGGTGCGCACTTCGTTGACTTGCCGGAAACGGCTGGGCATAAATATTTCACAGGAGGAAAATGCATATGAAGAAACGCATCGTTTCTCTGCTGCTGGCATTGGTGATGGTACTGAGCCTGGTACCCACCACTGTCTGGGCAGCAGAGGACCACGACGGCCAGGTTCGGGTCATCGTGGAAAACACGACCTACGCAAAGGCCGACGGCGCTGCCTGGGATGGCACGCTGGTGGACAAGTGGGTGGACCTGGTTCCCGGGTCCTCCATGATGGACTGCATCGTCTCCGCCCTGGGGAGCTATTCCCAGACCGGCGCCGAGTCCGGCTACATCAGCGAGATCAACGGCCTGTCCGCCGGTGACGGCGGCGAAGCCTCCGGCTGGATGGGAACCCTGAACGATTGGTTCACCAACGTTGGGTTCAAGGACATCAAGGCCGGGGACAAGCTGTTCGCCGGGGATATCATCCGCGTGATGTACACCACCAACGGCTACGGCGCGGACATCGGCGGCGACTGGAACACCCAGAGCGACACCAGTCTGGCGGCCCTGTCCTTCAGCGAAGGCGTCCTGACTCCCGACTTCGCCTCCAACAAGACCGCCTACACCCTGACCCTGCCCCAGGGCGTCACCGGCATCCGGATGACGGCCACCGCCTCCAACAAGAACAATCAGGTCTATCTCTCTGCCGACGGCACCGACTATCGCCGGGTGGAGACCGTGCCCGTCCATAACGGCACCGTCCTGACCATCCGCTGCGGCGACAAGGCGGCGGCCACCGAGTGGTCCCCCGCCATCACCCCCACCACCTACACCGTCACCGTGTCCCAGGAGGGTGACGCGCCCCAGGGCGACATGGACGTCTCCTTCAAGGGCCTGCACAATGCCCAGCTGTCGGACATCAAGGTCTACTCCTATACCGATGGCGTGAAGGGTGACAAAAACCTGCTGGAGGGCGTGGACATTGAGCCCAATGGCTACGGTCTGATGTACAACACCAAGCTGCCTGTGGGCGACTATCTGGTGGAGGGCTACAACACCGAGGGCCAGTGCAACGGCACCCTGGTGCTGACCGTGAAGGCCAATCAGGAGAACGTGTTTACCCTGGTCCGGGCCTACGCCATCTATGCCACCAACGACAGCAGCAGCTGGGTGGAAGGCAAGGATTACACCATCGACGTCACCGTTACCGGCCCCGACGGCACGGACCTCCAGGCCAAGACCGGCGTCTCCACCACCTATGGCAGCACCCACACCGCCTGCCTGTTTGTGGAGGGCGGCAGCCTGAAGATCACCCTGACCCCCATCGGCGACAAGGCGGCGGGCTATCTGCCTGTCACCACCACCATGACCAACAAGCAGACCGTGGGCTGCGGCGCCAAGAGCTTCTCTCTGACCATTCCCAAGGCCCTGGACATCACCGTCACCGCCCCCGCCGGCTCTACCCTGCGGATGGGCACCTTCGGCAGCTACTATAGCTATACCTTCCTGGAGCCCGTTTCCCAGGAGACCAAGGGCGACACCATGACCGCCTCCTTCCGCCTGCCGGAGACCGGCAGTCAGCAGTTCCTGCGGGCCCAGAATCCCGACGGCGTCACCTACTGGACCTTCGGCAAATTCACCGGCGGCCAGGAGCTGGCTGTGACCCGGGACGACCTGCACCTGGATGACGATGTCACCGCCGCCTCCGTCAACCGCTTCGACAAGAACGTGTATGACCTGGGCAACATCTACCTGAACATCAACCGCCAGGGCTACCTGAACATGGATGCCGGCCAGACCTACGAGCTGAACGTGCTGCGTAACTGGCAGGCCATCGAGAGCTTCATGAACAGCCAGATCGCCCTGCCCGACGCGCACTATCAGGTGCTGAGCCTGGACGGCGGCGACAGCGACGTGGTGACCATCACCCCCGATGCCAACAACTCCTGCCTGGCCACCATGACCGCCAACCGCCCGGGCACCGCCATCGTCCAGGTGACCTATGACGCCATGACCTTCGTTCAGGGTATGGGCGGCAAGGACTTCAGCGCCATCTGGCCGGAGTTCACCGGCGTGTTCGTGGTGTCCGTGGGTGCCGACGGCTCCTCTATCCAGACCAACACCTTCATCGACCGTCCCACCGTGAACATCACCAAGGACGAGCAGAAGTATCTGGATGCCGAGCACGACATCCTGTTCTATGTGGGTACCCAGGGCGCCAGCTACAGCTTCACGCCCCAGGAGGGCTGCACCGTTACCGTGGCCCGCTCCACCGTCACCGATAAGATGACCTTCAACGGCTTCACCAGCCAGGGCGTTTCCGTGGATAAAAACGGCCAGGTCACCGTTACGGGCCTGACCACCGGCCGCCACATTCTCCGCATCGAGAAGGACGGCATGGCCGCCTACCAGGTCATTACCGCCCGGGGCGTCAGCTATGACCTCATCGACGCCGACGGCAACGTCCTGCCCCAGGATGCGGAGCTGGTTCCCGGCCAGGCCGTAAAGGTCCAGTTCCACGACCTGGTAAGCCCCAAGGAGAAGATCTCCGGCGTTTACAACTTCAATTTCTCCCTGGTGTACCTGGATGCCCAGGGCAACAAGTATCAGACCAACCCCGGCACCCCCTTCGGCCAGTATGACTTCAGCAGCAATCCGGTCCGTCAGCTGCTGAGCGTCACCATCCCCGAGACCGCCGAAGGCTACAGCTATGACCTGACCGGCACCATCCGGGTGGGCGGCTTTGGCGGCATTCCCACCCACCGCGGCGTGTCCTACCGCTCCGGCATGGACCGCCAGTACGGCACCACCACCGCCGCAGTCCTGACCCGTCTGCCTGAGCTGGTGCTGCCTCTGACCGGCTGGTACGTCCACGATGTGGAGCAGAAGATCGCCGCCATCGGCGAGGTGACCCTGGACTCCGAGGAGGCCATCCAGGCCGCCCGGACCGCCTACGATGCCCTGCGCCAGGAGCGCAAGGAGCAGGTCAGCAATTATGATGTGCTGGTGGCCGCCGAGGCCCGGCTGGCGGAGCTTCAGGACGAGGCCGTGGCCAACGTGGAGACCCTCATCAACGCCATCGGCCAGCCTGTGACCCCCGCCTCCCGCGCCGCCGTGGAGGCCGCCCGGGCCGCTTACGACGCCCTGCCCCAGAAGCTCCAGGAGCGCGTGGGCAACTATGACGTGCTCCTGGCCGCCGAGGCCCGGCTGGCGGAGCTGAACGCCGAGAACATCTATAAGACCACCGGCGACTATATCGCCGCCAAGGGTACCCCCGTCACCGGCTCCATCGGCGGCGAGTGGGCGGTGCTGGGCCTGGCCCGTTCCGGCCGGGACATCCCCGGCGCGGACGACTACTACGCCTCCGTGGAGGAGTATGTGCGCAAGGCCATGGACGAGGACGGCCGCCTGAACCGCTCCCGCTCCACCGAGAATTCCCGTCTGATCCTGGCCCTGACGGCTATGGGTAAGGACGTGACCCATGTGGCCGGGCGGAACCTGCTGGACGGCCTGGATTCCATGGGCTTCATCACCAAGCAGAGCGTCAACGGTCCCGTGTGGGCCCTGCTGGCTCTGGACAGCCATGACTATCCCGTCTCCGGCGACGTGACCCGGGAGAAGCTGGTCCGGGCCATTCTGGATACCCAGCGTGAGGACGGCAGCTGGCCTGTCATCGCCTCCTCCCAGGTCCCCGACGTGGACATGACCGCCATGGCCATCCAGGCCCTGGCCCCCTACTATGAAAACGCCCAGGTGAAGGCGGCTGTGGACGCGGCCCTGACCTTCCTGGCCGGTGTGCAGAACACCGACGGCACCTTCAGCGAGATCCCCGGCACCGCCGCCAGCGCCGAGTCCACTGCCCAGGTCATCGTGGCCCTGACGGCCCTGGGCATTGATCCCACCGCCGACACCCGGTTCGTAAAGAGCGGCGTCAGCGTCGTGGACGCGCTGTGCGGCTTCTATGTCACCGGCGGCGGCTTCCGCCACCTGATGGACGACGCCAACGTGGACGGCATGGCCACCGAGCAGGGCTACTACGCCCTGGCGGCCTACTATCGCCTGACTGCCGGCAAGACCAGCCTGTATGACATGAGCGACGTCACCATCACCGTGACGCCCGATCAGCCTGCGACCCCCGATCAGCCCGCAAAGCCCGACGCCCCCCGTACCGGCGATGAAAGCCCGGTGCTGGTGTGGATGGGCATGGCGGCTCTGGCCGGTGCGGCCGTGCTGCTGATGCAGAACAAGAAAAAGCGCGCGTAAACCGCCGCAAATACACCCGCGCAGGGGCGTCTTCGGGCGTCCCTGCGCATGGTGCTATAATACTGATTCCTGATTGATCAATTCAATCAGGAATCCTGTGCGTGTCAAAAAAGGGCGAAGCCCTTTTTTGACAAAAGGCTTGCAGTCTGCCGCGCGCATAATTTGTTCGCTGGAAGCGAACAAATTCCACACTTGCAGACTGAGAAGTGTTTTTTGCGACGTACACGCCGCCGCAAAAAACGGATTAAACTTGCTTTGCCGCCTGCGGGCGGCAAACTCTGCGAGGCTTTTTTTGACAAGCTGAGCGTGTGAAAACACGCTGTGACGTCTTATACAAAACCTGACGCAGCTTCGGTGCTATAAATGGAGGTGTTCCCCTATGCGGAAAAGATACGGAAAATTCCTGCTGGCCCTGGTGCTGGCCCTGACATTGCTGATGGCGGGGTGCGGCAGCCAGACCCCGGACACGCCGGTAACGCCGGTGAACCCCGGCACGGAGCAGACGGATCCCCAGGACAAGCCCGAGACGCCGGATACCCCGGATACCCCCAACGAGCCGGACACCCCGGACACGTCCGAGCCGTCCGGCCAGGACCAATACCACACGGACCCGGTGCCCCAGGGGAAGCCCCAGCCGGTGGAGCCGGAGGAGACCAAGCCCGACACCTCTCAGCAAGCCACCTGCACCATCTCCATCTCCTGCGCCACCATCCTGAACAATATGGACAAATGCGAGGAGGCCAAGCGGGCGCTGATCCCAGCCGACGGCACCATTCTGGCGGCTTCCACGGTGACGTTCTCCCCGGGGGAGAGCGTGTTCGACGTGCTGCAGCGGGTGTGCCGGGAGCGGAAGATCCCCATGGAGTTCAGCTTCACGCCCATCTATAACTCCGCCTATATCGAGGGGATCTATAACCTGTATGAGTTCGACGTAGGCGACGGCTCCGGCTGGATGTACAAGGTCAACGACTGGTTCCCCAACTACGGCTGCTCCCGGTATCAGGTGCAGCAGGGGGACGTGATCTGCTGGGTCTATACCTGCGACCTGGGCTATGACGTAGGCGGCGGCTACGCCGCCGGGTAAGGCCCCGAAAACCGCAAAAATCCCGCAGGGCGGGGCCTGTGCGCCCCGCCCTGCGCAGAACCGTATGACGAAAGGAGGCCGGAGCCGTGGGCGACGCCTTTTCCCGCTATCATCCCCTGGTGAATTTCCTTTTTTTCGCCCTGGTGCTGGCCTATTCCATGGTGCTGATGCACCCGGTGTGCCTGGCGGTGTCCCTGACGGGGGCGCTGGTGTACGCCGGTGAGCTGGGAGGCCGCCGGGCCCTGGCGGGGCACCTGAAATTCGCCCTGCCGGTGCTGCTGCTGGCGGCCATCGTGAACCCGGCCTTCAACCACGCCGGAATCACCATCCTGACGTATCTGCCCTCCGGCAATCCCCTGACCCTGGAGAGCATCCTCTACGGCCTGGCGGCGGGGGCCATGCTGTGCGCCGTGGTGCTGTGGTTCGTGTGCTTCAACGCCGTGATCACATCGGACAAGTTCGTGTATCTGTTCGGCCGGGTCATCCCGGCCCTGTCCCTGGTGCTGAGCATGACATTGCGGTTCGTGCCCCTGTTCCGGCGGCAGCTGGAGGTGGTGCGCCAGGCCCAGTTCTGCATCGGCCGGGACGCCTCCTGCGGCAGCGTGTGGCAGCGGGTTCGCCGGGCCGTGACCATCTTTTCCATCATGGTCACCTGGGCCTTAGAAAACGCCATCGAAACCGCCGACAGCATGAAAAGCCGGGGCTACGGCCTGCGGGGCCGGACGGCCTTCTCCATCTATCGCATGGAGAGCCGGGACCGGTACGCCCTGGCGTGGCTGGGCTTCTGCGGGCTGTATCTGCTGTGCGGATGCCTGGCCGGAGGGCTGAAGTGGTGGTATTTCCCCCTGCTACAGGGGGTCATGACCCAGCCGTTTTCCATCAGCTTTTATCTGGCGTATCTGGCCCTGTGCCTGACGCCGGTGATCATAGACCGAAGGGAGGCCCGCGCATGGCGCTGTTCACCATCGAAAACCTGAGCTTTACCTATCCGGGGCAGACCGCCCCGGCCATTGACCGCCTGACCCTGACGGTGCCGGAGGGTGCCTTTCTGGTGCTGTGCGGCCCGTCTGGCTGCGGCAAGTCCACCCTGCTGCGGCAGCTGAAGCCCGCCCTGGCCCCCCACGGGGTCCGGCAGGGGCGCATCCTGTTCCGGGACGCCCCCCTGGAGCAGGCGGACCAGCGGACCCAGGCGGCCCGCATCGGCTTTGTCCAGCAGTCGCCGGAAAACCAGATCGTCACCGACAAGGTGTGGCACGAGCTGGCCTTCGGGCTGGAGAGCCTGGGGACGGACACCCCCACCATCCGCCGCCGGGTGGCGGAGATGGCGGCGTTCTTCGGCATCGAGGACTGGTTTTACCGGGACGTGGCGGAGCTGTCCGGCGGACAGAAGCAGCTGCTGAACCTGGCCTCGGTGATGGCCATGCAGCCGGACGTGCTGATCCTGGACGAGCCCACCAGCCAGCTGGACCCCATCGCCGCCTCGGACTTCCTGGCGGTGCTGGGGAAGATCAACCGGGAGCTGGGCACCGCCGTGGTGCTGACGGAGCACCGGCTGGAAGAAGCCTTTCCCCTGGCCACCGCCGTGGCGGTGATGGACCGGGGCAGGCTCCTGTGCACCGGCACCCCCCAGCAGGTGGGCCGCCAGCTGAAAACCCTGGGCCACGGGATGTTCCTGGCCATGCCCGCCGCCATGCGCATCTGGGCCTCGGTGGAGACGGAGGCCCCCTGCCCCGTCACCGTCCGGGAGGGGCGGGACTTTCTGCGCCGATATGCTGCGGAGCGTCCGCTGGGCCCCCTGCCCCGGGAAGAAGAGCATCCCCGGCGGGAGCCGGTGATAACGGCCAGGGGGGTGTGGTTCCGGTATGAGCCGGACAGCCCGGACGTTGTAAAGGGGCTGGACCTGACCCTGGGCCGGGGGGAGTTCCTGGCCCTGCTGGGCGGCAACGGCGCGGGAAAAAGCACCACCCTGCGGCTGCTGTCCGGCATGAAAAAGCCCCAGCGGGGCGAAATTTCCCTTCGGGGACGCATGGGGATGCTGCCCCAGAATCCCCAGACCCTGTTTGTGAAGAAAACGGTCCGGGAGGACCTGTTCGAGATATTCTCCGGCACGAAAACGCCCCGCCCCCGGCAGGAGGAGCGGGTGGCCCGGATGACGGCCCTGTGCCGCCTGGAGGACCTGCTGGACCGGCACCCCTATGACCTGTCCGGCGGCGAGCAGCAGCGGGCGGCCCTGGCCAAGGTGCTGCTGCTGGAGCCGGAGATCCTGCTGCTGGACGAGCCCACCAAGGGCCTGGACGCGGAGTTCAAGCAGACCTTCGCCCTGATCCTGCGGACTCTGCTGCGGCAGGGGGTGTCCCTGCTGATGGTCAGCCACGATGTGGAGTTCTGCGCCCGGTACGCCCACCGCTGCGCCCTGTTTTTCGATGGCGGCGTGGTGACGGAGGCGGCGCCCCGGGACTTCTTCAGCGGCAACAGCTTCTATACCACCGCCGCCAACCGCATGGCCCGCAGTCTGGAGCCCCGGGCGGTGACGCCGGAGGACGTGATGGCCGCCTGCGGCGGCACGGTGACGCCGGAGCCGCCTCTGCCGGAGGATATCCCTCCTCTGCCGGAGGCCCGGGATGAGACGCCGGACTGGAAGCCGCCGCGGCTGCCCCTGTGGCGCAAGGCCCTGGCCGCCGTGTCCGGGGCGGGGGCCATGGCCATCTTCCTGTATGCCGCCAATGTCACGGACCTGTCCGCCGTGGTGGACAAGGGCGGGCTGACGGCTCTGGGGCAGAAGCAGCTGGCGCTGTATCTGGTGTTCTGCGGACTGCTGCTGATCCTGGCCCTGGCCATCGGGCGGCGGTCCAGGCCCCCGGCGCAGGTGCAGCTTCCGGTGGAAAAGCGCAGGCTGTCCCGCCGGACGACGGCGGCTGCGGCGTCCATCCTGCTGCTGATCCCCGTGACCCTGTTCGTGGGGGTGTATTACCTGAACAACCAGCGATACGGCCTGGTGTCAGTGCTGGTGCTGCTGGAGTGCATGGCCCCGTTTTTCCTGGTGTTCGAGGGACGGAGGCCCCAGGCCCGGGAGCTGGTGGTCATCGCGGTGCTGTGCGCCATCTCCGTGGCGGGCCGGGCGGCGTTTTTCATGCTGCCCCAGTTCAAGCCCGTGATGGCCATGACCATCATTTCCGGCGTGGCCCTGGGCGGCGAAAGCGGCTTCCTGGTGGGGGCCTTGTCCATGCTGGTGTCCAATATGCTGTTTTCCCAGGGGGTGTGGACCCCCTGGCAGATGTTCTGCATGGGGATCATCGGCTTTCTGGCGGGGGTCCTGTTCCGGAAGGGCCTGCTGCGGCGGACCCGGGGGAGCCTGTGCACCTTCGGCGCGTTCTGCGCCATCGTGATCTACGGCGGCATCATGAACCCGGCGTCGGTGCTGATGTGGGCCGGGGCGGAGACCCTGACCTGGAAAACCCTGCTGACCTATTACGTCACCGGCTTCCCGGTGGACTGCGTCCACGCCGCGGCCACGGTGTTCTTCCTGTGGATCGCCGCGGAGCCTATGCTGGAGAAGCTGGACCGCATCAAGGAGAAATACGGCCTGCTGCTGTGAGGGCTGCCGGGGGGTTGCAATTTCCGGGAAAGTGTGGTATACTAATCTACCAACCAAAAGAGAGGAGGTCCGCCATGGAAAAGCGGGGTATCAAGATCGCGGCCCAGAACCGCAAGGCCCACCACGACTATTTCGTGGAGGACCGATACGAGGCGGGCATCGAGCTGGCCGGAACGGAGGTCAAGTCCATCCGGCAGGGCCGGGTGAACCTGAAGGATTCCTACTGCGTGGCCAAGGACGGCGAGATCTACGCCCACAGCATGCACATCTCCCCCTATGAGCAGGGCAACATCTTCAACAAGGACCCGGACCGGCCCAAGCGGCTGCTGATGCACAAGCGGGAGATCCGCAAGCTCCACGATCTGCAGAAGCAGGACGGCTATGCCCTGATCCCCCTGAGCCTGTATTTCAAGGACAGCCGGGTAAAGGTGGAGTTGGGCCTGTGCAAGGGCAAAAAGACCTATGACAAGCGGGACGCCATCGCCAAGCGCGACGCCAAGCGCGAAATGGAGCGGGCCGTCCGCGAGAAAAACCGGTAAAAAAGGAGCGTATCCATGAGCAATCCCATTGTTACCATCGAAATGGAGAACGGCAAGAAAATCACCGCCGAGCTGTATCCCGATATTGCGCCGCAGTCCGTGCGGAATTTTATCTCCCTGGCCAACTCCGGCTTCTATAACGGGCTGATTTTCCACCGCTGCATCTATGGCTTCATGATCCAGGGCGGCTGCCCCGACGGCACCGGCATGGGCGGCCCTGGCTACTGCATCAAGGGCGAGTTCGCCGCCAACGGCGTGCCCAACGACCTGCGCCACACCCGGGGCGTTCTCAGCATGGCCCGGGCCCAGGCTATGGACTCTGCCGGCAGCCAGTTCTTCATCATGCATAAGGACGCTCCCCATCTGGACGGGCAGTATGCTGCCTTCGGAATGGTCATCGACGGCATGGACGTGGTGGACGAGATCGTCTCCCAGCCCAGAAACATGATCACCAACAAGCCCAAGAAGCCACAGGTGATGAAGTCCGTCACCGTGGACACCCAGGGCGTGGAGTACCCGGAGCCTGACAAGCTGCCGGACCCCTTCCACAAGTAAAAATGTTTTCAAGGTATCCGGGCCGGTTTCCCGGCCCGGACGCCTCCTATCCCATATACGGGGCTGTACCGGTTTCGACGGGGGTGTGGAGGCAGGATAAGCGGGCGGCGGCGCCTGACCGCCTTAAAACGGGCAACTTTAAAATTAACTGACAACAATCGTATTGCTGTCGCTGCCTAACTAAAGGCAGCCGTCTGAACCGGAGAGGCCACAGGCCGGGGAAGGCGTCGTTGATGTGGCGGACGTGCGGCGGGTAAGAGTTGCCCCGCCCATGCATCATGACTCTACTGAACTGTGCAGTCTGGCCAGTGCCTGCCCAGGGAGGGAATGCTGAAACTGTCCTGCGCCCGGAGAAGGTCCTGTCAAAGTGCTTTCGGACAGGGGTTCGACTCCCCTCAGCTCCACCAAAGGGGTATTACACGAACCTTTTTACTTTGTCGGCGGCTTTGCCGTCACAATATGGTTCAAGTAATACCGACAGAAAAGAACGGATATTCTCACTTGTTGAGAGTGTCCGTCCTTTCTTTATGTCCTGCGGATTGTCCACGGACAGTCTGCGGACAGTCACAGAATGCAGCTATTTTCACTTACCGTTAAGTAAGATTTCCGTGATTTTTAACCGCGCATTCTCATTTGCGCAAGAATCCACACAAACACAACTCTGAATGCTATAATGCGCTTGCAGGCGTTCAGGGAGAGGAGGTTTTCATCATGAACATGACCGCACGTTTCAAGGCATACAGAGACCTGAACCGGGAAATTGACCTGCAAATTGAACGGCTGGAGCAGATGGAGGCAAAGGCCGGTTCTCCATCCACTCCGAACCTGTCAGGGATGCCCAAAGGCTCCAGCTTCCAGCATGACAGAATGGCCGATACCGTCGCCAGAATTGCCGATCTGCGAAGTGAGATAGATTCCCTCATAGCGGAGCGGGACGCAGAGCAGAAAGCCCTTGAAGCCCTTATTCGGCGATTGCCGAACGCCGATAGGCGGCTTGTGCTGCGGCTGCGTTATCTCGATTCGGAGGAATGGGAAGATGTGCTTTTCATTGCATACGGAGGAAAGCCGGATTTCAATGAAAAATACGACAACTACAAGCAGCGGGTATTCCGCCACCACAAGCAAGCGTTGGCAGAGCTGGAGGCAATTTCAGAAAACGAATAGGAGGATTTTTCACATGGACAAGACAGCGGTATTTCTCAGAATCAGAGCACTGACTCACGCCCTCGACATGATCTTTTCTAATGCGGATGATGGGCTGTCAGAGGATGCGAACACCATTTCCATGATGCTTGTGGAGCTGGTGGACAAATACGACCGAATGCGGACAGCAGAGGCAGAATAACGGAGAGCGTCAGAAGAGCGGAGGCACAAGCCCCCGCTCTTCCTATTTCCAGCCCGTTACAGCCGCCTGAACCGTTCTTTGATGCTCTGCCGCTATCCTTTCCCTGTCAGAGCTTCCGGCGCCTCCTGCGGCCTCTGAGAGGCTTTTCTGGCTACTCCTCCCAATCCGGAATAGAGGCGACCCACTCGTCGGCAAGCGTGTGAGCTGCTTCCTTATCGGCAATCAGATATTCCAGCCGCTTCTCGTAAATCTTATACTGCGGATTCTCGCCCAATGTGTCACGGATGAACTCCACCGCTTTCAGATTGCCGTCAGCAGCCATTTGAACGGTTTTCACAATAAGCAGCATAAGGTTTGTGCAGTCACTTTCTGCAATGCCGTATTTCTGCAAAAGCGCCGCCTGTTCTGCGCCGACAGGTAACTGCAAGATGAGCTGTGCAGCGTCTTTCATGGTGCGCTTGCGCCGCCGAACTTTTCCGCTTTCCCTGCCGCCCTTTCGGGCGATTTCTCTTTGCTCTTCCTTTGTTCGCTCGTTCATCGGGATCAGATTCTTGTTCATATTCTCACCTCCCTGCCTGAGATATAAAGCACCTCCTGAACCGTTGGCTACTCCGGCTCAGGAGGCGGCGCTACAGTCCGAACGCCACGAACGCCTGTAGCACTATAAACTTGACGAAAAGCAGCGCCTACAACTGCCTGTCGCCCGGTTTATTCGGTGGTTGCGAACAGCTCGGAGATCATGTTTTCGACCGTCTCGGCCTGTTCGATGATGTTTCGCTCGGTTACAAGCTGCATATAGCCGTCAGTCGGCACGGAGAGCGTAGCACCGTGCAGGTATTCGGTCTCTGTCTGGGACAGCTTGCGGATAAAGAGCGTATCGGCCATTTCCTGAAGCTCTGCCAGAGCGTCGCGGAACTTCTCGTATTTGAAGAGTTGGCCGAAGGTGTGCGGGAAAGTCGTGTTGCCGTACTGGTCAGCGATCTGCCGGTCACTGGGCGCGATCTGCTTTTCCAGCACGGAACGGAACCGCTGCATGATTTCCATATCGCCGGTGAAGTCCCGGAGAATCTGCGCGGCGGTCTCGTCGCTGATAGCCGCGCCCTCCAGCTGGATGAACTGCAAGGCATTGTTGATCCTGACGGCATAATCAGCGGGCTTTTCGGATGCGCTGAGGGCAGGAACGGCCTTGCCAGTCAGCGCTGCGACCATGCCCCGCGCTGTGGTGTTGAGCGCCTTTGCTTTCACAGCAGCGGCATTCAGAAGCGTGTCCTTGTTCTCCGCATAAATGGAGATCAGATACTCCGGCGTGTAGGTGTTTGCCCGCACGTCCTCCTTGTACTTCTGATTCAGTGCCCGGACGCCGTCCGCAAGGCTCTGCTGTGACGCGTGGTATTCGCCGATGAGCTGTTCCAGCTGTGCCTTGATGTTGACCTCTACGATTTCCTTGTTCATGATTGCTTTCATAATCTGTTCCTCCTGTATGTGATGATCTTCCGGCTGAACGCCGGTTTTGATGTTTTTTTCGGAGAGAAAGAACCAAAGAGAGGATATACACTCTTTTTCTTTTCGTCTATAGTCTATAGTCTGGTTCTGGTTCTTCTTCTGTGTCGTGCGATATCGACCGATATCATACGATTTCGGTCGATGCGGAATTGCTTCTTGCAGTTACGCGCTGCTCATATCGCCGCCACGCCTCTTCCATATCCGGGAAGAATGCGGAGAAAGCGATTTTTTCTATAGGCGTCAAGGTTTCGGGGATTTCTCCCGTTTCAAGGAAGTCCCAACAGGCAAGCAGCACATTCACAGCCGTTTCCGCTGGAAGCTGCTTGATGAGCTGCCGCCGCTCGATTTTCATTTTGAACCACGTTGGATGCTTTTCTTTGACTTCTGCCATTGTTACACCTCCTCCCGCTCCTCGTTGTCTGTCAGCTCCTCCAGCTCTTGCAGCAACTGCCGCGCCGAACCCAATGTGTAGAACGTGCTGCGTCCTCTCCGCTCTTCCTGCCGGACATAGAGCCTCAGCTCGTCCAGCGTTTCGGGGAAGAAATACCCGTCAAGGCTATTGCAAACCACCACGCCAGCGCGTCGAATATCCTCAATAACCTTGCGCACGGTTCTTTCTCCAAACCCCGTTGCCCGGTGAATATCTCGAAGGTGTGCGCCCTGCTCCCGGCCTGTACCGATTGCAGAGAGAACAACCCGCTGCCGCTTGTTCTTATACAGCTGCGGATAGTGTTCCTTGTCGATCTGCTGATACGGCATTCTGTCCCGCTCCTTTCTGCTCTTCCCTCAAGAAAGCCTCATACTCTTCTCGATGATCTTCACAGTATTTGTGAATGTCTCTGTAAATCAGCTGTGCAAGCGCTCGCGCCTGTTTCTGGCTGATGACAACCTCGACCATGTTCCGCCACCCTTAACAGGCTGCGGACAGCTCTTTGATGGCTGCCAGAATGCGCTGCTTGCGCTCATCGGACAGTTCATTTCTCATCCATCGGATGAAGGTAAATTCCGAAACGCCAATCTTTTCCGCTACTTGATACTGACAAAGGTTGCTTTCTCTGATTGCTGTCCTGATGTCAGCATTGGGCTTGCTGTTCATTCTGCCTGTCTCCTTTCATGATTTTAAGGGCTGCGCAACTCTTATGCTCACATTATACTGCTGCTATTGCTGTTGACTTTTACACATTTCGGTGATAAAATATGTTTTGAAAATACGAAACTTTCAAGCGGAGGCGACACTATGGCAACAGTATTCAAGCTCACCCTTGATAAAAATGGCAATGCTGGGCTTCTGTCCATTGTCGGCGAAATAAGAAGAAACAGCCACCTGAAACAGGCGGCTGAGAAAGAGTCGACAAACGGCTATATTATGAGCGATTCAGCGCCCTGCGGCGGTTCCTTACGCTTTGATATTACTACGATCATCGGTGATATTGAAAACGCCTCTAACGCGCTTTTTGATTTTGTGAAAGCGACTGTTGATAAGCCGGAAAGATACGCATACACTCAGGGACAGCTCAAAGATTACTTTGCTGATGCCGATTTTTCCGTTCAGCGGATTGAGCAGCTAATGGGGAAATTTAATGCTTCATTCGGAGTGACCGGGTCAAAAGGCTTTACTGTCTATACTTGTGCAAATATTCAGCAAGTTGTTTTCTCTATTCTGCACTTTCTGATTCTCAACGGCTATAAGTTTGCAAACTGTAGGCACTGTGGAAGACTGTACGCAACTCAAAATCTCAAAAACATATATTGCAGCCGCACAAGCCCATATCCCGGCTATGAACGCTATTACTGCAAAGATGCAGTTAAGCGTATCAATGACGCCCTCGAAAAAAGACGTGATACCGTGTATAAGCGATTGCGTGTTCGTGCACAAGAATATGGATATAGCAGCAAACACGGCACAATTTTGAGAAATTTTCAGGACAAATGCTGTGAGTATAAAGCAAAGATCAAGGAAAATGCGTCTATTGAAAACCTCACCGCTTATGCAGCATATTTGCAAAGCGGTGAGGGATTGCCAAAACGCTATGAGCGGATAAAGAGGACAAGACCATGAATGTAGTCATATATGCCCGGTTCTCATCGCACAGTCAAACAGAACAGAGTATTGAGGGACAGCTGAAAGCCTGCTATGAATATGCAGAACGTAATAGCTATACGGTTATCGGGGAATATATCGATAGGGCTTTGACTGGCACCAACGACAACCGCCCCGAATTTCTGCGGATGATTGAGGACAGCGGAAAAAAGACCTTTCAGGGCATTCTTGTCTATCAGCTTGACCGCTTCGCACGAAATCGGTATGATAGCGCCGTATACAAGAAGAAGCTCAAGAAAAATGGCGTTCGCGTCCTCAGCGCTCGCGAGAACATTTCAGAAGATGCAAGTGGGATTCTTATTGAGAGCGTTCTTGAGGGAATGGCCGAATATTACAGTGCGGAGCTTTCACAGAAAATCCGGCGCGGCTTGGATATAAACGCCTCAAAATGCCTTTGCACCGGCGGAGGCGTTGCGTTGGGCTTCAAGGTTGATAAGGATAGGCACTTTCAGGTTGATGAAGATACCGCGCCTGTAGTCCGCGAAATCTTTGAGATGTACGCCAATGGCAAAACAGTTACAGAGATTATCACCATGATGAACGCGCGGAACATAGTAACCTCCAGAGGGTCAGCGTTCAACAAAAACTCTTTACGAAAGATGTTGCAAAACAAGCGCTATATCGGCACTTACACCTACAAAGGGACAGAAATTCCAAACGGAATACCCCGGATTATAGATGATGATCTTTTCATGCAGGTGCAAGAAATGATGAAGAAAAATAGAAAAGCCCCTGCCAGAGCAAGGGCAAAAGAGGAATATCTTCTGACAACAAAACTCTTCTGCGGCCATTGCAAAGAGATGATGACTGGCTATTCCGGCACGTCACACACAAGCGCCGTTCATCACTACTACATTTGCAACAATCGGAAGAAAAAACTATGCAAGAAAAAGAACGTGCAGAAAGATTTTATTGAAAAACTTGTCATTTCGGAATGTCGGAAACTGCTCACGCCTGAGAATATAGAGCGCATTTCCCGTGAAGTCGTTGCCGCCTCACAGAAAGATCAAGACATGACAAATGTCAAGCGCTTGAGTAAACAGCTGACCGACATAGAACGGAAGCGGAAAAACCTGATGTCGGCTATTATGGAATGCGACAGCGATCTGATACGAAAGACCTTGTATGAACAGATTCCGCTACTGGAGAAAGAGAAGTCCGACACAGAGCTTCAACTGACGCTCGAAAAGGCGAAGCAAGTCAAGCTGACTGTTTCTGAGGTGCGTTTCTTCCTGAATGCACTACGGAAGGGCGACCCCGACAGCATAAAATATCAAAAGGCGCTCATTTCTGTACTGGTCAATGCGGTTTATCTCTACGATGACAAAATCACGTTGATTTTCAATTCTGGAGACAATGCCGTCACGCTTGACACTGCACTTCTGGAGAAAATCGAACAACAAGCAGATTCCGTTCCTGTGGAGGATAGGTTCGTTTATGAACAACTCAGCTCCACCATTGGACGTATATCCGAACCCTACATTGCGTGGGGAACGGTATTTGTCCAAACAAAAAGACACTCCTTACCGTAATGGTAGGGAGTGTTTTCTTTGTATCTAAGGCACTTAGGTGAGTTAGGTGAGTAATCGGGCTAAAATCCCTATAACTTCTTCTTAGTACGCGCGTATATAGAAATAGTTATAGGGAAATGTACCCGATTACTCACCTTCCTCACCTAAACTTTTTAAATTTAGGGGCAATTATAGTCTTACTTCTTCCCCTTCACCACAAACCCGGCAAACCCCGCCGCTTTCAGCTTTTCCAGCATCCTGTCGGCGTTGGCGCGGACGGCGAAGGCTCCCACCTGGACCCGGTACAGCACCTGTTCGGCGTCGGCCTTGGGTTCTTCGGCAGGCTTCTGCGTCTGAGCCGGGACGAAGGCCACGCCCAGGTACTTGCACAGGCCCTTGGCGATGGCTTCTCCGATCTCCGTGGTGTGCTCCACGATCCACTTGGCACCCTCCACCGTGTCGTGGAATTCGCACTCACAGTACACCGTGGGAGCCGCAGGGATACGCACCTCGTAAAGGTTGGGGTTCTTCTGCACGTTCTCGGACGTGCCGGGAGACAGCGGAGCCAGCTCCGCAAACACCGCCTTGCAGGCGTCATACCCCTTGCCGGGGATGGCGTAGCAGAACAGCCGGGTGCCCATGACCTTGCCGTTGCAGGCGTTGGTGTGGACGCAGTTGTGGACGTCCGCACCGAAGCTGTTGGACTGGGCGCAGCGCTGGGCCATGGTGGAGCCCAGAGCCGCCACCTGCACCTCCACGCCGCTGCGGCGCAGGGCCGCCGCCTCCGCCTCGGCGATCTTCTGGCACTGGACGTGCTCGTTGGTGTTGCCCCAGGCGTAAGCGTTGCTCACCTGGTCGCTGGGGCTGATGTAGACCTTCTTACTCATCGCTGTTCTCCTCTCCCGGCAGGTTCTCCTCTGCCGTGTCCTCAGTGTGTACCTTCAGTTTTTTCAGCAGGGCCTGCATGAAGCCCGGCACCGGTGCACCGATGGCCGAAACGTTCTCCAGGATGGACAGCAGCTCGTTGATGACCAGCCAGATGATGACGATGCTGGCAAACAGGAAGTCCACCGGCCAGTTCCAGCCCAGGCTGTCCGCCCCGTAACGCAGCAGCCAGTCCACCACGCAGGCCACCCCGACAATCACCAGGTAGCCCACCTTTTTCAGGATGCCCCACAGGCCCACCCGGGAGGACAGCTCCCCGGCGTGCCAGGCCTTGGCCATGCCGGTGATGTAGTCCAGGACCATCACCACCAGCAGCACCAGCACTGGCACCAGCAGCTGGATGCCGTAAGCGCACAGCGCCCCCAGCGCAGCCGCCAGCGCGGCCTTGATCGTGTTTTCTTTCATGTTGTAAAATCTCCTTTCCTGCCGCCTTGGGCGGCGTGATTACTGCGTGAATGCCTTGGCCGACAGATTGCCGCTGTTGTCCACGGCGATGGTGTACAGGGTGCCGTTGGGGGCCTGCACAAATACGTTGGCCATGTTCTGCTTGACCTCATCACCGAACTGCATGGGGGTGCCCACCCACACCTGCTTATAGGCGATCTCCTGGTTCTTGGTGATGATGGCCCCAGCGGCATCACCGTTGCCCACGATACGAATGAACGCCACACCGAGATCGTTAATGGTGATACTAAAGCCCTTGCCGTCGCTGTCAAATACCGCATCATAAGAGGTCCCAGAGGTGGCTTTGTATGTCACAGCGCCAGTAGAATCCTTCATGGCGTTGTACTGCACGGCAATGGGCCAGATGGAGCCGCCGCCGCTTTCAAAGGTGCCATCCGGGCAGCGCACCCGGATCACGTCCCCGGCCTTGCACCCGATGTAACCGCTTGTCCACATGGTGTAGGTCCGCACATCGGTAGACTCCCCGCCGGAACCGTTCAGGCGGGTTTGAGATTTAAAATTCGAATCCGATTGATCTAACAGGTTCGTAAAATTCGGCTGCTGCTGGTATTCACCCTCGGCGGCCTGGACGAACGAGGTATCTGCCGGAGTAATGGGCGCGGCGACAGGCTGCCACCATCCGGAGCCGGTCCACCACTTGGGCTTGCCCAGGCTGCTGTCCCAGAGGGACATGCCCGGGTAATACTTATCCGCGTCCAGCGTTCCGCCCTGGCCAGGCAGGGCAACGGTATCCGCCAGATACTGCCGGTTTCCGCTGGCGTAGCCATTGTAGGGCACCAGCCCGGAAGGGGTAGGATAGAAGTAACCGTTCAAGCCGTCCGTGGCCAGAAAGTTTTTACTGTCCGCGCTGGGGATCGTGGCCAGCAGGTCGGGCAGCTGCCCGGTGCGCCCGGCGGACCGGATGATGGAAAACCCGATCAGAGACAGCGCAATCTGCGCGGTGGGGCCGGTTACGTCCACAAGCGCTGTGTTTGTGTAGGTGTCGGCGCCGCGCTCGTAGAGCTGGAGCCCGCACACGGTGACCGTTGCGTGGTTGGACATCATGATGGGCACGCCTGCCGTCTGCCGCCAGCCGTAAAAGCCGTTAATGGTGAGATTGCTGTCCACCCCGGCGGAGACATACACCGCCGCGTCCTTGGACTCGGCCCCGCACCCGTTGAGCACCACGCCATTGCCGGTTATGCTGAAAATCGTCCCTGTGCCGCCGTCGCAGCACACCTGTGACAGGGAGCTGTAGGCGGACTGGATGATATACGGGTTGGCCGCGCCGCTGCAATAGACCCGTTCCAGGACGGTACTGGTGCCGTAGTCGATGTGGACGGCATTGGAGGCGCACACAAGATACAGGTCCGCCAGCCGCCGGATCAGCTGTCCACTGTAGGCATGGTTTTGGCGGCGTTGCCGGTTTTCTTGATGATGGCGGTGGACGGATTCTCGCCGATCAGCGCCGGACTGCGGCCCTCCCACCATTTGACGCCGTCGATGGTGGTCACCGCATCGCTGTAGGTCTGGATGACCAGCGGCGCGGTGATGATGTAGGTGCCCGCCGGGACATACACGGCCATGGCCAGCGTCGACACAGCCCTGTCAATGGCCGCCTGAATGGCCGCCGTGTCATCCGTGCTGCCGTCACCCTTGGCCCCGAAGTCCCGGACGTTCAGGATGCCTCCGGTTTTTTTCTTCCAGCTGACAGGGCGTCCGTCCGCCCCAACGGTATCCACCGCAATCTGGTCGCCTGCGGACAGCCCCGACAGGCCCATTGCGCCGGCAATGGAGGAAGCCGTCACGCTGGCGTCGGACCCGGCGGGGCCTCGCGGGCCGGTATCGCCCTTGGGTCCCTTCAGATTGGCCAGAGCCACCACATTGTCCCAGTTTTTCCCATCGCCGGAAAACTGGATGTATCCGCCCTCCACCCGCATGGACGAGACCGCCGGGTGCTCCGTCAGATAATCCGCCACCGCCTGGGCGACGCTCTCCGGCTGCACCGCAATCAGCCGATTGAGCTTTTCCGTGAGCTGATCGTACACATCCTCCGCCGGGTCTGCCGGAGCGCCGCCGGGGGTGGTGACAGACGGCAGCACCCGCAGGTCCGCCGCCCGGCTGGTGTGCAGGTCCCCGGCGTACAGGCCCACGGACGCCCGCCCCGACGTGCTGAGCACCGGCAGGGCCGCCGTACTACCGGTGAATACCACGTCCTGATAGCTCCCGTCCGCCAGGTTTACCCGCATGGTTTTGGTGCCATAGGGGGTCCACTCGTTGTCCAGGGCCCACACCACCGTGTAGTCGCTGTTGCCGCAGATCACGGTCCCTGTGCCTCCGGCCCGCTTGTCCCGAATTTTGATCTTGATTTCAGGCATTTGCATCATCTCCCTTCGGATACGCCCGCACGCGGCGTAAAAGTTGCCCCCGCTGTTGCCGTCTCCGTTTTTGCTGACAGTTGACAGCATGGCCCAGCGATGCTACAGCTTCGCCCGCACCGGCGAGGACGCCGCCTATCTGGCCTTTGACATTCCCCTGGAGCAGGTGGAGCAGGGCCTGGCTGCGCTGAAAACCCTGGGCGTCGGCGGCTTCAACGTCACCATGCCCTGCAAGACCGCCGTGGCGGGGCTGGTGGCCGAGCTGTCCCCCGCCGCCAGACTCATCGGCGCCTGCAACACCGTTACCGTCAGCCAGGACGGCAGACTCACCGGTCACAACACCGACGGCATCGGCTTTGTCCGCAATCTCCACGAAAACGGCGTGGAGGTCCGGGGTAAGCGTCTGGTGGTGCTGGGCGCAGGCGGCGCGGTTACCGCCATCTGCGTGCAGGCCGCTTTGGACGGCGCGGCGGAGATCGCCATCTTTAACCGTGACGACGAGTTTTTCGCCAACGGACGGCACACCGTGGAGAAGCTGGTCCAGGCCGTGCCCGGCTGCAAGGCATCCATCACCCCGCTGGAGGACGGCGCGGCCCTGGCCGATGCGGTGCAGCACTGCGACACCCTGGTGAACGCCACCCGTGTGGGCATGAAGCCCCTGGACGGCGAGACGTTGGTCGATCCCGCCCTGTTCCGCGCCGATTTGGTGGTGGCGGACACGGTGTATAACCCCCGGGAGACCCGGATGATCCGGGAAGCCAAGGCCACAGGCTGCCAGGCCGCCGTGGGCGGTATCGGTATGCTGCTGTGGCAGGGCGTGGCCGCCTTCAAGCTGTTCACCGGCAAGGATATGCCCGCCCAGGAAGTGCTGGAGAAGTTCCTCTCCTACTCCTATTACCAGGCCCGGGCCAAGGGCGGCTTCGGCCTGATCACCATCGAGTCCACGGTGGAGAAGGACAGCGAGTTGGGCGGCAACTTCCGCATCGCCTCCTATCTCACCGGCAAGGGGCAGATCTCCGAGGCCATCCGCTCCATGATCGTCCGGGCGAAGCGGGCCGGGGTGAACATCCGGCTGAACACCGAGGCCACGGAGGAGCCCCTGCGGGCCCTGGCTCCCGACGCCGTGATCCTGGCCACCGGCTCCGTGCCGCTGGTGCTGCCCATTCCGGGGCTGGCCGAATGCGGCTATGTCACCGCTCAGGACCTGCTGCTGGGCAAGACCGCCGCAGGCAGGCGCGCCCTGGTGGTGGGCGGCGGCATGGTGGGCTGTGAGGCCGCCGAGTATCTGGCCGAGCGGGGCCATCAGGTGGCCATCGTGGAGATGAAGGACGTCATCGCCGCCGACGTGACTCCGGAAAACCGCCGCTATATGTTCCGGAACTTCGGGGAGAACCATGTGCTGCTGCAGCCCGGCGCCAAGGCCCCCGGCAATGCCGTTCTGGCCACCGGCGACGCTCTGGAGGCGGCGCTGGCCATCTGAGGCCCACAGAACCGGCAAATTATGACGTGCTGTGTCTTGGAGCGCAGCGGAAAGGAGTCGTCCAAAATGGTGGAAAATCCCAACAGAAAAGTGGAGAAGCTGCTGCCGGAGGAGCGGCTGGGAGGCAATGGTCTCTTTGCCCGCATTACTGTTTTCCCCGGCAGGGAGATCGACTATCATGAGCACCACGGCGAAACCGAAACCTATCACATCATCGCCGGCGAGGGCGTATACAGCGACAACGGCGCGGAGCGTGCCATTCACGCCGGTGACACGTTTTTCTGTGACGATGGCGGCGGATACAGCATCCGCAACACCGGGGCGGATAATCTGGTGTTCATCGCGCTCATTATCAGGAAGTGAAATTTGATATGGCAGGCATAAAAGGCACGCTTTTACGTGCCTTTTATGCTGAGACTGGCTCCTTGACAGACAGAAAAAAGCCCGCGAAATCCTATGATTTCGCGGACTTTTTGGTACGCCCGACTGGATTCGAACCAGCGGCCTTTAGAGTCGGAGTCTAACGCTCTATCCATCTGAGCTACGGGCGCATATTTGGTTGTGGGTTTCTGCGATAGTCGTCAAATAGTAGTCAACGACCACGCATTTTTTCTCTGCCATTCCCGCAAACGCAGGTGCGGCAAGGCTTTGCGCCATATCTCAACTGGAGACGCCTGAAATGTCGGAGTCTAACGCTCTATCCAGCTGAGCTACGGGCGCATATTCACTTTCGACTCAAAGGATTATAACAGGTTTTTCCCGAATTGTAAAGGAATATTTTAAAAAAAGATTGTTAAAAAAGTTGACAAGTATAGGCGTTTGTTGTACAATACCCATAAGTTATGTGGAGAGGACCCGGCGGAGGGGATAAACCGCCGGTTGTTCCGGTATGAAGAGGAAGATTCTATGAAAAAGCAAAAAATTTCTGACGCAGTCATCCACCGGCTGCCCCGGTATTACCGGTATCTGGATGACCTGTACAACAAGGGCGTGGTGCGCATCTCGTCCAGCTCCCTGGGGGACAAGATGGACATCACTGCCTCCCAGATCCGCCAGGATCTCAGCTGCTTCGGCGAGTTCGGCCAACAGGGGTATGGCTACAACGTGGCGGAGCTGCGGGCCGAGATCGGCCACATTCTGGGCATCGACAACGGCCACCGGCTTATCATCATCGGCGTGGGCCATCTGGGCCATGCGCTGCTGCAGAACTTCGATTTCGAAAAGGTGGGCTTCCAGGTGGACTCCGCCTTCGACGTGTCCCCTGCGTTGGTGGACACCCAGATCCGGGGCGTTACCATCCGCCCCATGGACCAGCTGGCGGAGTATGTGGCCCGCTACCGGCCCAACGTGGCGGTGCTGACGGTGCCCCAGAACGTGGCCCAGCCCCTGGCGGACCAGCTTATCGACCTGGGCATCCGGGGCTTCTGGAACTTCACCAACGTGGAGCTGTCCACGGAGGTTCCCGGCGTGTTCTTTGAGGACGTCCACTTTGTGGACACACTGCTGACCCTGAGCTACCGCATTTCCCGCGGCTGACCGCACCTTTCCCCGGCCCCGGCATACTATGGGAATGAGACCCCACCACGGGTCCACATTCTTCATAGGAGGCTAACATTTATGTGCAATCAGGGTTCTTCTTGCTGCTGGTGGATCATCATCGCCATCATCATCCTGTTCCTGCTGTGCGGCAACTGCGGCAGCTGGGGCTGCGGCTGCGGCAATAATAACAACAACAACGGCTGCGGCTGCGGCTGCTGACCCTTGGCCCCCGGCCGGGGGATAAAATCTGCACTTTCATCAGAGGTGGGGCCTGCAAGGCCCCGCCTCTGAAACTTTTTCTTGACAACGGGCTATTTTGCACTATAATAAGAAACGCCTGTTGCGCAACGTTAGTTATTTAACGGGAAGGGGAGGGGATACGCTTATGCCGCCGAAAGTCCGATTCACCCGGGAGGAGATCATCCGGGCCGCCCTGGACATCACCCGGGAGTCCGGCCCCGAGGCCCTGACGGCCCGGAGTCTGGCCGCACGGCTGGACTGCTCCGCCAAGCCCATTTTCGGCCTGTTCCGGAGCATGGACGAGGTGCAGCAGGAGGTGCTGAAGGCCGGGTACCAATTCTATGGCGAGGCCATCGCCCGGGCCATGGAAAGCGGGGAGTATCCCCCCTACAAGGCCTCCGGCATGGCCTATATCGACTTTGCCCGCCGGGAAAAGCACCTGTTCCGCCTGCTGTTCATGCGGAACCGCAGCCAGGAGGAGGTCACCCGGCAGCTGGGGGACGACGCCGAGCCGCTGCTGGACCTGATCCAGCGGGCCGCCGGCATCAGCCGGGAGAGCGCCCGAATGTTCCACCTGGAGATGTGGATCTATGTCCACGGCATCGCCTCCATGGCGGCCACGTCCTTTTTGGACTGGGACACGGAGCTGATCAGCGCGTCGCTGACCGACGTATACATGGGCGTGTTGGCCCGATTCAAGGAAAAGGAGGCGCAGAAATGAACGCCATCGAAATACAGGGCCTGACCAAGCGCTACGGGCCCATCACCGCCGTGGACGGCCTGGACCTGACGGTCCGGCAGGGGGAGCTGTTCGCCCTGCTGGGGGTCAACGGCGCCGGAAAGACCACCACCATCAAAATGCTGTCCTGCCTGACCCGGCCCGACGGCGGTGACGCCCGCCTGCTGGGCCGCAGCGTGGTCACCGATACCGCCGCCGTCAAGAACTGCATCGGCGTGTCCCCCCAGGAGACTGCCGTGGCCCCCAACCTCACCGCCCGGGAGAATCTCCTGCTGATGTGCGGCGTTCACGGTCTGCCCCGGCAGGAGTCCCTGGCCCGGGTGGAGGAGCTGGCCCGGACTCTGGGCCTGGAGCCGGTGCTGGCCCGCCGGGCCGGGAAGCTGTCCGGCGGCTGGCAGCGCCGCCTGAGCATCGCCATGGCCCTGGTTGCCCGGCCTGAAATTCTGTTTCTGGATGAGCCCACCCTGGGGCTGGACGTGCTGGCCCGGGCGGAGCTGTGGGACGTGATCCGGGCGCTGAAGGGGCGGATCACCGTGATCCTCACCACCCACTATATGGAGGAGGCCGAGGCTCTGTCCGACCGGGTGGGGGTCATGAAGGACGGCTGTCTCCTGGCCCTGGGCACTCCGGAGGAGCTGAAGGTCCGGACCGGCTGCGAAAAATTCGAGGATGCGTTCATCGCCATTGTAAAGGGGGCGGGGAAATGAAGCTGCAGGCACTTTGCCGCCGCACCACATGGGAGATCGTGCGGGACCCGCTGAACCTGGCCTTCGGTCTGGGCTTCCCCCTGGTGCTGCTGCTTCTGCTCAGCGCCATCCAGGCCAACGTTCCGGTGGACCTGTTTGCCATCGACCGGCTGACCCCGGGCATCTCCGTGTTCGGCCTGGCCTTCATCGCTCTGTTTTCCGCCACCTTAGTGGCCCGGGACCGGGAGAGCGCCCTGCTGCAGCGGCTGTATACCGCGCCCCTGACCGCCGGAGACTTCATCTTCGGCTATGGGCTGCCTCTGGCGCCTATGGCGGCGGTGCAGGCGGCCGTCTGCTACCTGGCGGCGATCCCCCTGGGGCTGACGGTGTCGGTGCGGATGATCTGGGCGGTGCTGCTGGACCTGCCTGCGGCGCTGCTGTTCATCGGCCTGGGCCTGCTGTGCGGCAGCGTGATGAACGTTAAGCAGGTGGGCGGCATCTGTGGGGCACTGCTGACCAACCTGACGGCCTGGCTGTCGGGTACCTGGTTCGACCTGGAGCTGGTGGGCGGGGCTTTCCAGCGCATCGCCTATGCGCTGCCCTTTGTCCACGCCGTGGAGCTGGACCGGGCGGCTCTGTCCGGCGATTGGGCCAGCGTCATGCCCCACCTGTGGTGGGTGCTGGCCTACGCCGCCGCGGCCCTGGCCGCCGCCGTGCTGCTGTTCCTGCGGCAGATGAAGCGGCAATAATATGGATAGAAAAAACCGGTGCCGGGCGTGATGCCCGGCAGCGGTTTTGCAGCAATTTGATGCAATAGGGATCTCAGCACTTCTCCGTGATGATGCCGAAGCGGTCCCGGATGGCGTGACGGGGACACACGTCGCCGCAGGCGCCGCAGCTCAGGCACCGGTCATAGTCGATGACCGCCCGGAACTCCACCACATGGATGGCGTCGGCGGGACACTTCTTCACGCACAGGCCGCAGCCGATGCAGCTGACATCGCACACGGTCCGGGCCCCGGTTTTGGTGGCCGGGTTGAAGCCCTTGTCCCGGTTGGAGCACAGCACCGCTATGCGGTCCTCTGTCCGCCGCAGGTCGATGAGCCCCCGGGGACACTTCCGGGCGCAGGCCCCGCAGCCGATGCACTTCTCCTCGTCCACCTCGGCGCAGCCCAGGTCATTGATCTGCACAGCGCCGAACCGGCAGGCCTCCACGCAGGCCCCGCAGGCCACGCAGCCATAGGCGCAGAGCAGGCCGCCGCTTTCATCCCGCTTGGCCCGGCAGCCGCCGCTGCAATGGACCGTCGCCGTCCTGGCCGGGAATTTCCGCTTGATTGCCATGGTTTTTCTCCCTCATTTTTGTTGATTTGTCCCATTAGTATACCACAAATCACGCCCCTTGCCAAGAGAGAACCGGCAATTCCCGCGCCTACACTGCCGCCGACGAAAAAAATCTGCGCCGGGGGGTTGACAGGGGAGGGGAAACTGCATATAATAAGCATCAGATTAGAAAACAAACTTTTGCTTAGGAGGTGAGCCCGTGACCCAGCGAGAGCGCCAGCTGCTGGAGTGGATCCGCGAAAACCCCATGATCTCCCAGCAGGAGCTGGCGGACAAGGCCGGTATCACCCGCTCCAGCGTGGCGGTACACATATCCAACCTCATGAAAAAGGGCTGCATCACCGGCAAGGGCTACATCGTCCGCACCGACCCGTATGTGGCGGTGGTGGGCGGCGTGAATATGGACATCGGCGCGGTGTCCGCCGGAGCTCTGGTGGCCCGGGACTCCAATCCCGGCCATGTGACCACCTCCCTGGGCGGCGTGGGCCGGAACATTGCCCACAACCTGTGCCTTCTGGGCCAGCGCACCGCCATGGTGACGGTGATGGGCGACGACGACTTCGGCCGACGGGTCCAGGAGAATGCCAAGGACATCGGCCTGGACCTGAGCGCCGGGGCGGTGCTGCCGGACTGCCGCACCGGCACCTATCTGTATATCTGCGGCCCCGACGGGGACATGGCCTTGGCTGTCAACGACATGGCCATCTATGACCGCATGACCCCGGATTTCCTGCGGCAGCGGCTGGACTTCATCAACGGGGCGGACCTGGTGGTGCTGGAGACCAACCTGCCGGAGGAGTCCATCCGGTGGCTGTGCGACAACTGCAAGGCCCCCATTCTGGCGGACCCCGTGTCCACTATCAAGGCCGAAAAGCTCCGGCCGGTGCTGGGGAAGTTGGCCGCCCTGAAGCCCAACCGCCTGGAGGCGGAGCTTCTGTCCGGCATGTCCATCCGCACCCGGGAGGATGCGGCCCAGGCGGCCCGGAAGCTGCTGGACACCGGCCTGGGGACGGTGTTCATCTCCCTGGGAGCGGAGGGCATCTATGCCGCCGACCGGTCCGGGGACACCGCATGGGTCCCCTGCGCCCGGTGCACCGTGGCCAATGCCACCGGCGGCGGCGATGCCGTGGCGGCGGCTCTGGCCGCCCGGATGGTCCGGGGCGACTCCCTGGCCGAAACCGCCCGCTGGGCCGTGGGCGCAGGCGCTCTGGCCTGCGAGGCTGAAACCACCATCAACCCGGCCATGAGCTGGGATAACATTGAAACAATTCTCAACAGGAGGTAAATGACTTATGAATCGTTATCTGGATGTAGCGCCCGAGGTGCAGCAGGCTGTGGCAGAGGGCCGTCCCGTGGTGGCTCTGGAGAGCACCATCATTTCCCATGGTATGCCCTATCCCCAGAATGTGGAGACCGCTCTGAACGTGGAGAATATCATCCGCGAAAACGGCGCCGTGCCCGCCACCATCGCCATCATCGGCGGCCGCCTGAAGGCTGGTCTGACCCCCCAGGAGATTGACTATCTGGGCAAGAGCGGCCACGCCGTCACCAAGGCCAGCCGCCGCGATCTGCCCATTCTGGTGGCTGAGGGCCGCGATGGCGCCACCACCGTTACCACCACCATGATGATCGCCCACATGGCCGGTATCCGCATCTTCGCCACCGGCGGCATCGGCGGCGTGCACCGGGGCGCCGAGACCACCATGGACATCTCCGCCGACCTGGAGGAGCTGGCCCAGACGCCTGTGATGGTGGTCTGCGCCGGTGCCAAGTCCATCCTGGACCTGGGCCTGACCCTGGAGTACCTGGAGACCAAGGGTGTGCCCGTCATCGGCTACGGCACCAAGGAACTGCCCGCCTTCTATACCCGCAAGTCCGGCTTCGCCGTGGACTACGAGATCGACACCCCCGAGGATCTGGCCAAGGCCTTCCATGTGGCCCGTCAGCTGGACATGAAGGGCGGCATGCTGGTCACCAACCCCATCCCCGAGGAGTATTCCATGGACCACAAGGTCATCGACGCCGCCATCGAGCAGGCTCTGGCCGACGCCAAGGCCCAGGGCATCCACGGCAAGGAGACCACCCCCTTCCTGCTGGCCCGGGTCAAGGACCTCACCGGCGGCAACAGCCTGGAAAGCAACATCCAGCTGGTGTATAACAACGCCCGCCTGGCTGCCAAGACCGCCTGCGCCCTCCAGACCCTGGAGCAGGCGTAACAAATGCCGCAGCTGCTGACCCGTCCGGCCTTCTGGCTGGCGGCGTACCTGGTGCTGATGAACCTGGTCACCTTCTGGGTATACGGCGCAGATAAGCGCCGGGCCCGGCGGGGCAGGTGGCGCGTGCCGGAAAGGACGCTGTTTTTGCTGCCCCTGCTGGGCGGCAGCATCGGGGCCCTGGCCGGTATGCGGGTGTTTCACCACAAAACCCGGCACTGGTACTTCCGCTGGGGCATTCCCGCCATTTTCCTTCTCCAACTGGCTGCCTGCGGCGCCGTATGGTACCTGAGCAGGTGATTTACCCTCTCTTTTCTCCCGCAGGGCGCTGCGTCCTCCCATTCGCAGCGCCCTGCAAATTTTTCCCTATTGACAAAGCGTATCACTTCTGCTAATATTAGAAATTGCAGAGTGACCCCTACAAGTTCATACCTTATCAAGAGTGGTTGAGGGATCGGCCCGATGAAACCACGGCAACCTGCAAGGCAAGGTGCCAAATCCGACGTATGCTGAGTGCGGAAGTGATAGTCCCGCGCTCGTCCTTCGACAGATGAGGAGCAATTTTTCAGCACGATCCGTCGAAAGTCGGAGCGTGCATTTTTCATGCTCCGGGTCGGTAGGGGGGACTCTGACAACACAAAATTTTTTCACAAAGGAGCACGAAAAATCATGGCAAGAAGACTGTTTACCTCCGAATCCGTCACCGAGGGGCATCCCGACAAAATCTGCGACCAGATCAGCGACGCCGTTCTGGACGCCATCCTGGAGCAGGACCCCAATGGCCGCGTGGCCTGCGAGACCTGCGCCTCCACGGGCCTGATCCACATCATGGGCGAGATCACCACCAACTGCTATGTGGATATCCCCAAGCTCGCCCGCCAGGTGGTGCTGGACATCGGCTATGACCGGGCCAAGTACGGCTTCGACGGCCACACCTGCGCCGTCATCACCAACATCGACGAGCAGTCCGGCGACATCGCCATGGGCGTGGACAAGAGCCTGGAGGCCAAGGAGACCGCCGATGAGCAGCTGGACAACGGCGCCGGCGACCAGGGCATGATGTTCGGCTATGCCTGCGACGAGACCCCGGAGCTGATGCCCCTGGCCATCTCCCTGGCCCAGAAGATGGCCATGCGCCTGACCCAGGTCCGCAAGCAGGGGTTGGTGGACTATCTGCGCCCCGACGGCAAGACCCAGGTCACCGTGGAGTATGACGAGAACGGCAAGCCCGTCCGTGTGGACACCGTGGTGGTCTCCACCCAGCACGCCGCCGAGGCCACCCTGGACCAGATCCGCCGGGACATGATCGAGCTGGTCATCAAGCCCACCGTTCCCGCCCACCTGATGGACGAGAACACCAAGTTCTATGTCAACCCCACCGGCCGCTTCGTCATCGGCGGTCCCCAGGCCGACAGCGGCCTCACCGGCCGCAAGATCATCGTGGATACCTACGGCGGCAGCGCCCCCCACGGCGGCGGCGCCTTCTCCGGCAAGGACCCCACCAAGGTGGACCGTTCCGCCGCCTACGCCGCCCGTTGGGTGGCCAAGAACGTGGTGGCCGCAGGGCTTGCCCGCCGCTGCCAGGTGCAGCTGGCCTATGCCATCGGCGTGGCCCGTCCCGTCAGCGTCCTGGTGGAGACCTTCGGCACCGGCGTGGTGTCCGACGAGGCTCTGGAGCAGGCCGTGGAGCAGGTGTTTGACCTGCGGCCCACCGCCATCATCCGGGACCTGGACCTGCGCCGTCCCATCTATCGCCAGCTGGCGGCCTACGGCCACATGGGCCGGGAGGACCTGGGCGTCACCTGGGAGCGCACCGACCGGGTGGACCAGCTGAAGGCCGCTCTGAATCTCCGGTAAAAAAGTCGGAAATCCGGCGGAAAGCCCTTGACTTTCCCGGGAAAACCGGTATAATATATGAGTCTGCTTATGCGGACATATCCTTGCTCTCACAGGAAGTGAGGGCCATAAGTCCAAAAGGAGGTGCAAAAGTATGGCTAAGATTTCCGCCAACTACGAGGTCGTTTACATCATTGACCCGGCACAGAGTGAGGAGGCTATTGCCGCTACCGTGGCAAAGTTCCAGACCCTGGCCGAGCAGAACGGCTCCGACGTGGTCGTGGACGAGTGGGGCAAGCGCCGTCTTGCTTACGCCATCGACTACAAGACCGAAGGCTACTATGTGCTGATGAGCTTCACCAGCGGCCCGGAATTCCCCAAGGAACTGGATCGTATCCTGGGCATTACCGAGGGCATCATGCGTTCCATGATCGTCTGCAAGGGCGAGTAAGGGAGGCAGTTTTATGCTCAACAAGATTTTCATCATGGGTCGTCTGACCCGGGACCCTGAGCTGCGCCGCACCCAGAGCGGTACCGCCGTCACCAGCTTCTCCCTGGCCGTGGACCGGGACTTCAAGTCCCAGAGCGGCGAGAAGGAGACCGATTTCATCGACGTGGTGGCCTGGCGCAGCACAGCCGAGTTCGTGGCCAAATACTTCACCAAGGGCCGTATGGCCGTGGTGGAGGGCCGGCTTCAGATCCGTGACTGGAAAGACCGCGAAGGCAACAACCGCAGAAGTGCGGAAGTGGTTGCCGACAACGTCTATTTCGGCGACTCCAAGCGGGACGGCGCTCCCGCCGGCGGCAGCTTCTCCGCTCCTCCGGCCTATGGCGCACCCACCGGCGGCTATACCGCCCCTGTGGGCGGCAGCTCCGAATTTGCCGAGATCGACGAGGAGGACGGCGACCTGCCGTTCTGATCACCCCCAGGTTACACCTAATTCTATAAAGGAGGAATTCTTCCATGGCTATGGAACGCGAAAATAGAGCCCCCCGGGGCGCCGGCCGCAAGCGCAAGAAGGTCTGCCAGTTCTGCGTGGACAAGTGCGAGCACATCGACTACAAGGATGCCGCCAAGCTGCGCCGCTTCATTTCCGAGCGGTCCAAGATTCTGCCCCGCAGAACCACCGGCACCTGCGCCATGCATCAGCGTCAGCTGACCGAGGCCATCAAGCGGGCCCGTCAGATCGCTCTGCTGCCCTTCGTCACCGAGTAAAATATTGCTCCTGCAAGGGCCTCGCAAGTTGAATCAAAAATCCCTCCGCCGTAACGGCGGAGGGATTTTTCGTCATAATGCCTTTGCTCTTTTGGCCGGATTCAAAGACCCGCTGCCGCTTCAGCCGGCAGCGGGTCTCAGCTTGTCAAAAAAGCCTTTTTTGACAAGCTGAGTGCGGTTTTTCAGAACTAAAAAGTTCTGAAAAACCTGTGATTGCAAACGAAAGACACCCCTGATGGGTTTCTTTCGTAACGATCTTCCTTTCCGATGGCGGAAGATTTCTGAGTTTTTCGACAGTCTCAGACCCGCTGCCGCTTCAGCCGGCAGCGGGTCTTTTCCAATATAGGAGGATAAGAGCATTAACTCACAGCAAATAATGCTCCAACTCGCGAAGAAAACGCCGGATGTTGTCCGCGTCCAGCTCGTAATAGAAGCTGGAGCCCCGGCGGCTGGGTCAGGCTGAAATTGCTGAACAGCTGCACTGGGTCGTCACCGATCATGGCCTGGGCTGGCTGATTTTTTCCGGTGGTTGCATTTTGGATCAAGTTATGCTACAATGCACCTAATCATACACACCGGGTTTTACCTATTAAATATAGAAGCCCGGGAAGAAGCCGGAAAGGAGCCGGAAGCATGGAGACCATTACCAGCCGCCAGAATCCGCTGATGACCCATATCCGCAAGCTGGCCGGGTCCGCCGCTTATCGCCGCCAGACGGGGCAGTGCCTGTGCGACAGCCCCAAGCTGCTGCGGGAGGCCGCCCAGTGGGGGGCGGAGGTGCAGACCGTGGTGTCGGTGGAGCCGTGGCCGGAGCCGCTGCCGGAAAAGGTCCGGCAGGTGCTGGTGCCGCCGGAGGTCATGGCCTCCATCAGCCCCGCCAAGACCCCCCAGGGGGTGCTGTTCACCTGCCGCGCGCCGGCTTTGCCGGTGCCGGAAACGCTTCCGGGCCGGCGCTATGTGGTGCTGGACGGGGTCCAGGACCCCGGCAACGTGGGAACGGTGCTGCGGACCCTGGACGCCTTTGACGCCGATGGGCTGCTGCTGACCGGCGGGTGCGCGGACCCCTTCGGGCCGAAAACCGTCCGGGCCTCCATGGGGGCGGTGTTCCGCCGCCCGGTGTGGAGCGTGGTGCCGGAGGAGCTGGGGGACCTGCTGTGCCGCAGCGGCATCCCCCTGTACGGCGCGGCCCTGCGGCCGGACGCCGTGGACGCCCGGCAGGCGGACTATTCCCGCTGCGCCCTGGCCATCGGCTCCGAGGGAAGGGGCCTGAGCCGGGAGGTGCTGGACCTGTGCGACAAAACCGTGCTGATCCCCATGTCCCCCCGCTGCGAGTCGCTGAACGCGGCCATTGCGGCGGCGGTGCTGCTGTGGGAAAGCTGGCGGTGAACGGAAGGAGGGGACTGCCGTGGCGGCGCTGAAATACTGGGTATGGCTGACGGCCCTGCCGGGGCTCAGCAACCGCAGCAGGCTTCTGTTGCTGGAGCGTTATGGCTCCCCGGAGGACGTGTACTATGCCGACGCCGAGGAGCTGGCCCTGACCGAGGGGCTGACGCCGGGACAGGCCCAGCTGCTTTCGGACAAGAGCCTCACCCGGGCGGACCGCATCCTGGCGGACTGCGTCCGGGGCGATATTTTCCTGCTGACCATGCAGGATGCCGCCTATCCCGCCCGGCTGCGGGACATTTTCGACCCGCCGGTGCTGTTGTACGGCAAGGGGTCGCTGCCGCTGTTTGACGAGGAGGCGGCCATCGCCGTGGTGGGCACCCGGTCCTGCACCCCCTATGGCCTGCGGTGCGCCCACCGGATGGGCTATGAGCTGGCCCGGCAGGGTGCGGTGGTGGTGTCCGGCATGGCCAAGGGCATCGACGGCGCCGCCATGCGGGGCGCTTTGCAGGCGGGAGGCTTCACCGCCGCCGTTCTGGGCGGCGGGGTGGACGTGGTATATCCCGCGGAAAACCGCAGATTATATGAAGATATCGCCGCCACCGGCGTGCTGCTGTCGGAGTATCCGCCGGGAACGGAGCCCCTGCCGGGGCATTTTCCCGTGCGCAACCGCATCATCAGCGGACTGAGCCTGGCGTCCTTGGTGGTGGAGGCCCCGGTGCGCTCCGGGGCGCTGATCACCGCCCACGCCGCCCTGGACCAGGGGCGGGACGTGTTCGCCGTGCCGGGACCCATCGACGCGGCGGCCAGCGTGGGCTGCAACCGGCTGATCCGGGACGGCGCGGGACTGGCCGCGTCGGGCTGGGACATTCTGTCGGTGTATCACAGCCGGTTCCCTCACCGGCTGCATCCGGCCCAGATGACCGTTCCCGAGCCGGGGGAGACCCCCAGGCAGGAGGAAAGCCCCCCACCGGCCCAGAAACCGGAGCCGGAAGCCCCTGCCGCGCCGGAGCTGCCGGTGCTGGACCTGGACCGCAACCGGGAGGGGCTCACCGACGATCAGCTGGCGCTGATCCGGGTGCTGGATACGGAGACGCCGCTTCTGACGGATGAGGCGGCGGAGCAGACGGGCCTGCCGGTGCGGCGGGTGCTGTCGGCGCTGACGGTGCTGGAGATCGACGGCTATGCCCAACGGTCCGGCCCCCGCAGCTATGTGCGCACAGTCAGGTTACATTCGGAAAAGGAAGGATCATAAATATGGCAAAAAAGGCTGAAAAATACCTGGTGATCGTGGAGTCCCCGGCCAAGGCCAAGACCATCGGCAAGTACCTGGGCCCGGCGTATCAGGTGAAGGCCTGTATGGGACATCTGCGGGACTTGCCCAAAAGCAAGCTGGGCGTGGACGTGGAAAACGATTTTGAGCCCAATTACCGGCCCATCAAGGGCAAGGAGGACATCATCCGGGACCTGAAGCAGGCGGCCAAGGAAAGCGACGCCGTGTATCTGGCCACCGACCCGGACCGGGAGGGAGAGGCCATCAGCTGGCATCTGAAGCAGCTGATGGACCTGCCGGAGGATAAAACCTTCCGGGTCACCTTCAACGAGATCACCCGCAAGGTGGTCACCGAGAGCATCCGCCAGCCCCGGGACATTGACCAGGACCTGGTGGACGCCCAGCAGGCCCGGCGCATTCTGGACCGCATCGTGGGCTATGAGCTGTCCCCGCTGCTGTGGAAAAAGATCCGCAGGGGCCTCTCCGCCGGACGGGTCCAGTCCGTGGCCATGCGCCTGGTGGCGGACCGGGAGAAGGAGATCGCCGATTTCGTGCCCCAGGAATACTGGACCCTGGACGCCCTGCTGAAAAACGACCAGGGGGCCCGGTTCAAGGCACACTACTATGGCCGCGGCGGCAAGAAATATGAGCCCGCCTCCCAGCAGGAGGTGGACGACATCCGCGCCCAGCTTCAGGACGCGCCCTTTGCCGTGTCCAACGTGAAGCGCACGGACAAGCGGCGCTCCCCGTCGCCTCCCTTCACCACCTCCACCATGCAGCAGGAGGCCTCCCGGAAGCTGAACATGACCCCCCGCCGGACCATGGCCATCGCCCAGCAGCTGTATGAGGGCGTGGACATCAGCGGCGAGGGCACCGTGGGTCTGATCACCTATATGCGTACCGACTCCCTGCGGATCTCCGACGAGGCCCAGGCGGCGGCCCGCAGCTTTATCGAAAGCCGCTACGGCGCGGCCTATCGCCCGGAGACCCCCAAGCAGTACAAGGCCAAGGCCGGGGCCCAGGACGCCCACGAGGCCATCCGCCCCAGCAGCGTCACCCTGACCCCGGAGCAGGTGAAGGGCGACCTGACCGGCGAGCAGTATCGCCTGTACCGGCTGATCTGGAGCCGGTTTCTGGCCAGCCAGATGGCAAACGCCGTGTATGACAGCGTCAGCGTGGACATTGCCGCCGGGGAGCACATCTTCCGCGCCAGCGCCAGCAGCCTGAAATTCGCCGGCTACACCGCCGTGTATGAGGAGAGCCGGGACGATGACAAGGAGGATAAGGAGCCTGCCCTGCCGGAGCTGCAGCCCGGCGAGGTGGTGACCCTGGAGGGCTTCGAGCCCGGCCAGCACTTCACCCAACCCCCCGCCCGGTATACCGACGCCACCCTGATCCGCACCATGGAGGAAAACGGCATCGGCCGCCCCTCTACCTACGCCCCCACCGTTTCCACCATTCTGGACCGGGAATATGTGGTGAAGGAGGGCAAGGCCCTGCGGATCACGCCTCTGGGCCAGGTGGTGACGGACCTGATGTGCCAGCGGTTCCCGGACATTGTGGACGTGAAGTTCACCGCCCGGATGGAGGACGAGCTGGACGAGGTGGAAAGCGGCAAGATCCCCTGGAAGCAGCTGCTGCGGCAGTTTTACGGCGGCTTTGAAGGCAATCTCCGCCAGGTGGAGAAGGACATGGAGGGCGTATATCTGAAGGTTCCCGACGAGGTCACCGAGGAGAAGTGCGACGTGTGCGGCCGCAATATGGTGGTCAAATCCGGCCGGTTCGGCCGGTTCCTGGCCTGCCCCGGGTACCCGGAGTGCACCTTCACCAAGCCCCTGGTGGTGGAGATGCCGGGCCGCTGCCCCAAGTGCGGCGGGCGGCTCATGAAGCGCACCGGCGTCAGCAAAAAGACCGGCAAGCAGTACACCTATTACTGCTGCGAGCGGCTCAACGCCGCCGACGAAAGCGCCCGGTGCGATTTCATGACCTGGGATGTGCCGGTGAAGGACGACTGTCCCGTGTGCGGACACACCATGTTCAAGAAGGCCGGTAAGGGCTTCCGCAAGCCCTTCTGCATCAATCCCGAGTGCTCCAGCTTCCTGCCGGAGGACAAGCGCGGCTATGTGAAAAAGACCAGGACGGAGGAGCCTGCGGAGGGCACTGCCGAGACCCCGGTGGAGCCTGTCCAGGAGGAGAAAAAGCCCACCAAAAAGGCGGCCAAGACCACAAAAACCACCAAGACTGCGAAAACTACCAGGACAACCAAGACTACGAAAACCACCCGGAAAAAGGCGGAGGAAGCATGAACCATGTTACAGTGATCGGCGCAGGGCTGGCCGGCAGCGAGTGCGCCTGGCAGCTGGCCCAGCGGGGCATTCCCGTGACCCTGCGGGAGATGAAGCCGGAAAAAATGACCCCCGCCCACCAGACCGCCGATTTTGCGGAGCTGTGCTGCTCCAATTCCCTGCGGGCGGCGGGGCTGGAAAACGCCGTGGGCCTTCTGAAGGAGGAGCTGCGGCAGCTGGGCAGCCTTATCGTCCGCTGCGCGGACGAGACCGCTGTTCCCGCCGGAGGCGCTCTGGCGGTGGACCGCCACGGCTTTTCCCGGCTGGTGACGGAGCGGGTGAAAAGCCACCCTCTGATCACCGTGGTCCCCGGCGAGGTGACGGACCTGCCGGAGGGGGAGGCGGTGGTGGCCTCCGGGCCGCTGACCTCCGACGCTCTGGCGGACAGGCTCCTCTCCATGCTGGGGGGCGAGGATTCCGCCCTGCACTTTTTCGACGCGGCGGCCCCGCTGGTGAGCTTCGACAGCGTGGACATGGACAGCGGCTTTTTCGCGTCCCGGTACGACAAGGGGACGCCGGACTATATCAACTGCCCCATGGAGAAGGAGGAGTATCTGGCCTTCTGGCAGGAGCTGACCCACGCCCAGGAGGCGGAGGTCCACGGCTTCGAGGACAGGAACGTCTTTGAGGGCTGCATGCCCGTGGAGGTCATGGCCCGGCGGGGGGAGGACACCCTGCGCTATGGGCCCCTGAAGCCCCGGGGCCTCAAGGACCCCCGCACCGGGCGGGAGCCCTATGCCGTGGTGCAGCTGCGCAAGGACAATGCCGACGGCACCATCTATAACCTGGTGGGGTTCCAGACCCACCTGCGCTTCCCGGAGCAGAAGCGGGTGTTCTCCATGATCCCCGCCCTGCATGATGCGAAATTCCTGCGCTATGGCGTTATGCACCGGAACACCTATCTGGATTCCCCCCGGCTGCTGGACCGGTATTACCGGCTGAAGGCCCGGCCCCGCATCTCCTTTGCCGGGCAGATGACCGGCGTGGAGGGATATGTGGAGTCCTGCGCCTCGGGTTTTCTGGTGGGGGTGGAGACCGCCCGGCGGCTGCTGGGCCAGGCCCCCATGGACTTCCCCCGGGAGACGGCCATCGGCGCTCTGGGGCTGTATGTCAGCAACGAGTCCGTGACCCAGTTCCAGCCCATGAACATCAATTTCGGCATCATGCCGCCTCTGGACCACCGGGTCAAGGGCAAGCGCAACAAAAACGCCGAGCTGTCCCAGCGGTCGCTGGCCATTATCGAGCAGCTGAAGCAGGAGGTTCTGAACTATGAAGATCATCATTGACGCCATGGGCGGCGACAACGCCCCGCTGGAAATCGTGAAGGGCGCCCTGCTGGGCATGGAGCACTGGGGCGTGGAGGTGCTGCTGACCGGCGACACCGAGGCCATTCTCCGGGCCCTGCGGGACTGCGGCCACGACACCATCCCCCGGGGGATGGAGATCGTCCACACCACGGAGACGGTGGAGATGTGCGACGACCCCTCCAAGGTGTTCCGGCACAAGAAGGACACCTCCATGGGCGTGGGCCTGACCCTGCTGCGGGACGGCAAGGCCGACGCCCTGGTTTCCGCCGGGTCCACCGGGGCTTTGCTGGCCGGGGCCACCCTGATCACCAAGCGCATCCGGGGCATCCGCCGGGCGGCTATGGCCCCGGTGATCCCCACCACCGGCGGCAAGGCCGTGCTCATCGACTGCGGGGCCAACGCCGAGTGCACCCCGGAGTATCTGATGCAATTCGCCTACCTGGGCAGCTTCTATGCCAGCCGGGTGCTGGGACTGGAGCGTCCCCGGGTGGGCCTGCTGAACATCGGCGCGGAGGACAGCAAGGGCACGGACCTGCAAAAACAGACCCTGGCCCTGCTGCGCAAGGCCGGGGAGGAGGGCCACCTGAACTTCATCGGCAACATCGAGGCCAAGGAGGCCATCAAGGGTGGCTGCGACGTCATCGTCACCGATGGCTTCTCCGGCAACATCCTGCTCAAGACCATGGAGGGCGTGGGCTCCTTTGCCGGCCACGCCCTGGGGAATATTTTCCGGAAGAACCTGCTGACCAAGCTGGCCGCCGCCATGGTGATGCCGGGGCTGCGGGCATTCAAGGCCCAGCTGGACCCCAACAAGGTGGGGGGCACCGCTTTCATCGGCATCTCCAGGCCCGTCATCAAGGCCCACGGCTCCTCCAACGCCGAGGCCATCGACAACGCCATCGGCCAGGCCAGACAGGTGGCCGAAAGCGGCATCATTGGACAGATTCAGGAAAATGTGCATCTGATGCAGGTGCAGCCGGAATAATTCACAAAAAGGGTATTGACAGACCTGACCAATTGCCGTATTATTTTCCAAGACAAAGCCCGAAAGGAGGGATCATCTCATGACGATGGACGAGATCTTCAAGACCATGCAGGATCTGATCGCTGAGCAGTTTGCCATTGATACCGACGAGATCGGCATGGATAGTTCTTTTGTGGACGATCTGGGCGCCGACTCCGTGGACCTGGTGGAGCTGGTTATGGCCATGGAGGAGGAATTCGACGTGGGCGAGATCGACGAAGAGGACCTCACCGGTCTGAAGACCGTGGGCGACTGCGTGCGCTATCTGTATAATAAGCTGAACTGAATCAATCAAGCAGCTGAAAAAGAAGGCCCCGTTGGTTGCAACGGGGTTTCCTTTTTCCGCTGCGGAAGGGAGAAAAACATCATGCATACCCTGCAAGTACTGGAAAAAAAACTGGGCTATACCTTCCGCTGCAAGGAGCAGCTTCAAGCGGCCCTGTATCACAGCTCCTACGCCAACGAGCACCGCTGCTGCGGCGTCAGCAGCAACGAGCGACTGGAGTTTCTGGGGGACGCCGTGCTGGGCCTGGTAACGGCGGACTATCTGTACCACAAGCACCCGGATTTGCCGGAGGGGGACCTGACCCGGATGCGGGCGGCCCTGGTGTGCGAGGAGAGCCTGTACGAGGTGGCCCAAAGCCTGGGGCTGGGCAACGAGCTGCGGCTGGGCAAGGGCGAGGAGGCCGGGGGAGGCCGGTGCCGCCCCTCCATCCTGGCCGACGCCACGGAGTCGGTGTTCGCGGCGGTGTATCTGGACGGCGGCATGGAGGCCGCCCGGGCGCTGATCCACCGGGTCCTGCTGGACAAGGAGCAGGAGGAGGCCGTGGAGGAGCGCCGCCGGGACTATAAAACGGAGCTGCAGGAGCTGGTCCAGCGCCGCAGCAACCAGACCCTGCACTATGAGATGATCGGGGCCACCGGCCCGGATCACGCCAAGCTGTTCACCTGCGCGGTGCTGCTCAACGGCCAGATGGCCGGCACCGGCACCGGCAAGAGCAAGAAGGAGGCCGAGCAGGCCGCCGCCCGGGCGGCGCTGCAGGCCCTGCAATAAGGCAAAGCGCAAGCCCCGCAGTCTGCCGGTTCCGGCGGGCTGCGGGGCTGTTTCGTTGGAGGGGGGGCTATCTTTTCTTCGCCCGGGCCAGCCGGAAGCCGAAGAAAATGCCGCACACACCGCCCACAATGTGGGTCAGATGGGACACGTTGTCCGTTCTGGTAAGGCCGTCGGCGATTTCGCTGCCTAAGTAAAGGGCCACCACCAGCAGCATGGTCAGAGGAATGCCGCCCTTCTTCATCTCCGTGAACGAGGACAGGACGATCATCATGAACACCACGCCGCTGGCGCCAAGCAGAGCGGAGTGGGGAAACAGCAGGAACTGCACCAGCCCCGTGGCAAAGGCGGTGACCGCGATCGTTGCCAGCAGATTCCGGCTGCCGTACTTCTCCTCCAGCCCCGGCCCCACCAGCAGCAGAAGCAGCATATTGCTCATATAGTGGCTGTAGCCCGAGTGGCCAAGAACGTGGGTGAAAAAGCGCATATACGTCAGTGGGTCCGTCAGGGGCGCCCGGTATACGCAGAACAGCCGGGCCGTGGAGGCCCCGCCGGTGACGGAATCCAGCACCAGCACCAGCAGGCTGATGATGGCAAAGCTCAGCACCACCGGCGCGTTGAATCGGATGGCAAATCGTTTCACAAAAAAACCTCTTTCCAAATGTTCTGACTTCGATTATAATAAACAAGTGGACTTTTGTAAACAAGGAGGCGCGTTTCGTGAACAAACCGCTGAAAATCATCCTGCTGGTGCTGGCGGCCCTGGTGCTGCTGGTGGTGGGATACCTGGCCTATGTGCTCATCGACTATCACCGGCTGGGGGACATGGACCTGGAGGTGGACCGGCAGGTGCTTCAGCCCGCCGAGACCGGCCGGGAATATCACCTGCTGTCCTATAACATCGGCTTCGGCGCGTATGAGCCGGACTACGGCTTTTTCATGGACGGCGGAACGGAATCCTGGGCCTGGTCCCAGGAGCGGCTGACGGACAACATAGGAAACATCGGGTCGTTCCTGTCCCAGCAGCATGCGGACTTCTATCTCATCCAGGAGGTGGACCGGGATTCCACCCGCAGCTATCATGTGGACGAGGCCGCCCTGCTGCGGGAGGCCCTGCCGGAGTATGACGGGACCTGGGCCCAGAACTACGACTCCCCCTTCCTGATGTATCCCCTGCGCCACCCCCACGGGGCGTCGGTGTCGGGGCTGATGACCCTGTCGGCCATGACGGTGGACAGCGCCCGGCGGGTGGAGCTGCCCATCGAAAACAGCCTGATGAAGCTGGTGGATCTGGACCGGTGCTACAGCGTGCACCGGATCCCGGTGGCCGGCGGCGGTGAGCTGGTGCTGTATAACCTGCACCTGTCGGCCTACACCTCCGACGGCACCATCGCCATGGAGCAGCTGAAGCTGCTGCTGGAGGATATGCAGCGGGAGTATGACGCAGGCAACTGGTGCGTGGCCGGCGGCGACTTCAACAAGGACCTGCTGGGGGATTCCGCCGTCTATTTCGGCGAGGCGGACCAGGAGTACACCTGGGCCCAGCCCATTCCGGAGGACACCTTCGACGGGTTCAACGTGTCCCTGATCGCGCCGCTGGATGAGGGGAACCCTGTGCCCAGCTGCCGCAACGCCGACGGACCCTATCACCAGGGGCAGTATGTGCTGACGGTGGACGGGTTCCTGGTGTCCGAAAACGTGACGGTGACCTCCAGCGACGTGGTGGACCTGGGCTTTGCCTATTCCGACCACAACCCTGTTAAAATGACCTTCCGCCTTATCGGCTGAGCTGTGAAACCTTGATTTATAATCTTAAATTGCCGTA
>ERZ773225.438-NODE-438-length-62275-cov-6.275281_pt1 | contig 62275 bp, 41 predicted proteins | sample MGYA00580993_ERZ773225 | MGnify/ENA primary metagenome ERZ773225 (study PRJEB29015, sample SAMEA2737748) | human gut metagenome | biome: human gut; feature: human-associated habitat; material: faeces | place: China | collected 2012 ...
CGACCATGTTGTACTTGGAGTTAAGAAAACAGTCCAGTGGACTGTTTTTAGGGAGGGCGTAGATGCCTCTATTCTTTCGTATTTGTGCTTAATAAGCGAGGTAGGCAGTAGTGGAAGAAGAAAGTATGTCACCCATAACCATAATAAGAAGTACACTAGTACTTCTCTTTTTCTTTATACAACAAGCCATAGGGTGACAGGACTTGAAGGTGACGAGAACGACTGCTGCCGGTGGCAGATGAAAGGAGTTCGAGGAAGAGCTACAACAGGGAGTTTGAGGAAGTGCATTTATGCACAACGATAAACGACCATGTTGTACTTGGAGTTAAGAAAACAGTCCAGTGGACTGTTTTTAGGGAGGGCGTAGATGCCTCTATTCTTTCGTATTTGTGCTTAATAAGCGAGGTAGGCAGTAGTGGAAGAAGAAAGTATGTCACCCATAACCATAATAAGAAGTACACTAGTACTTCTCTTTTTCTTTATACCTCAAAAAGCCCATGGATAAGCCATTTTTAAGGCTTTTTTCATTTTTCATCGGTATACAAATTATTTTCGGATTGCACACTATTTGCATCCATTTTGGTGCAATAGTATTTTGATTTGCACCATAATTGCACCGAAAGATTTTCAGTATTTTGTTAACTTAATGTACTTATGTTATGAAATGAAATACATTAAAAAAGATTATAGCAAGTGTAAAGGCTACCCAATGGGTAGCCTTTTTGTGTGATAGTTTATTATTTTTAGACTTATTAATAATTCCTATTTAGTATTTTATAATTGAAAATATCTATATTTCCAAGGTTAGAATATAATTTTACACTTTCTTGTATATTCTTTTCTGTATTGTAATTTGGAATTTTTGGTATTCTGATTAACAACTTTTCTTTGCCGGTTTTATGGCTTAATCTAAGTACGTTGTCATATACTTTTAGGTTATCAACACCTGTATAGTTTTTGTATATTTCATTATTACTATCCTTAATGTCAATTATCCATTGGTCAATATAGGGTAGAAGTAGTTCGATTTTATCCCACTTAACATTAAGACTTGTTTCTATTCGTATTTTCCATTGGAGAGGTACTAGGTCACAAACTTCCTTTATGTATTCAGCATTTAGCAAAGGTTCTCCACCACCAAATACAATTCCACCACCTGTTGACTTAAAATATATATCATCAACCATTAGAAGATTTACAAGGTCATTAGGTTCAATATAGGTGCAAGTTGTACTTTCCTTTTTGCATTGTGGGTTTAAACAATATTTGCAATTAAGGGGACAACCGTAGAATGTAATAAGTGTTGAAATTCCTTTCCCGTCAGTTCCCATTCTATGCCTATTAATACCCATTATTTCAGCTTTTTGCTTTTCATTATTTTTCATCATTGTTGTTCATAACCACCTTTGGATATTTCACATTATCCAAATTCTTTGTTAATTCTCTTAATTCATTAGCCTCATTATCACAGGCAATACAAGTACCTGCACAAGGTCCGTTATATGTACATTCTTTAAAGTTATAGTCAATCCCATTTAACTTTGCAAATTCTTTACGAATGGCTCTTAATTGCTTACAAATCACTTTTCCATCAGGTCTTGGAGATGGTGCTTTCACCGATTTAATTAATGGATTTTCATCAATATTTCTATAGTGAAAATTAGGATTGCTTTGTATGTTATGGGAATGGTTAGTTTCATAATTATCTACCATTTTTAATAACTTAGTCTGAATATAAATATTCTTATCAAAATCAAAACGATACTTATTAGAAACATTTTCTATATTTCTTTCAATACTTTCTAATTCATTTAATAAGTGACTTGTCTGTTCATTGATTACTTTTTCTATAGTAGCATTATCTATGGTATTATACTTTTTCATTGCTAATTTGTAAGGGTCGTAAACTGCAATGGATTTTACCTTAGATAAATTTGAAAGTGTTTTGTATTGCATAGTACCCTTTGTAATTTTCCCAAAAGGTAAGGGAAAAATCAAGTGAATGTTTCCACTATAATTTGACTTTTGAAGAATATTAAGCACATTAAGAATATCAGCCTTTATGTCACTTAAAATAACAATATCTTTATTTTCTGATACTAAAGGTTTAACTTGATTTGCTAAAGGTAGTCCTGTTTTTATGACTTTAAGTGACTTTTTGTATTCTGATAATGAAGGCATATTTTCATCAGCATACATCCCTGTATCTGCTATTAATACATTGAAAATCATTCTTTTAACTCCTCGAATAATGCTTTTAGTTCAGGAAGTTGCAATAGCTTTGTTAATGGACCATTACCCTCAATTTTATTAAATGTATAATTTGGAATATAACTATATTTTGATTTTATTCCAAAAAAATCATCATTAAAACTAACTTCAAATTTATAATCCATTATATGAAATTCACCCATAGTAAAACCGGCTCTTTTGTTTTCAGCAACATATTTTGTTGCCCATTTATAAATTTCATTATAAAGGTTATCATCAATTTTAAGTTGACCCCTAAATATATTTATTCCTTTAGTTTCACTTAAAACATAATCAATAGTTTTATCTGGGTATAAATTAATATAGAAAACACTTAAACATCCACGAGGTGTAACCTGAATTACATATTTATTATCGTTCATTTCATCATAAACAATAACATCATTCATATTGTTTATAGTTATTTTATATGCCATAGTATCAGCAAGTTGTTGCTTTTCATAAGGCAGTGCAAGTGTAACTGTATAATCTTCGTTATTCTCTAAGAAAAACAATATAGACTCAATAAACTCATATAATTCTTCTGCTGTTTTGCAAGGTTCACCACTAACCTTGATAATATCTTTTGTGCTTGACTCTATGAATTCATCAAGAGCATCACATACGGAATTTTCTTTTAAATATTTTGAAACATCATCCTTATAACCTTGATACCAAATTTCATATTCAAGTCTGCAATATGCACTTATAAATTTTTCTTCATATTCTTTTACAATACTCATTAAAGCACCTCCAAAATAAAACAATGGTTTATTGGTTTCCTTTCTATTACTATAATAACATTTGTACTGTCCCATTTTTGGGACTTATCTTTTGAAATTGAAAATTTTTAAGTCTATAAACAAAAAACTAACCACTAAAATAGCAGTTAGTTTTAAAAATAATATTCTATTATGCCTTAAAGTTATATACAGGTTTCATAATATCAATTATATCAACTGAGTCTTTGATAACATCAATAATATCATCAATTGATTTATATGCCATTGGAGCTTCATCAAGGGTTTGTTCATTTACGGAAGTTGTGTAAATGCCCTCCATAGATTTTTTGTATTCCTCTAAATCAAGTTTTTCTTTAGCTTGAGTTCTTGACATTAATCTACCTGCACCATGTGGGGCAGAGTAGTTCCATTCTTTGTTGCCTCTACCTAGTGCAATTATTGAGCCATCCTTCATATTAATTGGAATTAATATCTTTTCATTCTTATGGGCAGCAATAGCACCTTTCCTAAGTATCATTTCATTTGTGTCAATATAGTTGTGAATGGTATGAAAGCTGTCTATGGCTGTTAGTCCTGTTTTGTTGAGGATTATTTCTGCCATTTTTTCTCTACTTCTTTTGGCAAAGTTTTGGCATATTTCAACATCATAAAGGTAATCACCAAGGAATTCTCCATATAGCCAACAAATATCTTCCGGAATTTCCAGAGCCTTTGCCTTGAAATTATTTCTCAATTCCTTTAGTGCTGATTGAATTTCTTTTCTTCTGCCTTGTGACTTGTATTCCTTAATAATTCTATCTCTTTCTTTAAAATATTCTTCCTTGCCTTGATGTAATTCTATAGCAAGGTGTTGATAATATTCAGCAACTTGCTTGCCTAGGTTTCTACTGCCTGAATGAATTATCAAATAATAAGTCCCGTTACTGCTAATATCAACTTCAATAAAGTGGTTACCACCACCAAGTGTACCTAGTGAGCGTTGTAATCGTCTTGTATCTTTCAAGTCCCTATAGCAACGAAGTTTTGTTAAATCAAATCTTTCAATTCTACCATCCCATACATTTTTTCCTGATGGGATAAAGTGACAAACTTTATCAAGTTCTTCAAAATCAATTTCTTTATCTTGAAGTTTAACTGTAAGCATACCACATCCAATATCAACACCAACAATGTTTGGACAAGCCTTGTCTTTTATAGTCATAGTTGTACCGATAGTACAACCTTTGCCTGAATGAACATCAGGCATTATTCTTACACTTGAACCCTCAGTAAGTTCATAGTCACACATTCTCTTTATCTGTTCGACTGCCTCATCTTCTATTACCTTTGCATAGCAGATTGCAGTTGCTTTTTTACCTTTTATTTCTAACATTTTATCATCTCTTTGTGATATAGTTATGCAACAATTTTTGCATATCTTTTATTGCTTATGGTTTCAATCATAAATTTGTATGGTGAAAGTTCACCACTTGCAACCATAGAAAATAATCGTGGTGTTACTCCGGAAACTAAGGCTACACCTTGTTCATTCTTTGTTACAGGTTGATTACTGTTTCTACTTGCAACATTCCAAAAAATTATATTAGGAAGTTTATAGCCTTTTTCTTCAAAGGCTTTTTTGGCATTGTTGAAATTTGTTTCATTTGCATTTTCTACACAATAATCAAATTCCATATCTGAAATAAGAATCAGTTTCTTTGGTAAATCTTCTTGTGAATAATTACCCTTTACAGCAGTATCCAGAATAAGGTTAAATACTGCCTCAATATTGGTATTTGCAATTTCATTGAATTGGCTTATGTAGCGTAATCTATCGGCAAAGGTTTCACCTTTAATTTCAATAAGTTGTGGTTTGTTTGAAAATTCAATAAAGTGATTTTTGAATTTACCTTTGTTATGTTCTGCAAAATATAAACCTAAAGAAAGTGCTACTGATGCCGGTGTTGGCTTTGAACAACAATACATAGAGCCTGATGTATCAATAACTGCTAAGGTGTCTTCATCATTACAAAAATCAGGGAATGATGCCCATGTAGCATTTAGTGTTTCTTTTTCTGCTTCAGTAAAAGTGATTTGTTCGTTGTGTAGAAATGAAGTAGAAAGGTACGGTTCTATTAATTCATAAGGATAAATATTGTTAGTGTTTAACTTTGCTTTACCCTTTGATACATTTGCAAGAAACTCACTATATCTTTCATTATCGTTGTTCATAAAAGCCATTCTATACTTAAACAATGCCCTTGATGGTTGCTTTTCATAATCAAAGGTATAATCTTTTTCACGAAGATTATTTTCAATAATTTTAATTTTAGCTCTTAATGCTGACAGTGATTTTCTGTATTTTTCATCAGTAAGGTTAAAAGCCTTTGCTATTCTTTTTCCTGTTTTTACAGTTTCTTTATTTGATGCATTAACTGACGGTAACCATTTTCCTAATAATGAAACTGCTTTTCCACTATTCATTGCATCTATATCTTTATCAAATTGCACTTTTAAGAAAGATATTACTTCCTGTTCACACTTTGTATCTAAAAGTGAAAGTAAATCGTCATAGCGACCATATTCTGCAATATACTCAATATTCTTAATAATAGATTTTGGTTCATTATTTCCAAGCCAAGAAATAATAGTACGAAATACTTTTCTTTCTCCTAAGCCTTCTCTAACATCTCTGCCAAAGAAAAGTATCTTCATAGCCATATCAGGATTTTCTGTAAAAGCTTTGATAAATGACTTAATAATTTCATCATCGCTTTTATAACGGAAAGCACCAATGCAGGAAAATAGGTCAAGACAATCTGAACCGGTTGTTCCATTGGTAACTGCACCATTTTCAGTAAAAGTTAAATTTAAGTTCTTTTTCATATCTTCCAACATTGTATGTTCCTCCTTAAAGATAAAATGAAAACAAGGCACATTAAAAAGGTAAGCGTTGCTTACTACGGTAATATAAAATATTACAAAAAGAAAAGGTTTGCTGTCTGTGCCTTTAGAACAAGACGCTTTATATGATTTATAATTAATCATTAATCTTGGATTAGAAATTGCTGTTAGCGTCTTTTAACAACTTACTTCCTTTCAGTTGTTGACATTATTTTACAATTTTTATTTTCATTTATCTTGGAAAAAAAGTTGCGAACTCTAAAGTCCACAACTTTTTTGCTTAAGTAATCTATCTTTAATTAAATCTATAAAACTATTTGGTTCAACCACCTTTACCATTTGACCAAAGGATAAAATTCGAATTACAATTTCTGTTTCATCATCTTTATCATAGTTTATTGTAACTCTGTATTTTTCTTCTTCTACTTTTTCAACTCGCTTTTCAAAGTGAGCAAAATGCATTAGCACTCTTTCAAGTGCATTTCTTTCATCAATAAGTTCAAAGACTACAGTTTTGTTTTTTGAGGCTTTTTTAGTATATTTTTTGTACTTTAATTTGCCATCATATTTTTCACAAGAAATCACTCTGCCCATATTGATAGTGCCACCATAATGCTTGTCATTGCTGATAAGTCGGAATTTATCATCTTTTTCTGAGTATTCCATATATTTCGGAAAAAATTTAAAACATATATCCTCATTATAGCGATTTTTCATTTTTATTATTAGTGGGTATTTGTTCCTTATTCCGTCAAGTGCAGTTCTAAAATTAGCTATATACTGCTTATCTTCAAAGAAATCACCATCATTATATTTGTCGAAAATATAGTAATCTTCACTTGTAAATAAAGGCTCTACATCAGGAAAATCTAATGTATCATCAGTAAAAAGTTTAATTCTTGGATCTTGAAAAATTGCCTTTAACCATCTTTTTTCAATATTAGTCAGAGGCATTTTTGGTTCTTTTTTAATTGGAGTTGTACCGTTAGGCAATAGAAGTTGCCACTTTTCTTCAACTAATGCAGGTTCAATATTTATTATACTTTCACTAAAGGCATACTTACCGACAATATTTCTAATATCATTTTTGTTGATAGGTCCTTGTACTGCTTTCTTAAGAATTTCAGCAACAGCATTGTAGTAGGCACTGTATAATTCACTAAATATCATTGTTGTCCTCCTTAATGCCATATAGCTTGTACATTTCTTTAATATCATTTTTAAACTGATTTTCAAGTTCTTTATTTGAAAAATTAATATCTGTTATCCTACAGATAAAGGTTCTAATCCAAGGTATTAATTCACTGGAATCATATACATTTGCAGAAAATCTACTGTGATTATTGTCAAGCCTTTTTACTGTACCACAACGCTTTTCTCTTTCTAATCGGTTATGTATGAATTCTTCTTCATCACTGTAATATACTGTAAACTGAACTGACTCTACTCTTTGATTAGACTTTCCGGAAGAACTAACACCCCAAAGCTTAGGCATCATATTCTTTAGATTATTTCTTAATTCATCAAAGTTATCACACTTATCATTGACCTTTACAGAAAGAATATTGTCAAGTCTATAGGAGGTTATCCTATTAAAATTATGGGAGTATGCCATAAGGTACTGCCTACCGTTTTGTACACTTATCATAATTCTTAAAGGTACTACAAGGCTTTCTGTTACCTTTTCTTTATGTCTGTTTAGAATTTCTATTGTAACATTTTTCTTTTCATTCATAGCTATGAAAAGTTCACACATAATCTCACTATCCATAGCACCGGTAATATAGTGATGCTTAAACTGAAAAAGTTCTTTATGACTGTTACATTTGTCAAGAAGAAAAGAACCGATTACTCCACAAGGTGCAACCTCAGAAAAGAAATCTATAACATTAAAATCTAAATTAACATTATCCTTTGATAAACTGTAATATAAGGTTTTACCTTTCTTCTCTTTTAGAATTATTCCCTCAGTCACATATTCCTTTAACTTTTTCCTTACAGTTGACTCATCAAAAATTCTTGGATTTGAAAAGTTGCACAAATATTCATCTATCTTTTCGGTAATTTCACTGATTGATAAAGGTTCTTCCGTACAACTTAATATATCCATAAGAATAAAGTGTAGGGTAATATCCCCATCGGTAAAACTCTTTGTTTTAAAGGCTTTGTATAGGGGATTGTGGTGGGATACTCTACTATCAATTGACATAAAAACATTTTTACCGTCAGCAGTTTGACGGAAACTCATATAGTCACCAAGCCAACTTTCAATTCTTCTACGCTCATCATCATAAGAACGACTGCTTTTTCTTGTGAATTTATCTCTACTTTTAAAGCCATATACATAAAATTCCCTCATATAGTCACGAATACGATTAAAGTTCTTTATTAATTCATTGTAAGCCATTTTATCACCTCATTCCTTCAATAATTTTCCTTACTTAAATTCTATCATAAATATTGTGCTATGGATATAATTTTACATTGAAATTTTATTTACTGTTAAGTTGTTTTTATATAAATCACAAAATTTTTAATAAAAATGTGATTAAAATCACATAATTATTAATAAAATTGTGATTCAAGTTGTATTTTATTTAAATTCAGCATATAATAAAAGTATAACAAGGTTGATAAAACAGAAAAAAGAAAAGTGTGGTGCATAAACTATGGAACGATTTGTTATGGAAAAACTTGGTTGTTGAAGGAGTTTGGTAGTCGTTATTATGAAAACATTGCCTATTTCAATTTCGATGAAAATGAAGAATATAAACAGTTTTTTGAAACAACTAAGGATGTCGATAGAATTTTGCAAAATCTTATGTTAGTAAGTGGTCAAAAAATTGTACCGGAAAAAACACTTATCATTTTTGATGAAATTCAGGATTGTCCTAAAGTAATAAATTCTATGAAATACTTTTGTGAGAATGCTCCACAGTACCACATAGCATGTGCAGGTTCTTTATTAGGTATCGCATTAGCAAAGCCATCTTCATTTCCTGTAGGAAAGGTCAATTTTATGCAAATTGATCCTATGACTTTTTCTGAATTTTTACTTGCAAATGGTGATGAAAATCTTTTTAGATATATAGAAAATGTAAATGTTATAGAACCAATACCGGATGCTTTCTTTAATCCTTTATGTGAAAAATTAAAAATGTATTATGTGACAGGTGGTATGCCTGAATCTGTACTAATGTGGACTGAGGCTCGTGATATTTCTGCAATGGAAGAATCCTTATCCGGTATTATCAGTGCATATGAGCGTGATTTTGCAAAACATCCTAAAATCACTGAATTCCCAAAAATTTCTATGATTTGGAAGTCAATACCCTCTCAATTAGCTAGGAAAAATAAGAAATTTATTTACAAAGTTGTCAAACAAGGTGCTAGAGCCAGAGAATATGAGGATGCTTTACAGTGGCTTGTAGATGCAAGGTTGGTGCATAAGATTTATCGTAGTACTGCTCCGGGTTTGCCAATATCAGCTTATGATGACCTTTCTGCCTTTAAAATTTATTTGGTGGATGTAGGTTTATTGAGAAAATTAGCCCAACTTTCTCCAACAGCTTTTGGGGAGGGAAATCGTTTGTTTACAGAATTTAAAGGTGCATTGACTGAAAATTTTGTTTTACAGACTTTAATTACTCAGTTTGAAGTTATTCCTCGTTATTGGACAAAGACTAATCCTCCATATGAAGTCGATTTTGTAATTCAAAGAGAAAATGATATTTTTCCTATTGAAGTTAAATCAGAATCTAATACAACAAGTAAAAGTTTAAAAAAATATAAGGAATTATATCCGGATAAAGTAAAACTTCGTGTAAGATTTTCGTTGGATAATCTAAAACTTGATGATGATGTATTAAACATTCCTTTATTTATGGCTGATAAGACAGATAAATTAATAGGCATTGCATTAAAACAAAGATTTGAAAATCAATAATGGAAGTATACCCTTTTTAGCGATTACCTTATTTTTAGAAAAATTAAAAGGAGCTGTGAAGAATGAAGTCTTAACTTCATCTTTTCATAGCTCCTTTTTGTGTGTTGGTTTATTATTTTTAGAATTAGAAGGCTTTGTCAAGAGAAGTGTGCAAGTTATTTTTCTAACTTACACTCTTTATTTTACGAGCTCATCCTATTTTAAAAACTTTACTAACTGCAACTAGTTATTGCAATTTTGGTGTAGAAATTTATTATAATTCATTAATGATTATTAATTCCAATGAAATAGGGTGTACCTATGGATAAGATATCAGTAGGCATAATACCATATTATTATGTTAGAATTGCCCTAAATATTAATCCTTTTGATACAAGTATATAAAATTGATAATACAAAATTCCCTCTTGATGTAGTATAAACATTAGGAGAAAAATTTTTTCTTAGTTATTGTGCATAAATATGCAAAATTAAATTTATACATATTTATTATAGAAATATAAATGATTTAGTGATAAAATATACGCATAACAAATTTTATATTCTTTACAAAGGAGGCAAAATTTATGAAAAAAATCATTAGTTCAATACTGTCAGTATTAATGGTAATCAGTGCATTTTCAGTATTAGGTACAACTGCACTGGCAGATGAAAATGCTAAAGAAATTTGGAATATTGATGACTTATATAATATTCGTAACGATATGAATGCTGATTACATTCTTATGACTGATATTGATATGACAGAATATGTAGCCAATGACGGAGACTATTGTTATCTATGTACTAATGGTTGGAATCCAATAGGTAGTAATGGTAAATATAGTAATACTGCTTTTATGGGAACATTTGACGGTAATAACCATACTATCAAAGGCTTAAGATTAGAAACAGCCACTATTCCTAGTGGTACTTCTGATAGATATCTAGGTTTATTTGCCAACAATTCTGGTACAATTAAAAATCTATCTTTAGATGATGTTAGTATTAAATGTGTGGAAGAAACATCCAGTTATAAAAATATAGGCACCATTTGTGGTTACAACAATGGAACTGTGGAGAATTGCCATGTATTAGGTGGTTATATTGATGCTAATTCATATTATATTAATTCTGATAAAATTAGTACATACACACATGTAGGCGGCATTGCAGGTCGTAATGAAAATCATGGTATTATTAATAAATGTTCAAATAATGCAACTATTAGTGGTTCTGTATATAATGATAGTGGACAATATTCATTTATATATATGGGTGGCATTATCGGTTTAAATAATGGCAATATTATGCAGTCATACAATAGTGGAAATTTAAAAGAATACGCAAAAAATTATTCCGGTTGTTTGTATGAAGGTGGTATAGTTGGTACTAGTTATCCGATTTACAGTTCAATAACTAACTGCTATAATAGTGGCAAAGTATATAACACTACCGGTTATGATGTGAAAGAACATATTTGTGGTATTGGAGAAGGTTGTGAAAATAATATTAAAAACTGCTACAATGTAGGTTCAGCATATTATGGCACAATATTAAAGCCATTTAGTAATAATGCAGTAGTTGATTGCTTTTATCTAAATGGCAAGAACACTTTAACTTCAGGTGCAACTGCCTTTTCAGATGTGCAAATGAAAAAGGCAATGAACTTCTCTGGGTTTGACTTTGAAAACACTTGGATTGTTGACAATTCTACTGAATATGCTTATCCTCAGTTAAGAGATAATAGACAAGATACATTACCGAAAATTGACACCATTGAGTTTAAGACTGAACCGTCAAAGATAAAGTATAGAACAGGTGATGAAATTAATGTAGAAGGTACAATCACAGTTTACTATATGGATGGTACTTTTGAAGATATTGACATTACTGAGAATATGCTAAGTGGCTATGATATGTCATCAGTTGGTGAACAAACAGTTACAGTAACATATCGTAATAAAACTTTAACTTATGATATTAATGTAGTTCAGCGACCTAATGCAGTTGGTGTTTCATTGGTAAGTGGACCTGCAAAGACAGAATTCGTTCGTGGTACTAAACTTGATTATTTAGGTGCAGAAGCAAAGATTTCTTACGATGACGGTACTTACGAAAATGTTAATTTAACACCATCAAATACAACCGGTGCTGATATTAAAAAATCAGGTACATATATTGTAACTTATACATATGAAAGCTACACAGTGAACTTTACTGTAAAGGTTGTACCACTAAAAATTACAGGTATCGAAGTAAAATCATTGCCAACAAAGACTGCATATATTGAAGGTCAATCTATTGATACAGATGGTCTTGATATTATTTTAACTCGCAATGATGGTTCTTCTGAAAGTATTAAAGATTACAAGTTAGATTATGAAAATAAGGCTGGTAATCAGACAGTTACTGTTACATATAATGAATACACCACAACATTTGATGTAACCTTTACTGAAAGAGAATTACTAAGTCTTTCTGTAACAGAACAACCAACAAAAACTTCTTACTTCTCTGATGAAAAGTTTGATAGAACAGGTATGATAGTTACTGCATCATATAATAATGGCTTGAAAGAAGAAGTTACTGATTACAAAACATCAGAAATTACTGATGAAAGTGGTACACAGATTATTGAAATTTCTTATGGTGGTAAAACAACATATGTTGCTGTTGAAGTAATTGGAAAATCGGTAGAGTCAATCTCAGTTACAAAAGCACCACTTAAGTCATCATATGTTATCGGTAGTGACTTTGATACAACAGGTATGGAGGTTACTGCTTACTATAACGATGGCACATCAAAGGTAGTTACTGATTATTATGTTTCTTCATTACCTACTACTTTAGGTGAAGGTACAGTAAAGGTTAGCTATGGTGGTAAGTCAACAACAATTAATGTTACTATCAAAGATAAAGCATTAGTAAAAATTAAGGTAACAGAACCTAAAAAGACAACTTACTTTAAGGGTGAACAACTGGATACTACAGGTATGGTTGTTTATGCAGTTTATAATAATAAGAAGTCAGAACCGGTTACTGATTATGTTCTAAGTGGTTTCGGTGTTTCTGATGAATCAAACCATGTTACAGTATCATATAAATCATTGACTGCTAGTTTTGAAGTGTTTATTCATAACCCAACTGGTGAATGGATTAATACTAAAGAAGCAACTTGTGAAAATGCCGGTGAAAAGGTAATGCACTGTACAACTTGTAGTGAAATAGTTAAGAGGGAAGAAATTAAGGCTCTTAACCATAACTACAGTGAAAATGTTGTAAAGCCAACTTGCACAGAAAGAGGCTATATAGAACATACTTGTAAGAATTGTGGTGATACATATCGTGATTCTTATGTAAAAGAAACAGGTCATAACCCAATTACTGATTATGGTAAACCTGCAACCTGTAAAGAAAACGGTTTAACAGAAGGTAGTCATTGTAATGTTTGTGGTACTGTTTTAGTACCACAAAAGGTAATTCCTAAACTAAATCATAGCTATACTGCACAGGTTACAGCAGTACCTTCTTGTACAACCAGAGGTAGTGTAACATATACTTGTCAAAGTTGTGGTGACAGATATGTTGTATATGAAGCTGCTTTAGGTCATGATTTTGAGCTGACCAAAGAATTACCTGCTACTTGTATTACAGCAGGTTACAAAGAATATACTTGTTCAAGATGTAACGAAAATTATAGTGAATTAATCTCTATGACTAAACACAAAATAGTCATTGATAAAGCAGTATCTGCAACTTATACTGCAAATGGTAAGACTAAAGGTAGTCATTGCTCAGTATGTGGCAAGGTTATAAAAGCACAAAGGACAATTGCAAAGAAAAAACTTGCTAAGCCTACTAGTGTAAAAGCAACTGCAATGTCAAAGTCTTTCAAACTAAATTGGAAGAAAGTTTCAGGTGCTAAGGGTTATGAAATTCAGTATTCATACAAAAGTAATTTCTCAGGTGCAAAGAAAATTACTGTAAAGAGTGGCAATGCTACTTCTCAAACAGTTAAGAAACTAATAGGAAAGAAGAAAGTGTATATCCGTATCCGTGCATATTATAATGATAAAAACGGTAAGGCATATTCACCTTGGACAGTAACCAATGTTACTACTAAGAAGTAACAATTAAATAGTAATTTTACGAAAGGCTATCCATTGGGTAGCCTTTATCTTTGTTATAAGCAAGTTGCACAACGGATAAATAAACAATTTGTAAACTATCATAATAGATTATAAACTTTCTATATGGTAAAATATAACTATAATTAGTAAATGGAGGATTTTGTATGAAAGGTAAGAAGTTTTTTAGCATATTACTATCTATACTTATGATATGTTCAACTTTTGGTGGAATATCAGTTTCAGCAACATCATCAACAGATGATGATTATGTATGGATTAATGGCATAGGTGCTAAGGTAACTGATACGGTAACATATACTTATTATATTAATTCTAATTACGATTGGGAAAATTTTAAAGGCCAATTAGAGTATGATAAGAGTGGATTACAACTTGAAAGTTTCTCAATGCCTGATATAGGCAAGGATGGTACAGATGGTATTATGATAAATACTGATATTGAGGGTTATGTTTATTATGCCGGAAGCAATATTAGTGGTTACAAAACAAAATATAAAGATGTAAGACTTTGTAAAGCAACATTTAAAGTTTTACAACATGGTACCTTTACTATTAAAAATAGTCCCGAAATAGTAACAGGACTTAATGGTGAAGCAATTGTTGATGATTTCAAAATTAGTGATGATGCAACTACCAGAGAAACTACTAAAGTTACACCTAACTATGTTGATTTAAAGGTTGTTTCATTACCAAAAAAGACAATTTATATTGAGGGAGAAACATTTAATTCTGATGGATTAAATGTTGAAGCTACTGATACCAATAATAATATAGTAACAATAAATAATTATACATTAGAGGGTACTGATAAGCTTACTCTGGGTAACAATACTATTACAGTTAAGTGTAAGGAGTTGTCAGCTACTTTTGATATAACTGTTTATAAAGATAGTGGAAAAATATATTTTGAAAAGCCTGATTGGGAAGGCAATATTTATTTCGCTCATATTTATGAAAATTCAGTTGGTATGCCTTTTTATAGTTGGATGATGAAAGCTGAAAAGCTTGAAGAAGATGCTGACGGTAAACTTTATTATGATTTAAATAAACTATACTATAGTAAAACCCTTTCAGATGGATTAAAGCCTGATACTCAGTATTCTATTATGTTTTGTGATAATATTAATAATGAAACTTGTCCAATAATGTTTAATACTGATTGTATTGGTGATACAATTTCTGTTGTCGGTAATGAAAAGATAATTGAAAATAGTATAGATTCCAAAACTTTGTATTATCCGGCTACATGGACTAATAATTCTAAGAAGTACGGTATTCCACTACAGATTACATCAGTAGGTAAAATTCAAGGTGAGTTTATTCCTAAGGGTACATCCCCTTATGATATTATCAACAAATGGGATAAAAACTATCCTGATTATCCAAATAAAGATTCTTATAGTGACCAATCATCAGCTAGAAATCATAAGAATAGATTAGCTGAAATAAAGGCAACATTTAAGAAAATGATTGATGAAGGTAAAATCCTAGTTGCCGGTGGTGGAGTGTATTCAGATAAAGAAACAGATACAACAAAACCTACTGTAAAGAAGGTAACAAAGGTATCATTAAGTAAGAAGTCAGTTGTATTGGTAAAGGGTAGAAGTACAACTGTTAAAGCAACAGTAACTCCAACTAATGTAACAAATAAAAAATTAAAGTGGACAACTTCTAACTCAAAGGTAGCAGTAGTAAATTCACAAGGTAAAATCACTGCAAAGGGCAGAGGTAATGCAACAATTAAAGTTATGGCACTTGATGGTAGCAATAAATACGCTACTGTTAAGGTAACAGTAAAGCAACCTGTAACTTCAGTTAAGCTAAATAAAAATTCAGCTATCCTAAAAGTAAAGGGCAAAGCTAAACAGAAAACAGTTACACTAAAAGCTACTGTTTATCCAAAGAATGCAAATAATAAATCAGTATCTTGGAAATCCTCAAATTCAAAGATTGCTACAGTTAATAGAAAAGGTAAAGTAACTGCTAAGAAGAGAGGCACTTGCTATATTACAGCCACTGCAAAAGACGGTAGTAAAAAGTCTGCAAAGTGTAAGATTGTAGTAAAATAAATTTATAAAAATAATATCTGAAATTGTGTTGAACCCCTTGTTTTGCAAGGGGTTTGATACTCTCTAAAATTAATTTAAAAAGGTGGGATTAAATGAGTACATATGTTATCGGAGATGTTCACGGAGAATTTAATCAGCTTTTAGAATTATTAAATACAATGGATTTTTCTTCTAAGGATTGGTTGTATGTAATGGGTGATGTTATAGATAAAGGTGAACATCCTATCAAATCATTGCAGTTGCTTATGGGTTTGCCTAACTGTACTTGTCTTACGGGAAATCATGAGTTAATGATGCTGAATAATAGAGATATGATATATAATCTAGATAATCTTTCTACGGAATTTATAGAGAATAATTGTTTAAATATTTTAGATTGGCTTAATAATGGTGCCGAGTCTACATTATGTGAACTTTCTAAATTGTCTTTAGATGAAAGAAATAAGATTTTGGATTATGTAGAAAAGTTTAAGCCTTATGTTGAACTGAATATTAATAGTGTTGATTATTTGTTGGTACATGGAGGACTAGGAAATTTTTCGGTTGAAAAATCTATTGCCGATTATTCATTAGAAGAATTAGTTTGGGATAGACCTGACTATAGCAAAAAATATTTCAGTAACAAGATTTTAGTAACCGGTCATACTCCAACTCAGCGTATAAAAGAAAATACCTTGCCGGGATATATTTTTATTGGTAATAATCATATTGCACTTGATTGTGGTGCTTTTTCTCCTAAAGGCAAATTAGCCGGTATTTGCCTTGAAACTATGGAAGAATTTTATTCCAGATAAATTTTTCTATAATAATTTTAAAAACTTTACTAATATTGTAATTTGAGATAATTATTATGTATATACTTGAATAAAATGTTAGAATTATGTATAATTTTATTATACGAATGGGAGGTAAATTGTTATGAAGTGTCCAAAATGCGGTTATGAAAATGATGATAATGCATATTTTTGTGAAGGTTGTGGAAACAAGCTAAAGGATAATACCGGTGTAGAGAATAATCAAGCTGATAATGCAAAATTTGAGCTGGATAAGGATTTGGGTTTTGATAGTGGTATGAATTACGGAACTATTGACAAGTCAAATTTAGAGGATAATTCAAGTTTTGATTACTATGATGATTTTAATAAAAATGTATCATATGAAAATCCACAGAATAATTATCCTAAACCACCTAAAAACAATAAAAACTTGTTAATCACAGTTATTGTGGTTAGTGCTATAGCTGTTATAGCAATATGTGTTTGCGTATTTCTAATTTTCTTTAATGACAAAGACAGTAATTCCGATACTTCTGCATCGGAAACAGTAACATCAACTGTTACCGAAACAACTGCTATAACTCAAACAACAGAACCTACAACAAAGGCAACAGTATCAAAGATAATGCCAAATGTTGTTGGATTGAGGAAAGAAGAGGCTAGTAGAATTTTAAGACAACAAAATATTTCTATTAGATATGAGGAGGAAAATAATAACATATATTCTGAAGGTGTTGTATCTAGCCAAAGTATTCCTAGTGGTGAAACAGTTAGAGATGGTGAAATGGTTACACTGTATGTTTCATTAGGTTCGGATGAAGATACTTATTATAATGGTGATTATATACTTCCTGACTCAGATACTGAATATATTTCAGAAAGTGAAATTGAAGGTATGAGTAAGGAAGAATTAACTCTTGCATTAAATGAGATTTATGCAAGATATGGTTTAATGTTTAATACCACAAGTATTCAGCAGTATTTTAATTCTAAGGATTGGTATGTACCTTCAATAAAGCCCGGTCATTTTGATGACTCACAATTTAACGATTATGAAAGACATAATGTAGATACTATCGTTAATTATATGAAAGAAAAAGGATATAGATAATCCTATATATAATAAAAATAAGGCATTTGTGAATTTTCACAAATGCCTTTTCTGTTACATAGAAAGTTGTTTTTTAATTCTATTTTCTAATTCTGATTTTACATTTCCTGTATCGTTGAGGATTTTAATATTTTTACCGTAAGGAAGTAGCCTTGTAACGATTTCAAGTGAATCCGGTTTATCATATTTTATTGTTGCATTGTACCTATCATCAAGTCTGGTACATAGCTTTTCCCATGGTGTAAATTCTGTTAGCAATCTGTCAGGAATATTTTTCACATTAGTAAATTCTAATGTTATTTCTTTACGCTGATTAAGAATGTAATTTTTAATACTTTTCTCAGCCAAATTTCTGTCATAACTGTCACTGAGGATTTCTACAGAATTTATTTTTTCAAGATTGTAAACAGAAACTGAATTTTTCTTTTTGCAATGAATTCTGAACTTGTCATCTTTGTTAGAATATTCTAACAAACCAATGTTTACTGTCCTTGTTGAATTGTTTACTGACTTATAATTGATTTTTACGACTTTCTCATCAGTAAAAGCTTTAACTATCTTTTTGAAATTGTCAATGTAAATGTCAGTATCTGCAATTTCGTTATGACTTTTAAATTTGTCATAGTAATTTATACTGCTTATAGGTAAATCATTTTCTTCAACAGTAAAAATTTCTTTCAGCTTAGAAAGTTGATTTTCTTCTAAAAATAACTTTGCCTTAGAGTTGTTAACACAATACTTTAACCATTGAATTTCTATTTTTGTCAGTGGTAATAAATCATAAAAAATATTTATGCTATTGTCCTTTAATTCAAAAATATCAAGTGCCGTTAAGTCAAAGTCATTCTTAAACAATCCATTAGATTGAATATCACTACCTTTTAAATGTTGAATAATACAGTTACCTGATTTTTCATAATCTAAGTTAAAAACTTCATTAAAGATTTGGTTTGAATATAGATTACCGTTTTCATTTTTCGCAGGTGGTTGATTTTCAAAATTATATTTATTGTTAGAGTTTTCAGTAGTCTCTGTTACAAAATCACTTAAGACATTTTTTGTAACATCAACCTCATCTACTGTTACAGATAAAATCCTCTTAGCAAAAGTTTTTATCCAAGAATACATTTCAATAGGTTGTGTTACTGTTGCAGTGAAAGTCAGTATATTCTTTTCAATAGAAAATTTACCGATTCTGCTTTCTCTTGCAACTCTGTTATAAATGTATTCTTCATTATCTTCAACTTTTAGTTTTAAGGTAACATTATGAACCTTGATTTTTTCTTTAGCATTACCATTTTTAAAATCATTGTACCCAACACCCCATAAGTACTTTGTTGACTTTTTAGCATTTTCAATTTCAGTAGTATGATTTTCTTCAATATTAGTTTTTACTATCTTATCAATAAAGTCAATACGAGTTGAAGTAACACCTCTAAATTTAGGATTGTAACATATTAGATGTTGCCTACCGTTGTATGTACTTTGTCTTATCTCAATAGGATAACAAACATAACATTGTGGCTTTAGGTCAATACCGTTACGGTAAAAAACTTTTATCCATAGTTTATTCTTTATTGCATATAGTAGGTCACAAATATTGTAGTCGCTTAGTGTGTTGATGAAGTACTTGTGTTTGTATGAAAAGATATTTTTCCTATTACCTATCCTATTGTTGATAAATGTACCTACCACACCAAGTGCAGTTGTTTCTGAAAAGAAATTTATCATATTGCAAAAGTTATTTGTATCAATATCTTTCAGAATATTATTCAGCATATTATCCCTTAATTTATAGCAATAGGAATTTTTATATTTTCTACTTTCAATGATACCTAGTTCTTTTAAGTCTGAAAGTGCATTTTTAAAATTCTTTAGGGAAAAGTAGTTGTAATTATCCAGAATTTTATATAAGTTATAAAGTTGATTTAGAGTTTTATAATTCTCATAAGGAAAATCATTTTCTAATTCAAGTGTATATGGATTTACCTTTTTACAACAAGCAGAAATATATTCAGCAAAAGTATCGGTAATACTGTTTCTGTATTCATTCAAAACTATTTCTGTAAAATCCGAAAATATATCTTTTTTAGTTGATTTAGGAATATTATCCCAACTGTTTTTACTATTATATTTTGCTTGTTCTTTCTTAAAGTTTTCAACTTCATTTTCATATTCATTAATAAAATAATCCTGTAAATTATCAATATAATCAACATTAGAATTAAGTGCTAATACAATAATGAAAAATGAAATATCGGGTTTACCTACAGTGTGTCTGTATAAAGAAAAGAAAGGATTATTTTCTACAAATATTGAATCAATAGTGCAATAACATGGTGTGTTTTTGTTACTGAAAATAATCTCAGGATTATCAGCAAATATTTCCTTTAAATTTGAAATATCATTAGAAAAAGTACTTGGCAGTTGATTTTTGTCAGTAAATTTTCTTTTGAAATCAGAAAACTTTTTGTTTTTGCTAATGCCTTTGTATTGATAAACAAACATATCCCTAATGTAGTTTTTGTATTTATCATTAAAGTTACCGGGCAATATAGCATTAGAATTTCCTTTAGATACCATATTATCACCTTTAAGTTACTATTTTACAAATATTATAACATAATTTTTCAAAATGTAATCAAATAATTTTCAAAATTTCATTTTATCTTTCCAATTTTTGTAGTTTATTTTTAGCTGACCACTAAGTATAATGAACTCAAAAGAAACACAAAAACCATTGTTTATTAATAAGGAGAAACATATGATGAAAGAAAATAAAAAAGGCTTTAAGGTATGGGTAAAGGAACATAAGAAACAGTTAATTATTGCAGGGGTAAGTGCGATGGCTGTTACAGGAATTATATTGGGATATAAAAACAAGGATTTTATTATAGAAAAACTACCACAGTTTAAGGGCACTAATAATCAGTCAAAGGTAACTGTACTTGAGACAACTACCGAAAGAACTGTAGTGGAGTCAATTACAGAAAAAATCACTGTTGCAGAATCAACAGTGAATACCCGTTCATACACCACACCACAAAAACCCTTTGATGTTAGAATGCATATAAGAACTTTACCAAACGGACAACAACATTCTGTTGAAAAGGCAATGGAAGCAGAGCGTTTAGGAATACCGTTACTTAGTAATCAAACATTAGTAGATCCACACCAAAGAAATGTAGCATAATTAATAAAAAGAAAGGTGATATTTATGAAGATAACAACAAATGAAATTCTATCCAATATGGATGAAAAGAAAATTTTCACAACAAAGGTAAGTTCATACTATGAGTATACTGATAATTTAATTAAATTAAGAAACAATGTAGTAATGCTTACTAAGGATGAAAGTGAAGATGATTATATTAATCTTCAGGATGCTATTGATAAGCTAAAATTATTGGCAGTTAAGAAAAATCTTCAAGATAATCTTACTGTCCAAAAAGCAATTGACTCTCTATGTGATGTTGATAGAGAATTAAGGACTGTTTATCCGGGAATAGGTTGCGAAGCTATAGTGGCAAAAAGTTTACAGTCTGTTGACAGACCGGAAGTTACTGTTTATAAAAATGTGTATCTGTCTAACGGAAAAGACAAAGCTGTTGCAGATAATATTGTGTTGACTAATAACGGTGTTATTCTCTTAGAGGTGAAGAAAATTTCAAGTAATATTACCATTGATGAAAATGGAAGATTACTTATTGACGGTAAATTTTCTTATGATAAAGCATCACTTAGTGAAGTGATGAGTACTAAGAGAAAGCTATTGGCAGAATGTTTACAGAATAAGTTTGCAGAGAAAAACATTTATATGGCTATTTCTGTTGATAGCTACATTGTGTTTGTTACACCTGATGATAAAGAAATTATCGTTGATGATAATGGTTCTGAGAAATGGTGTTTCTCTAATGAAGTTAATCTTAAGGTAGATACTTATTCTAGCAAAATTAACTATAGTAAAGAAGAACTGGAAAGTTTCAAACTTATATTAGGTGAAATGGAAACTTGCAAAAAGGCTTTTTCTATTAATGATGATTTTCCTGAGCTAAAGAAAAATATTGCTGAAGGTTTATCCCTACTTCTTAATGACGATAGTAAAGAAAAAGAGGAAGAAAAAGAGGAAAAGGCAATAAAACTTCAACAAATAAGAAGAAAAAGAATGAAGGCAAAAGCAAGAAAGAAAAAGAAAATTCTTGTATCAAGTGTATTAGGAGTTTCTTTGTTGGGAGGTGTTGCATTAACTGCAAAGTGCTTATCTTCAAAAAGGAACTAAACTGATACAATGTATTAATTACTTTATACTTCTCTATGAATTATTTGTAGAGAAGTATGGTGATTGGTGTTTATATACTAAAAAAATAAAAATTCTATAAATTTATATATAATATTGACAAATAATAAGTAGTATTATATAATAAAAATGTCCTTAAGGACCAAACCAGCCGTGTAAATTTATTTTTTGTAGTATTATGTGTTAATACCAAAAGACATAATATTATAAAGTACTGAAACATAGACTATGTAAAATATCTTTCACTAGTATTTTGAGATTGAAAGGATTGTAAATTTACAAGGTCTTAAAACAAATAGCAAGAGAAAAATCTCTTGCTACGGATTGAAAGGATTGTAAATTTACAAGGTCTTAAAACTGTCTTTGTTTTTGAAGTCCATAAACTGTGATTGAAAGGATTGTAAATTTACAAGGTCTTAAAACTATTGTGAGGTTCAATCTTGTCAAAGTCAGATTGAAAGGATTGTAAATTTACAAGGTCTTAAAACTTGCTTTCACTTAAGTGAACTGCTTTAGCAGATTGAAAGGATTGTAAATTTACAAGGTCTTAAAACTTTATTACTATCACATTCAATATTCATATCGATTGAAAGGTTTGTAAATTTGCAAGGTCTTAAAACGATGTACTTTTGCATATTATTACTTCCTTTGATTGAAAGGATTGTAAATTTGCCTACACATATAGGTGGGCTAACAATGTTTTCTGAAAATAAAGACAAAAACAAAAGCAGAAAATTTCAATCAACAAAAGCAAATAAAGTAATAGAATTACTTAAAAACAGAAATTAAACAAAAGAAAAAAGGTCAATCAACTGAAAAAGCTGATTGACCTTTAGTAATAAATATTAAATTTTAGGAGGTTGTATCTATGGCAAAAAAGAAAAGAATAACTGCAAAGGAAAGAAAACAAAATCACAGAGAATCACTGATGAAAAAAGCTGATTCTAATGCAGAAAAAGAAAAAGCAAAAAAGCCGGTTGTAGAAAATAAGCCTGATACTGCCATACCAAAAGATAATACACCTAAGCCTAATAAGGAAATTAAAAAATCAAAAGCAAAACTTGCCGGTGTTAAGTGGGTTATTAAGGCTAATGACGATGTTGCTTATATTTCTTCTTTCGGTAAAGGTAATAATTCTGTACTGGAAAAAAGAATTATGGGTGATGTATCCAGCAATGTAAACAAAGACAGCCATATGTATGTTAACCCTAAATATACTAAGAAAAATTATGAAATAAAGAACGGCTTTTCTTCAGGCAGTAGCCTTGTGACTTATCCTAATAAACCTGATAAAAATTCAGGTATGGATGCTTTGTGCCTAAAACCATATTTTGAAAAAGATTTTTTCGGACATATATTTACCGATAATATGCATATTCAAGCTATCTACAATATTTTTGATATTGAGAAAATACTTGCAAAGCATATTACAAATATTATTTATACAGTTAATTCTTTTGACCGTAATTATAATCAGTCAGGTAACGATACAATAGGTTTTGATATTAACTACCGTGTTCCTTATTCAGAATATGGTGGTGGAAAGGACTCGAAAGGTAATCCAAAGAATAAATCTCAATGGAAAAAAAGAGATAACTTTATTAAGTTTTATAATGAATCTAAACCTCATTTAGGCTATTATGAAAACATTTTTTATGACCATGGTGAACCTATTTCTGAAGAAAAATTTTATAATTACCTTAATATTCTAAATTTTATTCGTAATAATACTTTTCATTATAAGGATGATGACATTGAATTATATAGTGAAAATTATAGTGAAGAATATGTATTTATTAATTGCTTAAATAAGTTTGTTAAGAATAAGTTTAAAAATGTAAATAAGAATTTTATCTCTAATGAAAAAAATAACCTTTACATTATCCTAAATGCTTACGGTAAAGATACTGAAAATGTAGAAGTTGTTAAAAAGTATTCTAAAGAACTATACAAACTTTCTGTACTAAAAACTAATAAGAACCTAGGTGTCAATGTTAAAAAATTAAGGGAAAGTGCTATTGAATACGGTTATTGCCCTTTGCCTTATGATAAAGAAAAAGAAGTTGCAAAGTTAAGTTCGGTTAAGCATAAATTGTACAAGACTTATGACTTTGTTATTACTCATTATCTAAATAGCAATGATAAGCTATTGCTGGAAATTATTGAGACCTTGCGTTTATCTAAAAATGATGACGAAAAAGAAAATGTATATAAAAAATATGCAGAAAAGCTATTTAAAGCAGATGATGTTATTAATCCTATAAAGGCTATTAGTAAATTGTTTGCCGAAAAAGGCAATAAGCTATTTAAAGAAAAGGTAATTATTAAGAAAGAATATGTAGAAGACATTAGTATTGATAAGAATATTTATGACTTTACTAAGATAATTTTCTTTATGACTTGTTTCCTTGACGGTAAAGAAATTAATGACTTGCTAACTAATATTATCAGCAAATTACAGGTTATTGAAGACCATAATAATGTAATAAAATTTATTTCCCATAATAAGGATGCAGTTTATAAAGATTACAGTGATAAGTATGCTATTTTTAGAAATGCCGGTAAAATTGCAACTGAATTAGAAGCAATAAAGAGCATTGCAAGAATGAAAAATAAAATTGAAAATGCACCACAGGAACCTTTGTTAAATGATGCTTTGTTATCCCTTGGTGTTAGCAAAAAAGACTTAGAAAATACTTATAAAAAATACTTTGATTCAAAAGAAAAAGCAGATAAGCAAAGTCAAAAAGTCAGTACATTCCTAATGAATAATGTGATTAACAACAATAGGTTTAAGTATGTTATTAAGTACATAAACCCTGCCGATATTAACGGTTTAGCAAAGAATAGATACCTTGTTAAGTTTGTTCTCAGTAAAATTCCAGAAGAACAAATTGACTCTTATTATAAGCTGTTTTCTAATGAGGAAGAACCTAGTTGTGAAGAGAAGATTAAGCTACTTACAAAGAAAATTTCTAAGTTTAATTTTCAAACCTTGTTTGAAAATAATAAAATTCCGAATGTAGAAAAAGAAAGGAAGAAGGCAATTATCACCCTTTATTTCACAATTATTTATATTCTTGTTAAGAATTTAGTTAACATTAACGGTTTATATACTTTAGCTTTATATTTTGTTGAGAGGGATGGATATTTCTACAAAAAGATTTGTGGAAAGAAAGATAAAAAGAAATCATATGAAGATGTTGATTATCTGTTGTTACCGGAGATTTTCTCAGGTAGTAAATACAGAGAAGAAACAAAAAATCTAAAGCTACCTAAAGAAAAAGATAGAGATATAATGAAAAAGTATCTTCCTAATGAAAAAGATAGGGAAAAATACAATAAATTTTTCACGGCTTATCGTAACAACATTGTTCACCTAAATATAATTGCAAAACTTTCTAAATTGACAAAAAATATTGATAAGGATATTAATTCTTATTTTGATATTTATCATTATTGCACACAGAGAGTGATGTTTAATTATTGTAAAGAGAAAAATGATGTTGTACTTGCAAAAATGAAAGATTTAGCACATATCAAAAGTGATTGTGATGAATTTAGTAGTAAACATACTTATCCTTTTTCTTCAGCAGTTTTAAGGTTTATGAATCTTCCTTTTGCATATAATGTGCCAAGATTTAAGAATTTATCTTATAAAAAATTCTTTGATAAACAATGATTAAACCACTAAAGAAAACTTAAATGATTTTATAAGAATATTGTATTAATTGATAAAAACAATTACTATAATACAAAAACTATTATTAAAATATACAAAACATATAGAAAATTTAAAATTTTGTATTGACATTAAAAAATCACAGGTCTATAATGCAGACAAAGACAAGGGCGTCACACAAATAAGTGTGATGTCCGTTTTTTATTATAGGCAATATTTGTATGTGAATTGGAATTTGTAATTATAAATATTGCATTTTATCTCACTGACAAAGAGGTCACGAAATAGGTTCGTGACCTCTTTTTTATATGTTTGTTTAGTGTCAGAAAAGAACAAACAAGGAAGGGGAAGAAAAATGAAAGAAGTCGTGAAGAAAATTGTTTCTGTTGCACTTTGTGTGTTAATTGTTACCAGCGTAGCAGTAATTAATATTACAGCAAGTGCAGCAGAAGAAAAGTCCTACAAAATGGGTCTGGTAGATTTTGATGCAGTATTATCAGGTACTGATATGAAGGCTAAAAACTATCAGAAAATGGAAAAGTATATTTCCGATGCTGATAAGGAAAATGATGATATTGTTGTTTTCCCTGAGTATTCATTAACTAGCACAAAGGGTGATGCAGTTAGTGTTAAGAAAGATACTTATGTTAAGGACATTGCAAAATTAGCAGATGATGACGATATGTACATTCTTTTCGGTGCAACAACAAAGAAAGGTAGTAAATACTATTCTTCAATTGTTATTTGTGATCCTGAAGGTAATGTAGATACATATGATAAAACTCATCTTACTGATGCAGAATATAAAGAGGGATTTTCAGTAGGTGATACACCATATGTACTAAAAACCTCATTTGGTACTTTTGGTTTAGCATTAGGTAATGAGTTTGGTGAAGTTGCTGAACTTGGCAAATACTATTATGGTTATTCTTGCAACGGTGTAATTGTTTGTCAGGCTTATGGTTATGACACAAGTGATTCTAAAGCACTTTCACAAGCTGAATATGATATGTACACACAAACATATGCATATGCTCGTATGTACTCAAGATATGTTGCAACTGCTAACCTTTACACAACAAATGGTAGCACAAGTTACTTTGGTGAAAGTAATATTATTACTTCATCATCACAGTCATCTAGTGCATATCCAATTGGTGGTGCATTAAAAGACGGTATTTATAAACCGGCAACAACAAAAGAACCTGGTGTTCGTTCAGGTGAAGTTAACAAGAACAAAGCAAGTAACGGTATGTCATCCAGAAGATTATGTCAACTTGCTAACTGGTATGGTGAACTTACAGATTATGAAAAACCGGTATATGGTGCAGGCAGTAAGTACAAAGATAATGCAAAGGTTGCATCAGTAAACTTCCATCCTGTATGGGGTGACTTAGACGGTAATGTTAAGCTAATTGAAAATATTATGAGTGATGTTCACAAAGATGGTGTTGACCTTCTGGTATTTCCGGAAATGGCTTTAACAGGTTATGATGTAGTTACACCGGACAGTTATGATGATGAGCTAAAAGCTAAGTTCGGTAATGACTATATGCAACATGTACTTGCACAGACAATCAGAGGTAACAACCCAAGTAAGTATATGGTAGAAATTCAGAAACTAGCTGAAAGCTACGGTATGTATGTACTGATTGGTTTACCTGAAAGAGATGAAGTTGACTCTGATTTATATTGGAACTCAGTTGGTATCTTTGGTCCTAATACATTAAAGTCATACAGAAAAGTAAACCTTGCTTTCCCGGAACCTAACTGGGCAGCTTATAGTACAGAGAATGACGGTGTGTTTGAAACTCCATTTGGTTATGTTGGTGTAGCTATTTGTGCTGATATTTATAACTATCAGGAACTACAGAGAACATATTCAGAAAAAGGTTGTAGAATTGTAGTTAACTGTACTGCAGGTGCTGCATCTAACAGTTGTATGGATGGCTCATGGCAGTTAACATATCAGAACAGACTGGAAAGCTTTATGCTTCGTGATAACAACTTTATGATTACATCTAACTTAGTAGGTTATGATGGTCCTATAACTGAAGCAGTAAAGAATGTTCTTGCTAAGTATGGTAAGACAGTTGATGATTTATATACAGCTTATTGTGATTCATCAAATAAAGAACTAAATAATATTTGGAAAGAAGTAACTAGTCTATATGCTCTAAAGACAGGTGACAAAACTTCTGAAAGAACATACATTTTCCCAGGTGCATCAGTTTGTATGGGTCTGGATAGTTCATCTTCAACAGGTACTCATGTATTTGGTAACTATACTTCTTCCGGTGTTCAGTACAACAAGGATGGTTCAACAACTGCAAACCCTTATATGAACTTAACTCCGGATACATTTAATAAATATTATGTAGGTGACTTTGACTTATCAAAGGCTACTATGGATAATATTTATAACTCAAACCCATATTCATATAGACCAAGTCTATACTACAAGTGGTATTGTGATTTATTCTATATGACATATGGTCAGGCTACAAACAGCACAATTGCAGACAGTAAATCAGGTGTAACAGTTAGTGGTGACAGACTAGTACCTGATGCTAAGCTAACAACAACTTCCGGTACTACTGTAAAGAATACAACTCCTTACAAACTAAAGACAAATGAAATTAATACAGTTAAGTCTTATAATTACAATATTTCTAATGTAACACTTACAAGTGATTACAATAAGAGAACAAAGACTGACACTAATGGTCAAACAACAGAAACTGTTGTAGGTAAATATAAAGGTAGTTATCTACCATTCGTAGGAGAGGTTAAAGTAACAGTACCTGTTGATACAGATGCTATTTATTATCTATACAAAGTAGAAAACAACACACCTGTATATGTAGGTTCATCAGCAGTAACAAAGGGTTACTCAAAGGATGGTTACACAGTTAATAAGGTTATTGTAGCAGGTGACTCAATCTCCTTTACAACTGATGAACAGTCAGGTAGTTATGTACTTGTTTCTTACAAGGCAGCTAAGAAAACATCTGTATCAGTTACAAGTTATCCTAAGTCAATATATGTAAAGGCTACTTCACAGATTAAAGCAACAGTAAGTAACCCTAGTGGTGCTACAAAGTATAAGAGTTCTAACTCAAAAATAGCAAAGGTTTCTTCTACAGGTAAAGTTACAGCAGTAAAGAGTGGTACAACTACTATTACAGTTACAAACAATGGTATTTCTAAGTCATTTAAATTAACTGTAAAGAAACCTAAGTTAAGTGCAACAAAACTAACTCTAAAGGTTAAGAAAACTGCAACTCTAAAGGTAACAGGTAAAGTAGGTAAAGCTAAATTCACTTCACTAAATACTAAGGTTGCTAAGGTAACTTCATCAGGTAAAGTAACTGCCCTAAAGAAAGGTATTGCAAAGATTAAAGTTGTATCTAACGGTGTTACAATGATTTGTAATGTTACTGTTAAGTGATTTAATTGCTGATTGCTAAAATGATTGATGAAAGTAAATTAGTCATATTAGATTAGTTTTACATTTTGAATTTCATTTAAGAAAAGGTGTATTCCAATGAAGTTGATTAAGTTATATTAAGACTTGTTTTATAAATTTGTTTTATATATTATTTTCCACAATGTAATAACCCCTAAAACAAAAGCTGACACTTTTTATAGTGCCAGCTTTTGTGTTTATAAATGTGAATTTTTAATTATTTGTATTTGCTTTTTACAGTTACAGAGGAATATGTACCACTGGATGTTACAGTATATGGTTTAAAAGCAATAACACACTTGTTGTTTGTAATATAGAATGGAAGTTTATAAACATTCTTTACATATTTTTTGTAGTCATCAAATAAACTTTTTCCATACTTTTTCTGTAACTTCTTAATGATTTCACTTTTTAGTTTCTTTTCACTGTAGTTGGTTACATTCTTTAGTGTAAGCTTTTTACTGGTTTTTACATTATAAGTGAAACCGTATAATGTAGTGTTAGGAACTCCACCCATAGAGTCATAAGATGAAACTGATACACTGATAATATTGTTTTTGTTGTATTTCACCTTTGATGTATGAGTTGCTCTGAAAGTAGATACCATTCCACTAGGTAGTTTGTTTAAAGAACCGATAGATTTATACTCTTGATCTACTGTTTTTTTGTTCATATACTTATTACAATCAGCATTAAGTACTTTGTTAATCTTCTTTATAGATTTTGAAGAACCCTTTAATACTACCTTTTTGTAATACTTTATATATGTAATATCATTGCTGAATTTCTTACTTTTATTAACATTAGTTATATTGTATTTTGCAACTCCTTTATTAGTTTTAGCAAAAGCACTTTGTGAGAAATTGACAGTTATAACACTGACAATCATAAGAATTGTCATAAATAAACTTACTATCTTTTTCATTGATAATACCTCTTATTTTTTACCTAAGAATTTACCGTTTTTCTCGTTAAACTTTATTGTAACAGGCTTAGGTTGTCCATTAAATTTATAGCAACCAACATAAACATATTTTCCGGAAACTTTGATAGATGTAGGCCATCCGTATGAATATTTTGAAATCTTTGTTGATTTATAAAGAATTTTTCCCTTAGGAGAAATCTTATATAATCTGCCACTGTTTTTACCTATGTAACCTATTTCATAACAATTGTATTTGTTAGTTACGGTTGCAAAGTGACCACGCTCAGGTGTATTCTTTACGGTATATAGTCTTTTACCATTGTTTTTATTTAAAATCAAAAGTCTTAAATAATCAAAAACATATACTCTGTTTTTCTTAACAATGCATTTAAAGGTTGAACATTGTGCACAGGTTCTGTAAGGTGTTTTGTAACTCCAAATAGTTTTCTTTTTGGAGGACAAACCCTTTACAATCATACATTCTTTATCATTTTTCATTTTAGTTGTGTATGTGACTTTAGCTACTTTTTCTTTTGCGTATGTAGTTTGCTGAGAAAATGCAATACTGCTAAATCCAATCAAAATAGCAAACATCACACATAGTATTGAATATCTTCTTTTTACCATTTTACCACCTCATTTTATATTGTATATTTAATACAACTTTACTATTTAATTTTATACCTTTATTCGATATTTTGTCAATATATCACAATTACTAATTATTACATAAAATCGAATAATTATTACAAAAGCAAAATCTGACACAAAAATGAGTGTTAGATTTTAAATCAATATTAATTACTTCTAGTTAATACTAAAAAATAGCCACTACAATTTGTAGTGACTATTTTGTATATTATATTAATTTTTTTATTCAACAATTTTCCATTTATCAACATCAAAAACACCTTTAGTAGTGATTCTAAGTGATGGGATAACAGGTAAGCTGATAAATGAAAGTGTCATAAACGGGTCAATATTTTTGCTAACACCTAAGCTATAAGCAGAGGCTTTTGCTTTTTCAAGTTTATCATTAACTACTTTTAATGGTTCTTCCGACATTAAACCGGCAATAGGTAATTCCAGTAATGCTTTTATTTCACCATTTTCAACCACAACAATACCACCGTTATTATCCTTAATTGCGTTAACTGCAATTGCAATATCAGAGTCACTACAACCTACTGTAATAATGTTGTGTGAGTCATGAGCAATAGAAGTAGCAACTGCACCTGACTTTAGGGAATAACCCTTAACATATCCTACGCCAATGTGGTTTGTGTTTTTGTGTCGTTCAACACAAGCAATTTTCAGTATATCATTTTCAACATCAATATGGTTAGCAGTACCGAGATTTTTTGTTAGCAGTTCACCACTAACTAAACCTATCAATCCTAAATCACCTTTAATATCAAAACTTTCAGGTGTAACTTTGTCAAGATGGAAAGTATTGTGGCATTTCTCTACTAATCTACTTTCAATAGTAGGAGTGGGGAAGTCAATAACCTTTTTACCGTCAAATACTAGTTTACCTCTTTTATAAACTTGCTGAATGTCAAAGTCCCTAATGTTGTTTACCACTACTATATCAGCTAAGTAACCTGAGGCAATAGCACCTTTATTGTTAAGTAAAAAGTATCTTGCTGCATGATGGGTTGCAACCTTTAGTGCAATAATAGGATTAGCACCATTTCTAATTGCCTCTTTAACTATGTAGTCAATGTGACCACCATATAATAAATCATTTGGGTGCTTGTCATCAGTAGCAAACATACACCTTGCATAGTATTTGTCATTAAGTAAAGGCATTAGTGCTTTTAGGTTGTGAGCAGCAGTACCTTCTCTAATCATAATGAATTGACCTTTTTGTAATTTCTCAAGAGCATTTTCAAAGGTTGAACATTCATGGTCAGAATATACACCTGCTGAAATATATGCATTAAGGTCATTACCGGAAAGCTCAGGTGCATGACCATCAATTTTTTTGTGGTGTGCTTGAGACGCAATAATCTTTGAAACTACTTTACTGTCACCATTTATAACACCAACATAGTTCATCATTTCAGCAAGACCAAGAACTTTTTTGTATTCAAAATATTTGTCAATGTCATTGTATTCAAGAACTGCACCACTTTCATCAATTTCAGTAGCCGGTACACAAGACGGCAACATAAAGTGAACATCTAAAGGCAAATTACTTGTAGCCTCAATCATATATTCAATGCCATCAGTTCCCATAACATTTGCAATTTCATGTGGGTCAGTAATAACAGTAGTTGTACCGTGAGAGATAACAGCCTTTGCAAATTCGGTAGGAGATACCATTGAGCTTTCTAGGTGAATATGTGCATCAATAAATCCGGGTAATACAATTTTGCCCCTAACATCAACTTCAACTTTACCGTTATATTTTCCAATACCGGCAATTAGACCGTTAGAAACTGCAATGTCACCTACTAAAAATTCATTAGAAAATACATTTAGATATGTTGCATTTTTCAGTACAAGGTCAGCTTTTTCTCTGCCGGATGCAACTGCAATAACTTGTTGCTTAACCTTCAATTTTCTTTCAATCTTTTGTTCATATGTTTCTGCCATAATAGCACCACCTTTCAAAGATAAATCTTTAAATTAATTATATCATTGTACCTTGTATAATTAAAGTACTTTTACATTAAATAAAGTTTATATTTATGTTTTTTTCTGTACGGTATTTATAGTGATTGTATATTTTTAGCAAATTTATTACTAAATAAATTAATTGGACATATATACTATTCGACATATCTATATTTTTATTATGATATATTGATATTTAAAACAAACAATATAAAAATGTTTTGTACAACTTTTTGATAAATAAAAGATTGCAAAATAAAAATGTACATAAATCTATAAGTGAATTGAAATAAATATAGTGTTTATTATAGAAAAGTTTATTTTTGTTCAATTTTAGTTGTAAAAAGTTTGAAAACATACTATAATTGATTGTGGAATTTGTATAAAAACAAGTTCAAAAATGTAGCAAAAGCTACAAATAGGAGGAAGAAAATTGAGAAAACAGACAATGAGAGCGTTATCTGTATTGTTATGTGTATTGATGACAATGTCAAGTTTTTCAGTTCTAACTGCATTTGCAACTGAAAATAAAACAAATACTACACAAGCTACAGATGTCAACAAAAATTCAACAGTAGTTGATGTTGATGGTCAAAAGTTCGGTACAGGTGACCTAGGTAAAAGTGATGATGATAATGCTCCTACAATTAGTAGCGAAAATCAGTATTATTCAATTGTTGCTAAGGAAGAAGGTACAACAAAGGCTAAAGCTAAGGCTCAGGCACTTGATGGTGACAGTGATTTACCTTCAAAGGTGGATAATAGCCAAAGTAAGTATTTCCCACCAATTAAGAGCCAAGGCAGTGTAGGTTCTTGTGTTGCATGGGCAGAAACATACTATCAGTTTAGTTATACTCAAAATAAAAAACTTAACAGAACTGCTACTTATGAAAATAGCTTTTCACCTTTATGGACATATAATTTCACTAACTTTAGTGATGATATTGGTTCATATGATAGTGCTACATATAGTGTTTTAAGAAATATTGGTGCACCTACAATTAAAAATTCACCCAATATTACAGATCCTGCAAAATGGACAGTTACAAAAGAGGCTTTTGACGAAGCACAGAAATATAAGTTAAGTAGTTATAGTTATATTTCAACAGGTGATGGTGAAACACCTATTACAAATCCTAAAAGTAGCAATCTAGACACAGTTAAGACTGCACTTATTAATGGGGAAGTACTTACTTTTTCAACACATGCAGCATACGGATTTACTTATGGAATAATTCAAAAGAATAGTCAGATACCGGAAAATACAAAGTATGCCGGACAGTATATAGTACCTTATCTTGTGTCAACAAGAGGCGGTCATCGTATGACTATTGTTGGTTATGATGATGACATTTGGTATGATATTAATGAAGACGGTAAGGTACAAGAAGGCGAAAAGGGTGCTTTCAAGGTTGCAAACTCTTGGGGTGATGATTGGTTGAATAACGGATATATTTGGATTTCTTATGATTCAATCAATAGAACTTCATCAGTAAATAATAGTACAGTTTTATCAAATAGAGTAAGAGCTAATTGTATTGATGATATAGCAAGAATATCTGTAAAGCCGGTATCTGATTGTTCAAATATTAATTTTGAATATACACTAAGTTCAAAAAGCCGTAATGATATAAAAATTAAAATTATTGCTAAGAATAAAACAACAGGTTCAACTTATTCATCTTATTCTGAACCATTTGAAACATATAGTAATTATTATGTAAATAATGATTACTCCTTTGATGGTACAAAAACAGAAGCTAAGGGTACATTTACATACGATTTAAACAGTATAGTTGAAAACTTGAATTCTAATAATGTAGAGGATTATACTTGGACATTTAGTTTTCAGGACACAGATAATAATGACAGTACACTATCTGTATCAGATGTTAAGATTGTAGATAATAACAATAATAAAACATATAAGTCAGATTTAAACGGTACAGTAAAATTAAATGGTAATTCAAAAGATATTACTGTAAATGCTGGTGGTACTACTCCTGATAAGAATGCAGTAACAATTTACTACAAAGGTTACTCATCACCATATATCCATTATCAGGTAGGTGATGGTAACTGGACTACAGCACCGGGTAAAGCAATGACACCTGATACAACAGTTGATGGTTACACACATACATATACAATTGACCTAGGTACATCAGACTATGCTAATGTTTGTTTCAATGATGGTAATAATAATTGGGATAGTAAAAACGGTCAAAACTATAAGTTCAAAAAGGGCACATATACATTTAAAAATGGTGTAATTACACCAATTGCAGTTGATAATAATTTTGGCATTAAGTCATTCGATATTACTCCGGCAGATGGTAAAATTGAAGCAGGTGATTATGTTTCAATGAAAGTAACACTTAAGAATGCTACTTCCGGTGCTGTAAGTAAATTCACATATTTAGATTCAAACAATAAAGAATATACAATTTATGACTATGCGAGTGTCAGTGGTTGTTCATGGCAGACTAGTAAAGCCGGTGCTTATAAAGTTAGAGTTTATTCAAAAGAAAGCTATAATGCAAAAGATTATGTAATGGCTGAAAAGACTGTTACAGTTTCACCAAAGAAAGAATTTAAAATCGATAATGCAGAAGTGTTTCCTAGTGATTCAACATATGTAAACGGTTATGTTAGTTGCTATATTACAGCATCTGGTGGTAAAACTCCATATACATATGAATTTGGTTACACTCAAGACGGTAATACAAAGACAGAAAAAACTACTAACTCTTCTTATTGCTTCTATGCAAAAAAGGGTGGTGATATCACAGTATTTGCTAAGGTAACAGATGCTGATGGTAAGACTCTAACAAAAACATTTAAGCCAATTAAGGTAAATGCATTAACAATCAAAAATATTGTTACTTCACCAACTTCTCCACAGTATGTTGGTACAAAGATTAATATTAAGGCAGATATTGAATATTCTCAATCAAAGTATGGCAGATATAATTATCTGAAATATGAGATTAAGAAAGATGGAAATGTTGTAGAAACTCTGGAAGATCCATACAATAGTTCAGTAGATTGGACACCAACTGAAGCCGGTAATTATACAATCACTTGTAATATGGGTGATATATCCGGTCAGTCTGCAACAAAGACAGTGAACTATGTTGTTAATAAGAAAGACACAACTGATAATATAGTTGCAATTTACTATGTTGGTTATCAGTCTCCATACATTCACTATCAGGTAGAAAATGGTTCTTGGACTAACGCACCGGGTTACAAAATGACTGCAACTAACGAAAAAGACGGTTATTCACATAAGTATGTAATCAACCTTGGTGATAAGAATTACGCAAATGTATGTTTCAATGACGGCAACGGTAATTGGGACAGCAACAATGGTAAAAACTATCGTTTCAACAAGGGTACATACACGTTTAAGAATGGTGTAATTACTCCGGTAGAAGATGATAAATTCGGTATTGAATCATTTGATATTACTCCGGCTGATGGTAAAATCACTGTTGGTGATTTTATAGATATGAAAGTTAAATTAAAAAATGCTACTTCCAATGCTGTAAGTAAATACACATATTTAGATTCAAACAATCACGAAGTTACAATTTATGACTATGCAGGTGCCGGTAGTTGTTTATGGCAGTTTAACAAATCCGGTACTTATAGGGTTAGAGTTTATTCAAAAGAAAGCTATGGCTCAACTAATTATGTAATGGCTGAAAAAACTGTTACAGTTGCAGAGAAACAACCTCTAAAGATAAACCAATTTAACATTAATTCAAACACAGGTTCAGTTCCTTTCTGTGATAATGTTAATATGTCAGTTAATGCATCAGGTGGTAAAGCACCATATCAGTATGAATTTGCAATGAACCAGTACAATACAAGAACTGTTTTACAGCCATTTTCAACTAAGAATATTTTCACAGTTATTCCTGAATATATTGGTAACTATAACTATGAAGTAACAGTTAAGGACGCTACCGGTGCAACAGTAACAGTTACAAAAAGTATTTATGTTGCTCAAGCTTGTATTGATAATTTAAATATTAGCAGTAGTACAGTAAAAGTAAATGATATAGTTAAATTTAGTGCTGATATTAAGAATCTATCATCACTTGTTACATATCACGATTATACTTATACGGTAACTAAAGATAACAAGACAGAAACACTTACAACAAATAGCGACAGAACTGCTAACTGGACACCTAAGGAAGCAGGAAAATATACAATGCTATTACAAATTAAGCACAATGGTAAGTATATTGCCGGCAGATCAATTGAAGTTACAGTAGACAAAGCTTCAGAAAATGTAGTAACAATCTACTACAAGGGTTACTCAACTCCATATATTCATTATCAGGTAGGTAATGGCTCTTGGACTGATGCTCCTGGTTACAAAATGACTTCAACTAACGAAAAGACAGGTTATACTCATAAGTATACAATTGACCTAGGTACTTCAACTTATGCAAATGTTTGCTTTAACAACGGTAACGGTAGTTGGGATAGCAGAAACGGTCAGAACTATCATTTTGAAAAAGGTACATATACTTTCTCCAATGGTAATATGACTAAGATTGCAGACTAATACTTTTTTATGTTCCTCATATAAAACAGAATATATACAATTAAGAAAAAGGTAATTGGTACTATCTACATTCTGACGGTAAGTGGGATACATCAAAAGGTTCTACATACGAAATTCACAATACTAATGTAAAACTTAACACAAGAAGTGCTAACCTTACAGTTGACAATTTTGTTTACTTAGTTCCAACATTTGAAAATGTTAGAACTGAAGCAGAGATTAAGTGGACTTCAAGTAATCCGGAAGTTGCAACTGTGGATAATGACGGTAAAGTAACTGCTAAAAGTGTTGGCGATGCAACAATTTCAATTTCAGTACAAAATCCTGATGATAAAGAACCTGTTGTAACAACTTGTAAAATCAAGGTCAATAATATTGATAGAATTGCAGTAACAAAGCTACCTAATAAAACAGAATATACTGAAGGTGAAGGTTTAGATATTTCAGGTCTTGAGGTTACTGTTTATTACAAGGACGGTACTTCTAAAGTAGTAGAAAACTATACATTAGATTATGACCTTACTAAAGTAGGTGAGAGAACTGTAACTGTACAGCATTATGACTATATAGATACATTTAAAGTAAAGGTGAATCCTAAAGCCGAACCTACTAATCCAACAAAACCAACAGTAAAGAAAGTTACTAAAGTTTCATTAAGTAAGAAATCTGTTACATTATTAAATGGCAGAAGTGCAACTGTTAAAGTTAAGGTTAGTCCATCTAATGCAACTAACAAAAAGCTAAAGTGGACAAGCTCTAACTCAAAGGTAGCAATAGTAAATTCACAAGGTAAAATTACTGCAAAGGGCAGAGGTAATGCTACAATTAAAGTAATGGCACTTGATGGTAGCAATAAATACGCTACTGTTAAGGTAACAGTAAAGCAACCTGTAACTTCAGTTAAGCTAAATAAAAATTCAGCTATCCTAAAAGTAAAGGGCAAAGCTAAACAGAAAACAGTTACACTAAAAGCTACTGTAAATCCTAAGAATGCAAATGTTAAGTCAGTAAAATGGACAACATCAAAATCTAAGATTGCTACAGTTAATAGCAAAGGTAAAGTAACTGCAAAGAAAAAAGGTACTTGCTATATTTACGCTACTGCAAAAGATGGCAGTAAAAAATCTGCTAAGTGCAAAATTACAGTAAAATAATTAATCAAAAAATATTAAAAAAGCTGACATTACAAAAGTAGTGTCAGCTTAATTATTCTATTCTTTCTAATATTAATTCTTGCTAAAGTTTAATAAATAATATATAATAATCTTGTAAAAACACCAATTTTTTATTTATTATGATAGAATTATATGAGGTGATTATATGAAAAGGTTAGTTTTAAGAAATATACTTATGTATGTTATTTCATTTGCATTATTTATTGTACCATTGTTTTTCTTTGATTATTTTTCACCACTTTATTTACAATGGATAGCACCACTGTTTTTGATTTATGCAAAGGTATCTTGTGATTTAAAGCAAAAGTCATTAATTAATATATGGAGAGTTGTACCGACCTGTGCAGTTATTTTAGGTGCATACTTTTTAGATAATTCATATACAGAATGGTATTACCTAAAAGTTACAAATGAACTACCTGACCCATTTACATATCTTTTGGGTAAGTATTTTTACCTTGCATCATTTATATTGGTTGTTGGTTTTATGTGTGTATATCAGTTATATAAAATTGCAGTTGAAATGTATAATAGGCATAAAAAAGAGGTTAGTAGTTGATTTTATAATAGAGGTTATAAATGTATAAGTTATTATATGAAATATCAATTTTTGATATAATAGGTATGATAATACTTTTAATAGTTTTTTTGTTTTTATCTATTACAACCATATTTGCTGTAATCAATGCATTTCGCTCACATTCTAAAATTATCAAGAGAATTATGTTGACTATAGTTTCTGTTGGTTTTACTTTTGGAACAGTAGCTATTTTCTTTTTTACATTTATTAACAATGACAACCCTTATTTTGCATATAAAACTAATAATTATAAGACAGTAGAAGGAAAAATATGCAACTATGAAAGAAATGAAGGCTCTGAACTAAAGTATGAAGAATTCAAGGTTAACAATGTGACTTTTGAATATGGGATTGATATTTCATACGGTTACAATGTTGATAAAGCAAAAGGTCATAAATGCAAAAATGGTGACTATGTAAAAATCGGTTATGTTTATGATGAAACTCAAAATGTGAATACCATTGTGAAATTTGAAATTCGTGAAGATTAGTTTATTACGAGATGAATTTATGAAAAGAACAATTACACTAATATTACTGATAGTTATGATTATATCTGTTATGTGTGGATGCAGTAAAATTACCGACAAGGTTGATTTTGACAAGATAGATAAATTATCTATTGTAACTGATAAGGGAAAGGAATATACTCTAAATTCTAACCAAAAAGATACTGTCATTTCAGCTTTAAAAAATGCTGAAAGCAGTAGTGACAGTAATGATTATGATGGTGGATTTTCCATTGACGGATATGTTGATAACAAAGTAGAATATACCTTTACTATAGCAAATGAAAATCATATTACAGTTAATACTGATAAAAATTCAGTATATAAAATCTCAGAAGAAGATTATTCTGCTTTATCAAAAGTAGTTGAAGAAGTTGTAAAATAAGAATTGCTAAAAATTATATAACAAAAGAAAAAGCCTCTCTTTTGAGAGGTTTTTTCTTTTGTAAAATAAATCCGTTATGTATCACAAAATTATTATAAAAATTTCTAATTATAAGCAATAGAAAAATAATTATTTAATGTGATATTATGATAATGTGAAATTATTTAAGAAAGGGAAATGAAAATGAAAGTCAAAAAGTTTTCTGCAGTATTAGTTGCTTTTTTAGTGGCAGTAACTTCAATGGTATTGCCATTGTCAGATACTTTTAACAGTTTTATAAAAACAACCGGTTCAGCTAAAGCAGTAACTAAAAACAGTGCAGTAAAAATGCCTAGTGATGCTATTTTGTTCGATAGTAGTGAAGAAAAATTCAAGGAGATACAGTCACCGGAAAAGGGTGGTTTCTATTACTACAACAGTTATTACAATAGAAGTATAAATTTCTATGATGTTAATAACAATACAGTAAGAAAGATTAAGGACTACAAAGACAAGGCTGTTTATGATGTTTTTGCAACTGACTCAAAGTTTTATGTTGTATATAGAGATGGTGGAAATCCTAACCCTATAATTTACTATGTTGATGAATTGAATATAGAAACCGAAAAGGTAGAGTCAACTCACAATGTAACAGAATTTGTTGCTAATAATTATAATTCTTATATCAGAACAATAGGTGTTGACAGTAAAGGTAGAATTTATCTAACTACTTTTGACGGTTTAAAAAGTGAAAAGAAATATACAATTCACTTACTATCAAAAGATTATAAGGAACTTTCTTCTGCTGATATGGAAGATGATTGTTTTGAATATTATGGCTTTGACAGTAGTAACGGCAATTTCTATTTTGAAAGTTATAAAACTGCAAAAAGTCAATGGGGTTCTTCAAGTGGTTATAGAACATTGGCTTTCGGTAATGTAACAAATAATAAGATAACCGTAAGTGATGAAATTCTTGATATTCTTTACGCAAAGTATGTTCAGTATCATTACAGTAGTGCAATTATGTTGACTGAGGGTACACTAGCTTGGACTTCATCATATAATTCAACAGTTAATGTTCTAGACTCTAGCAAGTTTGATACAAAAAATCCTAACAACCCACCATTACTAGGTAACTTATCAAGAATAGGTTATGAGGGTGATGATAAATTTTATAGTAACATAGGTGCTAGAGCAGTACATAACAACCTGAACAACACTACTGTAATTTATATGAATGATAATAGGCTTATGGAGTTTGACAGTAACTATAAGCATATTTCTACAATCAATACTGAGTACCCTGTATTTGCACTATTAAATTACGGTGATGATATTCTTGCTATTGAAAAAGATACTGACAGTAATTATTATGTAGAAAAATTTACTTGGAAATTTCCAACAGAAATTAATTTCTCACAAACTTCTGCTGCTATAAAGGTAGGGAAAAGCCTTTCACTTTCAGCAACAAGTAATGCTTTAGCAACATATTCTTACAGTTGGTCAAGTAGCAATGACAAGATAGCCTCTGTTACAAGTGAAGGTAAAGTTTACGGTAATAGTGTGGGTACAGCAGTAATCACTGCAAAAACCACTAACGGTGTTACTGCTCAATGTACTGTAACAGTTGAGAAAAATTCTTCTGCACCGGCAGTTGATAAGGTAAAATTGTCAGGAAAAACTTCTTCAAATATTTCAAAGAATGATTATTATAAGTGGTCCTCAGTTATTACTTCAAATTTAAGTGAAAATGCTGACGGTACACTTAACAGAGTTGAAAGTACATCAAATGGTGTGTTAGTTGAAAAATATTCAAGTGATGGCAAAACTCTCCTTTCTACAAAAACAGTTAAGAATGAACTAAGCAAATTCGGTGGCTATTTCTGTGGTGAAGATAATAACTACATAGTTTTCGGTGAAAATAACACTTTAGAAAATGATTCTAAAGAAGTAGTCAGAGTTGTAAAGTATTCAAAAGATTGGACAAAAATAAGTGAATGTAAAATTAACGGTTCAAATACAACAAAGCCATTTGATTTTGGTTCACTCAGAATGACAGAGCTTGACGGCAAACTATATATACATACTTGTCATGAAATGTATGCTGACGAGAATAAAATAAACCACCAAGCAAATATGTTATTTACCATTGATGAAAGTACAATGAAAACTACCGACTCAATGTATGATGTGTTAAACCTAATGAATGGTTATGTCAGCCACTCATTTAATCAGTTTATAAAGACTGACGGCAACTATATTTATAGAGTTGACCACTCTGAATCAAATAACTTTTCCTTTGGTGACCAATATCTTTCTGTAAATGGTATCACCCTTACAAGATACTACAAGAATGATAAATCAACTTCTGTAACAGTAACTGTACCGGAAAAATTTGATGTGAATATTAGCAACTATACCGGTGCAACAGTAGGTGGCTTTGAAGTTGGTAGTGGTAATTGCTTAATAGCCTTTACAAGAGATATTTCAAAGGACAACAAAAACAGAAATGTTTATTTAACTGTAACCGATAAGCTATTTAATAACACAAAGAAAATAGCTTTAACTAATTATAAGGCAAATAATAAAGTAACTTGTGGTAATCCTCAGCTGGTAAAAATTAATGATAACTTTTTCTTAGTTATGTGGGAAGAAAAAAACACTACTACAAATAAAGTTACAACTAAGGCAATGACAGTTGATGCTAGTGGCAATACCATTTCAGCTAAAAAGACAATGCCTGTTAGATTGTCCGATTGTGAGCCTATTGTATGTAGTGACGGTACAGTTAAGTGGTATGTAACTGATGACAGTACACCTACATTGTATAGTGTCAATCCTTATGAAATAGAAAATATCCATGAGCATAACTACACATCCTCAGTAACTAAAGAACCTACTTGTACAGAAAATGGTGTGAAAACTTATGTATGCAAAGGTTGTGGAGATACTTATACCGAAACTATAAAGGCAAAAGGTCATTCGTATGTAACTACAATAACACCTGCTACAATGAAAAGTAACGGTAGAAAAATCAGTAAGTGTTCAATTTGTAACAATGTGCAGCATGACAAAGTAATCAGCAAGATTTCATCGGTAAGTATTTCAAAAACTACTTTCACATATAACGGTAAAACTCAAACTCCTACTGTTACAGTAAAAGACAGTAAAAATAAAATCTTGAAGAATAAAACCAATTATACAGTTACATATTCTAGAGGTAGAAAGAATGTAGGCAGATATTCTGTAAAGGTTAAGTTTAAAGGTAATTATAGTGGGGAAAAGACTTTCTATTATAATATTGTACCTAAAGCAACTACTGTTAAGTCAGTAAAAGGACTTTCAAAGGGTATGCAAGTTAATTTAAAACTACAGAAAACTCAAACTACAGGTTATCAAATTCAGTACAGTACATTTAAGAATTTCAAAAATGCAAAAACCGTTACTGTAAAGAATAATGTTTCTGCTAAAAAGATAACTAAGTTAAAGGCTAAGAAAAAGTATTTTGTCAGAGTCCGTACCTATAAAACAACAAAATTCTCCGGCAAAAATTATAATATCTATTCTTCATGGTCATCAGCAAAAACAGTTGTAACAAAGTAGTATAAAACAGAATTCTACTATTCATATTAATTCCTTAAAGATAATCCTCATCATTATATGGTGGGGATTATCGCTTTTTAGGAGATTTAAACTATTTGTTTTTCCATAATAATAAGTATAAAAATAACAACCAAAGTCCCAAATATGGGACTTATCTTTTATGAAACACTATAATTTTTCTTTTTCTATTGTGTTTCTAAAAATAAGTATGATATAATGCATAATATACAGAAACTGATATTAATTATTAATTATTTTATATAAATTTAATTGTTTAAGGAGGATATTATGGATTATCAAGAAATTATGAGAGATATTGCAAGTGGTTTAACCGGTGAAAATGAAAAAGATATACAGTACTTAATGGAACAAATGGAAAAGTACAAAGAGCATGAATTTGGAAAAGAAATTATCAGGGCTTGTGGTAGGCTGATAAGTGGAATGTTGCCTGAAGAAAAGGTCAATGAATTTGCTAATGCTTTTGAAAAAGATAATGCAGAAATTGAAAATGAAATTGATGATTTGTTTTCTACCCTACAATCAGGTGATTATAATTTGGCACTTGATAAAGTTGAAAAATTAGTTGAAAAGGCTGAAGAATTAATTTCTGCCGGTATGTATCAGAATGATTCAGTTAGTGATTATTTTTGTTTCATTAATCCTATGCAAGAATTACTTTATGGTTATAGACATAGAGATAGTGAGAAAGATATTAGACCATCTAATTTTCCATTTGCCACAATATATTTCTTTTATGGAAATATATTGTTTGAATTAGGTCGCTATACAGAAGCAAATGTTGCCCTTGAAAAAGCAAAAAGATGGAATCCTATGGATGCAGATATTGCTTTTGAATATGCAGAAACATACAAGGCTATGGGGGACATTGAAACATTCTTTGATTATACAATTGAAATTTTCAATTTTGCTTATAAATCTGAGGATTTAGCCCGTTGTTATAGAAATCTTGGTTATTACTTTATTGAAAAGAAAATGTGGCAAGAGGCTATCGCTTGTGAAGATTATAGTTTGAATTTTGATTCTAATACTGATGCTGCTTATGGTGAGTTGTTTTATATTGAACAAACTACACATTTGGAAATAAAACCTGCACCTATTGAAACAATGAAGAAGTTTAGTAGGAAATACGGCTTTCCATTAGAGCCTAATGAGGATGTTGTAGGATTAGCTATAGCTTATGGCGAGAATAGTGCAGAAAATGGCAATGATGAATTTGCAAAATATTTTCTTAATATTGCCTATGACTTAACCCACTTTGATGAAGTGAAACAACTACTTGATGAATTAGAAAGGAAAGATAATGTATCATATGAACAGTAACAGTTGTATGGAGTATTGAATAATACTTTTATCTTTGTTTTGTATGTGATAAGGTTGATAAGTAAATATTAATCGAAAAATATCTATGAAAATTGCAAAGTGTATTTGTTATTATTAATATACCTATTGTTTTTTAATAGTTGTATGTGTTAAAATTCCAATATAGACAGAATTATATTGTAAAAAATTTGAAATATTAAAGGTGTTATATGAACGATAAAGAAATTATTAAAGAACTAAAGAGTGTAATGACCGGTGACTTAGAGAAGGATACCGAGTTCTTAGATAGTATAATTGAAAAATTCGAGGGCAGTAAAGAGGATAAGGATACACTTTACGCAATAGGTTTGCTTATTAGTGAAGCTGTTCCTTTTGCTGAAAAAGAAAAACTTGTGCAATCTTTTGAAAAAGAAGTTCCCAGAATAAGTGAAGAACTAGATAGGATTGCAAATATTATTGGAAACGGTGACTATGATATAGCACTTTCATTAGCTGAAAAGTTGATTGAAGAAGGGGAAGGCTATATCAATGATGGTACATTTAAAGAAAATTCCAAAATGGTATTTTTCAGTTTTGAAGAATCTATGCAAGAGGTACTTTACCGTTCTTTGCATAGAAAAGAAAGAAGAGAAATATATGCAGTACCATTTCCGTATGCAACAATATATTTTATGTATGGTTCTGTACTATGGAATTTAGAAGAATTTGAAGAAGCTCAAACAGCCTTTGAAAAAGCAAGAAAATGGAATCCTGTATCAGCAACCATCACATTACAATATGCTGAAACTTTAAGTATTAATGGTAATATTAGTGGGAAAAAATGTTTAAAGCTTTTTAATGAAGTTTTTAAATATACTTTTGAACCAAAGGAATTAGCTTATGTTTACAGAACATTAGGAAAGTTTTTTTCTGAAAATGAATTGTGGAAAGAGGCTTATATTTGTTACAATACCAGCCTAAAGTATGATGACAATTCCGGAGACGCTTACAATGAACTTGAGTTTATTCAGGATGAAAGTGGTATAACTGAAAATGATATTTCATTTGGTGATGAGATGAAGTTTACTAATAATTATGGTATCTCACTAAAGCCAAATCAAAAAATTATAAAATTAGCAGTTGATTGTGGCGAAGAGGCTTATGCTGAAGAAGATTTTGAAATGGCAAAGTATTTATTGGATATTGCTTATAATCTATCTCCTAAAGCTGAAATCAAGAACCTGTTGGATGAAATCGAAAAAGAATTAAACTCTTGATTAAAACTTAATAAGTATAGAACCAACCTATGAGTAGTTACTTGTAGGTTGGTTTTTGTATACTCAAAAAGTATAGTCACAATTTATTTGGAATTTTGAATTATATGTTGCAATAAAAGGTTTTGATATATAAATTAAAAACAGTAACTAAAGTCCAATATTTGGGACTTATCTATTATAAAATACTATAATTTTACTTTTTCTATTGTGCTTATAAAAACAAGTATGGTATAATGCATAATATACAGAAATAGATGCTTATAGCTAGTTGTTTTATATAAATTTATAATTTGAGACGATGAATTTGCAAAATATTTTCTTAATATTGCCTATGATTTAACACACTTTGACGAAGTAAAACAACTTCTTGATGAATTAGAAATGAAAGATACTGTATCATACGAACAGTAACAGTTGTATAGAGTATTGAGTAATATTATTTTGTAATAAAAATATTTAAAGTTTTAGGTCATTGTAGAATTAACAAAATTAGAATGTAGTAAAACCCCATGAAGTAAAACTCTCACAGGGTTAATTACTAGAATTTATTGAGTTATACATAAAAATATGGTATTATACAACAAATAATTTATATATAACAATGTATTTGGAATTACTGTATATAAGTTAAAAAGTTTCACATATGGGACAATTAATGTGTTCAATTATGATATGATTAATAAGATAATAAAAAAGAGCAATCGTTAGATTGCTCAGTGTGGTGTTTTGGGTTTCCACTACCCTACGGCATTCTGCCTTGTCTTAGAACTCTGATGAACATTGATAAACTTATAAAAGCGGTTTAAAGTGTTGATTGATGAATATTGATAAACCTATACATCGATTTCTAAGTTCTTTAACAACATTTTATTATATAAAAACAATTTTGTCAACAGTGAAAGGAGAAGTTTTATGATTTATATTATTGGTTTAGATGTAGGTATTAGTTCAGTTGGTTGGGCAGTAATAAGAGTAGATAAAGATTGTAGGAGAATAGAAGATTTTGGAGTTAGGATTTTTGATTCAGGAGAAACTAGGGATAGAAAACAAAGCAAGTGTCAGGAAAGAAGAAGTTTTAGAGGTTCTAGAAGACTTATCCGTAGGAGAAAACATAGAAAAGACCGATTAAAATATTTTCTTAATGAGATTTCTTTTGTAACTGAAAAAGAGATGAAGGATTTTTATGGACATAATAATCATGATATTATTGATTTAAGGGTAAAGGGTTTGGAAGAAAGATTAACACCGGAAGAATTGACTGCCTGTTTATTTCATATTGCAAAATTTAGAGGTTATAAACCTTTTTATGATTTGGAAAAGGTTAATTTAAAGACTGAGGACGGAAAACTTCTCCTACATATGAATGAAACCAATAAAATAATCGAAAATGGTGGTTATCGTTCTGTTGCTGAAGCAATTCAAAAAGATTCTTATTTTAAAGAAGAAACAACTGGAAGATATAGATTCCATAACAAAAGTGATAAGAACGATATTTTGTTTTCTAATGGTATGATTAAAAAAGAAGCAGAGACTATCTTGAATTGTCAGAAACAATATTATTCACAATTAAGTGATAAAAATATAGAAAAAATTATTGATATTATTTTTTCTAGAAGAGATTTTGAAGATGGCCCTGGTAATTCAGACGATAAGAATAGAAAATATACCGGTTTCTATGATTCAATTGGAAAATGTAGATTCTATAAAGATAAAAATCGTGGTTGTAGATTCACAGTTCTAGGTGATGTATTTGCATTGATTAATAAGTTATCTCAATTCAAGTATGTTTCAATTGAAACCGGTGAAGTGGATAAGATGCCCAAAAATTTGATGCATACAATCATAATGAAAGCTATCAAAGATGCTTCTCTTACAAAGAAGGGTATTATTAAAATTGCTAAAGAACAAGGTTTTACATTGGTAAGTGGTAATGAAGAAAAAGATGATAATACTGATATAACTAACTGCTTAAAGTTTGTAAAACCTATGAAAAAAATATTTGATGCAGATGATAGTGGCTATGAGTGGGGAAAGTTAATAAATGAAGATCCAACAAATATGGATAGTTTATTAAACAGAATAGGTGTGTTGCTTTCTTACAATATTACTCCAAATAGAAGATTAGAAAAAATTAATTCTATTCCTGAAATCAAAGATAATGCTATTGTCGAAAGATTATCAAAAGTTAAGCTTTCTAGAACTGCGAATGTTTCAAATGAGTATATGATTAATGCGATAAACGCATTTAGAGAAGGACAATTGTATGGCGATTTTCAAGCCAAAGTAATTAAGGCTAATTTTTCTTCCAATAAAAATGCTACAAAACATAAAAAGTTACCACCTTTCACAAAAGACTCTGAAATTTATGGCAATCCGGTAGTACTTCGTTCTGTAAATGAATGTAGAAAAGTGGTGAATGCTATAGTCGAAAGGTATGGTACTCCTAGTGCAATAAATATTGAAGTTGCAAGTGACTTAAATAGAAGTGCTGAAAATAGGAAAAAATTAGCTAACAATCAAAAGAAAAGACGTGACAATAATGCATCGGTTTTGAAAAAAGTTGCTGATTTATTAGGCGTTGAGGAATCTGAAATTACAAAGTCACAACTTGACAGATTTAAATTAGCTGAACAACAGGGCTGGCGCAGTATGTATTCAGGAGATAATCTTTATTCAGATGATAAAGGAAAAATAACTGACAAAGATAAAAAAGCTATTATCCTAAATACTGATAAGGTGTATGAAATTGATCACATTATTCCTTTTTCAAGAATTCTTGATGATTCATTGAACAATAAAGTTCTTGTCTTTGCAAAGGAAAATCAAGATAAGTCAGATAGGACACCACTGATGTACCTTGAAGGTGATTCGAGAAAGGAATTTATTAAGAGGGTTAATTCATTTTATCAATCAAAAAATGAAAACAAAGAGATAGGTTCTATAAGCAAAATTAAATATAGCTACCTAATGTTAGATAGCTTAACTAGTGAAGAAGCTCTAAAGTATCTTGAGGAGTGGAAAATAAGAAATCTTAATGATACAAGATATATTTCAAAATACTTAGTGAAGTATTTTAATGACAATCTTTTATTTGAAGAGAATAAAGACAGCAGAAGACCACCTGTGTATGCAGTAAAGGGTGCAATTACCTCAATGTTAAGAAAACAATGGCTTAACAAAAAAACTTGGGGTAATCTAGACAAGAAAAAACTAAAAAGTGTTACTAACCTTGACCATGCTATTGATGCTATAGTAATTGGCAATTGTCTTCCGGCTTATGTTGAAATTGCAGTTGAGAATATCAAACTTCGAGATATTTATTATTCCTCAGGTAAAAAGAAAACTGAAGAATATTATAGGAGTAGAGACACATTTATTGATAATCTATGGAAGTTTTATGGTGTTCCTAAAAGTGAATCTGCAAGATTACTTGAGAAAATGACAGAAACCCCATCATTGATAAATAACCTTCGACAAGAAGTGGAATGTAGAGTACAAGATTATGGTACTATGCAGTTCTTTAGTAAAGATGATAATGGAAAAACTAAAGAGGAATGGGATGAAATATACAGAAGAAATATAACTAATTTCTATGTAGGTCAGAAAGACTTTGTGGATTCTATTCAAATGCCAATTGTTTCTCATAAACAAGATAAAAGATTTAGAGGCAAAATTGCTAATAGTAATTTTGTTAAGACAACAGACGATGTTTCTAAATTTTACAAGAAACAAATCGATGAAAACAATTTTGCATACATGGATGATAGAAGTTATTATTGTGTTGATGTTTATAAAAACCATAAGGGCAACACCAAAATTACTGCCTTAAAGTATAATGACATTATAAAGAAAAACGGTAAGTTATATCTTAAGCAAGATTATAAATTTCCAGAAGATTATCGAGAACATTTGATGTACCTATATTCCGGAGACTTTATTAGTGTTGAAAATAAGAATAGTAAGTATTATGGTTATTATGTATCTGTAAAAAATATTAATAGAAATTTGCTTAATATAGATGAATGTTTTTATGAGAATAAAGTGATTGATTACAAAAAACGTATTGAAAGAGCAATAACTGAAAGATCTATTGTAAAAAAATACTACATAGATATTTTAGGGAAAATTGGTGGTGAAATTTATAAATGTGGAGAACCGTTATCATATCTTCCGGAGAAAGATTGAATATTAAAGATAATTGGCTTATTGTTTATTCGCAAAATGGCGAAACAAAAGTACCGGTTGATGATTTATATTCAGTAGTAATTGAAAATAGATCTGCGATGCTCAGTGTAAGTGTATTAACTACACTTACACAAGCAGGTACACATATAATATTTTGTGATGCTAATCATCTGCCAACAACAATTTCATTACCACTAAATAATCACTATAGACCTTATAGTGTAGTGAAAAAACAAATTGAAATGTCACAAGTTTTTAGGGATTGTCTATGGCAGAAAATAGTTGTTCAAAAAATTAAGAATCAATCTTTATGCTTGAAATATGTTGGTGTTGAAACAAAACGTTATAAAGAAATTGAGGATATTTCTCTTAAAGTGAAGGTAGGAGATATAACTAATAGGGAAGCAGTTGCTGCAAAAAAATATTTCCCATATTTATTCGGTGTAACATTTAGAAGAAGTGATGATGACATTACAAATTCAGCATTAAATTATGGTTATGCTATTATCCGTTCTTCAGTTGCGAAAACACTTGCAAGCTATGGATTTAATGGTGCAATAGGTTTACATCATATTAGTGAAACTAATCCTTTTAATCTAGCAGATGATATTATGGAACCGTTGAGACCTATAGTTGATATGTGGGTGGATCAAGAATGTGAAAATCTTTTTGAAACACTTACATATCATAATAGAAGAGATTTGATAGACTTACCCAATCAAATCATATGTATGAATAATAAGAAGATGAAGATAAGATATGCAATAGATATTTATGTGAAATCTTTGGTTTCAGCTATTAATAAAAATAAAGTTGAGCTACTTGAAATACCTATGTTAATTCCTTTTGATGAATTTTTTGAGGAAACTAATGATTAATAGATTTATGAAAGTAATAGTGTTTTTTGATTTACCAACAAGTACAAAAGAAGAAAGAAAACAGTATTCTTGGTTTAGAAAAAATTTAATTAAAAATGGTTTTGTTATGATGCAGTTTTCTGTATATGCAAGAACTACTAGAAATAATGATGATGCAAAGAAATATGCCTTGTTGATTAAAACATTTTTGCCACCAAAGGGTTCGGTAAGGGTTCTGACCATAACTGATCGTCAATATGATACTATGGAAATATTGTTAGGAGAAAAATATGCAGAAGAGAATTACCTTGACAAACGTGATATTCTTGAATTATAATTTAATTGTGTTGATAAGGGCAATAAATCACAAATTATACAATATGTTGTGGTTTTAGCTCTCTGATGAATATTGATAAACTTATACTTTTGTTAGTCAGGTTATAAACGGAATGAGGTTTTAGCTCTCTGATGAATATTGATAAACTTATACTGACCGATAAGAACGGCAAGAAGATTTTTGGTTTTAGCTCTCTGATGAATATTGATAAACTTATACTAGACACTTATCAATATTGGTGTGATTATGTTTTAGCTCTCTGATGAATATTGATAAACTTATACTGTTTGGCATTGAAACAGATATACGGTTAGTTTTAGCTCTCTGATGAATATTGATAAACTTATACAAAGCCCTAATGTTAATGGTTACGAAGCATGTTTTAGCTCTCTGATGAATATTGATAAACTTATACCAGTTAGATAAGCGATGACCTTGACGATATGTTTTAGCTCTCTGATGAATATTGATAAACTTATACACAAGAAGAAATCGAATATCTATCTTTCAGGTTTTAGCTCTCTGATGAATATTGATAAACTTATACGTGTTAGAAAATATAAAGTCCCAAATTTCCGTTTTAGCTCTCTGATGAATATTGATAAACTTATACTGTAAATATAGCGATTACACCAATTTTGATGTTTTAGCTCTCTGATGAATATTGATAAACTTATACATGAAGAGATATGTAAATACTGCCGAGGAAGTTTTAGCTCTCTGATGAATATTGATAAACTTATACCGTTCTGTTGTTGCTTCTTGGTTGGCTCGTGTTTTAGCTCTCTGATGAATATTGATAAACTTATACCCAAGGAAGATATTTACTGCGACCATATAGGTTTTAGCTCTCTGATGAATATTGATAAACTTATACCGAATACTGTTTATATCGAACCGTTCGTAGGTTTTAGCTTTCTGATGAATATTGATAAACTTATACTTCGCTGGTATATACACCTCGAAATCACCGGTTTTAGCTCTCTGATGAATATTGATAAACTTATACCACTCAAATTTTGGGTGCTTTAAATATTTTGTTTTAGCTCTCTGATGAATATTGATAAACTTATACGGATTGAACAGGGCGATGCAGCTGATGCACGTTTTAGCTCTCTGATGAATATTGATAAACTTATACAAGCATAGTACCTTTAATTAGGTACTATGTGTTTTAGCCTGCTGATGAATATTGCATAATTATATTTATAATAATCAAATTTCAAAACAGAAAAGTGCATAGTGAAAGATTACTTAAATATTGATTGAATTATGCACAAATTCATAAAAATGTACATTGTATTATTAAGGTAACTGTGCTAACATCATGCTATAAGAAAGAATCAAAATCGAATAAATTGTATTAGAATATAAGAACTGAATTAATCGAACAAAATAAAATAGCATTTGCTAAAGGCTTTATAGCAGTAAAGAAGTTAGCAAATATTATTTGTCAAATTAAATACTATAGTTCTTTATAGGAAATAAATTCTTGTAAAGAATAAAATTTAACTCCATTTTGTTTGATAATTCAGTGAAACGAAGATACAGATTATTCGTTTTTGATTTAATATAACAAAAAGGAGTTTTTTATTATGAAAAAAACTAAAAATTTAATTGAAAAGTCAGAAAATAAAGAAGATATTGTATTAACAATTCCTGCATTGTTAGAATTGCAAAAACAGATTGAAGAAATATCTCGTAACATTAATAATCAAGTAGTTAATAACTTGTTCTTTAATATTGAAGATGTCATGAAGATGACCGGCTGGTCTAGGAAAACAGTAGAGGAGTTGTTTCGACATCCTGAATTTCCTTCTACAGATTTAGGCAAAAAACAACTTGTACTAAAAACTGCTTTCATTAATTTCTTTTCAGTAAAGAGAAAAAGTAGTGAAAGAAATACTTGGATTAATAATCAATAAGAGGTGTTTTTTATGGCAAATAAACCTAAGAGAAAAGGTAACGGCGAAGGCACAATTTTCTATGACAAAAGTCGTAAGAGATGGAGATGCCAAATAAGTTATCAAAAGTATAGTGGAGAAATAGCAAGAAAAAGTTTATCAGCATCAACTAAAACAGAACTTATTAAAAAGAGAAATCAATTATTAAAAGATATTATGGAGCAAAAAATTTGTGAAACTACAGATGCTACAATAGTTGATTTGCTTAAGGAAGATGCAGAGTATGACCACAATATGAATAGAATACAAGATTCTGCTTATAACAGAAGACTGCTGACTGTTAGAATTATAGAAAAAGGAAGTCTAGCTAAAATTCCAATTACAAAGATACAAACAAATCAAATTAATGATTTTTTATTTTCGATAAAGCACTATTCTAATAGTGTAATTGATAAAGTGTATTCTTCAATGTCTAAAGCTTATAACCTTGCCATACATAAAAGATTAATGGGATATAACTTGATGGATAGTCCGTTTATTAGAAAGCCAAAGTCAGATAAACCAACTAAGAAAGTAGTAGCCTTTACTGTTGAAGAAGAAAATGATTTTCTTAATTATCTTAAAGATATGAAAATCAATAAAAATGCTATTGATTACAGACCTATGTTTTACATTGAACTTTTTGCCGGACTTAGAATGGGAGAAATTTGTGCTTTGACTGCTAAGGATATTGATTTGAGAAATAGACTTATACATGTTAGAAATACCGTTACAAGAGGTATAATTATGCAATAAAAGTAGGGGACAGAACAAAAACTCAAAAAGGTTATCGTGATGTACCAATTCAAGATTGTTTAGTGCCTATACTAAAAGAAGTTTTGACAAACTATAAAGAGAATGATAACGGACTACTGTTTTATAATTTTAAAAGCAATAGACCAATATCTACCTCACAAGTGAATAGTTCGTTTACCAGAATATGTAAGAAACTAAATATAGAAATCAGTGGTGGTCAGCATCTTCTAAGACATACCTTTGCAACCAGAGTTATTGAGTCAGGAATATCAGCAGAAGTATTGAAAAACTGGATGGGACATACCGATATTTCTGTAACTATAAATACATATTGTGATGTTTTTGATAGACTAAATAACCCTGCAATGGAACAGTTTAATACCTATTGTCAGCAGAATTTAAGTATATAAAATTTAGTGAAAATCTTTTGCTACTGCACCAGAACTGCACCAGAGAAATTTTTTCACAAGAAAATGCCTAGTATTTAAGAAATTACTAGGCACTTTTTATGCTTAAAAAGAAAAATAATCAGTTGAAATTTATAATCAATAGATATTTATAAAATACTTTTTTATCGCCAAAACCTCATTAATAGGCTGTTTTTGGGGCAATTTTCTGTGATTTTATCACTTTTTAAATATTTTTGCAAAAAAGTGTTGACTTTTAGGACATCATAAGATATAATAAATATCGTTGTTGAGAGACAACAAAACGCAAAATAAAATATATGCGGGTGTGGCGGAATTGGCAGACGCGCTAGATTTAGGTTCTAGTGTTCACCGACGTGCAGGTTCAAGTCCTGTCACCCGCACCAAGAAAAAGAGAAGTACACTAGTACTTCTCTTTTTCTTTATACAACAAGCCCTAGGGTGACAGGACTTGAAGGTGACCGTTAAGAAAACAGTCCGGTGGACTGTTTAAAAAAGCACTAACGGTTAAGTTAGTGCTAAATTACTTCTTTGTTTCTTCTTTTGGCTTAGGTTCTGCAAATTCAACAAAACCAAGTTTGTTTAGTTCTGTTGCTCTTTCATCAGAACAATCATACAGTTCACCACTATGCCTTGTGCATAGATTATTCTCAACATCATTAAAGTCCCTAGTAACCTTTACTTTCATATCATCACCACCTTTTAGGTATTAAAAAAGCACTAACAAGAGTTAGTGCCTAAATATTATATTAAATTATTTACCGTTACTAATCAATTTCTCAACCTGTCCTCTAGTTAATGCAATTTCATACCTTGGGTCTTTTGGGGATATTATTTCAAATGGTTCCAAAATATATCTAGGAGAATGCTCTTTATGAACAAAAGTTGTACCTTTTGGGTAATCATCAAAAGTTTTATTCTCCGGAATAGTTGAAATATCTATTTTCATATTTTATCCTCCCAAGAAAATTCTAAATTATACTGTTTTGAAAACAGTTCAAGACCAGCTTCATCCATTTCTTTTAGATAAGCATAAATAGGTTTACCTTCCTGTGCTGCTATATCAACATACTTTTCCCCAGCAATTCCCATGCAGTTCCAATATTCACTTTCTATGGTTTCTAAATCTTTTAATTTTTCATTCCATTCATCAGAATTACGCAACACATAAGAACCTCTACCATTGCAAGCTCTTATTTCAGTCAGTTTGCCTCGTCTTAATATATTTATATCCTCAGGTGAAAATACGGTACCACTAGGATGATTATGAGTTAAAACGCAACCTTTCATTTGCTTAATCTCTTCATCACTGAAAGTAACTTCGTCAACTTTACCCTTTTTTAAATATTTTCTATTACCGACTGCATCGTAAATAATAGCTGTTTCAAATTCATTTTCTGCAATTTTTCTTTCATCTTCTAAAAGTTTTTGTTTTGCAGAAATAGAAAAAACATTCGTACCTATTAAATCTTTATTATTTATTATACCACTTTCACTAGAATTTTCAATTATTTCATCAAGTTTTTCTTTATATTCTTCATTACTTGTATGCCAATCATCAGCTCTATTCTGATACTTTATTTTATTATCTTCATCAAGGCTATGTTCGGCAAGTCTGTTGTATCGTTTTTCTTGTCTTTCTGCGTTTTGTTGCTTTGTTTCTAGGGTTTCTCTTTCTTCCATTTTTGCAAGTTCTTCACTGCTTACAGGTTCAAGAGAGGTAATACCCTCGTAATAGGTACTTGTACTGTCCTTACACCTTGGATGAAACAAACCACCTGCAATAGCCTCACTAAGCAAAGGATAATTACCGTCAGCTTTACTGCCACCGGAATACACATCATCAATAAATACCCTGCCAATGTACTGTGCACAATCAGGACAACCACCTTGACGAGAATTAACCACCACAAGTGAAATACCCCATTCTTGCCTTTTCTGACCCTCACCGTAGAGATAAGCCCTTTTATTAGCAGTACGGATTGCCATATCTGCATAGTCAGAAAGTGTATGCCTAGCACCGTTACGATATTCCACACAATTAAGACCTACTTGTAGCATATCCTTAACTGCCATATCAACTGCTTTTTCATATGTACCTGCACCACTGTTTGCATAGACCTGAGCAGTGAAAATAGCTTTTCTGTACTTGTCATTTGACATTCTGAGTATTGCAGTTTCTGCCTTTTTCATATCGCTCTTAGTTGCATTAATAAGTGCATCTAACTTTCTGTCATTGACTTTGAAAAATTCACCAGTAGCTGAAGGACTTACCTTACCGACATTAAAGCCTTTTTTAATAGCTTTTAATATTTCAGCCTCTTGCTTTGCATTGCCATCAACCATTGCAGTTTTCAGCATTTCCTCAATTTTCTTATTTAATGTGGAAAACTGCTTACCGTATTTCTTTTGGTTGGTTCTACGGTACTGTTCAAGGCTTTTAAGTTGTTCAGACTGCCACTGTGACCAGTTATAACCTTCTTTTTCTTCCTCTGCCCTATGATGTTTAAAATTTCTCATCATACTGTCGATGAGTTCATTTTCTATGGTTTCAAAGGCTTTGGAAATATCATAATCAGCCATTGTTTAGTACCGTATTTAGGTCATCAATTTCAGAAGTTTCATCAAGGGTGGTTATGCCTTGTTCTTCCTTAATTCTTTTGACTTCCTCAGCTTTCCAATCGGCACACTTACTATCTCCATAGAGCTTTTCAACAGAAGTTTCAACACTCATTATTGCACTTTGTCTTGCTTTACCAACAGTTTCTACTTGACTTTCAAAGCTAGGGTTTGCATACTCTCTAAAGTTAATTGCCACATCAAGGTCAGCCGGTACTAAGGCTTTATTTGTTAGTTCATAATAAGCATTAAGTACGGACTTAACAAGATTAGGTAATGATTTTTCAAGAAGTTTAACAAAGTTCTGTGTTGTAAAAGACGGTCGGGTGTGGTACACTTGTATTAGAATTCTATGCATTTTTGCAAAAAGGGGAGGGTGCCTGTGTCTGCCAACCGTAAGGGCTTGTCTGTAACGGAACACCATGTGCTGCGCAGTGTGGCCATTGCCGTCTTGTTTGTGCTGTCCGGCGTGTTAGGGCATATTCCCGCGTCGGTGCCTTATGTAAAAACCCTTATGGAATGGGCAGGGTACAGCATTGTGCTGCTGTTGCTGTCTGAGTGGATGATTCGCATTTTTCTGCGCGTGCGGCAGCGCTCTATTTGCTATTGTCTGCTGGCGGTGGCTGGGTTGTGTATCTTTTGGTATATGGCACGCACCTTAAAATGGTCAGTGGTAGGAGACGAGTTGATGCGGCGGTATCTGTGGTACCTTTATTATGTGCCGATTGTACTGTTACCACCCTTGTCGCTGCTGACGGCCTTTTGCGTTGGCCGACCGCCGTCCTACCATGTGCATCGGCGATGGCTGTGGCTGTTTGTGCCGGTGGGTATTCTGATTTTGTTGGTGCTGACGAATGATTTGCACCAGTGGGTCTTTGCCTTTCAAAAGGATTTTGTAAACAGTACATCCAGCTATATCAGACGGGGTGGGTACTATGCAATTGCCGCGTGGTCTTGTGTACTGATTATGGCAGCGTTGGCGGTGCTGTATCAGCGATGCAAAATTCCGGACAGTCGGCGGCGGATTTTGCTGCCCTTCCTGTTTGTGGCACTGGCAGCTGTTTATGCGGTAGCATATCCTTTTTTCAGCGATACATATCTGTTTAAGTGTATGGATTTAACCACATTGTTTTGCGGCGTGATTTACGGCGTGTTTAATACCTGCGCCGCCGTGGGCTTGATTCAAACCAATAGCCGTTACGAGGCGCTTTACAGCCAAACGGATATGGATACTTGGATTATGGATGAAAATTTGCAGGTGGCATACACCTCTAAGGGCGTGGTTTTGCCGTCAAGGGAGCGTATGGAGACGGCCCTTCGGCATACCGTGCCGTTGCCTGACCACCGTCAGCTGAAATGTATGTCCATATATGGAGGCTATGTGTTCTGGATTGAGGATGTGTCTGCCGTCCATGCACTGCTGGAACAACTGCAAGAAGATAAAGAGCTGCTGCAGGACAAAGAAAGCCTGTTGCAAGCCGAGATTGAAGTTAAAAAGAAGCAGGCGGCCGTAGAAAAGCAGCTGGACTTATATACAAAAATTGACGCCTCCGTAGGGGCGCAGGCCGCGGCGATGGAGCAAGTGCTGCAAGCGATGGGCAGCGACAATGCGGAGCAATCGCTGAAAACTCTGTGTCTGCTGTGTGCCTATATAAAGCGCAAAAGCAATTTGCTGCTGCTTGGAGAGCACAACGCAAGCGTGTCAGTGCGGGAATTGTCGCTTTGCTTGCAAGAGAGCTGCAACGCCTTGGCTCTGTTCGGTGTGCAATGCAACTTAAATCCCTCTGATGAGGGAGAAGCGCCGATTGAGACGCTGATAGATTTATATGCCGCCTTTGAGGCGCAAATAGAAGCCCAAATGCCAGGCTTGGAGGCATTGTATATTAAGGTGTCGCAAACCCCGGCAGAAGTCATGGTGCATTTGGTTATGCAGCCGCATTCTTGATTTGTACCGCTTTGGCGCTAGTGCTGTACCGGTGGCGGTATCGGCGGATGTTGTCCGGCAACTCGATTCAGGAGAGTACGGACAAGGTGCCCTTGGGGCTTTGCTTTTATTATCCGGATGGTGTTCCCATTTTAATCAATGCGCGTATGCAGCATTTGGCAGAGCGCGTAACCGGCAGTGCGATTACCAATGCAGAGGTGTTTTGCCGCCGTGTGGACGGCAAAACCGTAGAGGCGGACGGGCGGTACTACCGTTTTTGCAGTGCGGATATGGATTGCAATGGCGAGACCGTGCGGCGGCTGTGGGCAATGGATATTACGGATTTGCATCGATTGACGCTGGAACTGGACGCAGAGAATGCAGCCCGTAAGGAAATCAATCAGCGACTGCTGGCGTACAGTCGGCAAGTGGAGGCACTGACCAGAGACCGGGAAGTGCTGAAGGCCAAAATGGATATTCACGACAAAATGGGTCGAATGCTGTTAGAGACTAAAATTTTTTTGGAGGAAGGCAACAGGGATTATACCTCCATTGCAAACCGTTGGCACCATACGCTGACGGTGTTTACCACGCGCTTTTGGCGAGAGCGTACACCGGCGGATGTGCAGGCGCTGGAGCAAATGGCGGCGGCTATGCACCTGCAGTTGCAAATGGACGGCGTGCCGGAGCAGGCGGTGTTTTTGGAAGCGGTGCGGGAGTGTATGACCAATGCGGTGCGCCACGCAGGCGCAGGGGCAATGTATGTGCAGGCAACGCCCCACAGAATTGTGATTACCAATAACGGCAAACCACCGGAGCACCCCATTACCGAGGGCGGCGGTCTTTCGGATCTGCGCCAAAAGGTGGAGCAGCAGGGCGGTACGATGACGGTAGAAAGTGCGCCGGTGTTTCGGCTGCAAATTGATTTATAAAATCTGTCCTTTTGGGTAGGGTGTAGCGGTGCTAAATGCAGTATAATAAAAGTACAACAGGAGGGGATTGCCGTGGTACGAGTGTTGATTGTAGATGACCAATCGTTGGTGCAAACCTATTTGCGCACGGTGGTAGAGGAAAACCCGGATTGTTCCGTGGTGGGTACGCTGGATTGTGCAGACGCAGCCGTAGCACGCTGCACTGCAGGCGGCGTGGATTTGGTACTGATGGATGTGTGTACCGCAGAGGATGCCAGCGGATTGACGGCGGCAGCAAAAATTAAGCAAGCCTGCCCGCGGGTCAAGATCATAGTGGTTACCTCTATGCCGGAGGTCAGCTTTATAGAAAAGGCAAAGACTGCCGGCTGCGAGAGTTTTTGGTACAAGATGGCGCCGCGTCGTGAATTGGAGCAGGTGCTTGCCGCCACCATTGCCGGGGAGCGTATGTATCCGTTAGACAGACCTACGGTGTATATCGGCAATGCCAACAGCGTGGAGTTTACGGACAAGGAACTTTGCATTTTGCGGGAGCTGATTGAGGGCAATTCCCAAAATGAGATTGCAGACAAATACGGCGTTACCCGCTCTGCCGTTAAATACCATATTCGCAATATGCTGCAAAAAACCGGCTACGATTCCTATGTAAAGCTGGTGATTGATGTGGTGGATAAGCGGCTGATTATTCCCAATTATTAAGTGGCTTTGCAGAGTGGCTGCGTAATTCGGATTTTTTTATTAAAACTGTCCATTTGGGTAGGGCAGATCAAGGCGCTTTCTGATAAGATAAGGGTGACCAGATGTACGGACCTTCCACCGTACAGAAATATAAGGTTATATCAGAAAGGAGATTGATCTGTTTATGAAGAAAAAGGTATTTTCTATGTTTTTGTCCGTGCTGATGCTGATGAGCGTGGTTGCTGTACTGCCTGCATCTGCAACGGCCGCACAAAAAGGAGACATTTATAACGGCCAGTTCCACGGTACCCTGGAGCTGAAAATGAGCCCCACCTTGCGCGTGGGCGAAAAAATCAGCGGCGCCATTGATGTAAACGGTTATCCGTTGCGCTTTGTAGGCGACGTCGATTACTTTGGCAATTGGCGTGACAAGACGTTAGACTCGAAATGGTTTAAGTCCGGTGAGCTGAATGCGCAAAAGGGTCATGAGTACGAGTACACCGTAACGCTGATGTATAGCAACATTAGCGATGTGCGATTTGATGAGATTGACGGGGTAACCATAAACGGTGTGCCTGTTGACTATACGATCGCCGAGGAAGAAGACATCATTCGCATTTATGTTCCGTATGATGTGTATATTGAGGTTATCAATTGTACGGAGATGGTGAACGGCAATCAGTGGTTTATTCCCGGTCAGTCAGTAACCTTTAGATCCAAATTGGGTCCGGCGGACGCAAGCAATCACTTAGCGTGGGGTTATTCTGTCGCTGACGAACCGTATGAATTTGATGTTGAAACGGCTTATGTTTACGACCACACCTTCTTTAGCATTACGGTACAAAACGATTATCCCGGCGACTGCGTGTATGTACACAAAAACACCTGTAAGCCGGAGGAAGACAAAGCCGTGGCTGCGACCTGCACAAAATCCGGCTTGACTGAGGGCTCCCATTGCCAATATTGTAAGAAGGTTTTGACGGAGCAAAAAGCCACGCCCGCTACCGGTCATCAGTATATCCCGTCTCAGGAATCGTACCCCAACCCGAAGGCAACGCTGTCTAAGGACGGTCGGTTGGTATCGCCCCAAGTGTGTAAAAACTGCGACGATGAATACGAAAAGACCGCCGTTATTCCAAAAATCGGCACGGTTAAGCTGAGCAAAACCGCCTACACGTATAACGGCAAGGTGCAGTGCCCCGGCGTAGTGGTGAAGGACCGCACAGGCAAAGCCTTAAAGGACGGTGTGGACTACAATGTGTCTTATCCCAAGGGCATGAAAAATGTGGGCAAATAC
>ERZ773225.439-NODE-439-length-62093-cov-5.704600_pt1 | contig 62093 bp, 61 predicted proteins | sample MGYA00580993_ERZ773225 | MGnify/ENA primary metagenome ERZ773225 (study PRJEB29015, sample SAMEA2737748) | human gut metagenome | biome: human gut; feature: human-associated habitat; material: faeces | place: China | collected 2012 ...
AATGATTTCATCAGTATTGATGAATTCATACGGTGTCTGCTGGTAAACGTAATAATTCAGCCAGTTTGCATAAAGGATGTTTCCATGTGACCGCCACTGCAGCATCGGCCGCTGCGTTGGATCATCATCCGGATAATAATTACACGGAAGCGTGATCGCAAGTCCCTTCTCCCTGTCACGCTTATATTCACTGTCTAATGTCATCCGGTCATATTCCGGGTGTCCCATCACAAAAATCTGGCTGCCATCCTGATTGATTACCAGAAAAACCCCCGCCTCTTTTGATTTTGCCAGAATGGTCAGTTCTTCATGCTTTAAAATATCTTCCTCCCGGATCTCGGTATGCCGGGAATGTGGAGCATAAAAATAATCATCAAATCCGCGTACCATCGGAATCTTGCGATTCATTACATGGTGCCGGAATACCCCGAACATTTTCTGCTTTAGATCATATTTTTGGATTCCGTAATGATAATAAAGTGCAGCCTGCGCCCCCCAGCACAAATGCAGGGTGGATGTCACATGCTTTTTGGACCACTCCATAATCTCACACACTTCATCCCAGTAATCGACTTCTTCATATTTCATCTGTTCCACCGGTGCACCGGTAATGATCAGCCCGTCAAAATACTGGTTCTTAATTTCCTGAAACGTCTGATAAAACTTGTTCAGGTGGCTCTTTGAAGTATGGGTGGATGCATGGGATGCCGGTGCAAGCAGCGATACGTCTACCTGTAACGGGGTGTTTGACAATGACCGAAAAATCTGCAATTCCGTCTCTTCTTTCAGTGGCATCAGGTTCAGAATCACGATATTGATCGGACGAATATCCTGATGCATCGCACGGGACTCATCCATCACGAAAATATTTTCCTGTTCGAGGATCTCCTTTGCAGGCAGATCACTTTGTGTTCTGATTGGCATAACTTTTTCTACCTCCCACCAAATTGTTCTATAAATGTATCTTCGGAAATAATCGGAATTCCCAGTTCTTTTGCCTTACGATTCTTAGATGATGCGGATTCCACGTCATTGTTGACAAGATATGCCGTCTTTTTTGAGACGCTTCCTGTCACTTTTCCGCCCTGGCTTTCTACATAGGCCTTAAATTCATCCCTGTTTTTATAGTGATGCACATCTCCGGTGATCACAAAGCTCAGTCCCGCACAGCTTCCGGAAGAAGTATCCTGCACTTCTACATGTTCTATCGAAAGTTCATGAAGCAGATCCTCAAACCCACTGTGGTTTTTTTCATTCTGATACCAGGTTACAATTGATCGGGAACGTTCCGCTCCGATCCCCTCAATATCCTCAAACCCGTCCCCCTGATGCAGACGTTGCAAAAAGCCTTCAAAACCAATGGCGGCAACAATTTTTTTCCCGGCATCCACACCGATCAGCGGTATGCACAGGGCAAATATAAAGTTCACCGGATGTACCTGCCGGCTTTTTTCAATGGACTGTTCCATATTTGCCACAGATTTTTCACCAAAGCCCTCCATCTGGCTGATCTCCCCGAAATGCTCTTTCAAACGGAAAATATCCGCAAATTCATGGATAAATCCCGCATTCATAAAACGGAGCATCGTCTGAATGGAAAGACCGTCAATATCCATCCCCCACTTGCTGACAAAACGGGTAAATTTCTTGACATTTTTGGCTGTACAGTCCGGATTGGTACAATGCAGGGTCTTTGTGCCACTGTTTTCACTCACATGAACTTTTGTCGGTGCATGGCACACCGGACACTGGGATGGAATCTCCGGAGCACCTACAGCATCTTTTACCGCAATACATTTCGGAATGATCTTATTAGCTTTGATCACGGAAAGTGTACACTCTTTTCCGATTCCCAGACGCTCGATCTCGCTGATATTGCATAGAGATGCTCTCGATACCGTTGTTCCCTCAATCTGCACCGGTTCAAACACGGCAACCGGGGAAATCGTAGACACCGCACACGACCATTCGATATATTTTAGTTTTGTATCCACGGCCTCATCCTGCCATTTGAACGCAAAACCGGCGCGTGTCGCATGATGCCCGGTCACGCTTCCCGATGCCGCATAATCCGTATCATCATAACAGATCACCAGACCATCTACCGGAATATCCATTTTTCCGCTCTCTACAAGTTTCGTCCATCGGTCAATGGCTTCCGGAAGTTTTTGGGCGGTTGTCGCTTCCCTGTCTACCACATCAAATCCCAGTTTTTCCAGAAAGTGCATCCGCTCTCCCCACGATACCATCGGCTCATCCAGATGCACCAGTGTAAATGCATGAAACCTGACATGGCGTGCCTTCACTTCTGCCGGATCTTCCAGATTCAGCGTTCCGGATGCCAGATTTCGCGGATTTGCATATTTTTCATCGTCATCCTCAATCATGTCGTTGATCTGTGCAAAATCTGTATAGGATATGGCAGCTTCTCCTCGCACAACCAGATGCCCCTGATACGAAATCTTTTGCGGGAATCCTCCGATAGCACCCTTTAAAAATGTAATGTTGGTACCCAGGTTTCCATTTCCTCTGGTAAGAATTTTTACAAGATTTCCGTTATCATACGTCAGAACCAGCGTAAGTCCGTCCAGTTTCCATGACAGCCAGATCGGATAAGCTCCCGCCCATTGCTGCAGTTCTTCCACCTGTTTGGTCTTCGCCAGAGAAAGTGCCGGATACTCATGCGGTTCTTTTTGTCCGCTTCCGGATTCTTCATATCCGGCATTCTGCGTCGGACTGTCCTTTATAATATATCCGGTTTTTTCTTCCAGCGTGGTAAGCTCATCAAACAAAGCATCCCACTCATAATTTGGCATGATTTCATCCTGTCCGTTATAATACGCAGCTGATGCTGCATTCAACTGTTTTACCAGTTCTTCAATCCGTTGCTTTTCTGTTTCCATTTTTATTCTCTCTATCTATATGATGATTTACCACCGTATACGTGCCATGTATGGCAGAATTGCGTGGTTTTCGTTTTGATTTTTGTGGTTTTTCCATTGGTCGCACGGGCTGATTGCTCGAATGTGCGATCAACTGTTTTAACTTTTTAAATTCCTCCGGTGTAACATTCCGGTACTTTCCTGATTCGAGATCCCCCAGTTCAATATTCATGATCCGTACACGTACCAGTTTCTGTACACAGTACCCAAAATATTCACACATGCGTCGGATCTGTCGGTTTAATCCCTGTGTCAGAATGATCCGGAACTGTTTTTTTCCTGTCCGTTCTACCCTGCATTTGCGCGTTGTCGTGCCAAGTTCCACAAGCGGAACACCGTTTGCCATACCATGCAGAAATGCATCCGTCACCGGACGGTTCACGGTAACAAGATATTCTTTTTCATGCATATTTCCCGACCGCATAATTTTGTTGACAATCTCACCGTTATTCGTCAACAGCAACAGTCCTTCCGACTCTTTATCCAGACGCCCGACCGGATAGATCCGTTTCGGATAATGCAGGAAATCAATCACATTATTTTTTTCCCTTTTTTCCGCCGTGCAGACAATACCCGCCGGCTTGTTAAGCGCGATCAGTATCATTTCTTTTTCTTTTTGTACCGGTCTTCCACAGAAACAGACCTCCTGTCCATCCGATACCTGATCCCCCATCCGCGCGGTTTTTCCGCCGATGGTTACATTTCCTGCTTCAATCTGGCGATCTGCTTCTCTTCTGGAGCATACCCCTGCTTCACTTAAAAATTTATTAATTCTGACTTCCACGTTTCTTCCCTGTCTGACAAAAATCGCGGAGACCTCACAGCCTCCGCTTCTTTATGATGTCTTTATTATTTTACCGTTTTTATTAAATCGCTCTTGATGTATCCGGTTTTTCCCTGGAACTTCACCTTCGTCCATTCTCCCTTGGTGCCAAGTTTCTTTAATTTTACGCCCGCATCCACTTTTCCAAGAAGTTCTCCATCTGTACTGGCGGTTTTACGCACATTGCAGATATCCTTCGTTTTTACGGTTCCCTTGCCGGAACCTGACTTGGAAGACACTTCCTTTACAAATTCGCTCTTTACATATCCGGTTTCTCCCTGGAATTTTACCTTGGTCCAGTCACCTTCCGTTCCAAGTTTCTTCAGTTCCACACCAATATCCACTTTTCCGAGGAGCTCACCATCCGTACTCGGGCTCTTTCTGACATTACAGATATCTTTTGTCTTGACCGTACCGGTAGATTTCTTGGAATCGCTCTTTGGGGTATCTTCCTTCTTTTCCGTAGACTCCGTTGTCTGGGTTTCCTCGGTCTTTTGAGTTTCTTCCTGTTTCTTTGTCTCTGTGGTCTGGGTTTCCTGCGTCTGGCTTTCCGTCTCTGTCGTCTGGGTTTCGGTATTGCTTACAATCGTTTCTCTCCATTTTGCCATGGCATTTCGAAGTGTTCCACCCACCATATTGGCAAGTTTTTCATCACTCTTTACAGCTTCATTATAGCTTGTCTGCACCTCTTTCTGCAGAGCAACCACTTCATCACTCTTCTCATATGCCAGAATCAGGGAATACAGATTTGCATCCAGATCCTGATCCAGGAAATTGAAATTGTATGCAGAGTATATGTTATTGATGATCAGATTTCCCTTTCCATCTCTCTCCACATAGAAGAAATCCATTCCCGGTGCTGGAGTATCCACACCTTTGAATTTCAGATCATAGCATACAGATACCAGATAAGAATCATCGGTTGCCCCCTTTGTGGAATAACAGGTGATGTTCTGATAATCCTCATAATACTCAGAAAACGTCGTGATATAACTCTTTTCATTGTCACTGAGCGGCTGTGCAATCATCTCCAGCGAATCCGTATCTCCACCGGCATATGCCGCATAATAATTTTCCATCAGTGTCACAAGTTCCGCATCTGCATCTTTCTGCAGCTTACCGATTTCCTGATATTCTGTAGTCTGTGTCACTCCCTGTGTACCGTTTTGTGTCTCTTTCTGATCTTTCTGCGAACCGGTACACTTTACCAGAATCACAACAAGAATCACAAATAAAACAGCTGCGCAAAAATATCGTCTATATTTCACAAAAAAGTCTGTAAACTTTTTTAATTTTTCATTCTGCATATGAACCCTCCATAAAAATGCATCTTTCCATTTATGATACCACACCTCATACTATTCGTCCAGTAAAAAAGCGGTGCATGACGCACCGCTTTTCCTGTCGTTCCATGGGTAAGTTGTTTCCTTGCCACATAGCATAAACTGCACCCGGCGGGAATCGAACCCGCATCTCAGGAGTCGGAGTCCTGCGTTCTATCCATTATACTACGGCTGCATAGCACTCTTATTTCACAAGTGCCTTTTTACTATATCACACTTCAAATTTAGAGTCAATCCACACTTTGATGTAAAATATGAAGTATTTCTTCCAGCTGCTTTACCGGAAGCTGCCCCGGTGCGCTCGCCTGCCCGCCTGCGCCAAATGTCACACACGATCCGAAAAACTCTCCGGCCACGCGGGAAATCCCCCCTTTTGCACCCATGGACATGGTAATCAGCGGATGATCCGGATGGTTTTCATGAAAGCGGTTGGTCTCCTCCAGCAAATGCAATACATCCCACATATTCTGCGGCATAACTGCCAGTTTCACGACATCTGCGCCACTCTCACGGATCTGTTCCAACAGCATGCGGATCACCTCCGGGTCCGGCGTCTGTTCAAAATCATGATGGGAAGCAATCACATATGCTCCCATCTCCCGCAACATCGCTATTTCTTTCTGCGGATTTTTTGCTTCAAAATATTCCACATCAATAAAATCCACGACATCTGATTCTGCCGCCACCTGATGAATATCATAAATATCCGCCGCGGAAAGTGCTTTGCACCCTCCCTGATTTTTAGAACGGAAGGTATACACCAGAATACTTTCCTTTATGATATGTTTCATTTCGTTTAATATTTCGCGGATCGCATTCGGACTTTCCACGTTTTCAAACGCATCCACACGCCACTCAATCATTTCCGTGTGTGCTTCTTCCAGCCTTCTGGTTTCTCTTAAAATTTCTTCTTTCGAAGACTCCATGACCGGCACACACACGAGAGGTTTCCCTTTTCCTATAATCTTTCCTTTTATACAAAGCAGATTTTCCATCTCTGCACCTCCTGCTGTGTTGTAATTCTCTGTTATTATATTCTAAAAGCCCGAAAGAAACAACCGGTTCCTGTTATTTGACATTTTTCCCGTTTTCCATTAAGATAGTCACGGTATGTGATATCCGAACTTAAGAGATAGGAGAAAAAAATGAGTTTTGAATTTTTAAACCAATTACCGACTCCGGCAGACATTAAGCGCGATTATCCGCTTTCCCCGGAGCTTCGTGAATTAAAAAAACACAGAGACCTCATGATCTCTGATGTAATTACAGGTAAAGATTCACGTGTCCTCGTAATCATCGGACCGTGTTCTGCAGATAACGAAGATTCTGTATGTGATTATGTGAGCCGTCTGACCAAAATCCAGGAAGATGTCAAGGACCAGGTCATCTTAGTTCCGCGTATTTACACCAACAAACCACGTACAACCGGCGAAGGCTACAAAGGGATTGCTTCCCAGCCAGATCCGGAAAAAGCACCGGATATGATCGAGGGTCTGATCGCCATGCGTAAAATGCACATCCGTGCAATCGAAGAAAGCGGTCTTACCTGTGCCGATGAAATGCTTTACCCGGAAAACTGGGGATATGTCGAGGATCTTCTCTCCTACGTTGCCATCGGAGCACGTTCGGTAGAAGATCAGCAGCATCGTCTGACGGTCAGTGGTTTTGATGTCGCTTCCGGAATGAAAAATCCTACCAGTGGTGATTTTTCTGTTATGCTCAATTCTGTATACGCGGCACAGCATCCGCATCATTTCGTTTATCGCGGATACGAGGTGGAGACAACCGGAAATCCTCTGACTCACGTGGTTCTTCGCGGTGCAGTCAGCAAGCACGGCAATACCACCCAGAATTATCACTATGAAGATCTGATCCGTCTTCATGAGATGTACGAAAAAATGGATGTCATCCATCCGGCAGCCATCATTGATACCAACCATTCCAACTCCGGAAAGAAGTTTAAGGAACAGATCCGTATCGCAAAAGAAGTGATGCATAACCGCCAGCTTTCTTCCGATATCCGTTCTCTGGTAAAAGGTCTGATGATTGAAAGTTACATCGAAGAGGGAAATCAGTCTATCGGAGATCATATTTACGGAAAATCTATTACCGATCCTTGTCTCGGATGGGAAGATTCCAAACAGCTGATCTATGACATTGCGGAGATGAACGCAAAGTAAACAGTTTTTGTCTGAAAACAAAAATGGAGTGTAAAAAGTGTTCCTTTTGCACTCCATTTTTTTATAATTTTTCTACAACAAAACGTAACAGCCGGATTCCAACAGACGCCTCCAATACACATCCAAGAAGTACCAGTACCGCAACTCCCATCCCCCATGCCAGCCGCAGCAGCCATGGATTTTTCCGGTTATAAAACCTGTGCGGTTCTACCAGCAGTAAAAGCGCAAGCGCTGCAAGATACAAAATTCCATGTGGCAGCCACGATACCAGAAAAAAAACAATTCCAAGAATCCCCATATTCATCACACAGGCAGCAAAAAATACCCCGCCGGTAAAATAAATCAGGCAGCGCAATAATAATGGCAGAATTGCTTTTAAAGCAGTAAGGGAAAGGATTGCAATAATCACAAACACTTTTCCCCTTTCCCATAAAATATTTGCCAAAAGCGGCAAATACCCGGTATCCGATGCCGCAAATGCTTTCATATGATACGCATTTAAAAATCCATAAGTCGTAAAATATTCATATCCAAACAGACAGGTACATAAAATTCCCGCCAGGCCAAAACAGATTCCAATCGCCAGTTCCTTTTTCATAAAAATTCCTAAAACTCTTTTCTTTTCAGCCTATGCCCTGTCCGTTTTCTTTATTCCATTTTTATAAATCTAGATGTTTTCCCATTCCACCTTTTTTTGCTGCCGCATATGCCATAATTGCAGCAATGGTTTTTCCATCCTGAATTTTCCCTTCATAGATCATATCGCACAACTCTTCCAGTGTGTAAATTTCCACATCAATGGATTCCGCTTCATCCAGATGCCGGGTTCCCACTTCCAGATCGGTAGCTACAAAAATATCAACCGCCTCATCACAAAATGCCACCGTCGTACGCAGGGATAATAAATGTTTCACATTCGTGCTGCGGTATCCCGTTTCCTCTTCCATCTCCCGTGCCGCACAATACGCCGTATCTTCCGTCTTACTGTCCCGACAGCCGGCCGGAATTTCAAGTGTTTCTCTCTCCAGCGCATTGCGGTACTGACGCACCATCACAATTCTTCCATCCTTCATAACCGGAAGAATGGCGGCTGCGCCCATACGATGGGATACAAAATCCCACTCTGCTTTGTTTCCATCCGGAAGTTCCATCGTATCTTTGTAGATATCCAGAATTGCTCCCTTGTATACCAGTTCTCTCTTCAATCGTTTTACATGCTCTACCATATTTCAAACCTCTCTTTCCTGTCCGGACATCATCCCCGGATATTTTTCATCGTTCACAGTTTCTTCAAATTTGTAACATATCCATTTCACACTTTTCCGGTATAGTGAAATCATCAAAAGGAACCAAAACCTTTCGATCATTTTTTTCATAATCTGGCCAGTGCAGCCGTGCTGTACTGGTCCCTCCTTTTTATTCTATACGTCCCGTGAAATCCCAATGTATTTATTTTACAGCACATTATAATATAAAAAAAGGCTTAATCCCGCTTTCCGCGGTCTTAAGCCTTTTTAAGTTCATTTTCACAATTACTTAGCGTAGTCAACAACACGCGATTCCCTGATCACATTTACCTTGATCTGACCCGGATATTCCAACTCAGTCTCAATCTGTTTTGAAATATCTCTGGCTAAAAGAACCATATCCGCATCGCTGATCTGCTCAGGAACAACTAAGATACGAACCTCTCTACCTGCCTGAACTGCAAAAGATTTTTCTACACCCTTATAGCTATTTGTAATATCCTCAAGCTGCTGTAAGCGGTTTGAGTATGTTTCCAAAGTTTCTTTTCTCGCACCCGGACGTGCAGCACTGATGGTATCGGCTGCCTGTACCAGACATGCAATCAGACTCTCCGGCTCCACATCACCGTGATGTGCTTCCACTGCATTGATGACAAGAGGTGATTCCTTGTACTTTCTACACAGTTCCACACCCAGCTGGATATGGGAACCTTCCATATCATGATCTACAGCCTTACCAATATCATGTAATAATCCCGCACGTTTTGCCATACGGACATCCTCACCGATTTCTGCGGCAAGCAAACCTGTCAGCTGTGCGACCTCAATCGAATGTTTCAATGCATTCTGTCCATAACTGGTACGATACTTCATTTTGCCTAAAAGCCGGACAAGCTCCGGATGAATGCCGTGGATGCCGACTTCTAATACAGCAGCCTCGCCTTCTTCACGAATCATTGTCTCTACTTCTTTTTGCGCTTTTTCAACCATTTCCTCGATACGAGCCGGATGAATCCGTCCATCCACGATCAACTTTTCAAGTGCAATTCTTGCAACTTCTCTTCGAATCGGATCAAAGCTGGAAAGGATAACTGCTTCCGGCGTATCATCAATGATCAGATCTACTCCTGTCATCGTTTCAAGTGTACGAATATTTCGTCCTTCCCTACCGATGATACGGCCTTTCATCTCATCATTCGGAAGCTGTACAACAGAGATTGTGGTTTCAGCAACGTGATCCGCAGCACATTTCTGAATTGCAGTAACTACATAGTCCTTTGCCTTCTTGTTGACTTCTTCCTTCGCCTGCGCTTCCATTTCCTTGATCATCTTCGCAGTGTCAATCTTCACATCTTCTTCCACGGTCTTTAAGAGGTATTCTTTTGCCTGTTCAGAGGTTAATCCTGAAATTCTTTCCAGTTCCTGTACGCGCTGTTCGTTGAGCTTTGCTATCTCAACTTTCTGCTTCTTTAAATCTTCTTCTTTGGCACGGAAACTTGCCTCACGCTTTTCAATCGCTTCGAGTTTCTTGTCCAGATTTTCTTCCTTCTGCACAATACGACGCTCGTTACGCTGAATTTCATTTCTACGCTCTTTGATCTCCTTGTCGATCTCATTCTTGGAACGAATGGTTTCTTCTTTGATCTCAAGCATAGCTTCGCGCTTCTTGTCTTCGGCATTTTTCACGGCCTCGTCGATGATGCCTCTGGCCTGCTCTTCTGCATTTCCAATCTTGGTATTTGCTACCTTCTTGTGATATTCAGTCGAGATAAACCATACAGCAACCGCAGTAATTATAAGTGTGATAACAACAGCAATAATTACTTGTGGCACAGGAGCACCTCCTTTATTAAGTTTTCATTGTACATATAACAAAAAGAAATATTAGTCTTCCATGTCATACTTCTACAACATTATAATTTTATCCTTTTTGCTTAAATATGTCAAGCAATACGTGCTTTCATTGTTTACTTTTCATAGCATGCAGCACATCATTGCTCCGAAAGCCCCTGCGCATCAGATACTGGTAAACACGTGTAAATTCTTTTTGGTCAGAATTTTGCGCGTCAAACTTTTTCTTTTCCAGCAGATGTATGATCTGCTCCTGTTCGTCCCCCTCATAACATTCCTCAAGGGCACGATCAATCACTTCTCCAGGAACTCCTTTTCCATACAGTTTTACTTTCAGCTGATAGCGGCTCATACGATCCTGACGATAATTGATATAGGTACATGCATAGCGGTAATCATCGACATAATGAAAAGATTTCACATATTCAAGTGCAAGATCAATACACGCCTGCGGATATCCGCCCTGTTTCAGTTTCTCCCGCAGCTGCTGCTCTGTACGGTCCATCTGTTCCAGCAGATGCATGGTTCTTCTCTTTGCACGCTTTCCCACCACTTCATAAATCAGCTGATGCTCCTCTTCATCCGAAAGTGTGCTTCCTTCCCGCATCCGAAACTGTTTTGCCTCTCCCCGGTAAAGAACAAGCTCCGTTCCATTATCCAGATGGAAACGAAGCCTGCCCTTTCCCAGAGTCGTACACTCTGTCACTGTAACCATATCTTATTCATTCTTGCTTTCCGCATCTGCAGATACCGGAGTCTCTTCTTCGCCTTCCGGGGTCTCATCCTCCTGTGCAAAATAATGTTCACGCACCATTTCCTCGATCATCTTACAGAATTCCGGATTTTCACGCAGATACGTCTTTGCATTTTCACGTCCCTGTCCGATCTTGTCTCCTTCATAAGCATACCATGCACCGGATTTGTTGATAATTCCGACATTTGCTGCCAGATCCAGAATATCTCCCTCTTTGGAAATACCCTTTCCGAACATGATATCAAACTCTGCTTCACGGAATGGAGGTGCTACTTTGTTTTTTACGACTTTGACACGGGTATGGTTACCAATGACTTCTCCTGCCTGCTTCAGCTGTTCTACACGGCGCACGTCCAGACGGACAGAAGAGTAAAACTTAAGTGCACGGCCACCGGTCGTCGTCTCCGGATTTCCAAACATAACACCAACTTTTTCACGGAGCTGGTTGATAAAGATTACAATACAGTTTGACTTGCTGATCACACCGGTCAGCTTACGAAGCGCCTGACTCATCAGACGTGCCTGCAGACCCACATGGGAATCTCCCATATCTCCGTCAATTTCCGCCTTTGGCACAAGAGCTGCTACCGAATCGACAATTACAATATCGACGGCTCCGGAACGCACCATGGTCTCGGTGATCTCGAGCGCCTGCTCTCCGCAGTCCGGCTGGGAAATATAGAGATTGTCAATATCAACACCGATATTCTTTGCATAGACAGGATCAAGCGCATGCTCTGCGTCAATGAATCCGGCAATTCCGCCCTGCTTCTGCACCTCTGCCACACAGTGCAGTGCAACGGTAGTCTTACCACTGGACTCCGGTCCGTAAATCTCAATGATACGCCCTTTCGGAAGTCCTCCGAGTCCCAATGCAATATCCAGACTGAGGGATCCTGTAGGAACCGTTTCCACGTTCATATTTGCGGAATTGTCCCCCAGCTTCATCACAGATCCTTTGCCATACTGTCTCTCGATCTGTGCGATTGCCGCATCCAGTGCTTTTAATTTATCGTCCTTTGCCATAATATTCTCCTTCTTATCGAACTTATGTTCGTATCTATGTTCTAATAGTAGTATATTTTGTTTGTATTGTCAATGCAAAATTTTAAATGGGGAAATAAAAAAAGACAGTCGCCCTGCAACTGCCTTTTATTATACGTTGTATCCTGCTACGCGTCAAGAAGTGTTTTCAGGTAATCCTCAATCGCATCCTGCGTCTGTAACCCTACCATCTTCTTCTGAAACATTCCATCTTTCATGAATACCAGCGTAGGAATACTCACAATCTGGTAATTTAATGCAAGCTGTGGCTGCTCGTCCACATTTACTTTGCATACTTTCACCTGATCTCCCATCGATTCTGCAACTGCATCCACAACCGGTGACTGCATCTGACAAGGGCCACACCAGAATGCCCAGAAATCAATCACGACCGGCACCTTTGCACCGACTACTTCTGCTTCAAAGTTTTCTTTTGTAATTGTTACAACTCCCATGACTTGTCCTCCTTTGATTAATTCTTACTGAACTCGGATAATACGAGTCCTTCGTTTCGGTCAAGTGTCATGCCGACACTCCATGCATTGACAAATAAAAGAAGCGGATTTCCCTTCATATCAATAACTTTCTTCATATCTGAAGTACCAGTCAGCGCGTCCACATCCACTTCATCCTTGTTCTCGATCCAGCGGATATGTTCATATGGAAGATTCTCCAGACGGATCTCCACATTATACTCGTTTTCCAGACGGAACCGGAGTACATCAAACTGCAGCACACCAACTACTCCTACTATGATTTCCTCCATACCTCCTTTGTATTCCTGGAAAATCTGGATGGCACCTTCCTGTGCAATCTGTGTTACTCCTTTTACAAACTGCTTGCGCTTCATGGAGTCGATCAGACGTACACGTGCAAAATGTTCCGGCGCAAATGTCGGGATTCCCTCAAACTGAAACTTGTCCTTTGCCGTCGTGAGGGTGTCCCCGATAGAGAAAATGCCGGGATCAAAGATACCAATAATATCTCCCGCATATGCTTCTTCTACCATTTTACGCTCGTCTGCCATCATCTGCTGCGGCTGGGAAAGCTTGATCTGTTTGTTTCCCTGCACATGGAATACTTCCATGCCCGCCGTAAACTTACCGGAACAGATACGCATAAACGCAATACGGTCCCGGTGATTTTTATTCATATTTGCCTGAATCTTAAAGACAAACGCAGAAAAATCTTCCTGAAACGGATCAATCATTCCGATGTCTGATTTCCGGGCCATTGGCGCATAAGTCATCTTCAGGAAATGCTGCAGAAAAGTTTCCACACCAAAATTGGTCAGGGCAGAACCGAAAAATACCGGGGAAAGTTCTCCCTTTGTCACAAGTTCCATATCAAATTCCGCACTGGCACCGTCAAGAAGTTCGATTTCGTCATCCAAAATTGATTTTTTCTCCTCACCAATCTCGTCGATCAGTGCCGGATCATCGATATCAATAATCTTTTCGGAACCTTCTTTTGTTCCCTTTAATGTATCGGCAAATGTCATAACTTTTCTGGTATGACGGTCATATACACCTTTGAATTCTTTTCCGGAACCGATCGGCCAGTTGACCGGATACGTTGCGATTCCCAGTTCATTTTCAATATCATCAAGAAGCTCAAACGTATCATTTGCATCACGGTCCATCTTATTGATAAATGTAAAAATCGGAATATGGCGCATTACGCATACCTTAAACAGCTTACGTGTCTGCGCCTCTACTCCTTTGCTTGCATCAATCACCATGACTGCGGAATCTGCCGCCATAAGTGTACGGTAAGTATCCTCCGAAAAATCCTGATGTCCCGGGGTATCCAGAATATTGATACAGTATCCGTCATAGTTAAACTGCAGCACCGACGAGGTGACCGAAATACCTCTCTGCTTCTCGATCTCCATCCAGTCAGACACCGCATGTCTTGCTGTTGCCTTTCCTTTTACGGAACCGGCAAGATTGATGGCTCCTCCGTAAAGCAGGAACTTCTCCGTCAGAGTCGTCTTACCTGCATCCGGATGGGAAATGATAGCGAATGTACGCCGTTTTTCTATTTCTTTTCTTAAGTCACTCACAGTATATCCTCCAAACCAATTGCACACTGTACCTCATTTTATACTAAAAACTATGTATTTGCAAGTGCTACTGGATGGGAGTGATCACGATCTTATCTGCGGATACTCCGGTCTTACGCTTTACAATATCTTCGACCTGCGCCCGCTTGGCATCGGTTGCCTCCCCCATATTAAGAACCACATCACAGCCGTCATCATTCATACTGACAACCACATCCGTAAACCCTTTTGCCTCCAGCATCATTTCTGCATTGGACTCTTTCTCCGCAATATCCGTCAGTGTAATCATTTCATTGACCGCATCTTTCTTTTTGGACTCATCCAAAGAATCATTGTCAATGATTGCCTGCAGGGTTTCTTTATTTTTGGAACGCACCTGTTCCCGGTTAAGTTTCACTTTTGCCGCATAGTCGGAATCCCCACTTGTCACAGAGGTAAGTACCGTCTCTCCCGGATTTTCCACATCTTCCGTCGATGCATTCGCCAGATCTTCCTTGCTGCTTGTGATATCCAGGTCCTCCCCGGTTTCATAATCTTTATCCGCCTGGTCACTTACGGCACCCTGATTCATATTAGCTACCGTCTCGGCATCTTTGATATCAGCGCCCTTTTTGTCATAAGTAACATAACCGGCCACCGCAATCAGCACCGCCAGCGTTGTAATAACAATCTGATTTTTATGCACTCTTTTTTTCACGTCTATTCCTCCTGTACCGACATTTTAACTACTACTACCTTATGCGCTTCCACCGGAAATAATGACATTACCGCGTTGGAAATTTCTGTAACGGTCTTTGCATTTCCTCCACCCTGTGCCACAACCACAACCCCTTCAATTTTCGGCATCTGCCTGCAGATCACATAGGGCTGTCTGGTATCACCGGTATCGTACACCACCGTTGTCTCTTCCTTTTTGTTTCCATCTTTTGTCACATTTTTATCCAGCTGGTCGGTTCCCTCATCGGAAAATGTCAGCATTACACGGGTTTTTCCCACCCCGTCCATGTGTTCAAGCAGCTCCTTCAGCTGCTGCTGCAGCTGCTCTTTATAAGAATCTTCCGTCTGTAGCTGCTGCTCCTTTTGTTCCTGCGTCTGTGTTTCTTTCTGGCTTTGTTTTGCCCCCGTCGGCATCGCAACGATCATTACCATCACCCCAAGCAGAATCAGTACAACGAAATCCGATTTATTCCTCTTTTTGATCCACTTTCCCAAGATACTGTTCAAAAATATTCTCTCCCTTCTCCTGATATTCTATGCTTTCCATCTGCTCGACAATCTCATGCAGCTGCTGCCTTGCCTCTTCTTTTTTCATTCCTCCCACATAGACCAAAAGCGGCTGTGCCAGCACGGTGATCACGAGCACGCTGACAAAAAAATGAAAATATTTCTGATAGGTTTCCTTTGGTGTCAGATATGACAACAGATAAAAAATCAGCATCAGCACGAAATAATTTTTCACAAATGTAAGTACAACTTCCATGTTCTCCTCCCTTCTCAATAGATGAAACTGGTGGAAACACTGATTATGGATGTGGTAATAAAAAATAAAAGCAGCGCATCCAGCTGTATGGTACAAAAAAGCGCGCATCCCCTGGCAGCGGCCTGCACACACTGCGCAATCCGGCTGTCTGCGACCGGTGCCAAAAATGCAGCGGTCAGGCGGTACATCACAGAAAAACAGAAAGATTTCAGCAGCGGTGTCATCCCGATTACAAGAAGAAGGATAAGGGCAGCCGCGCCAATGCTGTTTTTTATGAGGATTCCGCTTCCGAGCAGGATCTCTGCTGCGGAACCGAAGGTATTTCCTACTCCGGGAACCGCGGATATACTGTTAAAAATACTGTTTGTGGAAAGCCTGTCTCTTGCAGGTACAATCAGAGACTGTACAACACCGATTCCCATAACGGCAGTCAGCCCGCCTTTTAAGACCAGTCGTATTCCGTCTTCGAACAGCTGCGCCATCTTTCCAAGTTTTGTTTCCTCAAACAGGTTATCCATCAGAAGAAGCAGCACAAACACATGAACCCCCGGCAGAAAAATAAATTTCATTCCCAGTTCCAGCAGATACATCAGTCCGAATGCCAGCTGATAAAAGGAACCCGCAGATGCCGCATTGCCGGAGCAAAACAGCGTTGCCGCATACAAAGGCACAAATGCGGTCATAAATGCCACCAGACGGTCAATCCCCTGATCTACCACCTCTGAGATCAGGGCAAATGATTGCAGCAACAACAGAACCACCCCAAGATAAACAATAAAAAAGCTCATCTGCGAAACATACCCCTGTCGCGTCATCATCACTTTTCCGTACAGCGCAAATAAAAGTCCTATGGCAAACATCTGCAAAAACATTGGCTTTGCAGCCGTGATTTCATAAAAAAATAAATCTGCAATATATTCACAGATCATTCCCGCATCCAGTCCGCCTGTTCCTTCCGTCACCAGTTTATTCACCATTTTTTCAAAATCTATCTTTTCCGGCAGATCCTGCGTCTGTGCATTGATATCCGTAAAATCAAGTTCTTTTATGATCTCATCCGCCTCGGCCGCCATCACATTTTGCGGCTGTAAAAAAATCATCCATACGAACAAAACAGACCAGAACAAAATTTTAGCAATTTTTTTCATTTCTACCCCCCGGTCATCTGTTCGATCAGCCGCAACAAAACCCACAATTCCGGAATGGACAAAGCAACGATCGATAATTTTGCAAACAGTTCAATCTGTCCTGCGACAGATCCATATCCCGCTTCCCGGCAGACCGATGCGGAAAAATCGGCAACATATGTAATTCCAAGCATCTTTAACAGTGCTTTCAAAAGTGCCGGATCTACCGGAAGCGTGTCCATCAGTTCCCGTAAAAAATCCAGGATAAACGAAATTCTTGACAGTGTGTATCCGAAAATCAAAACCGATGCTGCAATTCCCACAAGCAACGCCAGCTCTCCCTTTTCTTTTTTCAGCAAAAGAGCCAGAAAAACCGCAGCAATTCCGATCATTCCTATCTTTATCATAGACATCACATACGAAACAGGGTTTCCATCGTTGTAAACAGTTCACTGATACAAGGCACGATCCAGAACAACACTATTATCAGACCTGCCAGGCTCAGCAGAAATGCCTGTTCCTCCCTTCCACTATGCTTGAGAATCTGGCTGAGTACTGCCACAACAATTCCAAGCGCTGCAATTTTAAAAATAATTGTTACACTCATACACTCAAGGTTCCCTTCCTACGCCTTTACACCAGAAGAATGATCATAACCACGCCGGTCAGCATTCCAACAGGCAGATACACCCGCTGTTTTTTTAAAAATTCCAATCGTGACTCTGCCAGAAATTTTTCCATCCGTTTTCTGCAGATTTCATTGCATCGCAGATTCTCTGCACTGCTTTCGCCATAAAATGCTCCCGCGGCAGACGTAAGGATTTCCCAGCCCTCCTGCCCGATCTGCAGTTCTCTTTTGTGCTTCTGCAGACAATCCTGCCAGATTTTCTGCCCGCTTGGATTCTGATGGTTGCGCATACATACACAGACCTCATCCAGAAATGCCTGCATGGATGCATCTGCCGTTTCATAAAAAGACAAAAAATCGTACAACCGCACGTGTTCCTGTTCCAGTGCATATTCCCAGCGCACAAACAGGCGTATCCATTCCCCCGCCATCCGCTGTCTGGCTTTTTCCCCCTCTGCCCATTTGTACAAAAATCCGGCACACCCTGCCAGTATCAGGACGGTTCCGAAAATCCTTGCCACAATGGATTTCCTCCTCCCTCATATACGGTGAGAATCCGGCGCCCGTCTGGTTCTCTCTGCAGACCGATGAGCCGCATCTGTGAGCGGATCAGATCCAGTCCGCCCATCTGCAGGCGGTGCAAAACCTCTAAGACACTGCCGGCATGTATGGTTCCAAGGATCGATACCCCGCACCGGGCACAGTCTGCCACCGCAGCAAAGTCCTCCGGAAGTCCCAGTTCGTCCACTGCAATGATCTGCGGGGACATGGAACGAAGCAGCATATGGATTCCATGTTCTTTCGGACAATTGTCCAGCACATCCGTGCGGGGGCCCAGATCGTTTTGCGGAATTCCCCGGTAACATGCGGCAATTTCCGACCGTTCATCGACTACCCCGACCTTTTTCCCGGCACGCAGGTGATTTCCTTTCGAAAGCAGCCGAATACAATCCCTTAAATATGTTGTTTTTCCGACCCCCGGCGGTGCAAAGAAAAACGTATGATATACATTCTCTCCGCAATACAGCCATGGAATCAGTACCGATGCACACCCCTTTTTTTCGTGAGCCAGACGGATATTTAAACCGCTGATACAGCTTAACAGCTTCATACAGCTTGAGGTTCCGTGTTTCTCATAGCTTGCCCGCCCGGAAACCCCGATCCTGTGCCCGCCTTCCAGCATAAAATACCCCTGTCGCAGTTCTTCTTCCAGTGCATACACGGAATATCCACTCAGATAATTCAGTACCTCCCGCATATGTGCTTCCGTGAGCAGCCCAATTTCTTTTTCTTTCTCATCCGCATATAAAATTTCCAGCGGTTGTCCGACCCGAAGCCGGATTTCTTCTGCCCCGCACAACGTTTCTGCTTCCATCTGCGTTCGAAAATCTACCGGAAGATATTCTGTAATCTCCATTCTGTCACTTCCTCCATGTTTCTTTCCATAAAAAATGAGCCATAAGGACAAATCCCTATGACTCATTTATATGTTTTATATGTGATTTTAGAACATCCGATTTACATACGGTCCGGTGCGGAAAAACCAAGCACATCGATACAGGTCTCAAGAATATTTTTGGTCAGTACCAAAAGACCGATATAAGAAGCCTGTACCTTAAAATCTTCCTCGGAAAGAATCTTTGTCTCATGATAAAATCCGTTGAATGCATTGGCCAGTTCATAAATATATGCACAGATCTTGTGCGGTGCTTTCTCCTCATATGCATTTTCCATCATGGCATTGAAACGTGACAATACAAGCATCAGGTTCTTCTCACTTGCAGAATGTGCCCCAAGAATCGGTGCATCCGGCAGCGAATTTTTTGCAGTGTATTTCTTTAAAATGGATTTAATACGCACAATCGTATATAAAATATACGGTCCTGTATTCCCTTCAAAAGAAGTAAAACGCTCAATATCAAAACAGTAGTCCTTGCTTGCCTGATTGGACAGATCTCCGTATTTGACTGCTGCCAGAGCAACCGTTTTTGCAGTCTGCTTTGCCTCTTCCTCGGAAATATCGAGGTTTTCCTTTTCTTTCTGGTTCTCTGTAATCTTTTTGAGCATCTCCTCATTGATCTCATCAAGCAGATATTCCAGACGCATAACGCCGCCATCTCTTGTCTTAAACGGTTTGCCGTCTTTTCCGTTCATGGTACCGAATCCGATATGGGTCAGTTCCACATCCGGTCCGACAAGTCCGGTCTTTCTTGCACAGCGGAATACCTGTACGAAATGCATGCTCTGACGCTGATCCGTCAGGTAAATAATGGCATCCGGGTTGTAATCCTGCATACGCATCACAATCGTAGCAAGATCTGTCGTACTGTATAACGAAGCTCCGTCTGACTTTAAAATGATACATGGCGGAATCTCTTTTGTATCCGTATCCTCTTTGACATCCACAACCAGAGCCCCTTCGCTCATGTAGGCAAAGCCCTTGTCCTTCATCATCTGTACCATATCCGGAATATACGGCTGTGCATCCGACTCTCCCTTCCAGAGCTCAAAGGAGACATTCAGATTATCATAGTTCTTCTTTAAATCTGTCACGGAAACATCCAGAATGTGTGCAAGAAGTGCACGGTATCCCCGTCTGCCGGCCTGCAGCTGGCTGGTTGCCTCCATGGCAGCCTCACGGAACGCTTCGTCTTCCTTACTCTTTTTGCTGGCAGTCGGATAGATATCCTCCAGTTCGGAAATGGTAAACGGCGCCTCTTTCGGATATTCTCCGGTATAGCTTTCATCATAGTATACCAGATCCGGCTTACGCTCTTTTAATTCTACAATGATCAGTCCCATCTGCAGACCCCAGTCTCCCAGATGCACATCACCGATCATGTGATGTCCCATAAATTTGCCGATCCGCTTGATACTCTCTCCAATGACAGCAGAGCGCAGATGTCCGACATGCAATGGCTTGGCAACATTGGCCCCGCCGTAATCTACAATAATGGTCTTCGGATGTGCCGCTTTGTCACAGCCAAATCTTCCCTCATCTGCTTTCATATCGCTGACATATTTCGCCAGATAGGCAGGACTTACTTTCATATTGATAAATCCCGGTTTTACAGACTCTACGCTCTCAAACAGTTCGTTTTCTGCCAGCGCCTGCGCAATCTTATCCGAAATCATGAATGGTGCACACTTGTACTCCTTTGCTGCAGCCATTGCTCCGTTACACTGGTATTCACACAGGTCCGGACGATTGGAAAGTGTAACTTTCCCGTATTTTGCATCATATCCCTGACCGGTAAATGCATTTGTCACCTGCTCGGTGATCAGATCTATTAATGTCTTCATCCTAGGGTTCTCCTCTTTTTTTACTACAGATTATTGTATACATCATAGAGGAAAAAGTCAAACGCTTCTTCGTATCTGACATTTTTCTTCATACAAAAACGGCTGCCACATTACGCGGCAGCCGTCTCGACTTTTATCAGTTCTATCCGTTATTGTCTAATTGTTCTTTCCGGAAAGGTACTCATCAATACCCTTTGCAGCTGCCTTACCTGCTCCCATTGCAAGGATAACGGTAGCGGCACCTGTTACGGCATCTCCACCTGCATAAACACCGTCTTTGCTTGTTGCACCGGTATCTTCGGTTGCAACGATACACTTGCGGCGGTTTGTCTCAAGCCCCTTGGTGGTAGAAGAAATGAGTGGGTTTGGAGAGGTACCAAGTGACATGATCACGGTATCACAATCCATCTCATACTCAGAACCAGGAATCTCCACCGGACTTCTTCTTCCGGACGCATCCGGCTCACCGAGTTCCATCTTGATGATGCGCACACCCTTGACCCAGCCATTCTCATCGACAAGAATTTCCGTCGGATTCTGCAACAGATCAAAAATGATTCCCTCTTCTTTTGCGTGATGTACTTCTTCCTTACGTGCCGGAAGTTCTTCCTCACCACGACGGTATACAATATGTACCTCTGCGCCGAGACGGAGTGCGGTTCTTGCAGCATCCATGGCTACATTACCACCACCGACAACGACAACTTTCTTTCCATGGGAAATCGGGGTTTCATATCCTTCCTCAAATGCTTTCATGAGGTTGTTTCTTGTCAGGAATTCGTTTGCAGAGAATACTCCGTTTGCCTGCTCGCCAGGGATTCCCATGAAACGTGGAAGTCCTGCTCCGGAACCGATAAATACAGCCTCAAAGCCTTCCTTTTCCATCAGCTCATCGATCTTTACGGATTTACCGATGACAACGTTGGTCTCGATATCCACACCGAGTGCTTTTACGTTTTCTACCTCGGCTGCTACAACCTTGTCCTTTGGAAGACGGAACTCCGGAATACCGTAGCTTAACACACCACCGGCACGATGCAGTGCTTCAAAAATGGTCACATCGTAGCCAAGCTTTGCCAGATCTCCGGCACAGGTCAGACCTGCAGGGCCGGAACCGATCACGGCTACTTTGTGTCCGTTTAACTTCTCTGCTTTCTTTGGCTTGATCCCGTGCTCGCGTGCCCAGTCTGCAACGAAACGCTCTAATTTACCGATGGCAACCGGATCACCCTTGAAACCGCGGATACATTTACCTTCACACTGGCTCTCCTGTGGGCAGACACGTCCACAGACAGCCGGAAGTGCGGAAGACTCGGAGATAATATGATAAGCCTCCTCAAAATTGCGCTCCTTGACCTGTGCGATAAATGCCGGAATATTGATAGAAACCGGACATCCCTTCATACACTGTGCGTTTTTACAATTTAAGCAACGGGAAGCCTCTGCAACTGCCTCTTCCTCGTTGTATCCATAACATACTTCCTCAAAATTCGTAGCACGAACCTTTGGTTCCTGCTCACGAACCGGTACTCTGACTAATCCTTCCATTACTTGTCACCTCCGCAATGGCCGCATCCACCGTGATGGGTAGCGCCCTCTTCATATGCGAGCTTTGCTCTGCCTTCTTCTGTCTTATACTGCTGCTGACGCTTCATTGCCTGATCAAAGTCAACGAGATGTCCGTCGAACTCCGGTCCGTCAACACATGCGAATTTTACTTCTCCGCCAACCATCAGACGGCATGCTCCACACATACCGGTTCCGTCTACCATGATCGGGTTCATGGATACAACGGTAGGAATCTCAAGCTTCTTGGTAAGGATTGTAACGAATTTCATCATGATCATCGGTCCGATTGCGACACATACGTCATAATGTTTTCCATCATCAATCAATGCCTGTAACTGCTGGCAGCCATTTCCGTGAAATCCATAAGTACCGTCATCCGTACATACATATACATTTCCGGCTACTGCCTTCATCTCATCCATATAAAAAAGCAGATCCTTAGTACGGGAACCCATGATCACGTCTGCATCAATTCCGTGCTCATGCAACCATTTTACCTGTGGGTATACCGGTGCGGTTCCCAGACCTCCTGCGATAAATACAATTTTCTTTTTTCTGGTCTCCTCAAGGTTCTCCTCCTCACAGAGTTCGGACGGACATCCCAAAGGTCCAACGAAATCTTCGAGAGCATCGCCCTCATTTAAGGCCATCATACGCTCGGTTCCTGCGCCAATCGTCTGTACCACGATGGTGACAGTCTCCTTCTCTCTGTCATAGTCACAGATCGTAAGCGGAATACGCTCTCCTACTTCATCTGTCTTTGCAATGATAAACTGTCCCGGCAGACACTCATTGGCCACACGCGGTGCCTTGATGTCCATCAGGATAATGTTATCTGCCAATGTTTCTTTTCGAACAATCGGGTACATAAACTGCCTCCTGTATGTAATAAATTTAATCTAATCCCTGTTCTCTTTTTCTGCTGAATACAAAAAGAGGTGCATAACACACCTCTTTATTGTATATGACTTCTTCACTTTTCGCAACGACTTTTTTACGAAAAATATACAAGCTCATCTTCCGGTTTCTGGGCTTTTTCGATGGAAACCGGGTAAAGAACCGGTCCTTTTCCCTTATATTCCCGTGCAAATTCGACACGAATCTCTGCCGTAATTGTAATCCATGACTTGTGCGGAAGTTCCTCTTCCCGGTCATATTTACATTTGAAACCGATAAATGTCACATCCTCAATGCAGCAGGTCATCGCAAACCGTCCCGGAACAAACACGCCTTTCTTGAGTTTATCCGGATTATATACCAGAGCCAGAAATTTTACTTTCTTGCGATCGTATTTCTTGTAATTTTCCATGGCATCCATGTACCAGATAGCATAATCCGCATCGGTCAGCTCAATCACATCCTGATTGATATCAAACGGTAATTCCTCCGGACGCTCATCAATCGTTCCGTCCTTGCGCTCATAGACAATCTGTGCTTTCCGGTTGATGTTCTTAATGGTACGGCGCAGATGTCCGCGGTCGGTATCATCATCTGTACGGTTAAAAATAACTACATCACTGGAAAAAACCTGTTCCTGCATCATTGCACGCATATTATTCATATACAGATCATACGTCGTGGAATCTACGGTCGCCAGTGACTGTACAATCACCCAGCCCTCCGGCATTTTTGCCTCAAGCAGCTTGTCCATCCCCCAGGTGCCGTTGTACTCGATAAAAATTTGTTCCGGCTGATAGGTGTCCTGGATTTCCTGCAGTTTTGCAGGCGTAAAATCCTCTTCCTCTTCGACCGTTACCAGCTTGAAGTTGATGGTTGCCAGTTTTGCTTCGTCATATTCTTTCTCGCCGTCTTCGCACATGATGATAATGCCTTTCGAACCATCACCGAAGTTATTCTCAAACAGCGTTTCTTCTACGAGAGTTGTTTTTCCGCTGTCCATAAATCCTGTAAATAAATATACCGGAATATCCTGTGCCATAATTGCTCTCCTTACATTTTTATTGGGGTTTACAGCATTTTAAAGACCAAATGTCTTCAGTAATTCATCCTCATGAATCTCCGTTCCGATTACCACGATACGTCCGGTGTAATCCGGCTCACCCTCACGGATCTCATACTCGCCCGGAACCATATCAAAGTACAGCCAGGTACCATCGGTACTCTCCACCATACCTTTGGAACGGAGGATATTGTCAGAATCGACAAACTTCTTAAGTACTTCCTCAAGTTTTGCACGCTCGAATTTGTGCGGTGTCTCCTTGCCCCAGCTGGTAAATACATCATCTGCATGATGATGGTGATGGTGCTCATGGTCATGGCAGCCACAGGTACAGTTTTCATCATGCTCATGGTGATGCTCATGCTCCTCATGATCATGGCAGCCACAGGTACAGTTCTCATCATGTTCATGGTCATGATGATGTTCATGGTCTTCGTGGTCATGGTCATGGTGATGCTCATGGTCTTCGTGGTCATGGTCATGATGATGGTCATGGTCATGATGATGGTGCTCATGCTCATGTTCTGCCTCTTCCTTTGCATGATGTGCCTCGGCAAGAGCCTTCATCTCCAGATTATCCTGTCCTTCCATTACCTTAAGGATCTGTTCTCCGGATAATTTTGCCCAGTCTGTTGTAATAATGGCAGCCTTTGGATTCAATTCCTGAATTTTATTGACACAAAACTCCAGCTGTTCCGGTGTTGCATTCTGGCTGCGGCTTAAAATGACAGTTGTCGCATACTCGATCTGGTTGTTGAAAAACTCACCGAACGCCTTCATCTGCTTGCTCGCCTTAAGCGCGTTTACAACCGTTACCAGTGCGTTTAATTTTACATCCTGCTCTTTTTCAATATCAATCACGGACTTCATAACATCGGAAAGCTTACCGACTCCGGATGGCTCAATCAAAATACGGTCCGGATGATACTTGGTGATGACTTCATTTAAGTTCTTTCCGAAATCACCAACTAAAGAACAGCAGATGCATCCGGAATTCATCTCTGTAATCTGGATTCCAGCATCCTTTAAAAAACCACCGTCAATGCCGACCTCGCCAAATTCATTCTCGATAAGGACAATCTTTTCCCCGGTAAATGCCTCATCAATCATCTTTTTGATAAAAGTTGTTTTTCCGGCTCCTAAGAATCCGGAGATAATATCTATTTTGGTCATGATAATCCACTCCTTTTTGTTTTTTCAAAATCTATTCTATTTTACTCGTTTTTTTATAATAATGCAAGTTGTGACACAGCCAGTCTAATAATGCATATGATAAAGTTTTTCATACACACCGCCCCGTGCCAGCAGTTCTTCATGGGAACCGGATTCCGCAATCCCATCTTCTGTCAGAACCAGAATTTTTTGTGCATTCTGGATCGTTGTCAGACGGTGGGCGATCACAAATGTCGTACGGTTCTTTGCCAGTTTCTCCAATGATTCCTGTACGACCCTCTCGCTCTCGTTATCCAGTGCGGAAGTTGCCTCATCAAAGATCAGAACCGGTGGATTTTTCAAAAAAACACGGGCTATGGAAAGCCGCTGCTTCTGCCCTCCGGAGAGCTTGATTCCACGCTGTCCGATATCTGTATCATATCCATCGGGAAATGCCATGATAAATTCGTGGGCATTGGCATTTTTTGCAGCAGCAATCACTTCTTCCCTTGTCGCATCCGGCTTTCCATACCGTATATTTTCAAAAATCGTTCCCGAAAACAGGTATACATCCTGCTGCACCATTCCGATATGGTCACGCAGGCTCTTTAACGTCACCTTACGGACATCTTTCCCATCCACGCGGATACATCCTCCGGTCACATCATAGAATCTCGGAATCAGGGAACAAAGCGTTGTCTTTCCGGCACCGGAGGATCCCACCAGTGCCATATATGCCCCTGCAGGCACATGCAGATTAATCCGGTTAAGCACCTTCTCCTGATTGTCTTTGTACTGAAAAGAAACATTTTCAAAATCAATGGTTCCTTTCACATCGGTCAGTGCTACAGCATCGTTTGCATCCTGGATTTCCGGTTCAATATTCATAATTTCCTGAAACCGTTCAAATCCCGTATAGCCATTCTGAAACTGCTCGGTAAAGTCCACCAGTGTCCGGATTGGATCCGTAAATACCCCAATATACAGCAAAAACGTAACCAGATCATTGACCGTGACCATTCCCTTTGCAATGAGAACCCCCCCGGCAAGGATGACATTTACCTGAATCAGTGTTGTAAAAACGCCAACCCCGGCCTGAAAACTGCCCATGTAATGATAACTGTTCTTCTTTGCCGCAAGAAATCCGTCATTTCCATGACGAAATTTTTCGTTTTCAATCGCCTCATTGGCAAACGATTTCACCACACGGATGCCCGACAGATTATCCTCGATCTGTTCATTAATCTCGGCAATTTTAATACGGTTCTGCTGAAAAGCCCGGCGCATCCGCTTATTTAACGCAAATGCAAATACAAACATAACCGGAAGCACTGCAAACGCGGCAAGCGCAAGCCATCCATTAATGTTGAGCAGGATCACAAACGCTCCCACTATCTTTAATACCGACAGGATAATATTCTCCGGGCCATGGTGCAGCAGTTCTGTAATATCAAATAAATCTGCCGTCACACGGCTCATCAGCTGTCCGACTTTTGCATCATCATAAAAGGAAAAAGACAGTTTCTGCAGATGCCCAAACAATTCGGCCCGCATGTCATATTCCATCTTTGCCCCCATCACATGTCCATAATTTCCGATAAAAAACCGGCTGTAACAGTCCAATGCCAGAAGCACAAACAATCCGATGCCAATCAAAAAAAGTTTCCGCAGCATCATCCGGGGCTGCTGATAAATCAGAGTCGATGTCACATACCGCACAACCAGCGGAATGGTCAGTGCCACTGCCGCAGAAAGCGTCGCAAATAACATGTCTGCCGCAAAAACTGCCCGGTAGGGTTTGTAATAACTTATCATTTTTTTCAGATTTTGATTCATGGTTCACCTCATGCTGATCATTTTTACAAAAAAGCACCCCGCGAGTTATCCCGCGGGGCTTAAATACATTAGTTGTATTTTCTTTTTCTAGCTGCTTCAGATTTCTTCTTACGCTTTACGCTTGGCTTCTCGTAATGCTCTCTCTTACGAATCTCCTGCTGAATACCAGCCTTCGCACAGTTTCTCTTGAAACGGCGTAATGCGCTATCTAAAGTCTCATTCTCTTTTACGATTACACTAGACATTCTTTCCTAACCTCCCTCCAGTTGCGATATTGTGCATCAACTGTAAGGTAATCTTAATTGCACTATCGATTATTTTAACAAAATATCCTGATTTGTCAATAGTTTTTCCGAAATTTGCACAGTTTTTTTCTTCCTCGCGCTTAAAGTTTTGTAAACACGGAAGTTTCTTTCTTCAATCCCTCTGCAATCGCAAAGTTCTCATCCATCTTCTTGGAAATTTTATCCATATCGGATACAAGAACCTGTGTGCTGTCCGCTGCCGAAACGACTCCACTGACGCCTTCCTCGATCGCATGGGAAATCGTATTTACGGAATTTGCAATCTCATCCATGGAATTCTGTAAAGAATCCGTCTTTGCCTCAAAATCTGCCATGACACTTTCGATAAATGTTGCCTTGTCATGATATGCCCCACCGGATTCCACAAACTTCTGGAATTCTGGCAGGATTTTTTCATTCATGTACTCTACCAGTCCGTTTGCATTGTCTGCAAGATTATGTACTGCAGTTATGACAATGGCATTGATGCTCTGGATATTGTTAGCCGCTTCCTGACTGGCGGCTGCCAACTGACTGATTTCGGAGGCAACCACTGCAAATCCTTTTCCTGCATCCCCGGCACGGGCAGCCTCAATGGATGCGTTTAATGCAAGCAGGTTTGTCTGGCTTGCAATATTTAAGATGTCGTTTGTCAGATTGTCTACCTGATTGACACTGTTGCTGTCCTCAATTGCCTGACTCAGCACGGAAACAATGTCATTTACTTTTGCACCCGTTGTGTCCATATTTTCACGCGCAGCATGTTCCATTGCCTCTGCATGCTCTTTCATTTCTTTGGTATACTGATTAATTTCAATCGTTTTCTCTGCAATTGACTTGACTTCACCGGCAACCGATTCGGTATTTTCATTAATCCGTGAAGCATTGTCGGAAATATCCTGCATCGTTGCAGAAAGTTCTTCCGTCAGTGCGGACAGATCGGATACACTTCCGTTGGAAGTCTGCACACTCTCACGCACTTCATTTACAACACCCTCAAGATCCCTGGAATTGCTGCTGATCATCCGGAAAATTTCCTGCAGCTTTGCCATAAAAGCATTGATGCCTCCACCGACAGATGCCACTTCTTTGTTGTTGGTAATGGTAACCCTGCGGGTCAGGTCACCCCGCCGGTTATCAATTTCGGAAATAATCTCATTCATTTCCCTGTTCGTATTTGCAAGCGGATGGATTACCCACCGAAGCACTGCCACCATTGCTGAAAAAAGTGCCGCAATACTAATCAGAATCGTCACTATGCTTGTTCCTATTGAACTATGGTATGCAGATGTCAGTTTCTGTCTCTGTGCATCCGCATCCTGGTTTACAATTTTTTTGATACTTTCGATATCCGACTCAATGGCATCTGCACACTTGCTGATTTTTCCATTGGCAAGTTCATAGGCATCTTCACTTTTCCCTGCTGCGGAAAATGCCATAACATTGGCACATTCATACTTTAATTCTTCGTAATTTTTTTTGATGTCATTGTATTCTTTTTGGGTATCCGGTGTCACGTATATCTTGTAACTTTCCAGATCTTTCTCCAATGCATCTTCCTGACTGCGGATTTTTTCCACCAGCCGGATCATGGAATCCAGATCCACCGCTATGATATGGGACAGTCCCAGATTATGCATGTCCTGCGTCTGTCTCTGGATTTCTGCCAGACCCGAAACATTCTTTAATGATACTTCCGAAATCTGTACGGCACTCCGGTTAACGTTCCTGATATTGGAAACAGACATCACATTCGAGATGATACTGAATATTCCAAGTATAAATACCGGAATTAAAATGATAAGTTTGGTACTTAATTTCTTTTTCTGATTCATATGCTCCCACCTCTTAGCCTGCTACTGATTTTGTAATACCATTGACCAGATTATCCATCAGTTCCTGTAACTTTACGTGGTTTGGATTTCCTGCTGCCATCGTATTCCCGAATGCCTTGCTTGCATCCCAGTAACTGTTTCCGACACGCTGCAGTTTTCCGAATTCCGACTGTGCAATCACTGCCTGAATGGATGGGGAAGCCTTAACCGCATCCGAATCCGCTGCCTTTGTATTGGAAGGTCCCTGTCCGTTCATCTCAAACCGGACAGTCTGGTTCTGCTCATTGGTCATCCAGTCTGCCAGTTTTGCTGCCCACTGTGGATTTGCCGAATAAGCACTGACTCCCATCAGCTTATAGCCGGTAAAGGAAGCCATCTGTACCTGTTTTCCTGCCACGGTATAGGTCGGAAGCTTGGCTGCGCCAAGATCATCTCCCCAGATCTTTTTCAGTTCGGTCTCACTCCATACACCGCTTACCCCTGCAATTACACTGCCTTTTTTGGCATTTGTAATAAAGTCTTCATTCACCGCATTTTTAAATCCACTGCTGGAACTGATATCAAGCATCGCCTGCGCAATATCCACGCCTTTGATATCCCCTTCGGTGGAATTCCAGTCACAGTGGTTTGTCACATTGTCATCATTGACACCAAAATCCAGTCCCGTATTTCCGAAAAACGCATACAGATACCAGCCGGAAGACCAGTCCATCATAAACTTCTTATGATTTTTTTCTGCTACTTTTAAAATGCCGTCAAGGGTTTTGACATCCGAATCACTCAGGTACTTTTTGTTATAATACAAAAAATACCCATTGTCTGCAGTCATGGGATATGCATAAAGCGTATCATCGACTGTGGCAGCGTCTATTGCGCCCTCCACATTTGCTTTTTTCACTTCGTCCGCATTCGGAACCGGATACAATGCACCGCCGGCCACCATAGAAGCCACCTGGTCATCTGCAAAGATAAACACATCAGCTGCGTTATGCACATCTCCAAGCACATTGTCACGCGTATCGGAATCCGCATTCTGTTCCAGAGTGATATCAAAAGTTGCCTGACCCTTATACTCTTCCTTGAAACTGTCGATCATCTTATTCAACGCATCATACGTTGATTCCTCCGCCCACACTCTCAGTTTTACCGTTCCGCTCGTTCTGTCCGTCTCCTGTGCACTGTCCTGCGTGGTCTCCGTTGCACCCTGAGGCACCGCCGATGCGCAGCCGCCCAGCATGGACACGACAAAGATTCCTGCCAGCACGGCCGACAATAACCTCTTTCTCTTCATAAAGTCTCTCCCTTTCTTCATGTCGTTTCCACCTTTTGTTGTATATACACAAATTTCACAGTGGATTAACTGTAATTATACTATAAATATTTGCAAAAAACAGGTAAAATCGCATTTTTATTGCGCATTTTTACCTGTTTTTTGCGTTTTTATTATATTCTTTTATACGTTATCAGTGATAGATTATTTTAACATGTTTTCCAGTGCCGTCTTCGCCTGTGCAATTGCATCCGGAATACCAGCCGGATTCTTTCCACCGGCCTGTGCCATATTCGGACGTCCGCCGCCGCCACCGCCGACGTTTCCGGCGATCGCCTTGATCAGATTACCGGCATGTGCCCCCTGCTTCATCGCCGCATCGGTTGCCATGGCAATCAGGTTTACCTTTCCGTCACAATCGGATGCGATCACTACGACGCCCTCACCGATCTTATCCTTCAGCTGGTCACCGAGATCACGCAGACCATTCATATCCACACCGGATACGCTGGTTGCCAGAAGCTTCACACCTTTGACATCCTCGATCTGATTCATCACATCACCAAGTGCATCCTTGGCTGCCCTGCTCTTTAACGCCTCATTCTCGCTCTGCAGATCTTTCATCTCTGCGGTCAGATGCTCCAGACGTTCCTTAAGGTTTGCAGGTGTGGATTTTACAACCTTCGCTGCTTCCTGAAACTCTTCTTCCATCTTTTTGTAGTATGCAATCACATTGTCACCGGTCAGTGCTTCGATACGGCGCACACCGGCTGCAACACCGCTCTCAGAAAGAATCTTAAATGTCTTGATCTCTGCGGTATTCTTTACATGTGTACCGCCACAGAACTCCCTGGAGAACTCTCCCATGGAAACGACACGGACTTTTTCCCCATACTTTTCGCCAAACAGAGCCATTGCCCCGGTCTTCTTTGCCTCATCAACGGTCATGATATCGGTACGGACTTCCATGCCCTCGTTGATTTTTTCATTGACCATGTCTTCCACTTTCTGTAACTCTTCCGGAGTCATGGCTGCAAAGTGGGTGAAATCGAATCTGGTACGTTCACTGTCCTGATAAGAACCCGCCTGCTCGACATGTGTACCCAGCACTTCGCGGAGTGCTTTCTGCAGTAAATGGGTTGCCGAATGGTTTGCACAGGTCTTTGCGCGAAGGTCTGCATCTACCAACAGTTCCACTTTCTCGCCGGTATGGATCATGCCGGACACCATATGCCCGATATGTCCGTATTTACCGCCCAGAAGCTTAACCGTATCCTCTACCTGAAATACGCCGTCCGCCGTACGGATCTGTCCCTTATCGCCCTGCTGACCGCCCATCGTGGCATAAAACGGGGTCTTCTCTACGATAATGGTTCCTGCATCCCCATCGGAAAGTGCTTCCACGATCTCGGTGTCGGTCGTCATAACCGTAACTTTAGAAGCATATGTCAGATTCTCGTATCCGACAAATTCTGTTGTGATGGAAGGATCAATCTGCTCGTAAACCGTTGCATCCGCACCCATGTAGTTTGTCACTTTACGGGCACTTCTGGCTTTCTGTCTCTGTTCTTCCATACAGGCCTTAAACTCGTCCTCATTATAGGAAAAGCCCTTTTCTTCAAGGATTTCTTCGGTCAGATCTACCGGGAATCCATAAGTATCGTAAAGTTTGAATGTATCGGCACCGGAAAGTTCCTTTTTGCCGTTTTTCTTCATCTCCTCCATCAGGTCAGACAAAATGGCAAGTCCCTGATCGATGGTCTTATTGAATTTCTCTTCTTCCTGTGTCAGAACCTTAAAGATAAATTCTTTCTTCTCTTCCAGTTCCGGATATCCATCCTTGCTCTCATTGATGACCGTCTCTGATAATTTTGCAAGAAACAGTCCGTCAATTCCAAGCATCTTTCCGTGACGTGCCGCACGACGGATCAGACGGCGCAGAACGTAGCCTCTTCCTTCATTGCTTGGCATAACACCATCGGATACAAGAAATGTGGAAGAACGGATATGATCCGTAATCAGACGGATGGATACGTCATCCATGGCATCTACTTCATACTTCTTTCCGGACATCTCACAAATCTTGTCGCGGATCGCTTTCATGGTATCAATATCAAATACGGAATCCACATCCTGCATAACAACTGCCAGACGCTCAAGTCCCATACCGGTATCAATATTTTTCTGGGAAAGCTCGGTATAACCGCCCTTGCCGTCCCCTTCAAACTGTGTAAACACGTTGTTCCATACTTCCATGAAACGGTCACAATCACAGCCTACTTTACAATCCGGACTTCCGCATCCGTATTTTTCGCCTCTATCATAGTAAATTTCAGAACACGGACCACATGGACCGGCACCATGCTCCCAGAAGTTGTCACATTCTCCGGTCTCAGGATCACGGTAAAAACGTGTGATCTTCTCTCCCGGAACTCCTACTTCCCTGGTCCAGATCTCATACGCTTCCTCATCTTCTCCATAAATGGACGGATACAGACGATCCTCCTCAAGCCCAAGTACCTTTGTCAGGAATTCCCATGACCAGGCAATCGCTTCATGCTTAAAATAATCCCCAAAAGAGAAGTTTCCAAGCATCTCAAAGAATGTAAGGTGACGCGCAGTCTTTCCTACATTTTCAATATCTCCGGTACGCACACACTTCTGACATGTAGTCACACGTCTGCGTGGCGGAATCTCCTGTCCTGTAAAATACGGCTTGAGCGGTGCCATTCCCGCATTGATGAGTAATAAGCTGTTGTCATTGTGTGGTACTAATGAAAAGCTCTTCATGACAAGATGTCCCTTGCTCTCGAAGAAGTCAAGATACATCCGGCGCAGCTCATTTACGCCATAACTCTTTTTCATTACCAGTTCCTCCAAAATCATTCTTTCGTCGTGTCAGCCTTCGCATCCTTGTGCCTGCGGAGTCTGATACCAATAAATGCCCCTAATCCGCCGATCAAAGCCAAAGCAGCCATCTCGACCACATATCTGCCAATACATAAAAGAAAATCTGTCATATAGTTTTCTCCTCTCTGTTGTTACCCCATTAACTTAATTATTATATATGAATTTTTCTGTAAATTCAAGAGTTAGAGTTCCCCGAACGGAAATACCTGATTCTCCCTTTCAATTTCAATTACGCGGTCTGCCATTCCAAGATTTGTAATGTGTTTTTTGTATTCCCTGATTGCAGAATAATCCTGCCACATATGCATCGGGAAAACAAATTCTGCATCGGTGTTTTTCAGCACAAAATCAATTCCGAGTGTCTGATACGGTCCCAGCCGCGGATCCATCGGGACAAACGCAAAATTGACCGGCTTGTCCGCAAGCTTACGGATCTCGTGCCGGAATGCACGCTCCTGTTTTCCGTTTATAAGCTCTCCTACGTGTTCCATCTTCCAGTCGTTTAAATCTCCTGCATGGAAGATGCTCACCCCACGCACATTCACATAAAATGCCACTCCTGCATCGGTAGACAACAGGGTCTGGATCTTTAGATCATCCACTTCATAATGGTTGTTTGCGGAGACAAACGTCACTTTTTTCCGCACCCCCGGGTCAATTCCATGCTTTTGCAGAAAATGCGGACTGATGCGGATATCCTTGGATAAAATATAATGTATATTGGTATATTTTTCACTCCAGCGCAGAATATCCATGTCAAAATGATCCTGATGTTTGTGGCTGGCAAACATATAGATTTTTGTATCCGGTGCGTAATCCGGAATCTTTCCCGTAAAGTGGAAACCATTCACCCGATCCCCGCCAAAATAATCAAAAATCAATACCAGATCATCCACTTCCACCAGAAAACAGCTGTGATGTATAAAAATTACCTGCATGTTGTTCCAATCTCCTTTATCATCTGTGTTACAAGCTTTTGAAATACCGGAGCCACCGCATCGGCTGCTTCCTGCACCTCCTTATGTGACAATGGCTGTGGCGAAATGCCGCATGCCAGATTCGAGATACAGGAAATTCCCACAATCCGCATCCCCATATGATTCGCCGCCACAGCCTCACATGCCGTACTCATTCCTACGGCATCCGCTCCGAGTGTACGCGCCATTGCCACCTCCTGTGGAGATTCATAGGCCGGCCCGGTAAACTGCAGATACGTTCCCTCTTTTAAATCCGCCCCGATCTCTGCCGCACATTTTTTTGCGATTTTCTGTAAATCATAATCATAAATCCGGCTCATATCCGGAAACCGCGGTCCCAGTTCCTCTATATTTTCTCCAATGAGCGGCGACGGAACAAAACTTGCAATCTGCCCGGTAAGAAGCATCAGATCCCCCGCCTTCATGCCCAGCTGGATTCCGCCCGCTGCATTTGTCAAAAACAGAACTTCTGCCCCCAGAAGTTTCATCAGCCGGATCGGCCGTACCACTTCCGTCATGGAATATCCTTCATAATAATGCACACGTCCCTGCATGCACACAACCGGCACATCCCCGACATAACCAAACACAAAGCGCCCGGTATGGCCCGACACCGTAGATACCGGAAATCCCTCGATCTCATGATAATCCACCGCGGCCTCCACGCGAAGCTGCGACGCATAATCACCCAGACCGGATCCCAGTACCAGTGCCACTTTCGGCACAAAATCTGTTTTCGTCCTCACGCTGCGCACACAGCGCATGAGAGTTTCATATTCGTTGCTCATTTGTTCTCCTTATTTTTTGCAATTACATACACAATTTCATTAACTAATAGTATAACAGAATCAAAAATAAAATAAAACAAGAGCAACTGAAATTCATACTTTTTTTATTTCTCTTAAATAATGATGCAGATCATTCCCCCATTGCTGTCATTGACAATTTTCTGCATGGTATCCTGCAGTTTCAGCTGGCACTCATCATCCATCTGCAGGATCTTGCTGCGGATGCCGTCTTCCATCAGTTCCCCGACCGATTTTCCGAAAATATTTGTGGTCCAGATTCCTTCCTTGCTCTCCTCCCCCTCGCGGATATATGCAATCAGATCATTTGCCTGTTCCTCACTGCCGACAATCGGTGCTATTTCGGTCTCAATGTCTGCCTTGATCATATGAATGGACGGGGAAATTGCCCGCATTTTCACGCCATATTTTCCGGCATGCTGGATCAGCACCGGATCTTCCATCCGGATATCCGAAAGCCCCGGCATGACCACTCCATACCCCTTCTGTTCCACAGCAGCCATGGCATCTTCCACACGCTCGTATTCTTTTTTCATCCGGGAGAGGGAACGCAGCATGGAAATCATCTGATATTCCCCTTCGATCTGCATTCCCGTCATCTCACTGATATAGGAGAAATAGCACTGTTCCGTTGTCTCCATACGGATCGTCACGGTTCCGTTGGAAAGATCCGCCGTCTGCAGCTGGATGTCACGAAAAACTTCTTCTCCCATCTGCTCATTTGCACTTTTTACCCATTCCTGCCCGGCAAGCACAGCCGCTGCATCCCGCACGCGGCCGATTCCATCCATCAGTCTTGATGCCGTCTGAATCATGGCTGCCTTTAATTTATGTTCCATTGGAAGCATTTCCGTCCACTTCGGAATTGCAAAGTCCACACGGGTAACCGGAAATTCAAACAGAATCGCCTTCATAACTGTGACCAGATCCTCCCGGTGCATCTGCTGACAGTTGACCGGAACCACTACCGCCTGATATTCCTGCTCTAAACTTTCTTTCAGTGCAAGTGTCTCACTGCTGTATGGGCGCACGGAATTTAAAACAATCACATACGGTTTTCCAATCTCTTTAAGCTTTTCCACCGCGGTTTGTTCTGCCTCCACATAATTTTCCCGCGGAAGTTCCCCGATACTGCCATCCGTTGTCACCACAATACCAATGGTTGCATGGTCTTTGATTACTTTTTCTGTTCCAATTCTCGCTGCATCCGAAAAAGGAATTTCCTCCTCGAACCACGGCGTATGTACCATGCGGTATCCGTCCCCCTCCAGATGACCATTTGCTCCCTCTACCATAAACCCGACACAGTCAATCAGACGCACACTGACACTGCTCTCATCTGCAAGTGTGATCTCTGCTGCCTCCTGCGGAATAAATTTCGGTTCTGTCGTCATGATCGTTTTCCCGGCGGCTGACTGAGGCAGTTCATCGAGCGTCCGTTTTTTTTCTTCCTCATCTTCGATGTACGGAAGTACAAACAGATCCATAAACCGCTTAATGAACGTTGACTTTCCGGTGCGGACCGGTCCTACGACACCAATGTAGATTTCGCCGTTCGTTCTTTTCTGGATATCTTTATATAAATCAAACTCCATAAAAAAATCTCCCTTCTTTGCATATTCGATTAATCTATCTAATCTATATGCAAAGGGGAGAATTCTTATTCACAGAAATACTCTGTTGTATATTTATTTCTCAGATGACTTCTTTTTGTCGGAAGTCTTCTTCTTTGCAGCTTCTTTCTCTGCTGCTTTCTTTGCCTGCTCAGCAAGCACTTTTTCACTGATGCGTCCATACATCTGCATGTATTTATAGAGTTTCTTTGCCAGATCCTTGGTAATCTGTCCCTCCAGGGCACGCCACTTCCAGTTTTCTCCAAGTGTGGAAGGAATGTTGATACGGGCTTCGGAGCCGAGTCCGATCAGATCCTGCATCGGAACAATCGCCATATCTGCAACGGATGACCATGCGGCACGCATCATACCCCAGTTATATCCTTCCTCCTCGGTCAGATTCAGGTACTCGGTTGCGAACTTGACAGATGCTTTCGGTGCCGTCTTCATCCATCCCATCACGGTATCATTGTCATGTGTTCCTGTATACACAACACAGTGACTGGTATAGGTGTGTGGCAGATAATCACTTCCCTCACGGCTGTCAAACGCAAACTGGATGACTTTCATGCCCGGGAATCCGGAATCCTTTAAAAGTTTGCGGACGGAATCTGTCAAAAATCCAAGATCTTCCACAATGATCGGAAGCTTGCCAAGTTTCTTCTCCAGCTGGTTAAACAGATCCATTCCCGGACCCTGTTTCCATTTTCCGTTCTTTGCAGTCTTATCTTTTGCCGGGATTGCATAATAAGAATCAAATCCGCGGAAATGATCGATGCGGATAATATCATACAGCTCGCTCATCGCTTTGATTCGTTTGGTCCACCATGCATAGTTATCTTTTTTCATTTCATCCCAGCGGAACAGCGGATTGCCCCAGAGCTGTCCATCTGCCGAAAATCCGTCCGGAGGACATCCTGCCACTTCAATCGGATTTAAATCTTCATCCAGATAAAACTGTTTCGGATTTGCCCATACATCCGCACTGTCTCCGGCCACATAGATCGGCACATCTCCGATAATCTCGATTCCGTTTTCATTGGCATATGCCTTTAACTCTCTCCACTGTTTAAAGAACAGATACTGAAGCATCTTATAAAACTCAATATCTTCTGCGTACTTTTTTCTTGCCTCATCCAATGCCGCTGCGTCACGCACACGAAGTTTCTCATCCCACTGCCCCCATGCTTTTCCGTCATTTGCATCTTTTAATGCCATAAACAGCGTATAATCTTCCAGCCAGTCTTTTTCCGCCTCACAAAATGACGAAAAATCTTCCGGCATATTTTTTACAAAACGGGCATATGCTTTATGCAGCAATGCATAGCGTGATACATACATGGTTCCATAATCAATGTATTCCTCGCTTGTGCCCCAGTCAAATGACTCACATTCCTTTTTCTTTAATAAATTTTCCTTGCAGAGAATGTCCAGATCGATAAAGTACGGATTTCCCGCAAAACTGGAAAACGACTGATACGGTGAATCTCCGTAACTGGTCGGACAGATCGGCAGAATCTGCCAGTAAGTCTGACCTCCTTTTACCAGAAAGTCTACAAATTTTCTGGCTGATTTTCCCATAGTTCCAATGCCATACGGTGATGGCAGGGAAGATATCGGCATAAGTACGCCACTTGTTCTCATAAGTGATTCCTCCTAAGATCCAATCTATAATCTATAATTATATCATACCACCTTTTTGTCCCCTTGTAAAAAGCATTTTTCAATGCTAGTATGAAAGAAAGGGATTACGAGGTGAAGAATTATGAACGATGTCATAAAACATAAAATCAAACACAATGCACACCGTGCACTGGTATCTGTCAAATGGGTAATTTTTGCAATTCTTGTCGGCGGTATCGTCGGGCTGTGCGGCACGGCATTTTACTTTTGCCTGACATTTGTCACCGTGCTGCGCGGGCAGGACCCCTGGCTGTTGTATCTGCTCCCTGTCGGGGGACTGATCATTGTCGGTGCTTATCACCTGCTGCACGATGAAAAAGATACCGGAACCAATCTGGTCATCTCTGCCATCCACTCGGATGACGAGCTGCCCCTGCGCATGGCTCCTTTGATCTTTATTTCCACACTGATCACGCACCTGTTCGGCGGATCTGCCGGCCGTGAAGGTGCTGCCCTGCAGATGGGCGGAAGTATCGGAAACGCAATCGGAAAATTCTTCCGTTTTGACGATAAAGATAAACATGTCATGATCATGTGCGGCATGAGTGCTGCGTTTTCCGCTCTCTTTGGTACCCCGATGGCTGCTGCCATCCTTCCAATGGAAATTGTAAGTGTCGGCGTCATGTACTATACCGCCCTTGTTCCATGTGTGATCAGTTCTCTTGTCGCACACGGAGTTGCTTACCTGTTTGGTGTTTCCAACCAATGGTTTTCCATCGAGCACATCCCGGACTTTGGCATTCTTCCTGCCGTGCAGATTTCCATCCTTGCCGTACTCTGCGCACTGGTAAGTATTGTTTTTTGTATTCTTCTACACAAAAGTGAAGAAATTTACCGCAAACTGTTCCAGAATCCCTACATCCGCATCTTTGCCGGTGGATGTATTGTTGTCATTCTGACGATGCTTGTCGGGAACCAGAATTACAACGGTACCGGTATCGGCATCATCCAGATGTGCATTGATGGAACGGTCCGTCCGGAAGCCTTCCTGTTAAAGATGATCTTTACCGCACTGACTCTTGGTGCCGGTTACAAAGGCGGAGAAATTGTTCCTTCCTTTTTCACCGGCGCGGCCTTTGGCTGCCTGTTTGGAACGCTGACCGGCATATCCCCGACACTTTGTACGGCTGTCGGCATGACTGCCGTATTCTGTGGTGTCACAAACTGTCCGATCACTTCACTGTTAATCAGTTTTGAATTGTTCGGTTATGACGGCATGCCATATTTTCTTCTGGCTGTCGCTTTCAGCTATATGCTCTCTGGATACTTTGGTCTGTACCGGAGCCAGAAGATTGTGTACTCCAAATACAAAACCAGTTACATCAACAAGACAACTCATTAATCCCAAGAACCACACAGCCAGTCGCCGGCAATTCCATGTTCGAATGAACCGAACCGATTGGCCGGGTTCCTGCATGCAGGTCATCAATATATAACGTCCATGTCCTGTCATCCGGCAGCAGGAGTGTTTCTTTTCTGCCGGATGCATTGTATGCCACCAGAAGTGTCTCTTCCAGCTGGCGGATTGTAAACGCGATGGTCTGTTCGGATGTCATTTCCATAAACAAAATATTCTGGCGGATCTCCTCTGCGTCTGTCATACGCAATCCTTTATGTGCTTTCCGGAAAGCAATCAGTCCCCTGTAATACTGCTGCAGCCCTTTTTGTCCATCGCTCCAGTCATAGCGCAGTACATTTGTTTCATACGGCAGATTATAACTGTTCTCGGATATCTCACCATTTTTTCCGGCTGGTTTGGTTCGTGCAAACTCTTCTCCCCCAAGGAAAAACGGAACTCCCTGTGCGGTAAATACCATCGCAGCCGCCAGACGGTTCATTGCAAGGCGTTCGCCTGCATCACAATCCGGTCTGGAAATCTGCAGTTTATCCCACAAGGTCAGATTGTCGTGACAGGAAACATAATTGATCACTTTCTCCGGTGTATCCGTCCATGTGCCGCCGGCTGCATAGGTATAAGCTGCATAATCTACCTGTGGATGCCACACACCTCCTGTTGCACAGTAACGCACCGCAACTTTCATTTTTTCCTTTCCGCTGACATAGCCGCAGTCTTTGTTATAAAACACATGTCCGCGCACCATGTCCCGGATATCATCCGAAAACATTCCGATGCCGTCCAGCATACGCGCGTTTCTCTTCATGGCACGCCTAAATTCCGGCATGGTTGAAGTACCGCCTGTCCAGCCCTCTCCATACAGAATGATATATGGATTGATTTCTTTTAACCTGCGGCTGATCTCATTCATGGTATCAATATCAAGAACACCCATCAGATCAAACCGGAACCCATCCACATGATATTCCCTCGCCCAGTAACAGACAGATTCTACGATGTATTTGCGCATCATCGGCTGCTCCGAAGCAATTTCATTGCCACAGGCAGATGCATTGGAATATCTGGTTCCGTTCATCCGGTAATAATAATCCGGCTCACATTTCTGCAGACAGCTGTCCAGATCATAGGTGTGATTGTACACCACATCCATGATCACTCCGATGCCCTCCCTGTGAAAAGCCGCAATCATTTCTTTCATTTCCCGGATACGCACCTCCCCATGGAACGGATCTGTTGAAAAAGATCCCTCCGGTACGTTATAATTCAGCGGATCGTATCCCCAGTTATACTCCCGCTTCTTTGGTGCCGCCTCATCAATACTTGCAAAATCATACATTGGCATGATCTGCACATGCGTAATACCGAGCGATTTCAGATAATCCAGCCCGGTAGCTTCTCCCTCTTTGTTTTTGGTTCCCTTTTCTGCCAGTCCCAGATACTTTCCCGGATATTTTACCCCGGAAGAGCCATCCGCGGTACTGTCCAGAACAGAAATCTCACAGATCACCAGATCCGTACGGTTTGAAAAAACCGGTCCATGATCCTCCTTAAAATTCTCCGGATCGGTTTCTTTTAGGTCCAGCACCATACTCCGCTGCCCGTTCACACCGACAGCTACCGAATATGGATCCTGTGACTCCACGGTCTTGCCGCTTCTCTCCAGACGGTATGTATAATAAACATGCCGCAAATCTCCGTCTACCCGAATCGTCCAGGTTCCCTGTACATCCCGTTTCATCGGAAGTGTATCCGACAGGCAGTCCCCGTCTCCTTCCCGATACAGACACAGTGTTACTGCATCCGCAGTCGGAGCCCAGAGCCGGAACGCTGTATATTTCTTTGTGTACACAGCACCCAGATCATTTCCATCATATGGAATCCTTTGCTGCATTCCCTCTCTCCTCCCTGAAATATATTATTTTCGCATTTTTTCGTAATTCATTATATTTTAATTTTTTGTATCTGTAAATTGGAAAAATCACTAAGTTTTTTTCAATATTTTGTGAAATAAGACGAAGAAAAGAGACATTCCATGTTTTATGCCATGAAATGCCTCTTTTTTTGTTTTCCGTATCAGGCAAACCCTTATGCGTTTGTTGCCTGTACCATTGCCTCAAGGGTTCTGACTGCTGCTCCCGAATCGATCGTCTTTGCTGCAAGTGCAATGCCATCTGCAATACTGTCTGCCTTTTTCCCAATATACAAAGCGGCTCCTGCATTCAAAAGCACAATCTCCCTCTTTGGTCCCTGTTCCTTTCCGGAAAGAATATCTCTGGTGATCTGTGCGTTTACGGCTCCATCCCCACCCTGCAGTTTTGCAATTTCACACTGCTTTAATCCAAACTGTTCCGGTGTGATTGTATAGGTGGTTACTTTTCCGTCTTTAATTTCAGATACCGTGGTCTCGCCGGTCAGTGTGATCTCATCCATGTTATCCTCTCCGCTGACAACCATTCCCCGTTCTACCCCGAGGTTCATCATGGTTCCCGCAATCACTTCCGTAAGTGCCGGGGAATACACCCCTACAAGCATTGCCTTGGCACGGGATGGATTAGAAAGCGGTCCTAAAATATTAAACACCGTGCGGATGCCCAGCTGTTTTCTGACCGGTCCCACATACTTCATGGCAGGATTAAAATGCGGTGCAAACATAAATCCGATCCCGACCGTCTCCACACACTTTTCTACCACAGCCGGATCTGCGGAAATATTTACGCCAAGTGCTTCTAACACATCTCCGGCACCACTTTTAGAAGAAATGGAACGATTGCCATGTTTTGCCACCGGAAGCCCTGCTGCTGCCACAACGAACGCTGATGTTGTGGAAATATTAAACGAATAGGTACAGTCTCCGCCGGTACCGACAAAATCTACATAATCCTCTACCTTCGGACTGATCGTATTTGCCTTGTTGCGCAATACGGCTGCCAGTCCCGTAATCTCATCCAGCGTTTCCCCTTTCATGCGGAGTGCTGTCAGAAAACATGCAATCTGCGCCTCTGTTGCCTGTCCGGTCAGAATCAGCTCCTGTGCTTTCATCGCTTCCTCTTTTGTCAGATCTTTTCCCTCTACCAGTTTGGCCAGAATCTCTTTCATCTATGATATCCTCCTGTTTTATTCGCTTTTCCGTTACATTTCATTTAACTCTTTTTTGAATGTGCTGCAATAGTCTGCTGCAGCCTGCGGATCAAAATCGTGCTTCCGCATCAGTGTGATAAAATGAGAGCCTACAATGGCTCCATCAATAATCTCTTTCATCGGACGTACATCCTCCGCCGTGCGGATACCAAATCCCATCATAACCGGAATTTTTGCCTCTTTCTTTACCGCTGTCAGGTATTCTAAAATCTGACGGTGGAAGGTTGCTTCCTGTCCGGTAACTCCCATGGAAGACACACAGTAGACAAATCCCCGTGCATTTTTAAGGATTTTTGGCACACGGTCTTTGGATACCGGGGAAACCAGCTGGAGCAGAATGGTTCCATCCTCTTTCTGTAACTGTGTCTGAAGTTCTTCCTGCTCTTCCAGCGGCAGATCCGGAATGATCAGTCCATCCACCCCGCAGGCATTGCACTCTTTTACAAATTTTTCCACGCCATAATGCAGTACCGTGTTGTAATACATCATAAATACAATCGGGATCTGCACACCATCGGTCCGCATCTCTTTCATACAGGTAAATGTCCTCTCCAGATTTGCCCCGCCGAGAATTGCCTCATAGGAAGCCGCCTGAATAACCGGACCGTCCGCTACCGGATCGGAAAACGGAATTCCAAGTTCAATAATGTCCGTTCCCGCCGCTTCCTGTGCTTTGATGATCGCCTTTGTCTTATCATAATCCGGCAGACCTGCTGTGATATAAGTAATAAATGCCTTTTCTTCCTTTTCCTGTAACGCCTGAAGCGCTGTCTCAATTCGATTCATCCCTGTTATGCCCTCCTTAATTCAGATATCCTTTTCCGTCAAGATAATCCGCAATGGTGTTTACATCTTTATCTCCGCGACCGGACAGACAGATAACCATGCTCTGATCCATAGTCATTTCTTTTGCCTTTTTAAATGCATAGGCAACGGCATGTGCACTCTCAATTGCCGGAATAATTCCCTCTAACTTACACAGTTCCATCAGCGCATCCATTGCCTCCACATCCGTAATTGCCACATATTTTGCACGTCCGATATCCCGCAGATATGCATGCTCCGGTCCGACTCCCGGATAATCCAGTCCGGCGGAAATGGAGTGTGCCAGCTGGATATTTCCATCGGTATCCTGCAACAGATACGAACGCATGCCATGCAATACTCCAGGCTCTCCCAAAGCCATGGCGCTGGCATGCTTTCCGGTCTCAATTCCAAGGCCCGCTGCTTCTACACCGATCAGTTCCACCTCCGGCTCATCAATAAAATCGGCAAACATTCCGATGGAATTGGAACCGCCGCCCACACATGCCATAACCACATCCGGATTCTTTCCTTCTGCTTCCATGTGCTGACGCTTTGCCTCCCGGCTGATCACACTCTGAAACTCTTTCACCATCTTCGGATACGGATACGGTCCTACCGCAGATCCGATAATATAGAACGTATCCTCCGCTGTTTTGGCCCAGGTACGGATGGCTTCGTTTGTCGCGTCTTTTAAGGTATTGCTTCCGGATTCCACGGATACCACTTTTGCACCAAGCATCTCCATACGCATCACATTCAGTTTCTGTCTCTGGATATCTTCTTTTCCCATGTACACCGTACATTCCATATCAAACAGTGCTGCTCCCGTTGCAGTAGCTACACCATGCTGTCCTGCACCGGTCTCCGCGATTACCTTTGTCTTTCCCATACGCTTTGCCAGAAGGATCTGACCGATCACATTGTTGATCTTGTGGGCACCGGTATGGTTTAAATCTTCACGCTTTAAATAAATTTTTGTACCGTATTTTGCAGACAGACGCTCTGCATAGTAAAGCGGTGTCTCTCTGCCAACATACTGTTTCAGATAATAATGATACTGCTTCATAAACTCCGGATCATGAATGGCCTCCTCATATGCCTGATCCAGTTCCTGTAAGGTATTCATCAGCGACTCTGCCACATACTGTCCGCCAAACTGTCCATAATATGCTTTCTTATTCATCTTTCTTTCCTTTCTTCTGCTTCCTCTTTGACACATGTTACAAATTGTTTTATCAATGCTTCTTCTTTGCCATTTTCATTTTCCACCCCGGAACTGACATCCACAACATCCGGATGAAACAGCTGGATTCCTTTGTTCACATTTCCGGCATGTAAGCCTCCTGCTAAAACGAATTTTCTCCCGGCAAAAATCCCCTCTGTCTGGTGAAACGTCTGCGTCTTTTGCCAGTCAAACGTCTGTCCGCCTCCGTAATTTGCTCCATCCACCACAAGTGCTGTAATTTTCTGCTGTAACTTTTCCGGCAAATCCAAAAAATCTTTTGTCTTTTCTGCAAACTCTTTGGGATCTGACAGGTTTATCGCATACCAGACGGGGAGTTCCACTGCCGAAAGTGCCTCGGCTGACAGCGTTCCATGCATCTGGATGATATCAAATTTCATCTGTTGCAGTATTTGAATCTGTGCTGCATCCGGAGAAACAGTCACGGCAACTTTCTTTATATCCGGACGGATTTTTTCCATAATTTTTTTTGCTTTTTGACAGCTTACATTGCGTTTGCTTTTTTCATAAAACACAAATCCTGCATAATCGGCACCTGCATCATTTACATATTGTGCATCCACTGGCTTTTGAAGTCCGCAGATCTTTACTTTTGGTCTCATGCCTGATACAGCTCCTTCCACTTTTGTGCAAGCGCTTTTGGATTTTCCGATTCCATAAATGCCCGCCCGATCAAAAAGGCATCTACTCCGCAGTCGCGCAGAAAACGCACATCTTCATCCCCTGTAATTCCACTTTCTGCCACAAACACCTTATCCTCTGGCACATAAGGGCGAAGCCGTCTGGTATGTTCTAGAGAAATCGTAAAATCTTTCAGATTTCGATTATTGACTCCGATGATGCGCGGATTGATTTTCATTGCCCGCTCTACCTCTGCCTCATCATGCGTTTCTACCAGCACATCGAGTTCAAGTTCTCTTGCCAGCTGATAAAAATCATGCATCTGTGCATCATCCAAAATTGCCGTAATCAAAAGTACCGCATCCGCTCCAATCACTTTTGCCTCATAAAACTGATACTCACAGATCATAAAATCTTTCCGTAAAATCGGAAGCTGTGATTTCGCCCGGATTTCCTTTAAATATTCTACATTTCCGTGAAAATGATCTTCTTCTGTCAGACATGAAATGGCATCCACAGATGCATTGTATTCCGCGATCCGCTCCATCAGATCAATCTTGCTTGTAATTGTTCCAAGACTTGGGGATGCTTTCTTAAATTCTCCGATAATAGAAAGTCCCGGTTTCTTTAAATGATTGTAAAAGCAGTTGGCTTCCCTCGTCTTTATCTCCTCTGCCATACGGCGCATCTGACTTTCTGAAATGCGGGCCATATGTTCTGGAAGCCGTCTTTTTTTGTCTGCTACAATTTCTTCTAAAATCATATCGTATCTCCTAACACTTTTCGGGAACATCGGTCCATATAAAGTTTGCCTTCGGCAAAGGACCGACGCTACATGTTAGATTTCCAAGGAAATCTAACACATATCATTTACGAAGTTTTCTATGATGCGTTTGCCGTGTTCGGTATAAATGGATTCCGGATGGAACTGTAATCCGACAACCGGATATTCCTTATGACGCATAGCCATGATCTCGCCATCGTCTGTCCGTGCCAGCACCCGCAGACAATCTGGCAGATTTTTTTCCTGTACCGCAAGCGAATGATACCTTGCCACACGGATCGGAGAATTGATTCCCGTAAATACGCTGCTTCCATCATGCTCAATCAGTGACTGTTTGCCATGAAACAGTGCTTTTGCATAAGAAACGGTTCCCCCTAATGCCTCACCAATACACTGATGTCCCAGACAGATACCAAGAATCGGTTTCTTTCCGGTAAATTCCCGGACAACATCCATGCAAATGCCAGCCTCTTTTGGATTTTTCGGTCCTGGAGAAAGCACGATCCGCTCCGGGTCCATCGCAGTAATTTCATCAATGGTAATCTTGTCGTTTCGGACAACTTTGATATCGGAGTTAAAAATTCCGATATACTGATACAGGTTATAAGTAAAAGAATCATAGTTATCAATCAGCAAAATCATAAATTTTCCTCCTCTATAAGCGTCTTGGCCAGTGCCATTACTTTATTGCAGCACTCCTGATACTCATTTTCCGGAACAGAATCCGCAACTATTCCCGCTCCAGCCTGCAAATATACACGGTTTTTCTTTTTGATCATTGTCCGGATCGTAATACAGAAATCCATATCACCGGAGAAATCAATGTATCCGGTTGCGCCTCCGTAGAGTCCTCTGCGCACACTCTCAAGTTCATCGATAATCTCCATCGCGCGGATCTTCGGTGCTCCAGAAAGCGTTCCTGCCGGAAGGAACGAAGAAACCAGATCCAGCGGATGAAATTCTCCTTTTTTCTTTCCTTCCACCATGGATACGATGTGCATTACATGGGAATAATTCTGCACTTCCATAAACTGTGTCACCTTGACGGTTCCAAATTCTGAGATCCTTCCCATGTCATTTCTCGCAAGATCCACCAGCATAACATGTTCGGCGCGTTCCTTTTCATCCCGGAGCAATTCATCCCGAAGCAATGCATCCTCCTCGGCATCCACACCCCTGCGCCGGGTTCCGGCGATCGGACAGGTATACACCCTGCTTCCCTGCTGCTTTACAATCATTTCCGGGGAACTTCCGATCACTTCAAACTCTCCATAATTGAAATAATACAGATACGGGGAAGGGTTCAGTTCCCGGAGCTCTTTATACAGCTCAAATCCGGTCTGTTTTGTCTCAATCGTCCATCTCTGGGAAAGCACGGTCTGGAAAATATGTCCTTCCCGGATATACTGCTTGATCTTTTCGACTTTTTCGCAATATTGTTCTAAGGTATCGGACTGGTTGACAATCACACCGTCATGTGTAAAATTTCTGTCCGGTATCTGTCCGGCATTTTTTCTTGCCTCCTCAATCAGTTCTGCTGCTTCTGCTAATGCTTTCTTTTTTCCGTCTTCCGAATCTTCTCCAAGAATCACTGCGGTCAGCGTCTCTGCCACATGATCCACCAGGATAAATTTTGTCATGAGCATCATCTGGATGGTCTCGATTCCAATCTCGTCTGGATTGTTATCCGGCAGTACTTCTGCATAGCGGACAAAATCGTATCCCAGATTTCCGACCAGTCCTCCGGAAAAAGACAGCTCTTCGTTTTCTTTTACGATATCAAACTCGCTGTAATATTCTTTCAGACGTTCGAGCGGATTTCCCTGCCGGATTTCTTCCGTCCCGTCGTTTTGCCGGATCACGAGTGCATCCCCGCGGGAAGTAATGATCTCTTCCGGTTCTTTTCCAAAAAACGTATATCTGTCATAATTTTTATCATAACTTTCCAGCAAAAACCCTTTTTTGTTTCCGACCAGACTTTCATACATGCCGATTGCTGTCTCATTTACAATGCTGACTGTCTTTTTGTATACCCGTAATCTTCGCTTCATATACTACTCCTTTTTCATAAACGCATCCTCACGGAGCGTTTTTAATAAAAAAACGTCCCCGATCTGACTTCTGCCAGACCAGGGACGATTCTTCTCGTGGTGCCACCCTTCTTCGCTCCGTAACTGAAAACTAACAAAGGCAGCCATCCCCGAACCGGAAATAACTGCCACCAATTACGCAACCTCTTGTGATACAGAAAACAAAATCTTTTTGTCTCGATATCCATGCCCCTGTAACGTGGGGAAACGGCTCAACTACTCGCCTTACGCTTTCACCTTGCATCTAACGAATCCATTCCATGACAAACTATCCTGCCGGCTCACACCTGCCGCCGGCTCTCTGAAAGGAATCATCTGCTGTACTTACCTTCGCTCAATGATTTTATTTCTCTTTGATTTATTAACAGTTTAATACACTACAGTATGTCTGTCAACCAAAACTTTAACTTTCAGGAAAATTTCATTTTAGGATACAATCACCTTGCGGAATTTTATATTTTCTTTTTCACTCTTTTCGTGTAAAATACATTTTACGGCAATGTTTATTGCATAACAACTTAAGAAAGGACTTATAGCTATGAAACAAAAAATAGGACTGTTTCTTTGCCTTGCCCTGCTCCTTACCGGATGCAGCTACCAGACAAAGACCATCCGTTTCGGTGCAGCCGACATCGGTGGGATGTATTATACCGTTGCAAATGCTTATGCCGGTCTGGCATCCGAAGAATCCTCCGACCTGAAATTTGAAGTTAAAAACACCGCCGGATCTGCCGCGAATCTGCGGCTTCTGTCCGGAAATTACATTGATCTTGGAATCGCGCAGGCGGATCTGGTCCGGGCTGCCTACGAGGGAACCGGCAGTTTCTCTGATAACAGGCAGCAGGGATACCGTGCCATTGCAGGTCTCTACACCGAAGCCTGCCAGATCGTCGTCCGGGCAGATTCTGATATCCGGACATTAAATGATCTGCAGGGAAAAACCGTCAGCATCGGTGCCAGCGAATCCGGAACCGAACAAAACGCAACAGAAATTTTAAAACTAAGCGGTCTGACTTCGAAACTGGTGCACATGGTAAATCTGGATTATGCAGATGCAGCAGGAAAACTTGCCTCTGGCGAAATTGACGCCTTATTCTGCACCGCCGGCATCCGCACTGCTGTCATCGAAGAACTGGCAAAGGAATGTGATCTGCGGCTCCTTTCCATCGATGATACCTGTCTGGAAAAATTGCTTGCAACCACAAAGGAATACCGTAAATATATCATTCCTGCAAACACTTACAGTGGACAGGACGAAGACGTGACAACCATTGGAGTCAAAGCCGTACTGCTTGCTTCCGATGATCTGTCCAAAGAAACCGTGGAAAAACTTACAGAAACCCTGTTTTCCCACGCACAGGATCTGGCCTATGCCACATCTTTAGACGCTGCTTTTGACGAGACAGATGCATCCTCCGGTGTAACCATTCCCTTCCATCCGGGTGCTGCTGCTTATTATGCCGGGCAGGGAATCAGCGTCAATACAAAATAACATATGAAAGAAGGACAACTATGGAAATACATTTGAATATGTACCAGACGCTGGCAGTTGCTGTACTGGTACTCTTGTTTGGCAGCTTTTTAAGACACCGCATCCGATTTCTGGAAAAATTCTGTATTCCGGCACCTGTCATTGGTGGTCTTTTGTTTGCAATTTTGACCTGTCTTTGTTATGTTACCGGAATTGTGGAATTTTCTTTTGACGACACGCTCCGGGAAGTGTGCATGGTATTTTTCTTTACCTCTGTGGGATTCCAGGCAAATCTGAAAGTTTTAAAAAGCGGAGGAAAAGCCATGGTCGTTTTCCTCGGTCTTGTTATTACACTCATTGTCTGTCAGAACCTTCTCGCCGTGGGATTGTCCCATGTCCTGCACTTAAATCCACTGATCGGTATGTGCACCGGCTCCATCCCAATGGTCGGCGGTCATGGTACTGCCGGAGCATTCGGTCCTGTCTTAGAAGACTTTAATATTCAGGGAGCCACCACGATCTGTACTGCTGCTGCCACCTTTGGTCTGATTGCCGGCAGTCTGGTCGGCGGTCCGCTCGGCAGACGCCTGATTGAAAAACAGAACCTGCTGTCCACGGCAGTCACGGAAGATGACAGTCTGCTGGTTGAGGACGAAAAGAAGCATGAGCGCCATACAAATATGTATGCATCCGCCGTATTTCAGTTAATCCTTGCGATCGGTCTGGGAACAATTTTTTCCTATTTTCTGACCAAAACCGGGCTTACCTTTCCGGTTTACATCGGTGCCATGCTGGCAGCCGCATTGATCCGCAACATTGCCGAATACTCTGGCAAAGCAACGATCCATATGGGTGAGATCAACGACCTCGGTGGTATTTGTCTTTCCCTCTTTTTGGGTATGGCAATGATCACCTTAAAACTCTGGGAACTTGCTGCCCTGGCACTTCCGCTTGTAATCCTGCTGACCGCACAGGTCTTACTGATCTGTGTATTTACTTACTTCATCGAGTTTAACATTATGGGACGGGATTACGATGCTGCTGTACTGGTTGCCGGAACCTGTGGTTTTGGTATGGGTGCCACACCAAACGCCATGGCAAACATGCAGGCCATCTGTGACCGCTACGTGCCTTCCGTAAAAGCGTATCTCCTGATTCCCCTGATCGGAAGTTTATTTGCGGATTTTATCAACAGCCTTGTAATTACCTTTTTTATCAATATTTTGTAATTGGGAGGACAACGAAAATGTTTTGGAAAAAATTAAAGAAAAAGGCAGCTGAAAAGCATAATTACGATCTGACCTACGACAATGTAGCGATTCCGGAAGTGCACACCCACAAACCGGAAGATCACGAAGAAACTCCGGGTGAAGATGCCCCGGTGCACTATGACAATGTAGCGATTCCGGAGGTACATATCCGCAGGAAAAAATAAAAGGCTCCGCAGAATCAAATCCCTGAGGGTTCCGGTTCTGCGGAGTTTTTCTTTTCCTGTCATTTATTTTAAATGCAGACGTTCTTCTTTTCCCTGAATCTGCAGCGTCACCGGGCGTTCCACATGTATGCATTCTCCCTGTTCTAACGTTCCTATCACGTTGTCTTCTTTCAGCAGTAAAATCTTCTCCGGAGAATCACTGATCATCCGGTATGTCTGTTTCGAAGGGTCATAGGAAATCTGACAATGTTTCCACTCGAATGTTTTGTTTCCTGCTGTATTCTTCTTTTTTGTGGAAGAATCCTCTTTCCGGCTGCGTTTCTTTTTCGACTTTCTCCGCCGGTGAGCTTTTTTGCGCCGCCAGCCGTGTCCGGACCGCTTCGGATTCTTTTCCCTTTTTATCTGCTCATTTCCCTGTTTTTCGGGTGGACGGTACCCTCCTGTAATCCATCCTGTCAGTATGAGTATCCATGCGACTCCGTGCAGCAGGGTAAAGAAATATATCCCTGACAACAGAAACGGATACAGTGCCGGAAACACAGCCAAAACAATCAGCAGTTCTGCCAGCACCAGACTGGTAAACAGCGTTGGCAGCAGCATCGTCTTTTTTCCTTCCGCCAGAAACAACATTCCCACAGACAAAAAACAAAGCAGTACCGGGAGCAGTGCTGCAATGGCACAAACTGCCAGAAGCCGCATCTGTCCCACTCCCTGTACATAAGAAAGACTGCTTTTTACCGTACCAACCGTGATCGGAGCTTTTAAAACGAAAGTATCTGCCACTCTGCCTTCTGTCAGATACGTATAACCGGCCCTTCCTCCTGCTTTCACCACATCCAGACCGGACAGCGTCATCTCCTGCCCGCCTGCCGAAAACTTACAAAACGGCAATAGCATGGAAAGTAATGCCAGAAGAAGTGCTATTGCTGCTATATTTTTCAATAAACGTCCATACGTTCTCATGCTCATTTCCTCCCATCATTCATTTTACATTCTGACAGGCTCATTATAGCACGGAATCTTTTGTCTTCTTATTAAATTTCTTTTAAATTTTTGTGATTCACAATTGCCACCCAGATTCCCGGGGCTTTCAACGGCACCGAAAGGATATAGGCCAGCACAACACGCAGCCCCAGAGAGATCACCGTAAGTACCACTGACATCTGTGCTTTGTTGATTGCCCGGTAATATCCGTACAGCAGAAACAGACACCCGATTCCACAGTAAAACGAGCCCTCGATACGCAGATACTGCACACCACACGCGATGACCGCCGTCTCCTGTGCCTTCACAAAAATCTCCATCAGAGATGCTGCAAACGTGCACACCAGAATGGAAATAATGATACTGAATACAATACTGATCGCAAAGGCTTCCTTCGTTCCTTTTTGGATCTGTCCGTAATCTTTCACCCCATAATTCTGTGCGACAAACGTGGAATACGCATTGCCGAAATCCTGTACCGGAAGATATGCAAATGTGTCAATTTTGACCGCTGCCGCAAATGCCGCCATCGTTGTTGCCCCGAAACTGTTTACAAGCCCCTGCACCATCAGAATTCCAAAATTCATGACCGACTGCTGCATCTCCTCCATGACTTCCTGTGGCACACGTAGAAACCACAGAATAGGATGCATACACACATACACCAGCACGTTAACGAAGACCATCACTGCCATGATCAGCACAAAAGCATGCGCCACAGCTACCCGCGCGCATGCTTATCGTTTTTCCCTTTATAAATGGAAAATAAGACTCCTGCCCCCATGGAAAGTCCCAGAAAAATCGAGGTCAAAAAGGTCATAAGTGTATAGGCGGACCCCACCGCCGCGAGTGCATTCTTTCCAACCACGCACCCGACAATCAATGTATCCGCAATATTGTAAAACTGTTGCATCAGATTGCCCGCCATCATCGGCAGTGCAAATAAGATAAGATTTTATGATATTTTTCCTTTTGTTAAATCATAGTACATTCTTTTATTCCGTGATGATTTCCCCAACACTGCTTTCCATTTCGTCCTTTTCCAGAAGCATCTGCTGCGCCCGCTTATCCTCCGCGATTGCTGTCATGATACGGTTGATATCCTCCGGACAGAACATCGTAATTGCCTGTGACAGGTCACTGAGATTATCCCGGTTGACCATCAGACACCCGCCACCTTTTAAGCTGATGTTCAGACACTTGCTACGGTCGGTGACATCCCCGAGTGTAATCCGATTTCTGTCCGTATCACATACAAACGTAACCCCTTTGTACGTGATTGTACCGTTTTGTGCCAGATGCTGATACGGCGCTTTCTTTTCGGTTCCGTCTATATGCTCCCGAAAATTGCTTCCGCGCGTTTGTCCGTTTTGTGTACCCAGTCCTGCTATTTTTCCGTATAATGTAGTGTATCCTGTCTGTAATGCTCCAATTGCCATATTCTTTTTATCCTCCGTAAGTTACATCCTGTTTTTCATGCTTTTCACCTCTGGAAAATAATTCCCGGGTTTGCATGTATTTATACATTTTCCCAGCTTTTATTTTTGTAATGTATTTATCCAGTTCCATACCACAGGCATATATATTTTTCGCCCGAGATATAGCACAAAAAACACCAGTATCACCGTAAGTATTCTCCGAAGCGGCCAGTACCAAGGCTGTTTTCCAATAAAGCCTTTCAGAATCCAGATTCCCATTTTCGCTTCTTTTTTCTGATTGCACCGCATACAGGCAGTACATAAGTTTTTCATATCATTCGAACCGTGAATTCCAAACAATGCGGCTCTTCTACGCACTGCCGGATACTCCTCCATGCAATGAACCGGAAAAATATGGTCAATCGTTATTTTATCTTTTGACTTCTTTTTCCCACAGTATGCACACCGGTATTTTCCGGTAGGTGATGGATACTTTGCAAAAAAAAGGCTACGGTAATTGCTGCTTCGCGTATACTGCGTTGGCACTGCTTCAAATGTAAGATTCCTTCTTCTGCAATAACGCTGCATATGATTTTTTTCCCATCTGGAACATTCCTTTTTTTCATAATATACTCTGCTATTTTCCCGCCTGATACAGGTATATTTCTTCCACCACAGAAAAATGCGGCAGCGCTTTACGCTTTTTGTTCCATTTTTTATTCTTACGGTATATGTCTGTGCCAATGTTGCAATTTCCTTTATTTCAATTTTTGCTTTTACAGCTTATAATCCACATGTTGTCCCATGAGCTTCTCGCGATCCGTCCGGACTTCATTACTCCTCTCTACAAATGTATATTCACCTATTTTATCCATAAGCTCTTCTACAGAATTGGCAGTTAATGTAATGGTCTGTGTATCATCCTCACGCTCAGTCCTGGATTCTTTGGATTTCTCCAGGCGTTCCTTCTCCTGCTTTTTCTCTGCCTTTTTCTCCGCTGCTTTCTTTTCCGCCTTCTTTTTCTCCGCAGACTTTTGAATTCTGGATTTCTGATCCGACGATGATTTTCTGAGCACTGCAAAAAACGAAGTGGTTCCACCATCATTCACCTGCATGCCATACTCCTTTACATCAGCACCGGATTTTTCCACGCTGGATTTTAACTGTTGCAGCTGTGCTGTTGCTCCACTGAGAATTCCCTCGTATTTCTTACGATAACTCTCATCCATAGCCATTCGTTCAATTTTCTCTTCATCAATAAGAACGACTGTCTTAATATTATTTGCATATTTTGCGGCATTTGCCTGAGCATTTGCTTTCTGATCTTTGCTTACCAGAATAAAATCATAATTTCCGTATTTCTTTTTTAATTTTTCATAATACTTTTGCGCTTCTTTCGAAAGTTTTGGATCACCAATCGTCTTTCCCAAATCTTTGGATTCCGTTACCTTCTCTTCTTTCTTTACTTCCCCTGTTTCCGTATTCCTGGCTACTTTCGTTTTTTCCTTACTGCCCGGTGTATAATTTTGAGCATATACATTTGAAACTATTGTGTTTGTATTAACTGCCATAACCCTTCCTCCTATCACAAGATCAACATCATTGTGCCAGCCCCTGCATCTGCACTGCTACTAATACAAGTATCGTCACATCTTTCAAAAACTTTATACATCGAATATGTTGATCCGGCATATATGCAATATTCAGAAATTTTTCAGCAGAAATCCACGAATTGTCTGCACATAATCCTCTACTTTCAGGACTGTCGAAAGGTGCCCACCCGAAACATATTTGATGGTTGGATTATGCATCAGCTGAATGAGATCTTTCTGCATTTTACCGGAAAAGAAATCCTAATCCGGAAGTATCAGTAATATTTTGCCTTCCAGTTCCTTAAAAATAGTTTCAAACATCTCCTGTGCATACGCAATTTCTTCTTTACTTTCATTGCGGATATGTCCCATTCCTGCCCTGATCAGTTTCGGTTTTAATTTTTCATAATTGCAATGTTTCATATAAAACAGCATAAGCGATGCAAGAAAATATTTCTTCTTAAGGCTTTTAAGCGTAGCCGCATCCATCCCACCGGTTGAAATCAGAATGATTCCGCCAACTTCTTTCGGATACTTCTGTATATAGATCTGTACAACCATACCTCCGTCACTTGCACCAACAAAAATTGGCTGTGTTACTCCGATCCTGTCAAAAATTATATTTACAAAATATATGAAATTTAAAAAGACGGCTCTTCCGTTTGATTGAAGCTCGTAAAAATGGTGGGCGATTTATCGACCACCACAAAAAAATCAAAAAATTTACACACTTTACTTGACAAACTCAAAAGGGATATTTTCTATTTTCTATCTCTCATCTTATTCTTTAATTCCTGAACCACTTCCAGATAATCTCTGTGTTTCATATCCGGAAAAGCCTTGATCAGCCGTCCCTGTCCCACAAACGTATGCTCTACGATTGAGCTGGATAACTCATCAAATTCTTTCTGTAGATCTGCCTTATTTTTGCGAAGCGTCTCAATGGATTTATTTACTTTCTCTTCCGTTGCTTCCTTAAACTCTGCCCTGGCCAAAGCCGCCTGCACCTTACCTTCGCCAACTTTCTGTACGGTATCAATCGTCGTTGTTGCCAGAGAATCACTGATCTTATCACTGATCACCCGCATGTTGGCACGAATTGTATCCAGCCTCGTAAGTTTCCTGTTCAGTCCCTGAATAACCGCAACGGTCACCATAAGATCCGCCAGATACAATGCATAAAGTATGGCAACGACTATCCATCCCACAATGGATGGCGCGTGCGCAGAAGTGTGATGTTCCACAAAAGACTGAAATACTTTCACAACAAGCAGAATCGCCACTCCCCAGATCAATGAGAACTCCAGACAGATATATCCATGAAAATTCAATGGCTTGTTGGAATAATCCCACCATCTTGCATGAAAGCAAACGTCGAGGAGCCATCCGGCGATCAGTTCAACCGCAGTTGCCAAAATCACACCAAACAGGAAAATCATACCGTCACTCAGCTGGTATCCGCTGCCCTGAAACGTATTCATCATCGCAAATACCGAAAGCACTCCAAATCCGTATACCGGACACACGGGTCCATTTAGGAATCCTCTGTTAATTACTTTTCCACAGGCTACCGCATGATAGACAACTTCAAGTGCCCAGCCTCCAAATGAATAGATCAAAAAATACCAGCATATCTGGTAATATGTCATTCCACAAATCATCTTTTATTCCCCTTATTCTAATATTCCATGTTAATAAAACAGCTCTCATATGATAGCTAAATGCCGTATTCGATGATTCCTTCGCATCTTCTGTCTGTTCCGATACCAGTTCTATCAAGTTTTCCGCTTCCAAAATAATCACCTGCTATTTTCTCTAACTGCTCTGCAATCTGCGGAAACGGAAGGTTCAAATCCAATGTCCGCACCCATATCGTGTTGCCATCCATAGAATACTTATTATTCGGTGTTATTTGTTCCTGTGTCTTTGCATATAGTAACATTCCTGCAACATTTCCGGTTTGATTTCTATCCAGATTTTTCACATACGCAAATATCTGATACAAATTTCCCGAATGAATGCTGTTAACATCATACTGTGTCTGCATCGTGTGTCCATAATACTTTGCATCAATAATCAATACCTTACCAGCAGATTTCAATGTAATGTCAGTTACCATGCCTGGCAGGAAATCAATCATTCCATCGTCTATATTCCACGGAATTGTATCAGGATTTGCCTTATACTCCGGGTGGTGATAACGAAAATATTCCAGAATAAACTTTTCATATAAACTGTGCGTAGAACGTTCATCCAAAAAAACTGCCAGCTTCGTTTCACCTTTATCTGTTGACAGTAACAAACTGCCAAGCACCAGATAACAAATATTCATAAGCATCCGGTAACTTTGATTGTTACGCTGGTAGCGAATCCCGTCCCATCGTATCTGATCTGGTTCTATTATATCTACGTTTTCAAACAAAATCAGATTTTTCTAGTGATAACTTGTCAAGTATATTACAATACTTTGTTTCTAAACCATGGAATACACCTGTTTACTCTATTGCAATAATCCTCATATTGCTTTCCATACAAATCTCTTAGCCATTTTTCTTCCGTGACAACCAATAATAGTGACATATAGCTCCAACAAATTATGCCAACAGCTACTAAAAGGATAAGTCTGTTTGTCATGCTGACAGTTCCAATACTTACAAAAAAAGCTGCGCTATATACAGGATTTCTTACATATCCGTATATTCCATCCTGAATCAATCTATTCTCTGATACATTTTCAAACAAGTTTGATATATGCTTCGCTGAATAATTTAAATACAATCCAAAGATGACAAACAAAATACCAATGATTTTTAATGGAATGTTTAGCATTTCATATTCATAACAATCCCATTTAAATTTATATGAAATTGCTATTGCGCCACCGGCAATCAGTAACTGCCCAAATACAATAACCGGACCTATACCATACAACGGCAGATTTTTTTCACTTTTCTTATTCATTCTTTATGTCCTTTTCCTCTTTGCATCTTGAAAAAATAACATGCCCTTTTGATTTCTTTCCACTAACGCATAACCGGTATGTTCCTTTTTCATTAATCTGTATTTCAAATTCTGCATCTGTTACATCGTCGCCTTTATATACTGATTGATCATCTTCATTATATATTTGTACGGAAATTTTCCCGGATTTGCTGATAATCTTTACCTTAATACTTTCACCGGCGTCCATATCTATATTATGAGAATGTGTCAAGTTCATCTGTTCAAAAGCTATATCGTAAAAATCTATATCCGATATCTCATCCCCTATAAATGTAGCTTTATTACATAAACCGCAGGCAGTAAAGACTAATATCATATGAAAAAGTATTCCGGATAAAATAATTTTTCTTTTGGTTGCCTTTTTCATTTCATTCACCTTTTTTTGTGTTATATTTTGTTACAACATAGAACGTATTCCTAAAAAGTGGTTGTTTTAACATTGCCGTATTCCAAAGCTGCAAAAAAAACTTCTTTTCAATTCTGCGATTATAATACTTACAATTACAATTCACTAATTCTGGTAACGATTCTGCAACAAACACATATCTGTCATCAAATCCAACGACAGGAACATAATGCAGCCAATTTTTATCGTTTCTGACATGAATCATAACGATAACAGGTGTTCCTTTACATACTTCATTCTGTAATGCCTTGAGATTACCTGAATAGTACTTTGCACATAAGCCATATTCCTGCAATACTTTTGACAGTCCTTTAGGATATACACATCCATCTTTCATTTTGTATGGCATTTGATTATAAATATCTGCTCCGTTAGCATCTATTCCATAGTGTCGCAACAAATAGGCTACTGAAAATGCCGAGCATTGATATCCAGTCTGAATGTCAATCCGATTTTGATTTTTTACAATATATTCTCTCTGTCTGCATTTCATAGATATCCTTGGTGTTATTTTTCCCATCAACATAATATCAATTATTGTTGTTATGGAAATATAATCCGCAATACTTCCAAAAAATACAACTGCAATCAACCACACCATCATTCTCCCTGTCGGATATCTATCCAATGTATTTTTTTAATCCAGTCATCTAAAAATGCCATCTGCTCTGCTGTATGAAACCAATGTTCTCCGTTTTGCATTATTGTTAGTTCTGCATTGACATCATCGGCAAACTTATGGATAGTCTCCTGTGATGTTAGATTATCTTTATCTCCATATAGTATATAAGTAGGAACTGACCAATTTACCGGATGATTACGCACATAACACAAATATTCCCAGGACAATGTTTCTCCAAATCCTGTGGTTATCAACTGTTTTTCACGTAACTTTTCTTCCGTTATATCTGCCCATCCCATCATATCAAGAATCAGCTTTTCCATATCAACGATTGGTGAAATGAAAAAGGCTTTGTCTATCTGCTCATAATTAAATGCACACATTGAAAAATATGCTCCAATGCTGTTCGCTATTAGAATAATAGAATCATGCCCTTTCCTATATCCGTGAAAGAACTCTTTAAATGCACTTATTGCCTCCCACGGATCGTCTGCATGGTAATCCAGTCCTACCACATCATATCCTGCAAATAATGTTTTATAATGGTCAGCTTCCATAGCATTTCCACCTTTTCCATGAATATATAAAACTAATTGTCTCATGAATCTTACCTCTCTATCTTCCTTTCATGTATAAACCTGCTTTCAACACCAAAAGCAGAAATGCAAGTGCTGTTGCATATGTCTCTTCTTCATTGCACTGCCTCCGCCTATCTTTTGATACTTTCATTATACAGGATAATGCATGATGATACAGTAAAAAAACAAAATTTTGTTTAACCTGGTGGGTGAAATAAAATGTATTGCGAAAATCAGTTTCCAGCAGGTATTATTGCTGAAAAAAAGGGATGTAACACTATGGTAAGTTTCACGGAATAAGGTTTTTGTTAACATTATCTCTTTTTATAAATCAGAAGCTCTGGATTTTCACCGTCCTTCTCATATGTACATACTAGAATAAAATCCATGCCTGCCAGAATACCGAAGCACCTGTCTCCTCCAAATTCAGACTCCAGTTGATTTCCCAGATATGTTTTCTGATCATTAAGGAATTTCACTTTTTGTCCATTAGGCAGAGTATATTCCAGATTCACATATTTCCCCACAAGTGCATTTAGTTTGTCTACCCTTGGGAGTCCATCTATATGCAAATCATTAATTTCGTTCATCAACTGCTTTTTAAACTCTTCAAACTGCCCATTGTCACTAAGTTCATCATACCTTTTCCAGTAATCTAACTTTGGAAGCATTTCTTTTAAATAAGAGCGTGCCTGTTCTTCGGTAAAGTTTTCATTTACCATATTCTTTACACACACATCAATCAATTCATCCATATTATTATATGTGTATGTTCCATCTGCATAGCACCATTTACAATACTCCTCATTTAATGTGCCATCCTTATCACGTCCCAATATGGAATCATCATCAATTGGCATCCCGCAGCACTGACAAATCAGCTTTCTGGGTTCTCCTAAAAGCGTATTGATTGAGACATCAAATTCTTTCGATAATAGCTTAAGTGTATCAGTATTAGGAATGGTATCACCATGTTCCCAGCGTGATACTGCCTGCCTTGTTACCATAATTTTATCTGCCAGCTCGTCTTGTGACATTCCTCTTTCAGTACGAAGTTTCAAAATAATATTTTTCGTTTCCATAGTCGTCACCTCCATAACCATATCATATAGATAAATTCATGTTTTGAAAAGCAACCTGCTGTTGCCATACCCTGTCTATATGATCTAATCAGCACTCTTTGGTCATGACTTTCTTGCACCAGGTCCTTGTCTTACAGTGAGGACATTTTAAATATCTTGTACTCGCAATATGCATTCCCATAGTATATTGCATAAATGTTGGAGTAAACAATTCATTACAATTCCTGCATTTAAAATATCCTATCTTCCTGTCTCCCCACATTGCAACATATAATCCAACACCAAACACACTTAACGCAATCAGCATCAGCACAATCTTAATTGGTAATGCAATCACATCTGTGTAAAAACAAACCACTAATAATAAGGTTACAAACGTAATTGTTGATATTATACCAATAATTGTTGTTAATAATATTTTTTGCTTATTCTCTTCCTTTTCCCTAATCATATTCACCATATTTTCCTCCGCTTTTTTCTTATAATTTTGCTGGGAAATTCTCTCTCCGGTCAGAAGTTCATTTACTGTTATTTCTAATTCATTACACAATGGTAACAGCAGTGATGCTTCCGGAAAGCCGTTTCCACACTCCCATTTCGATATTGTTTTATCACTGATTCCCAACAATTCAGATAATTGTTTCTGTGTATACCCTTTTGCCTTTCTTTCATCAGAAATAAACTTTCCAATTTTTACCTGATCCATTGTTTTTCTCCTTTCTGACCACAGAATAGTATATAAAATAGATATTTTACACCCACGGAACGTAGAAAATGGTG
>ERZ773225.467-NODE-467-length-60476-cov-14.789312_pt1 | contig 60476 bp, 44 predicted proteins | sample MGYA00580993_ERZ773225 | MGnify/ENA primary metagenome ERZ773225 (study PRJEB29015, sample SAMEA2737748) | human gut metagenome | biome: human gut; feature: human-associated habitat; material: faeces | place: China | collected 2012 ...
CAAGCTACGGTGCCGCCGCCGTCGGCATCGGCTTAAACTATGCGTTCTGACCGCAGACGTTTGCCGCCGGCAGCAGCCTAAAAACCGCAAGCCGATCAAACGCAAAAATCTCCCCGCAAAAGCGGGGAGATTTTTTAGCGATAAAACGAAACAACCTAAAAAAAACCCCGAAACTTTACGTTCCGGGGTCAAATTGTAAATGTTTGTCAAAAGGACTTTTCACGCATACTTCCTTCCGCACCGCGAAAAGAAGCTTTCCAAGAGAGCTACAGGCCGTTTTTCTTTTCTTCCGCGAAGACAATCATCACTTCAGGGAAAGAGAAGTATTAGCCGTCTTACTGCCGTTGTTTACGGCGTAGGAGATTGTAATCCGGTTACCGGTAATTTTGTAACTCTGAGCGCCCGGCGTCGGCGTTACGTCTTCGCCAATACCCAAAGTTACCGCATTCTTTTCCATAACCGTATGATCCCAGGCAGAACTTTTGCCGGCATAGATCCAACGACCGCTGACAACCGTAACTTTCGCCGGCTGCCATTTGTTTGCACCCCAAACGCCGCTGTATGCGCCGGAAATACAAGTTTCGACGCCGTTCTTTGCCGCTACGGATTCATCAAAAGCATAACACAGGTTCATGTCCACTTTGCCGTTCGGTGCCATGACCACGCCGTTTTCATAAGTGAAAACGATCATGTCCATAAACTTGGCGCCGACACTTTGCTGAACGCGCGTATACTTTGCAGACTTGGGACTTCCCAGCCAGCTCGGCGTATCACGGTCTTCGCTTACGAAAACCCGCAATTCTGCCTCGCCCGCCGCACTTGCCGGATAACCGTTGAACATGGCGCTCATGGTATGAACATAGTTCTTGCGGTCATAGATCCTGCCGTTTTCGGTCAGCCGGCTCATATCGCTCAGCTTAAATCCGTTGTCGGCAAGGTTCTCATATTCGGCATAGGGCATGTTGTGAGTCAGCGGAGAATAAATCGCCTTTTGGTAAGACAACGTAAACACCCGGTTGAACTTGTCGTTGGCAACCGTATAGGTGCGCTGGTATGTCATCACCTTAAAGTCGCCGACGGTTTGCGTTCCCGTCAGTTTTTCACCGCCTGTCGACGGAGCGGAAGCAATCAGATTGAAGTTTTCCAAAACCTTGGTGATTTTGGCCGGCACCGTGATCGAGTTCTTCAGGTTCACCGATTTGGTATACACCTTTTCGCCCGATACGGACCAGATTTCCTTAATCTTGATCCAGCTCTTGGTGGTAGAGGCATCGATATAGTCTTTGCCGTCTTCCACGATCGTACGCTCTTTCAGTTCGTCATTGACTTCCACCCACAATTCGGCTTCGCCGACGGCGCTCACATCACGGCCGTTGAACCTTGCGCCCATGGTGTGCGCATAGCTCTTGCGGTCGTAAGTTTTGCCGCCGCTGACCGTTTGCGACAGATCCGCCGTTTCAAAACCGTTGTCGGAGATGTTTTCGTATTCCGGGTTCGGCATGTTATGCTTAAGCGGATCGTAAACAGCCCGTTGGTAACTGAGGGTGAAAACACGGTCAAAACGATTGTTGGCCACCGTATAGGTGCGCTGATAAGTTTTTACCGTGAAATCGCCGACGGTTTCGGTCTTAAGCAGGCTTTCACCGGCCAGAGAGGGCGTTGCGGAGGCCAGCGCAAAACTCGGCAAAATCTTGGTAACTTTGGCCGGAGCCGCAATACCGTTGGTCAAATCGACCGATTTTACATAAGTCTTTTCGCCGGACACGGTCCAGATTTCCTTAATCTTAATCCAGGATCTGGTGGTGTTGTCATCCACATAGTCCATACCGTCTTCAATGATTTCCTGACTGGTCATGATGTCCGAGGCCAAAACCCGCAATTCGGCTTCCGCTTTGGCTTCCGCCGGATGACCGTTAAAGCTGGCGCCGATCGAGTGCGTGTAGCTCTTGCGGTCGTAAGTCTTGCCCTCTTCGGTGATCTGCGTCATGTCCGCGGTTGCAAATCCGTTGTCGGCAACACTTTCGTATTCCGCAAACGGCATGCTGTGATCCAGCGGATTGTAAAACGCACGTTGGTAAGACAACGTAAATATACGGTTAAACTTGTCGTTGCCGACCGTATAAGTCCGCTGATAAGTCCTTACCGTAAAATCGCCGACAGTCTCAGTTTCCGCCAAGACTTCATCGCCAAGGACAGCCGATATCTGGTTTAAGGTAAAGTCTTCCAAAATCTTGATCACCTTGGCCGGGGCATTGATGCCGTTGGTCAGGTTAACCGATTTCGTATACACTTTTTCGCCCGATACGGACCATACTTCCTTGATCTTGATCCATGACCTGGTCGTCGTCGCGTCGACATATTCCATGCCGTCTTCGACAATCACTTGGCTTTCCAGCTTGTCTTCCGCTTTCTTGTGCAATTCGACTTCGGCAACGGCTTCGGCCGAGTTGCCGTTGAAAGTAGCACCGATGGTGTGGGTGTAGAGCCGACGCTCGTAATTGTCCTTTTCCGACATTTCCGTCAGTTTAAATCCCTTGTCCGTGATGTTTTCGTAAGCGCGGGACGGCATCTCAAACTCTTTTCCGTCAACCTTCAGGACCGCAGTTTCCCAGAACGGGGTGAACACCTTGTCAAACAAATCGCATCCGACCGTATAATCGAGCGTATGCGCAGTAACCGTGATGTTGCCCTCGGTACGGGTACCGCTGACGACGGTTTCGCCGGAAACGGCGTTTTTCTTTTCCAGTTCAAAGCTTTCTACCGTACGGATTTCGTACGCCGGAGCGCCGATACCGTTCTTTAGGATCACTTCGTATCTGGAAACGACGGAACCCGACTGGCTGTAGGTACGCGTGATCTCAACCCAGCTTTTGGCCGTGGTCGAAGACAGCGTTTCATAGCCTTCGTCGGTTTTTGAGGTACTCTGCAAAACATCGTCCGCATCCATTGCCAGACGTTCATATCCCCTCTCTATTCTGCTGCCGCCCATAAAGGCAACTTTGTAGCTTGAAGTCGAGAGATAATAATGAACCTTGTCCTTGATGCCTTCGTCGACAACGCTGATACCGCCGTCTTCAAAAGCAACGCTGCCGTTTGCTGCCGGAAAAACAACCTTCTTGCCCCAGAGCGTCATCTCCGCATCCAGGTAGCTAATGGTGATGTCTTTCAGATACCCGGTCATTTCATGACGATAGGTCTTGACCGTCTTGGTATAAGACACGCCTTCCGCTTCCCAGTTGCCGGAGTTGCTGCCGGTTTCGGCAAAGCTTACCGACGACACTTCGGGCTTGTTCACTTTGATCGTATCCAAGGGCGAAATCTCGAAATTTACGCCGCCCAAAGGCACAATCACCGTGGTGTCCTGCCTGATGCCGTTGACATCTTTCGAGGCCGTCACCTTACCGTTTTCGCTGTCGCGGGTCACGGTAATGGTCACTTCCGTGTTGGTGTCGGGACCGCTATCAGGCTCCACATTAAGACTAAACTCTTCCAGCGCTTTGTCACATGACGTGAACATGGCTAAAGTCAGCATTATGGCAAATGCAACAATGCTGTAAAAGACATTTCTCTTTTCCATATTTTTGTTTTTAAAAGTTATTTGATTATTTTTTTAGGAAATATATAGAAAAATTGCTTCTGCAGGTCTCCCGATGCTTGAAAAATCATTTTCATCAGAGACATTTACAATGATAATCAATGTAATAACAGAATAATTTTTGTCGTTTATACTGTACCATAAAAGAATTAAAACCACAACTTATTTTTGACTGAAAACGGCATATTTTTTCTATTTTGTCTAAAAACATTGATAGACGGCGAGTCCGCAGGCGAATCTCCCCTTTCCTCTTGTTGATAAAATCCGCTTTGCCATCCCGAAAACAGTCCTCTTTTATATTCCGCCGGCGGTCCTTTTGCGCATTCCGTGAGCACCCTTTACCATCCCGCAAACAAACACAACCCCTGTCAGTCGGCTTACAAGCGGCCGCTTCCGTCCTCTCTTTGCCTCTGTCACCCTGCGAACGCGGAAACAAACCCATATTGTCATTCCGTCCCGGTTCGGGAGCTTATAAGAGAAAAAAGGATGGAGGCGGCGGCTCGCTGCTTTGGCACCCTGCCCCGGTTCGGGAGCTTGAGGGGAAAAAGCAAAGAAAGGGGAAAAAGAAGGAAGGGAAGAAGAAAGGAAAACAAACACCGAAACAAGACCTGAAGTGCGGAAGATAATTTTTAAGGCATGGCCCAAATGAGATGCCCAAACAAACCCGACATGGTAATTACAGAAAAGGAAACGCGAGATGCAGAAGCCAAGTTTTGAGGCATAGTCCAAAATAAGATGCCCAAACAAACCCGGCATGGTAATTACCGAACGCATGCTAACGGAAGAATCGGTCAGTTTGACGGCACAAAGGAGAGAATTCAGGGATTATGCCCAAGCCGGTGAAGCGGGCAAAGAGTTTTATCGGACAGTATGCGGGAGAGTTTAGATATGCAAGAGAGATTGAGTTTTCCGCCTCACCATCCCGAATCTGTCCGGAAATCTTGCAAAAAGCGGAATGACAAAAAATAAGGCGCCGAAATAAGCGAGATTGAGGTTTTTGCCTTGTACGGGAAAGTTATTTTGAAAAGCGGTCGACGGCACATAGATATCCACGGGTAACTCCGTGGTTCTACAGCAGTTACAAAGCTTGCGGTTTGACCATGATTAAAGGCGCGAAGCGGTGTTGTTCCAACACCGCAGCATTCGGCTCCGGGTCAAACTCGGGCTTTTCTATCAGACATTAATAAAAAAAAGATGCCGGAGGAAAACCTCCGACATCTGAAAATATATTGAAATGCTTTGCAGCGAAACTAGAATTAGTAGTTTTTCTTCGTTTTGCCGAACTGGAAGCGATAGCTCAAAGTGAGCTCAATCTGCCAGCCTTGCTTGACGATATTCTTATCAGCAACTACTTCTCCGTTTACTTTTCCTGACGTTGCATGTTGCACGTCATAAGTGTAAGCGGCGAGCTGGATACCAAAACGGTTTCCGCTCATGAACTGACGGGTTTCCCAGCCAAGGACTGCACCATAACCCAGACCAGAACCTTTCAGAGACGATTTACGAGTAAAATCGTAACCATCACCGGATTCTGAGATAGAATTATCGCTCTCCGTATACTGGTAGCCAACACGGCCGCCAACATAAAAGCGATTTTGTTTGTTTTTACCCCAGTGTGCGAGATTTACTCTCACTTCACCAAAGGCAGACGGCGCCATATAGGTCAAACCGTCGAAATTGATCTCACCCACGCGGCCGGTCACCAAAAAGTCACCCCACCACATGGTATAACCAACTTCTGCTCCAAACACATAAGAGAAACTCTTAGCGTTCGGAATATAGGATGCTCCGCCGACAGCTCCGATAAAGAAGCCTTCAATCGCGCGTCCCTTCCAGTACGTTTTACCGTCGGAAGTTTTGAGCATAAGCTCGTCATGTTTCCGAGAAGCGAAAGCTTCCATATAATCCAGGGTCATAGAATCGACCTTGGCGATCTCCTGCATTTCTGCAGAAGGTTCGGAAGCAAGACCTTTCTTTTCAGAACCAAAAGTTACTGACTGAGCGCTAGCGCTGTTTACATTCACGAATGCAGTTGCCAATACTGCTACAATGGCAATTACTATATTTTTCATCTTTTCTTGTTTTTAAAGGAATGCGGGAATAGCCCCAGATATTTTTTAGTACACCTCCCCGGAATTTTGGTTCCGGAGAGGGATGAGAGAGTATCCTTAGACACGAACGTTCTTTACTGTTCACAACGTAAAAAATTAACGCAATGACAGAGACGAATTTGCAGTTGTGCTACCGTTGTTAGCAGCGTAAGAAATAGTGATCTTACCGTTGCTGATTGTAGTCTTCTGCGCGCTCGGAATCGGAGTAACGTCAACACCGATACCAAGGGTTACAGCGTTAGTTTCCATTACAGTGTGATCCCAAGAAGAGGACTTGCCTGCATAGATCCAACGACCGCTTGCCATGGTAATTTTGGCGGGCTGCCATTTGCCGTTGCCGAATACACCGCTGTATGCACCGTTGATACAAACGTCTACGCCGTTTGCAGATGCTACAGATGCGTTGAAAGCATAGATCAGACTCATATCTACCTTGCCGTTAGGAGCCATAACAACACCGTTTTCATAAGTGAAAACGATCATGTCCATGAACTTCTGTCCGGCAGCTTTCTGTACGCGGGTATATTTTGCTCCGGTCGGGTTGCCTAACCAAGACGGAGTGTCACGAGGAGTTTCAACTTCAACCAGGATTTCTGCTTCGGCATCAGCCTTGGCATTGTAACCGTTGAACATTGCGCTCATAGCATGAACGTAGTTCTTGCGGTTATAAGTCTTACCGTTCTGAGTCGTATTAGACATATCGCTCATATTGAAGCCATTGTCTGCAACATTTTCATATTCGGAATAAGGCATATCGTGGTTGATCACGGTGTAAATGGCTTTCTGGTAACTCAAAGTGAAAACACGGGTAAACTTATCGTTTGCTACCGTATAGGTGCGCTCGCAAGTCATAACCTTGAAATCACCCTTAGTTTCAGTCTTAACCAGTTTTTCACCGCCAAGAGAAGCAGCTGCGCTGTTCAGGTCAAAGCTGGCAAGGATCTTTGTGATCTTGGCAGGAGCAGCAATACCGTTAATCAGGTTAACTGACTTGGTATATACCTTTTCGCCGCCTACAGACCATACTTCCTTAACTTTAACCCAAGATTTCGTAGTTGAAGCATTGATATAATCTTTGCCGTCTTCTACGATTACGCGGCTGATGAGCTCGTCCTTAACTTCTACCATGCGGAGTTCAACTTCTGCCTTTGCTGCAACAGAGTTACCGTTGAAAGTAGCGCTCATGTTATGAGTGTACAGTACGCGGTCATAACCGGTGATGCCTTCCATATCGGTGATATTGAAGTTACCGTCGGTTACGTTCTCATATTTGCGGCTCGGCATGTCGAAAGTTTTTTCATCAACGGTCAGTACGGCAGTCTCATAAGAGAGAACAAATGTACGATCGAAAATGTTGTTACCTACGACATAGTTCTGACGATAGGAAGTAACTTTGATGTTACCTTCTTCGCGGTTGCCGGAAACAGAAGCTTCTTCCAGGTTTGCACCTTTGGAAGAAAGATTGAAAGACTCAACATTCATCACTTCGTAAGCAGGTGCGGAAACGCCGTTGTTCAGAACAACTTCGTAACGAGTAGCAACTGCGCCAGAAATCTTATAGTTGCGAGTAATTTCAACCCAGCTCTTAGCTGTAGTAGAAGTAAGGGTTTCGTAACCCTCGTCGGTTTTTTCGGTGCTCAATAAAGTATCATCGGCGTCGATAGCCAACACTTCCAGACCTTTCTCAACAGAGCTGCCTTCCATGAAAGCGACTTTGTACTGAGTGGTAGCCGTATAGTAATGCATCTTTTCCTTGATACCTTCGTCGAGAACGTTGATTTCCTCAACAACTTCAACTGCGCCGTTTGCCTGCGGGAATTCAACTTTCTTGCCCCATACGTAAGTGTATGCGTCAAGATAAGAGATGTTGATATCCTTGGCATAACCGGTGAGTTCATCGCGGTAGGATTTTGAAGTTTTGGTGAAATAAACACCGTTTTCTTCATACTCTTCTACCTCGGCTTCACCGATTTCGGCAAAGTTGGAACGGATTACTTCTGCGGAAGCCACCTTAATGGTGTCAACCGGAGTGATGTCGAAATTAACACCACCAAGAGCAACCGTAATGGTTGTATCCTGACGGAGACCGTTGACTTCGCGAGAAGCCTCGATAATACCGTTTTCGGCATCGCGCTTCACGTTAATCGTGATCTCGCTATTATTGTTGCCACCGTTGTTATAGGTGTTCAACAAAAACTCGTCTTCAGATTTGTCGCAAGATGCAACAACGATAGACATAACTACTAAAGTGAACATCACGTAGATGTTCTTAAAAATCTTCTGCGCCATATTATTATTTTTTTTTGTTATTTACTGGGTTTAGAAAATTACATGTCTTTAGAAGTCTCCGTACCGAAAAAATACCCGAAACTCTTCCTTTCTTTCCTTTATTTTCAAGAAAAGTTATTGTGAATTATAAGACAATGTAATTTAATAGAAAAATACTTGATAGTGTTAATGTAGCATAAATATTTTCGGGAAGCAAGCGGTTTTTGCGAAAAAAACATTTTTTAGGCTATTTTTTGTTAAACATTCGCCCTTGCTAACCTGTTGTATTTACCAAAAGCTTTATCTAACAACGATTTCCGCCATTTTTTATTTTTTGTCCATTTTTTGCTTTTGCCTTTTCAGGCCGGAGGAAAAACGGAAAAGAAATCCCCGGCTTGCGGCGGCAAACCGGGGATTTGCAAACAACGGCATGTTTCTTCGAACTATTCTTCCGTTTCGGAATAGAATTTTTCCCCCGAATCCGCAAGCAGCTCAAAATCTTCCAAAAACCATTCCATTTCCTCGTCCGCATCGGCAATCATCTGATAAAAACGGCCGCGGTAAGAAAGGATGAGCGAGCTCTCCGCCACTTTGATGTCGGTTATCATAATCCGCCCGTTTTTCTTATGCACCCGGAATTCGACCAGAAAAGTCGTCGCCTTGCCGTCCATGCCGCGGTAATCTATATTGGTGCGCACCAGCGCATATTCCCCGTCGCGCTCAACGTCGGAAATCACAAAATCCAGATTGTCGTCAAAACTAAGCGGAAAGCCCTTATAGACGTTTAAGGCATAACGGGTAAACAGCTCCTGATATTTCTTCTGCTGTTCCGCGCTCATCTGCCGCCAGTATTTGCCGACGACGAATCGCGAAATATAGTCAAGATCCACATAATTTAAAAAAAGCTCGTCCAGCTTCTTATACTTTACCGCCGGATCTTTTTCGGCAAAAGTGTTCAACAGCTCTCTGCCCTTGGTTTCGCCGAACGCGCGCGCTTCCGCTTCGCTCAAAGGTTCGGCCGCCGCCGGCAGGGCAAGCGTCAGCAACACAAAAAAAATGATAAGTCGTAAAAAACAGTTACTTTTCATAAAAAAATGCCCTATATTAGCAATCATTCTGAAGTCATAATAGCAAAATGGTTGTTAAAATGAAACTAAAATTATGGTTATGCCTCGCATTCTCGGCGCTGGCCGCCGCACCGGCCTTTGCCGCCGCCCCCAAACCGACCGTCAACGCCGGTCTGCACTACATTCACACCCGCGGCAAAATCTACTGCGGGACGGAAACCGGCAACAAAATTCTCGCCTGGCGGGATGAAAAAGGCAACTGGCAGGGAATTGACGTCGAATTGTGCAAAATGCTTTCCACCGCCGTTTTCGGCAGAAGCGACAGAATCGAAATGGTGCCGCTTTTTTCAAACCAGGTGTCAAACGCCTTTTACACCAACAAAATCGACGTTATGATCGGCGGACTGCCGTTTTCGGCCACGACCGAAATGTCGACCCGCGCCGCGCCGGTCGACGTCTGGTATTATGACCGGCAGGTCTTTCTGGCGCATGCCGTCAAAGGCGCCACTTCCATGGAAGCCTACAGGGGCAAAAAAGTCTGCGTGGTCAACAACAGCGACGATCTGGCCAAACTGAAAGTCTACAATGACAAATATCAGCTCGACTTCTCGTTTCTGACGTTTCCCAACATCCAGCGGGCCAAAGAGGCGTTTCTGCTCAACCGCTGCCAGTTGTTTACCGGCAATTCAATGATTCTGCGCGACATCGTCATTCACAGCCCGGCCGGCGTTTCCGACGTCGAAATGCTGCCGGAAACCATTACCGTCCGCCCGATTTACGTTTATGCCGACAAAGACAACACCATGTTAAAAAGCATTATCAAATGGACGATGAACGCGGTCAAGCAGGCGGAAGAAACCGGCCTTACCTCCAAAAACGTCGACATCCACGTCAGTTCGACAGACCCCTCAACCCGCAACCTGCTGGGCTTGGACGAACAATTGTGGAAGCGTTTCAAGCTGGCGCCGACATGGCTGCAAACCTATCTGAAGGAAAGCGGAAACTACGGCGAAGTGTTTGAAAAAGAGCTGGGCGAAGGCTCGCAGTTCAAAATCAAACGCAACGAAAACAACCTGTTGAAAAACAAAGGGCTGATGTTTTCGGTACCGTTTATTTGATGTTCTTCCGGCTCTAAAAATCAAACTCCCCGGGTTTTCCGGGGAGTTTTTTTGTCGCTGCAAAGCACTCCGGCAGACAGATACCCCGGCAGACAAACGATTTTATTGCACTTTTGCACAAAAAACATAAACAAGCCTGAAGAAAAGGATCCTTTTTTTTCGAACGTTCCACTCTTGTAAAAATTATGCAGTAAGGTATTGATTCTTATTCATATATTTAAAATACAAAAGAACAAAAAACGCGGCAGAAAAAGGATCCTTTTTTTTCAACACGCATATTGTCCAGTTTTCATTTTTGTATAATACCCGATTAATCATTTTTATCAATGAGTTAATTCATCGTTGAAAGAAAAAAATTCCTGCTTTGAAAAAAGGATCGTTTTAATGAGTTTTTTTTAGAGCAAACCTGCTTTTCACAATCGCTTTGTCTACTTCAACCCGATGAACATTGCTTTGGAAAAAAGGACTGAACACAATGAAAAACAAGACTATCATTATCGGATTGACTGTTTCCCTTTTGTTGTCGCCAACCGCCGGCCGGGCAGCGTATACACCGACTTTGGAAGATGACAGCATCTATGAAATCACCAACGTTTCTTCTGCCGAAGAGGCCGATTTTTCGTTGGTTGAAATCGACGAAAACGGTCAGGCTGCCGTCACTTATTACAAATACAACATAAAAGAAGGCGCCGTAAGCCATGAACCGCTTGACGAAGACATGAAAGGCCAAGACATTACCGGCAACTTTTTCGGACAGACCGGAGGAAACGGCGCGGCAATCACCAATCGGACGGACACGGTATTCAATTCCTGGGACATCGGCAACATTACCGGCGACTTTGTCAACAACAGCGTTGAGGGAAATCTCTTCAACGGACCGCAGGGCGGCGCCATCTACAACCGTCCGCTCAACGGCGGCAGCACCTCCATCGGCAACATCACCGGCGATTTCATCGGCAACAGCGCGGTTTCCGAATCGACCTGGCCGTCTTACGGCGGCGCCATTTACAACTCGACCAATGCAGCGGCACAGACAGCCACCATCGGCGATATTACCGGCAATTTCATCGGCAACCACGCTTCAAACGCCAACACTCACGCTTACGGCGGCGCAATCTACAACTACAGCTATAACAAAAACAATCTGGCAACCATCGGTGTCATCAGCGGCAGCTTTATCGGCAACTACGCGGAAGGAAAAGGCATGGCTCTCGGCGGCGCCATTTACACTTCCGACAACCTGACGCTGGCCAGCAAGGGTAAAAACATTCAATTTTCCGGCAACTATACGATAACCGACGGCAACCGGGTCAACAACGCGATTTTCATGGACACGGACATCGCCGACACGGTGCTGACTTTCGACGTTTCCGGCGGCGGACACATTACTTTTCTTGATCAGATCGACGGCGGCGACGTTAACGACACGGGAACGGAAATCAATTATGACAAACAATATTCTATTGTCCTGAAAGGCAACGGTTCCGGCACGGGCAAAGGGAACATCTTTTTCGCCGACACCGTCAACAACGCCTCTTCCGTCACCGCCGACGACGTCAACCTGACGTTTGGAAGCTATGACGGACATCATGCCAATTTCGGCGACAAATCAACTTCTTTGCAACTGAACAATTCGCTGCTCAGCCTCAAATACGATTCATATCAAAGTCTGAAGTTAAACGAACTGACCGTTTCCGGCAATTCGCTGTTTGAGTTCGGCGCCAATTTTAACCAAGGCTTATCCGACAGCATCAACACGGAAAAAGCCGAAGGCAGCATCGGCATCTTCAACATCCGCTTTGACGATTACGGCAACGTCGGCGACAAAATTACGATTTTTGACAATGCCGGGCTGACGATCAACAATCTTGGCAGCTACACAAAGATATACAACAACCTCACTTACAAATTCGAGCAGCAGGGCAATCAGCTGGTGATCGCTTCCAAAAGCCTGAAACGCCCGCAATCGATCGTCAAGAAAAACGAAATTCTCGACGTTCAGGAAACGACGCTGAATGACGCGATGACGGGAATACTCGACAACAGCGGCATCACCACCATCACCGACAGCAGCTTCAGCAACAACCGCAACGACGGCCACGGCGGCGTGATTGTCAACCGCGGACAACTGACAATTCAAAACACCGACTTTACCAACAACGCTTCCGAAGGCAACGGCGGCGCGATTGACAACGCCGGAGACTTGACGCTGATCGCCGACAACGACGACATGACCTTTGACGGCAATACCGACGCCTCCGGCAGCAACGACATTTACATGCGGCAGGGAACGCGGCTTGACATCAACATCACCAACAAAGGCACGATGACGTTTAACGGCGGCATTAACGGCGAAAACGGCTACTTGATCAACATTACCGGCGACGGCAGCGGCAACCTGGTGCTAAACGGCAGAGTTGACAACGCGGAAAAACTGAACGTGGCCGATACGTCGCTGGTGCTGAAATCGGAAGCATTTCTCGACAATCAGTTTGTTGAACTGACAAACGCCACGCTGGACATTGCCAACAACACCATCGGCACCGTCAACCTGAAAGGTTACCGGGCCGACGGCGCCGCCATCCGGCTGGACGTCAACACGGCCGAAAACGTTTCCGACATTCTTAACATCAGCGGCGATCTGACCGGCACCACCGGTCTCATTCTCAATATGCTGAGCAGCGTTAAACAAACGGAAGACATCGTTTTTGCCAACACGCCGGACGACGACGACGCGACCAAAGGCGGTTTCGTCATTTCGCGCATGGTCAGCAACCCGTACGAATATAACATTTCCGTCAAATATGACGCGGTTAACAAACAATGGCTGTTCCCGAAGGAAGCGGAACCGACCCCGATACCGGAACCCGAGCCGCAGCCGCCGGTCGTTCGTCCGGTGGCGCCGGAATATGTTGCCTACGGCGGATTGCCTGCCGCCGCGGCAGAACTGACCCGCGGCCTCAGCAGAATAATTTCCGCCAAAGTCGCCGCCGGCAAAATATTCAGCAACAACTGCTGCGGCGTTTATGACGAAGCATATGACGGCAGCGTTTTGCGCAACGTCTGGATAGACGCCGGCTATCAAAACGCAAATATCGACAAGCCGGTCGACATGGAAGCCGACGTCTGGGGCATTACCGGCGGTTTCGACATCCAGGCCGACGCACATAACAAACTCGGCGTTTTCGCCGCATACCGCCGCGGACAGTATGACCTTTCCGGCAAAGGAACGTATTACAACTCGACCCTTGGCAGCCGCATTGACATCGACAGCTGGCTGGGCGGCTTGTATTACCGCTTCGATAAAAACCGCCTGTATGTCATGAGCACGGTTTTCGGCGGCATTCAAAAAGCCGACGTCAAAACCGACGACGGTACCATTAAGACGGACACCGACGCCGATCAGTTCGGCGGCAGTCTGGAAACCGGTTACGTTTACGGTTTGGGCAAAACGCTGACGTTGGAGCCGTCGCTCGGCATTTCCTACGCCCATATCAACTACGGCGACATTCACGACCGGGCGGGAACGACGGCCGCATACGACAATTTGAACTACTTTGAAGCGGAAGCCGGCATCAAGCTGGAGAAAACGTTTTATTACGACGAGGGAACGGCCAAAGTTTACATCCGTCCTTCCGTCATACAAACGTTCGGCGACAGCGGCGACGTCAGGATCGACAGTCTGCGGCCGACCAATTCTCTCCGCAATCAGACGCTCGGCAGAATCGAACTCGGCGGCCGTTACGGCTTTGGGAACCGCCTGTCCTTCTACGGTTGGACGCACTACACTTACGGCAGTTCGTACGACGCCGCGGCTTTCGGCATCGGGTTGAATTACGCCTGGTAACCGGCAAGATTTTACATCTGCAAATCAGGTCGTCAAAAAAGCTCCCGGATCCGGCCGGGAGCTTTTTTATTGCCCGGGTTATCGCCTGAAAATTCTTATCGCCCGAAAAGAAGAACCTTTTGTTTTTATCTTTTTCCGGCGGCAGCGCTTTAGTGTTTGCGGGACAAAAACTCTTCCACTTCCCGCAACGACTGTTCGGGAGAAGCGTTGAAGTCGATGACTTTTCCGCCGACTTCACAAGTTCGGTTTTCCGGATTGTAGCAGCAGAAAGGGGTGGAAAAAGACGCGCCGTAACCCGGCGTGTCGTCGATCTGGATGTCAATGCCGTTTTGCAGGCAATACTCCGCTTTTGCCTTGTCCCACAATTCGTCCGGCACTTTGAAGTTGCCGTTGGGAAAATATTTGACTTGTCCGCGGCTGGCAAAATGGTCGATCAGCGAAAAAATGTTGTTGTATCGGATCTTCCAGGAATCGAGAAAGTTCTTCACCACCAGATAAGGTCCTCCCGAAATGACGAAAACTTCATAATCGCGGTCAAACGCCAGCGCGGTAAAGTCGCGGAAAAACGCCGGAGAAGCGGTAATTACGCCGTGAAAGTCTATGCCGATCTTATATTTAGAACTTGTCATCTTCTCCTCCGAACACGCTGGAAACCGCGTCTTTTAACGAATTTGGACTCAATACCGAAAGCGGATTCAGGCGAACTTTCGGATCACTTGCCTTGCCCGTAATCGAATAGTTGGCAGCAAACACGGTGCCGTCTTTGCCGGCCAGCAGGCTGCCGACCAGAGGAATCCGTCCGATCAGCGTATTCAGTCCGTAAGCCGGAGCGATCATCCCCTTGATGCTGATGTCCTCGTTGGCGGTGTTGTAGGCGCCGCTGAACGTCAGCCCGACGACGTTACCGTAGGTTTTGCCGCTTTTTACAGATAATATGCGATTTTTGTATTTAAACGGGGCGTCGAAATGGGAAAACGTCATCCCTTCCCCGGTCAGCATGTCCACCATGCCGCTGAAAGAGGCCACCGTCAGCAGCCGGGCCAGAAGCGGCGTGTTGTGAAGGCTGAAATCGCGGATTTTGGCATGACCGATAAACTCCCCGTCAGCTCCCTTTTTGGCTTCTATTTGCAGATTGCCGCCGTGCATGTCGTTATAGATACGCAAAAAGCGCAGCGTATTGCCGGCATGGTTGCTGCTGACGGAAAGCAGCCATTCGCCGTTCGGCCGCGGAACATAATCCACTTTCAGGTTCATGCTGCGATTATGGTCATAATTGCCGATCATGTGCACTTCATGCACGCCGACGCCGTTTCTGAGCCTGGCGCTGCCGGCAAAACCGGTCACCGACACGTCAGGGTTGGTCCACAGGCGGTTAACCGCAATGTTGACGTCAACGTCCGGCGTTTTTTCCCAATCGTTTTCTGCTTCGCCGGCAGCGGCCGAACTGTTTTTGCCGCGGTCAAAAAACTCGGACAAATCATAGCTGTCGCCGGAAATATTGATTTTGACGACGCCGTTTTTGCCGGAAGGCATTTCTATTTTGGCGCCGGCCTGCGTTTTGGGTCCTTTGATTTTGCCGATATCGACCACGCGGACCGCGCCTTTCTTGTCAAAACTGATTTTACCGGCAATGTCAAAATCGCTTTTATGCAGTTTGAAATCGGGGATCGACGTCAGCTGCTTTTTGGCAAAAACCAGTTTGGCGCCAAAATCCGCCGCCGCGCCGGCAGGCTTGTAAAAACCCAAAAAGCTGTAGTTCATCACCGCTTTTTGCAGTTTGGCCTTCAGATCGACCGTCAGCTTGTCGTCGCCGCCCTGGGTCGCCGTCGCCTCCACCTCCGCGCTGCCCTCAAAATAAGGCGGTTTCAGCATTTCGTAATCCAGGCCGAACTTTTCGGCGCCGGCGGCATCCAGCTTAAGCGAAGCCTGATAGCGGCTGCGGTAAGGCTTGTCGGTCTTGAAACGCTCGTCCCAGACGATTTTGAGCGGAATGCCGTCAAACTCGGCGTCGCCTTTGACCGACATGCCGTCGTTGTCAACAGCCAGTTCCAGTTCCTTTGCCGTTATCGGACGGCCGTCCACGGCGTCTTTTATCCGCACGTTGTGCAGCTTTGAGTTGACCGTCACGTTCACGTCGTCGTAGTCCAGGTCTTTTTTCAGTTCAAATTTCAGTCCCAGCTCGGTGTCGGCTTCCCCTTCGATAACTTCAGGATGCAGCCCCATCTGCGAGGTAAACTCCAGCGGCTTGTGGTCGATCAGTTTCAAAGCGTCGGCAATCGAAGAATTGGAAAAAAGCCGGATGTCGATATAGTTGTTGTACTTGTCAAGGTCATAGATCAGAACGTTTCCTTCGCTCAGCATGATGCCGTCCGACACCGCCTTGTCAAGCGCGATATTGATGCTGGTCGGAGTAACGCTGAAAACGCCGTAAACATTGTTGACCATCGGCATGGTATTGATGTAGCGGAGGTTCGAATCGGCAATATAGGCCTTCCCTTTCAGGTCCGTCAGCCCGAAAGTTTTCGTTTTTTCGTCATAGCCGAAGTCAAATTCAAAACGGGCGTTCTTGGCGTCGCCGCCGAAAATGCTGTCCCGGCACCACTCCCAGGCATCGGGGGCGACATAGCGCGGCCAGTAGGTGTAAAGGTCGTCAAATTTCAGCTTTCTGATATCCGCCGTCAGCGACAGCCGCAAATTCTTTTTGGAATCTTCAAGCAGATAATCTTCCAGCCCGGAAACATTGAAACCGAGCGTTACCTTCTGCTCCCCGAGATAAAAGTCGGCGTTTTCGATCGCTACCCGGTCCAGACCGCCGTTGATCTCCCCTTCCAGCATAAAAGAGGAAATGTCATAGCGGGAATCGGCATCGCCGGTGTCAAACAGGATGAAACCGCGCCCTCCTTCCAGCTGAAACTTGATTTTTTCCAGCGCGGTGTCCACCGCTTCGATCAGGTCGCCGCGGTTTTTCAAAAATTCGTTGAAATTGATCAGCGCGGCAATTTTGCCGTTGATCGGCAGGTTGACGTTGTACCAGTCGCGGCGAGCGCCGCCGTTGACATATGTGTCGACGATGTCGGCCGGCACCAGGTCGGAAAAGTAAATCTGCGCCGCCAGCCGGTTGTCGGAAGGACGATAACGGGCTTCCATACCGACGCTGACCAGCTTGTCGCGCAGTTTGACCGACCCGCTGATTTCGGTTTCGATATCGGTAAGGTTGCGCTCAAAATTGTAATTGAGGTCGGCAAATTCCCATTTGCGGCCGAGGTCGACCTCATGGAACTCCACCTTGCCGTTGTTGATTTCTATGTCGTTGATATAACTTTCCGAATAAGTCCTGTCCGGCGAATTGAAACGCTCGAGAAACTCCTCAAACGCCGTCACGTAATAGTCTATCTGCTTGCGGCTGACTTCCGCCGCCCGGGTTTTGTCCCTGACGCCGTAATCGGTGAAAATGTAAACCGACGGATTGTTCACTTCAATTGAACTCGGCGCAATCACGCCCTGCAGCAGCGCCCGGATACTGAACGAAACGGCCACCCCCGGCGCGTTTATCCGCATATGGCCGTCGTTTTCTTCATAAACCACGTTTTTGGCAATGATTTTGATCGGTTTGATCGAACGCACCAGCTCAATGTTGACGCTGTCCACCGTCACTTCCGCGTTTTCGTTATCCTGGTTTAAGGCCGCGATGATATAAGGCTTGAGAAAAGGAACCGCAATCGGCCCGCGGTACAGCTGCCAAATGAACAAAAGCAGCAGAATCAGGATTAAAACCACCGTATAATCAAAGATTTTACGGGCCAGATAAAGCCGGTTTGAAACTTTTTTCATTTGTTGCTTACCTTATCGGCCAGCGCCGCCTCCAAAAACAAATCAATGTCGCCGTCCAAAACCGCCTTGGCGTCCGAAGTTTCCGCGCCGGTGCGCAGATCCTTGATCAGTTTGTAGGGCTGCAAAACATAGGAGCGAATCTGATAGCCCCAGCCGTTGTCGCCCATCGAATCCCTTTCTCCCTGCGCCGCGTCTTCGCGTTTTTTCAGTTCCATTTCATATAAGCGCGCGCGAAGCATTTTCCAAGCGGCGTCGCGGTTCTGAAACTGCGAACGCTGATTTTGGCATTGGACTACGATTCCGGTCGGAATATGGGTGATACGGACCGCGGAATCGGTCTTGTTGATGTGCTGGCCGCCGGCGCCCGACGCGCGGTAGGTATCGACCCGGCAGTCGGACTCGTTGATCTCAATGCGGATTTCGTCGTCAATGTCGGGATAAACGCCGACCGAGGCAAAACTGGTATGGCGGCGCGCGTTGCTGTCAAACGGCGAAATCCGCACCAGACGGTGAACGCCGGTTTCCGACTTGAGCCAGCCGTATGCGTTGTGTCCGCTGATTTTGACGGTTGCCGACTTCAGCCCGGCAACGTCGCCTTCCGCTTCCTCCACATATTCCACCTTATATTGATGCGCTTCCGCCCAGCGGGTATACATTCTGAGCAGCATTTCCGCCCAGTCCTGAGCCTCGGTGCCGCCGCTGCCGGCATGAACTTCGAGAAAGGCGTCGTTTTTGTCGGCTTCGCCGGAAAGCAGCGCTTCCAACTCGCCGCGGCGGGTTTTTACCTTCAGCTCCTCCAGCTGGGTTATGATCTCGGCAACCAGTTCCCGATTACCCTCCTCTTCCGCCAGTTCACAGAGTTCGCTTAATTCGTTTAACGACGTTTCCGTTTGCTTCAGCGCGGTAACGCTTTCTTCCAGCGAATTTTTTTCGCTCAACAGCTTCTGCGCGCGGGCGGCGTCGTTCCACAGTTCCGGCGCGGCGGTCAGCGCGTCCAGTTCTTCCAGACGCAAAACGGCGTTATCGTAGTCAAAGAGACCTCCTCAGCAGCGAAAGCGACTGCTTGATCTCGTCAATTAAGGTTAATACTTCTGCCTGCATGTTTTTCCTTTCAATAGGTTGAAAAGTTGACTAATACTGGGTTCCGAGCTGGAAGTTTTCGCTGTCGGCGGAATTGCCGAAACGTTTGAAATCGTTGCGGTCGTCTTCTCCGTCATTGTCGTTGTCGGAACTGCCGTTAATGATGCGCTGGCCGGCCGTTTCAAAGTCAAAGTCGGGCTTCAGCGCTTCGGTAATGACCACCTGGTCCCCGGGCACCGCCGGTTTGCCGGTTTTGTAATTGATCCGCACCAGTTTGATGCCCGCGGGAATGCGGAACGGAATATCGGGCTGATCTTTCAGCGCCTCTTCCATAAACGCATAGAATACCGGCAGCGCCACGCTGGCGCCGGTTTCCCAGCGGCCGAGCGTCCGCGGTTCGTCAAAACCGATGTAGGTGCCGACCACCAGATCCGGCGAAAAACCGACAAACCAGCCTTCTTTGCTGTCGTTGGTGGTTCCGGTTTTGCCGGCCAGGTGTTTTTTCAGGCGCCGCAGCCGGGCGCCGCTGCCGCGGGTGGCCACGCCTTCCAGAATCGAAGTCATCTGATAGGCCGACAGGCTGTCAAACACCTGCTCGCGGCCGTCTGCCAGCTGCGGGGTCGGCTGATTTTCCCAAACATCGTAATTGCAGCCGGCACAGTCGCGGTTATCCTGTTTTAAAATGGTACGGCCATAGCGGTCCTGAATGCGCTCAATCAGATACGGCTGTATTTTTTTGCCGCCGTTGACAATTTCCGCATAGGCGGAAGTGAGGTCGATCAGCCGGGTTTCGCCGGCGCCGAGCGACATTGAAAGCAGCTCCGGCAGATGGTCGTTGATGCCCGTTCTTTTGGCAAAGGCGGAAATCTTGTCCATGCCGACGTCCTGCGCCAGACGAACCGTCATCAGATTGCGCGATTTTTCAATTCCTTCGCGCAAAGTCATCAGACCGTAAAATTTCTTGGTAAAGTTTTCCGGTTTCCATTTCGGCAGACCGGCTCCCTGATCCAGCACAAACGGCGCGTCCAAAATCAGATCGGTCGGAGAATAGCCGTTTTCCAGCGCGGTGAGATAAACAAACGGCTTGAACGACGAACCGGTCTGCCGGCGCGCCTGGGTGGCGCGGTTAAACTGCGAACGTTTGTAGGAATACCCGCCGACCATTGCCAACACCCGGCCGGTGTGAGGATCAATGGCGATCAACCCGCCGTCGACGTCGGGAACCTGACGCAGATTATAAGCGTTTTCCGGCAGTTTCTGTTTTTTGATTTTCTCTTCGCCGATTTTTTCCGCCCAGATCACGTCACCCGGTTTCAGCACCTCCTTAACCGATTTCGGCGCCCTGCCGATCCCCTGATCGGGCAGCGTTTTGCCTGCCCAGGAAAGAACGGAAAGAGGAATGACGCCGGTTTCGCCGTCAACCGTTTTAATCTCCGCCCGCGCATTGTTGACCAGGGTCACCACCGCCTTTTCCCAGCCGCTTTCGGCTCCGGCCGGCAGCGCCGTTTTCTCCAGTACCGACATATAATCGTCTTCAAGAGCGATGTTGGCCGTTGCCCCGCGCCAGCCGTGGCGGCGGTCATACTCCTGCAGTTTTTCCCGGAATACCCGGGTGGCGATTTCCTGCAGACGTGGATCAACGGTGGTGCGGACGATCAGCCCGCCCTCGTTAAGCGCCTCGGCACCGAAACGCCGTTCAATTCCGCGGCGGACTTCCTCGCTGAAATATTCCGCATGTTTTACGAAACCGCTGTCGCGTTTCACCACTTTCAACGGCTGCGCCTTGGCGTTTTCGGCCGCAAGCTCGTCAATATACCCCTCCTCAAGCATCCGGCCGATCACCCAGTTGCGGCGGGCCACGGCCGCCTCGTAACGGGTGTGGGGATTGTAATTGTTGGGTCCCTTCGGCAGCGCCGCCAGATAGGCGGCTTCCTCCAGCGTCAGTTCCGACAGCGGCTTATCAAAATAGTTGAGCGCCGCTGCCGCCACGCCGTAAGAGCGGTTGCCGAGGTAAATTTCGTTCAGATACAGTTCCAGAATATGATCTTTGCCAAACGCCTGTTCAATCCGCCAGGCCAAAAGCGCTTCCTTGATTTTGCGGACATAAGACACTTCCGAAGAAAGCAGAAAGTTTTTGGCCACCTGCTGGGTGATGGTCGACGCACCCGAAGGCCGGCGGCCGCTGCCCAGGTTTTTCACGTTGCTGATAACGGCGCGGACAATGCCGACATAATCAATCCCCGAATGCCGATAAAACTTTTTGTCTTCGGCGGAGATGAACGCCTGCTTGACCAGATCGGGGATTTTGCCGACCGGCATGAACAGCCGCTGCTCCACCGCGTATTCCTTCAACAGCTGACCGTCGCCGGCATACAGGCGGGTGGTGACCGCCGGCTCGTATTTTTCCAGCTGGCGGTAATCGGGCAGGCTTTGGCTGAAGCGCCACAGATTGCTGATGATCACGACAATCAGGATGACCGCAAAAAAGAAAAACGTGCTCAGTAAAGAAGACAAAGTTTTAAACATTTTCATACCCAACAGATTATATTATGACACACTCATAACAGTTTTTATCGCAAACGACAACCGTATTCTTGATTTATCAGCCGTTTAAACGACAACCGGGATCAAAACAGGGATTTGTGTTTCATGTCTTCAAAATAGCGGTCGATCGCTTTGGCGGCGGAAACGGCCAATTTGCGGCGGTAGCTTTCCTGACGCAGAAGACGTTCTTCGTTTTTGTTGGAAAGATAGCCCATCTCCAGCAGCACGGACGGCACGTCCGGCGCCTTTAAGACGGCAAACCCGGCAAAACGGTGGGTATCGCTGATCAGCTTGACCGATTTGCGCATTTCGTCCACCAGACATTTGGCGAATTCGGAAGAACGGTTGCGGGTTTCCCGCTGGGCAAGCGATATCAGCACGTCGCTCACTTCCTTGGACTGTTCGACCAGATTGAGCCCGCTGATGACGTCAGCCTTGTTTTCCCGTTCGGCCAGCGCCGCCGCCTCCTTGTCCGAAGCCGTTTCCGACAGGGTATAGACCGACAGCCCGGTCGCCTTGCGGTTCAAAGCGGAATCGGCATGCACGGACATAAACAGGTCGGCCTTGTGTTTGCGCGCAATTTCCACCCGCTTGCGCAGCGGAATGAAGACATCGGTGCTGCGGGTGAGATAAACCGTATATTTTCCCTTGCGGTCCAACTGACGCTTAAGCTCTTTGGCCATGGCCAGGGTGATGTTCTTTTCATGCACGCCGGAATAGCCGATCGCTCCCGGATCGTGTCCGCCGTGCCCGGCGTCGATCACAATGATTTTTCTGGCGTTCTGCTTACGGGGCTTCGGCGTCGCATCAACGGCCGCCTGCACGCTGCCGGCCAGCGAAAGGCTTTTGTTGCCGTAGGCATTGTCGATGCCCGCCTTTTGCCGGAACTCGCGTTCGGAAGCGACGGTCACGTCAATTGCCAGCCGCCATTTGAAAGTGGACTGCGGCGGCAGCATGAAAACCTTTTTGACCACCACCGGCTTGAGCAGGTCGAAAACTATGCGGGTTTTGCCGTCATGAATATCACCCACCCGCACCCGGCCGACCAGATTGTTTTTGTCTTTGGTCTTTTCCAGCGCTTTGCCGACATAGACGTTTTTGGTATCCACCACCAAACGTTTCGGCCCGTCAAGCAGAAAAACGTTATAGTCGAATTCGGCGTCGGCGTCAAACACGATACGCACGCTGCCGATGCCCTGCCCGATCCGCAGCCCGCTGACGCGGCCGGCGGCATCGGCTCTGAAAGCGCACAGGAAAACCGCCGACAGCACCATCATCGCCAGCATCAGTATTCGGCGGCAGCCTGCCGCCGTTATGTTGTTCAGTATGCTCATTACCGGTTTTGTTCCACCATAGTTTTGGCAATTATAAATGCCACTTATTACCAATCTGTTAAAAAGGAGAAAGAAAAAAATGAAATTTCGTATTGTAATTTTACATCAGCCGGTATATTGTCAATAGCGGCCGGATGTCTTTTTAACCGGCACGGGGACATTTACGACTTGACGACAAAATGTTTTTTAGGTTCCCCGCGCATTGGTTGCCGCCGTTTTTCACGGTGAAAAACGTGCCTGTGCATCCCGGCCGGAATGAGGTTTAAACCGGATAGAGATTCTGATTTGCGGACAAGCCAAATAACAAGCAAGCAAAAAAGCGTTTGTCCGCGGATCGCAGAACAGGAAAGTTCTGAATGTTTGAAGGTCGGAGAAAGCTGCTCCGGCAATACGGCAAAGCCCGGCAGAAGCGCCTGAAGCTTTTGTCCGAAGCTTGTGTTTTCCTGCTTTTCTCCGCACGATTTCTCTCCGGATGCAATAATTTTTCCGCGTTTTCCGCGGAGTGAACGGAGTTTATTAAAATATGACCAAAAGAATGTTAATCGACGACACCCAGCCCGAAGAAACGCGGGTGGTCGTGGTCAACGGCAACAAGCTTGAAGACGTCGAATTCGAATCAAGCAGCAGAAAACAGATCAAAGGCAACGTTTATCTGGCCAAGGTGATGAGGATCGAACCTTCGCTGCAGGCCGCCTTTGTCGACTACGGCGGCAACCGCCACGGGTTCCTCGCTTTCGGCGAAATCCATCCCGACTATTATCATGTGGACGACAAAACCATGGCCGAACTGGAAAAAGAAGTCGACGCCATGATTGAAAACAAAAAACAGGCAATTAAGGAACGCGCGAGAATCCGCGAAGAAAAAGCCTTAAAACGCGCCCAGCGCCTGGAACAGGAAGCTGCGGAAGCGCGCGCCCGGGAAGAAGCGGCAAAAGCCGCCGACGAAAACGGCACGGATGCGGAAGCGCAACCGGCAGCGGCGGCCGAACAACCGGAAGGTTCAAACGCTTCTTCCGCGGCGGCAGCGGAAGAAACGCCAACGGCCGCCATCGTTGAAAACGGCGGCGCGGAAACCGGAGAAGCCCCCGCGGCAGCGGCAGAAGAAAAAGCGTCAGACGGCGAAAACCAAGCCGCAGACGGCAAGCAGGCCGGCAAAAAGAAAAAAGCGGGAACCACCGGCAGACGCCGCGGACGCAAACCGAAAACTGCCGGGGAAACCGCCGAAACGGGTGAGAAAGACACATCTGCCGCCGCAGGCAAAACGGCGTCTGCGGAAGCGCCGGCAGAAACGGCCGCCGCACCCGCGGAAGAAGCGAAAAACGACGGCAAAAAGAAAGAAGAAGTCAAAACCCTTGCCGAATCCGCCGGCACCGCAAACGAAAGAATTGTCGAAAAAGACGAAGAATACGAAAACAACGGCGAAAACGAAACGGAAGAAACCGGCGGCGCCGTCATGGACAACGGCAGCGACGACGAAGTGGCCGCCGACGACGATGACGACGGCGAATATGACTTTGAAATCCAGAAAAAGCTGATTTTGATGCGCAAGCTTTTCCATCAAAGCAAAATTCAGGACGTCATCAAAGAAGGCCAGATTCTTCTGGTACAGGTGGTCAAGGAAGAACGCGGCAACAAAGGCGCCGCCCTGACGACATATCTGTCGCTGGCCGGCCGCTACTGCGTGCTGATGCCCAACCGGATCAAAAGCGGCGGCGTTTCGCGCAAAATCACCAACGTTTCCGACCGCAAGCGCCTGAAAAGCATCATCAGGGAACTGCCGATTTCAAGCGACATGTCGCTGATCGTGCGTACCGCCGGTGAAGAAAAGACCAAATCGGACATTGTCCGCGACTACAATTACCTGATCCGCACCTGGGAACAGATCCGGCTTGATTCGCTGAAAAGCGGTGCGCCGGCTCTGATCTACGAGGAAGGAAACCTGATTAAACGGGCGCTGCGCGACATGTTTACCAAGGAAATTTCGGAAATCATCATCGACGGCAACAACGCCTATCAGGCTGCCCGCAGCTTTATGAAGATTCTGTCACCGCACAGCATGAAAAAGCTCAAGTCCTGCAAACCGAACGACATTCCGCTGTTCCAGCGTTTTCAGGTCGAAGGACAGCTGGACAAGCTGCACGACACCAACGTGCAGCTGGAATCGGGCGGCTATCTGGTAATCAACCCCACCGAGGCGCTGGTTTCGATCGACGTCAACTCGGGCCGCGCCACCAAGGAAAAAGATTTGGAAGAAACGGCGCTCAAAACCAACCTGGAAGCCGCCGATGAAATCGCCAAACAGCTCCGCATGCGCAATCTGGCCGGACTGGTGGTAATCGACTTCATCGACATGGACGAAGCCAAAAACAACCAGGCAATCGAAAAGCGGATGAAAGAGGCAATGAAAAAAGACCGCGCCCGCGTGCAGATCGGCAAAATGAGCTGCTTCGGGCTGCTTGAGATTTCGCGCCAGCGGATGCATTCCTCTTTCTTTGAAAGCAATTATCAAACCTGCCCGCACTGCCACGGCCGCGGCATTGTCCGCACCATCGAATCCGGCGCGGTTTCCATCCTGCGTACGATTGAGGAAGAAGGCATCAAAGGTCGCTCGTCAAAAATTACCGTTTCGCTGCCGCGCGACGTGGCCGTTTATCTCTTAAACCAGAAGCGCGCCGAACTGGTCAACATAGAACAGCGCTATAAAATGCAGGTTGTCATCTGTGCCGACGACAGCGTCCGCAACATCGCGGATTTCAAAATCGAACGGATAAAAGCAATCAAACCCGCCGGCGAAGAAACGGCAAAGGAAAACAAAATTTCCGAATATGAGGAAAACGATGCCGGCGACGAAACCGACACGGAAGAAACGACCGCAGAGAACGCCGCGGAAAACGAAACCGAAGCCGACGCCGGGGAAAACGAAAACGCCGGTTTCCGACGCAGAGGCGGCAGGCGCGACCGGCGCGGCCGTTTTGACCGCCGCAGGGGCAGCAGACGCCGCAGCGGCGAACCGTCCGGTGAAACGGAAGAAAAACCGGCAAAAGAAGAAGCGGTAATTCTGTATAACAGCCATGAAACGCCGGCTCCCGCAAATACCAATACGGAAAACGAAGAGAAACCGGAAAAAAGGAAGGTTGCATGGTGGAAAAAGCTTATCAACGGATAAACTCTTTTCTGACAACGGCAAAAAAACTGGCAGGCAGTCTTGTGCTGCTGTCAGTTTTTTTAAATTGCGGAACGGCACGGGCCATTTCCCTGATTTCGGACGAAGAAACCGAGATATTTCTGCATCAGACGCTGCGGCCGGTATTCAACGCCGCCGGCGTAGCTTTCCGCCCGGGGCAGATTTATATTGTCAACGACCGTGAACTGAACGCATTCGTCACCGACGGCAACCGCATGTTCGTCAACATCGGCACCATTACCGCCGCCGACAGCCAGAACGAGCTGACCGGCGTGCTGGCGCATGAAACCGGGCATATTCAGGGCGGACACATTCTTCGTCACAAAATCAAATCGCGCGAGGTGCAGAGCATCAGCCTGGCTTCAATGCTGGTCGGCGGCCTGGCCGGCATCGCCGCCGGACGTGCAGACCTGAGCATCGCCGCCATTCTCGGTTCGCAGAGTTCGGCTCTCAATTCGATGCTCTCATACCAGATCAGCGAAGAAAGGAGCGCCGACGAGGCCGCCGTCAACCTGCTGAAAAAAATAAACCAGTCGCCGGCCGGCATGCTCGCATTCCTGAAAAAAATACAACACCGCAACAAAATGCAGGGCATTGCCGAACGCGACTATTACCGCACTCACCCGCTGACCGACGAACGCATATCCTTCGTCGAAAAAGCGGCACGGGAATCGCGGGCGCCGGCGCAAGGGCCTCAGGAAAAGGAATTTCAAAGAATCAAAGCCAAACTGTTTGCCTATACCGAAGAACCGCGGCAGACGTTTCTCAAATATCCGCCCAACGACTCTTCCGTCCCCGCCCGTTACGCCCGCGCCATCGCCCTGTTCAAACAGCTGAAAATGAAAGAGGCGCTGGCCGAGGTTAACTCACTGATCGCAGACGAGCCGCAAAACCCTTATTTTTACGAATTAAAAGGACAGATGATGATGGAAACGGGAAAAATTGTTCCGGCCGCCGCCGCTTACCGGCAGGCGCTGAAACTGCAGCCGGCCTCGTCCCTGTTCAAGCTTAACCTGTCGCAGGCCATGCTCGAAAACAATCCCGGCCAGGCAGACTTAAAAGAAATCGTCCGCATGCTGAACCAGGTTCTGGTTTATAACCCCGACAGCTATGCCTGGCTGCTTCTGGCAAGAGCCAGCGGCATGCAAAACGACATGGCAACCTCCAACTACGCGGCGGCGGAATTCTCTTTTCTCGGCGGCGACGCGCAAACGGCCCGGCGGCAGGCGGAAAACGCCCTGCGGCATAATCCGTCTTCAACGCTCAGGCTTAAGATCGACGATCTGCTGATGAGAATCAAACAACTTGAAAAAGAAGAAGGACTGCCCGAACGCAGACGCTGAAAAAGTGCAGGTTCCGGCCATCCGTTCCGAAACATGGCCGGGCAAGCTGTTGAGAAAGCGAAAAACGGGTTTGGCACAAACCGGCTTTGGCATCAAAACGAAAATACAAAAGCGGTATGTTATCCACAACCTTTAATTTTTATTTCTTATTTCTACAATCTATTAGTGTCAATACGATAGCCGGTTCTCCGGCTGCGAATTTCGCTTGCCTTTGTTTATTCCGCATATTTCGTCTTGTAATCGTTTTTTTGTTTATTTATGATGTTTCCAGGTGGCAGAGCCATTACATCCGCCCGCGGAACGGTCGTGAAAACGTGCCGGCGCCGTTTGTTCGGAAAGCAGGCAAACGTTTTTCCGTTCTGCTGCGGAAAATGTACGGTTTTGGCACTTAAGCGCCCGAAAAAGGGGCGCGGGGCCTTGACAAGCCCATATATGCTACGGCGACAGGGATATTCGCCGTCAAATTGTTATCGTTGTTGATAGCGATAACGATGAATATATCCCTGACTACGGTCGGGGAGCCCCGGGTGCATGTCCAACAACTGAAAAGTTCAAAGACCCGGGGGATCATTTTAGCATATATGATTTGTCAACTTCCCGACCACCTTCATTTCAAAAGCGCTTTTCCCGCCGTCTTAAAAAAAACGGCCGAAAAGCTCATATCCCTTTTGAAGTCTGACAGTGGCCTTACCGTTTAATCAACAACAGAAAGGATTGCTTCATGGGATTTCCTATTTTTCAATCATTGGAACGCGGCAAAGACATCCCGCAACCGATCGAAATTGACATCGGCAAATGTCTGCGCTTCTGCCGTTCCGTATACTGTCTTACACAAAAAGACGTGGCCGACCAAATCGGCGTTCCGCTCCAAACACTCAGGCAATACGAACAAGGCAAGGGACACATTCCCTGTTACATGTTGTGGACATTGAGCAATTTCCTGCGAGTTCCCGTTGCCCGCTTTTTCGAATTTGAACAAGCGGCACAACACGACCATAACAACTTTTTCTGGTGTGAAGACGAAGTATTGTCAGGAGAAGATGATGAGGAAGAAGACGACGAAGAAAAAGACGAAATCGAAAAGTAACGGCAAATGATGTTTGCTGCAGACTTGCGAAAGCCGGATATTTTCGGATATCCGGCTTTTCCGTCTATAAGGCCGCGGCTATTTTTGCGGCAATTTCGCGGTAAGCTTCGCTGAACGGACTGTCCGGTTCGGCATAAACGATAGGGGTGCCGCCGTCGGCATAACTGCGGATCTTGATGTTGAGCGGAATCTCCCCCAGAAACTTTTCACCCAGACGTTCCGCCGTTTCCCGCGCGCCGTGTTCGCCGAAGACGAATTCCTTATGACCGCACTCGGGACACAGGTAATAACTCATATTTTCGACAATGCCCAAAATCGGCACCTCTACCCGTTTGAACATGTTGACGCCTTTGACCGCATCGATCAGGGCAATGTCCTGCGGGGTGGAAACGATAACCGCGCCGTCAAGCTTCACCTGCTGGGCCAGCGTAATCTGAATGTCGCCGGTGCCGGGCGGCATGTCGATCACCATGACGTCGATGTCGCCCCAGTTGACTTCCGTCAAAAGCTGCTGCAGGGCGCCGCAGGCTTTCGGCCCGCGCCAGATCAGCGGGGTGTCTTTGTCCACCAGACTGCCGATCGACATCGACTTCAGGCCGAGGTTTTCAAAAGGCTCGAAAGTTTTGCCGTCGTAAGAAATCGGCGACACGTCTTCAAACCCCAGCATGGTCGGCACCGAAGGGCCGTAAATGTCGGCATCGAACAACGCCGTTTTTTTGCCAAGATCCGCCAGCGCCAGCGCCAGATTGACGGCGGTGGTGGATTTGCCGACGCCGCCTTTGCCCGAAGCGACGGCAATGATTTTTTTTACTCCGGGAATCCGCCAGCGGGTATCCCCTTCGTCGCGGCGGGCCGCGGTATAAACGACCGAAACTTTGTCTATTTCCGGATATGCCAGCAAAGCCTTTTCCATTGCTTCCGCTCCGGCCGGGTCTTCGGCGGCATTAACCAGAGTAACGATCGCGCGGCGGTTAAAAACCCTGACGCTCTCAATCGTTTCCGGAGCAAAGTATTGCCCGGCGATACGGCGCAGTTCTGCTTCCATAATTCTCTCCTGTTGATATTGTCGTATCATTAATTGTTTTTAGGATACATTTATATTATATATGGATTTAATGCAATATAATAAACAATGAGGTGTAAAAACATGGCTGACAACAAAAGCCCGTGGGACGACAGCAATGATTCCCCGTGGCAGGGCGAAGCGAATACGGAAAAAGTCGTTAAATTCCGCCGGATCAAAAAAAGCGGCGGTTTCAGTTTTGACGGCGGCGCCAAACTGATTATCGGCGCGGCGGCGGCCCTGTGGCTGGCATCCGGCTTCTATCAGGTGCAAACCAACGAACAGGGGGTGGTGCTGAGATTCGGCAAATATGTCGACACCACCGAACCGGGACTGCACTACCATCTGCCCTACCCGATCGAGACGGTGGAAAAAGTAAGCATGACCCAGGAACGGAGCATTAACCTCGGGGTGGCCGAAAGCAGCCGGGTTTCCAACGTTTCCCGTGCATTTACCGAGAGCCATATGCTGACCGGCGACGAAAATATCGTCGACATCAACCTGACCGTGGTCTGGCGGATCAAAAACGCCAAAGACTACCTGTTCAGCATGCGCAGCCCCGACCAGACGGTAAGCGTTGCCGCACAGTCGGTTTTGCGCGAAATCGTCGGCCAGTCGAAAATGATGCCGATCATTTCGGGCGACCGCGGCAAGGTTGAGGAAGACACCAAGCTTGAACTGCAGAAAGTGCTCGACGACTTCGGGTCCGGTGTGGAAATCGTCCGCGTCAAACTGCAAAAGGCCGATCCGCCGAAACAGGTGGTCGACGCCTTTAACGAAGTTCAGCGCGCCAAAGCCGACATGGAAAGATTTAAGAACGAAGCGGAAGCTTATCGCAACGAGGTTGTTCCCAACGCCCGCGGCCAGGCTTCGCAGATTCTGCAAGGCGCGGAAGCCTACAAGGAAGCCGTTGTCAACAAGGCAAAGGGCGAGGCCGAGCGTTTCAACTCGGTTTATCAGGCCTATAAAAAAGGCCGTGAGGTAACCGCCAAGCGCCTGTATCTGGAAACCATGGAAAACGTCCTGAAAAATTCCGACAAGGTCATTCTCGACCCTTCCGCCAAAGGCAACGGCGTGGTGCCGCTGCTGCCGCTGAACAGTTTGAAATAAGGAAACGACGACGATGAGTAAGATTCAATATGTTTTGATTGCGCTGGCCGCGGCCGTTGTCATTCTGGCCGCCGGTAGCATTTATACCGTCAACCAGGGCGAACAGGCGCTGGTTCTGCAATTCGGCCGTCCGGTCAGAGTTGTAAAGGAACCGGGACTGAAACTCAAAATTCCGATGATTCAGAACGTCGTTTTCTATGACGCGCGGCTGCTCAACCTTGATCCGCCGGCGCAGGAAGTGGTTTTAAACGACAAAAAACGTCTGGACGTCGACAGTTTTACCCGCTACCGGATTATCGACCCGCTGAAGTTTTACAAAACCGTGCGCACCGAATATCAGGCGCAGAGCAAACTGGCGGAAATCGTCAATTCCTCCATCCGCAAGATCCTCGGCCGCAGCACCTTACAGGAACTGTTGTCGCAGAAGCGCACCCAGATCATGAACGACATCAGCGCCGCGGTTAAGGTCGACGCGGAACAGATCGGCGTCAGCGTTGCCGACGTGCGCATCCGCCGGGCCGACCTGCCGCTTGAGGTTTTGCAGGCGATCAATGCCCGGATGAAGACTGAACGCGAGCGCGAAGCCAAGGAGTTCCGCGCACAAGGGTCGCAGGAAGCGCAGAAGATCAAGGCCAGCGCCGACAAGGAAAAAACCATCATCCTCGCCGACGCCGAAAAGCAGGCACAGATCATCCGCGGTCAGGGCGACGAACAGGCAATCATGATCTGGAACAAAGCCGCCGGGCAGGATATGGAGTTTTTTGCCTTCTACCGCTCGCTCGAGGCTTATAAAAACGCGCTCACCGACGGCAACGCTTCGATGGTTTTGTCGCCTGACAGCGAGTTTTTCCAGTTTTTCCGCAAATCGATGAGATAGGAAGATGAACAGATTACGACTTTGGCTTATGGTTCTGTGCGGCGCGGCCGCCGCTTTTCCCGTCCGGGCACAGTACGGTTTTCCGTCTTTTGCCGATCTGGCGGAAAAGCTGATCCCGACGGTGGTCAACATCTCCACCATCCAGCAGCCCGACCAGATCAACATTCCGGCCGAAGGCAGCAACGGCGGCGGGGAATATTATGATCCGCTGGAAGGCCGGGTAGCGTTGGGATCGGGCTTTATCATCAGCGAAGACGGATACATCATCACCAACTATCATGTGATTGAGAACGCCGAAGTCGTCAACGTGGTACTGTTTGACAACACCGAAGTCGAAGCCGACATCATCGGCGGCGACGAAAAAACCGACATCGCCCTGATCAAAATCGAGCCGCCGTTTGAACTCGATAAAGTAACTTTCGGCGATTCCGACGCCATCCGGGTGGGCGACTGGGTACTGGCCATCGGCAACCCGTTCGGACTGGGCGGCAGCGTTACCGCCGGCATCGTCTCCGCCAAATCGCGGGACATTGCCGCGGGTCCGTACGACAATTTTATCCAGACCGACGCTGCCATCAACCAGGGCAGTTCGGGCGGCCCGATGTTCAATACCAAAGGAGAAGTGATCGGCATCAATTCCGCCCTCTTCTCCACTTCCGGAAACAACATGGGAATCGGCTTTGCCATCCCGATCAACATTGTCGAATGGATCGTCAAACAGCTGGAGCAAAGCGGCGAGGTCAAACGCGGCTGGATCGGCATCCGGGTACAGCCGAACTCCAAAAATCTGGCCCGCAGCCTGAACCTGAAAGACTCTCAGGGAATCATCGTTTCCGGCATCAGCGAAAACGGACCGGCAGCCAAAGCCGGGCTGCAGGCCGGCGACGTGATCATCAGCCTCGGTCAGACCGAAATCAACAGCTGCAAAGACTTTTCGCGGCTGATTGCCGAAATGCCGGCCGGCAGCGAAGCGCAGCTTGTAATCTGGCGCAATCAGGAGATTGAGCCGATCACGGTTAAGGTCGAAAATATGCCGAAATCACCCAAAGCCGCCCCCCGCGAGCAGGTCAAACCAGATTCCGACGGCGGCAAAATCTTAAAAGAAAGCGGTATGATCCTGAAAGAAATTACGCCGGAAATCGTTAAAAACATGAATTTGTCGCCGACCACCATGGGACTTTTGGTCGAAGGGGTCGAATTCGGCAGCGACGCCGACCGGCAGGGCATTAAACGCGGCGACATCATCCTGAAAATGGATCTGAAAGACTGCGTCACCCTCTCCGCCGCATTGGGACATATTCAGGACGCCCAAACAGAAAAACGCCCGCTGCACCTGATGATCCAGAATGCGGAACAAGACGAAATCAACGTTCTCCAGCTGAAGTTAAGACCATGAGCAGAGTAGATTTTTACCATTTGCAAAACCAGCGTCTGGAAGACGTGCTGCCGAAGCTTTTGGAAAAGGCTTACGGCACCGGCAAAAAAATCGTGGTAAAAATCGGCAACGAAGAACGCGTTGAGTTTTTGAACTCGCTGCTGTGGACCTATAACGACACGTCTTTTCTGCCGCACGGCAGCCGCAAGGACGGTTTTGCTGAAATGCAGCCGATCTGGCTGACTGCCGGCGACGACGTGCCCAACGGCGCGGAATTTCTGTTTCTGACCGACGGCGCGCGAACCGATCGGGAAACAATCAGCCGCTTTGAAAGGGTATTCAACATCTTTGACGGCAATTCGGAAGAAAGCCTGACGCAGGCGCGCCAGATGTGGAAAGAGCTGAAACAACAGGACGCCGACGTTTTTTACTGGCAGCAAAACGAAAACGGATCCTGGCAACAGAAAGGATAAAAACATGGACAGAAATTTTCTTATTAAAAACAACCTGACGGAAATTACCGGCGACCGATTCATCATCGACATGATGTACGCAACGCCGGAAAACATCATTTTACATCCCGTATATTGGGAAGTGGGTTTCGGCGACCGGGCCTATATCCATGTTGACGCCGCGGTCCGGTTGCAGGAACTGGCAGGCGAACTGGCCGCGCAAAACCTCAAATTGCGTATTCGCGACGCCTACCGCCCGCCGGTTGCCCATCGGCGGATTCTGGAACTGATTACGGTAGAAGGATTGTTTGCCAGCAAACCGGAAAACAGCCTGCACTGCTACGGTACGGCGATCGACTGCTGCCTCACCGACGAAAAGGGGCGCAACCTGAAATTCCCGACCGAAATCGACGGCTATGAGAAAAAATTCGCCAAGCAACTGGCCAAGGGGGAAACCGAGCCTTTTTACAAGCATCTGGAAAAAGCGCGGCAGGATTTTCTCGACACGCGTTATGCGGAAGAAATCAACAACCGGGAACTGCTGAAAAAACTGATGACTTCCGTCGGTTTTGAAACTATCAACAGCGAATGGTGGCATTTTCAGCTGCCGGGCGGCAAAGAAGACTATCCGATGATCGAATGGGAATAGGCGCATAAAAATGTAAAAACGGCGGAAACCGGTTATTTGCCAAGAGAACACTTTTGGCGCAGCAATCATGAAAAAGAATCTGCCGAAAGCCGCAAAAAATCCGGAAAAGGATTAAGATATTCCTATCGCCAAAGCATTCAGGAAAAACGGCAAAAAGCATGTGATGAGTAAAAACAGTGATTATTACGCAACGTCAATGCGCTTTATTTTCTCCGTTTCATCCGCCAATGACCTGCCATCCGCTTTGGAACCGACGGAGAAACAGACTTGTCAAAATTGGTGATTATAAGGGGAAATTCCGGGAGCGGCAAAACAACTGTTGCCAAAGTGCTGCAACATGAATTGGGACACAACGTCATGGTGGTTTCTCAAGACGTCGTCCGTCGAGAAATGTTACGCGTCAAAGACGGGGCAGGCACAAAAGCGCTGCCCTTGCTGTCAGAATTGCTTATGTATGGAAAAAATAATTGCGAAACGGTTATTCTTGAGGGCATATTGTAACTCAAAATGGTATATGCCGTTATTTGAATTGGTAAAAAACACATTTAAAGATGAAATTCGGGATTATTATTGCGGTCTTACTTTTACGGAAACGTTAATCAAACACGGCACAAAAAGCAACAAAGATGATTTTGGCGAAGAAGAAATGAAAAAACGGCGGCATAAAAAAGATTACATTAAAATCATTCCCGAAAAAACATTTTGCAAGACATGAGCGTAACCGATACCGTTAAAATGATAATCCGAAAAATTTTCACACAATGATGACCGGTTTACCGCAAATAAAGGAAAAATCCGGCGCTGCGGCATCGTTGTCGTAACCATTCAACCGCCATAACAATGGTGGGAATCTGTAAGGCATCAATAGATATCCCCCGGTAAACTGAGAGTTTTATAGAAAAGGCGCAGATGCCATTTCGTTACAGCTCCAGTCGGAACCGCCCCAAATCCCATCGTCCTTAAAATTCTGCATAATGTTCATTTTTTTCTTCATCTGAGCCGACGCTGCTGACAAACTATCCCCGTGACCAAAATACATTTCATTTGCTTAAGCCGGGCAAACTCAGCTCTTATCTGCAATAAAGACCGACTTTTCAATTGTGCCGTTACATCTGCTATTGCATATCTCGGGGATATTGTTGAACATGATTTTTATCAAAAACAATCTTTCCCTGCCTTGCAACCGGGAACACTTCCCGGCAGCTCAGGCTATGACTTGCTTTATATAATCTGTGACGCCGGGCTTTCGGACCGACGACGATAATTACACACCCAGACTGCGCGGCAGTTTAAAAGGCAAACACTATGTTGACCTTGTACAACTTCCATATCTTCTTGATTCTATCGTTGTCGTAACCATTCAACCGCCATAACAATGGTGGGAATCTGTAAGACATCAATACAAAAAAACATCTCCCGGCGGGAGATGTTTTTTTAATGTTTACGCCTCTTTTGTCATTTTTTCGATTCATCCTGATCATGCCATGTCAGCGAAAGCTTCTGCAAAAGCTCTTTGTAAATATCGGCTTTGGCTCTTCTTTCGTCCTCTGCGTAGCCGCCTTTGTCAGCCTTTTGCACAAAAGTTTCATAGTGTTTTTCCAGCTCTTTTTTAAAACCAGCCTCATAATCGGGCTTCAAATAACCGAAAAAAACCAACGAATGGAACTCTTGCAACAAAGTATTGATTTGCACTTTTTGCAGACCAACATGTTTCTCCTTTTCCGCAATTTCCTGAGCCAAAAGGCCGCTTTCTCCGAGTTGTTTGAGAAAAAGGCGTTTTTCCCGGTAAAATGCATCTTCACGTTCCCCGCATTTGCAGCGATCTTTGCCGCAACATTTTCTCAAACGCAGAAAGCGAACCGCTTCCATGATTAAAATCATCGTCAAAATAACGATCAAAGCCAGCAAATAATTATTCATAGTATTCAATAATTTGGTTTAGGAGTTACTTATAACATTTTTTGCCCCTGAAAACAAGTTTTTTCATTGCTTATTTTTGTTTCAACCCCTGTTCAGGGAATCCGCCACCGGAAGAAGCCGGATCAAGGTCATGTCGGACGGCGCCAGCAGCCGCATCGGCGGTCCCCAGTAACCGGCGCCGCGGGAAATATAGAGCTTGCCTTCCGGCAACTCGTACAAACCGGAAAGAAAATTGTTCGCAAGCCGCACCGGCAGATGAAAAGGAAAGATTTGTCCGCCATGGGTATGGGCAGAAAGCTGCAAGTCAAACCCCTGCCCCAGATATTCCCTCGCCCTGGTCGGATTGTGCGCCAGCAAAATTTTATAGGCTTCGGGATCGGCATTCCGCAAAAGATGCGGATACTGCGTCTGCGTCCGCTGCCGCGGCCCGTCCGGCATGCCGGCTATATAAAGCGGCAGCCCCTCCACGTTGCGGCCGTTTTCCGACAGCCAGACAAAACCGGCTTTTTGCAGATACCACTGTATTTCGACCAGACCGTTGTAAAATTCATGGTTCCCGGGCGAAAAATAAACGCCGTAACGGCTTTTCAGCCGTTTCAGCTCACCGGCCTGCGGCAGCACCGCCTCCATCCGGTCATCAATGATGTCACCCGGCAGCACGATCAGATCAGCTTCCTGAGCGTTGGCCAGATCCACCATATCGGCGAACCATTTGACCGGTTTACTGCGGTCTATGTGCATGTCGTTGATTTGCAGGATTTTGATTTCCCGGTCTGTTTTGGACGTTTCGATAACGATTTCGCGCACGCGCGGGGTTTTCACGCCTTCGTACAGGGCATAAAGCGACAGCAGCAAAGCCAGCGCCAAAGTAATCAGGTTGGCCTTGGTCAGAGCCGCCGTATTCACCGGACTCCAGCCGGCCGAAGCATGCCCCGACAACTTGGCCAGTCCGTAAGAAACGGCCCAGACGAAATCACGAAACAAAAGCAGCATCAGCAGCAAAAAGGCAAAGCCGAAAAGAAAATAGCCGCCGAGAGCCAACGTATTGTAAACCGGCCCTTCCAGCCATCCTTTGGTACGGAGGCCGCCCAAAACCGCCGGCATTGCCCAAACGGTCCACAACAGCAGGAATACCGCGACTTTCCACCACGGCGAAATGTCGTTGTAGCCGCACAGCGTCCGCGCGCTGATCAGCGCGCCAACAAAGGTGACGGTAAAAAAAGCAATGACGAAATACACGGACGCCCTCTCTGCCGGTTTTAGGACGCAGTGGCGGTTTTACGACGGCGGTAAACCCGCTTGGGCGCAGCTTCCGCCGCCGGCGCTTCAGCGGCAGAGGGAACGACGGCAGCCGCTTCGTCCGCTTTGGTATGACTGATTTCGATGATTTTAAATGATTTTCTGGTTTCCTTCGCCGGAACCCGTTCTTCTTCGGCCGCTTTTTTCTCTGCAGCCGGAGCGGCGGCTTCTGCCGTTTCTTTACCCGGTCGTGTGCAGGAAGCGCGTTTTTTCTCTGTCGCCGGCGCAGCCTTTTCTGCCGCCGTATTCTCTTCTTTGCGGTCGCTGTTTTCAATTCCCGCACTTTCCGCATCCGGCTGCCGTTCTTCCGCCGCCGGCCGGTTTTCCGCCTCATTGCGAAGTTCGCCGTTTTCCGCGGCAAAGGCCTGACGCTGCTGGTTCTTGCGTTCATTTATTTCGGTCACGATTTTGCGGTAGTGTTCGGCATACTGGCGAAAAATTTCCGCATTGACATAATCGTTGTTGCTTTGGGCGTCTTTGGCAAAGTCGTTATAGCGTTTGATCAGGTCAAGCGCGGTGCCGCTGATTTTGCCGGCAATGGAATTGCTGTCAAACTTATAATTGAGGGAGTAGATCGTACTGTTGCTGCTGTTATTGCCGCCGCTGCGGTATTTGTTGTTTGTTTTTTTCATATTTATACCATAAAACATCAGGTTAAAGAGCGCCTGCACGGACAGGAACACCCCGGAACAAATTTATTTTCTTTTTAAGTTGGTTTGGAAACAAAAACGCCGATTTTCCTAAAAATTCAATAAGCGTTTACGGGTGAATAATACAAAAATTTTTGCAAAATGCAAATTATTTTTTCAATATTACACAGCGTTTAATCCCGTTTAAGTCTTCCCGCATGCCAACCGTCTGCCAGCCGGAACCGGCAAAAACGGAAGCGATGTCGCCGGCCTGCCCTGCCCCCGCCTCCAGCACCAGATATCCGCCGTCATTCAGCCAGCCGCCGGCAACCGACGCAATCTGCCGGTAATGATCCAGACCGTCGGCACCGCCGTCCAGAGCGGACAACGGGTCATAATCCTTCACCTCCGGCGCCAAAAAAGCGACGTCGGCGCTCGGAATATAAGGAGGATTGCTGACAATGAGATCAAAACGTTCGCTGAAAACATCTTTGAAATAGTCAAACTCAACCAGCCGCAAACGGTCTTCCACCTTCAGCCGGCGGGCATTTTCCGCCGCCACCGCCAATGCCGCCGGCGAAATGTCCGCACCGACGCCCCGCGTTCCCGGACAGTCGGCCAGCAGCGACAGCAGCAGACAGCCCGAACCGACCCCGAGTTCAAGCAGAGAGCTCAAACGGTGTTCGGCAATCAGCTCTGCCGCGGCTTCCACCAGCGTTTCACTGTCCGGACGCGGACTGAGCACTTCGCGGTTAACGACAAAACGATATTTGTAAAAATCGCGGCGGCCGATTACCTTGTCCAAAGGTTCATGCGCCAGGCGGCGTTCAAGCAGCCGGCCGGCCTCGCTCATCTGCCGGGGAGAAAGTTTCCGCCCGGGATCGTAAACATTGCTTTCCATGCCCGTAACGTGCGCCAGCAGTATCCGCGCTTCCAGACGCGGAGAATCGATCCCCGCCGCCGCCAGAGCGGCCACTGTCCGATTAAAAAACTCATCCGCCATGAAAAATCAGTTTTCCGAACTTTTGAAAGGATTGACAAAGATGTTGTTCTTTTTGATTTTCCGCACTTTTTTGATCCGCTCCTCCATCCGTTCCAGCATTCCGTCCAAAGATTCGGAAGGAGAAAAGCTGTCCCGGAATTCCAGACCGGTAACGGCGGCGGCAGACATCTCGCCGGTAAATTCAAACTCGCCTGATTTCTCTTTTTTCTTCGCCATTTCCTATCGCCTCACCGCTTCCGTTTCTCAGCAGCTTAAACAGTTTCAGCCGTTTCCGCGGCAGCTTCCTTAACCAGGGCGGACAAATGTTCAAACGCCTTTTTTTCGATCTGGCGAACCCGCTCGCGGCTGACTTCAAACCTGGCGCCGATTTCCTCCAACGTCTGCGGCGTTTCCGTCAGCATCCGGTGACGGATGATGTAAGCTTCCCTTTCGGGCAGCCGGCTCAGACATTTTTGCAGCATCCGGTGTTTTTGCGCCGCTTCCTGTTTGCAGGCCAGGGCAGCTTCCAGATTTTGCCGCTTGTCGACCAGCATGTCGATTTTTTCGCGTTCGTCTTCTTCGTCGCCGACGGTAACGTTCAGCGAAGAATCGCCGCCCAGACGACGGTTCATTTCCACCACGTCTTTTTCGTCAACCACCAGCTCGCCGGCAATCTGCTTAACAACGGAGGGTTCCAGCTCCTTGTTTTCGTAAATGCCGAGTTTGGCCTTGATGCGGCCGAGATTGTAAAACAGCTTTTTCTGCGCCGCTACGGTGCCGATCTTGACCAGCGACCACGAACGCAGGATAAAGTCGTTGATCGCCGCCTTGATCCACCAGATTGCATAAGTCGAAAGGCGCACTTTCTTTTCCAGATCAAATTTTTTGACCGCCTGCATCAACCCGATGTTGGCTTCCGAAATCAGATCGGCCAACGGCAGACCGTAATGACGGTATGTCAGGGCGATTTTTGCGGCCAGGCGCAAATGCGAAACCACCAGCCGGTGCGCGGCCTCAACGTTATGATTTTGTTTAAAGTCGAGGATCAGCGCCTGCTCTTCCTCTTCGCTTAACACCGGAAAGCTCTTAATTCTTTCAAAATAGGACAACAGGCCGCCCGCGTCCGGCAAAGCCGGCAGCTGCGCCGCCTTGTTGATCACCATTACCGAAGAACCTTTACTCATTCCGACATCACCATCCTTTTCTTTTCACACGAAGTGTGATTATATCCTTTTTTTCTATTTTTTCAACCGCTCATTTGAAAAAAACGTAATCGGAAACTCATTTTTCCGCCGCTGCGGACGCGTCGCCGACCGGCAATTCTTTTGGCTCCGCCGCATTTTCCGCCGCCGCGGAAGCGCCGTCCGGTTCCTGTCCGGAAGCGGTGTCCGCATCCGGTGTCCGCGCCGGTTCAGACGCTTTTTCTTCCGTCGGCGTTTCCCCGTCTGCTGGCGGTTCAAAATAAATCGAAAACTCGTTGCCGCTGTCCGGCGCCGGAACAAAATTCAGTATCTGCACGCGGGTGCCGCTTCCTTCCGGATACATCAAAAGATAAATACCGCTGACGGCGCCGCCCCGGCACAAACGCAGATTATCTTCGGCAATCCGGTAATTTATTTTGGTCATCACCAGTTCGCGAGCCACTTCATAATTGGACGCGTTGTCAAATTCCGCCGCCGGAATCTCCTCAAATTCCTTCAGGTTTTTGACAATCAGTGCCTGCTTGCGGCGGCTGATGATGCTGGAAGCGGGATTTTCGTCCTGATATTCCTTCACTTTTTCGGCAACGGCCTTCAACATTGCGGGATCATTGCAGGAAGGCAGCCGAGCCGCGGCGCTTTCCGCCTGCGGCTTGGGGGCAAAAATGACGACGTTGATTTCGCTGTCCGCATTCTCCGCCCGGGCGGAGAATGCCAAAAAGGCCAAAGCCGGAATAAGGAAATATCTGTTCACCTGCTTCTCCTAAAAGTTAACCGATTTCGGCGTTCTCGGGAAAGGAATGACGTCACGGATATTGCCGATGCCGGTAAGCAGCAGCATCATACGTTCGAAACCGAGCCCGAACCCGGCATGAGGAACGGTGCCGAAGCGGCGGGAATCGAGATACCACTCATAGTCGGCTTCCGTCATGCCGATTTCTTCAATGCGCTTCAACAAGACGTCATAGCGTTCCTCACGCTGGGAACCGCCGATCAGCTCGCCGATGCCCGGCACCAGAACGTCCATTGCCGCAACCGTTCTGCCGTCGTCGTTCAGACGCATGTAAAAGGCTTTGATCTCCTTCGGGTAATCGCGGACGATTACCGGACGCTTGAAATGTTTTTCGGCCAGAAAACGCTCGTGCTCGGTTTGCAGGTCGACGCCGTATTCCGGTTTGTACTCAAAACGTTCGCCGGAATTTTTCATGATCTCAATCGCTTCGCCGTAGGTAATGCGGGCAAAATCGCTGTTGACGATCGTATCGAGCGTGTCTTTCAGACCGGGAGCGACAAATTTTTCAAACAACTCCATGTCTTCGGCGCAATGTTCCATAACATGTTTAACGCAGTATCTGACCATGTCTTCCGCCAGATTCATGTCGTCGGTGAGGTCGGCAAAAGCCATTTCCGGCTCAATCATCCAAAACTCCGCCGCATGCCGGGTGGTGTTGGAGTTTTCCGCCCGGAACGTGGGGCCGAAAGTATAAATGTCGCCGAGCGCCGTCGCGTACATTTCGCCGTTTAACTGGCCGGAAACCGTCAGCCGCGCCTCTTTGCCGAAAAAGTCCTGAGAATAGTCGACTTTGCCGTCGGGCGTTTTCGGCAGGTTGTTCAGGTCAAGCGTGGTCACCTGAAACATTTCGCCGGCGCCTTCGCAGTCGGAAGCGGTGATGATCGGCGTATGGACGTAGCGGAATCCGCGTTCATGGAAAAAAGTGTGAATCGCGTATGAGAGCTCGGACCGAATCCGGAATGCGGCACCGTACTTGTTGGTGCGCGGACGCAGATGGGCAATGGTACGCAGATATTCGTCGGTATGTTTCTTCTTCTGCAGCGGATAAGTGTCGTCCGCCCAGCCGTAAACCTCGATTTTTTCGGCCTTGATCTCATATTTCTGGTTGCCGCCCTGAGAGGGAACCAGCGCGCCGCTGACGGCAACCGAAGAACCGGTGGTCAGTTTTTTGACGTCCTCGTAGTTGGGAAGAGCGCTGCCGGCGATCACCTGAATATTTTTCAGGCAGGAACCGTCGTTTACTTCGATAAAAGAAAAATCTTTCGCGTCGCGGCGCGTTCTCACCCAGCCCTTGACCAGCACGTCGGCCAAAGGTTTGTCCGAAGACAGCAATTTTACAACCTTGGTTCTTTCTGACATTTTAGTTTTCCCGTTAAATTAGTTTTTCCGTTTAAGTTAATTTTGCCCGTCAATATATAACAGTTAACTTCATTTGGCAAGAGTCCGGCATTGACAAAAAGCAATCTGTAGATAATATAAAAAGCAGATAACAACAGAACAACTTTATCATGCGGAGGAAGAAGGATGAAAAAATTTGTTATTGCCCTGATACTGCCGGTAATGGCGGTTTTGGCGGGGTGCGCTTCCCAGATCGGCGCCAACCAGTATGATTCGGCGGCGGTCGGGTCGGTCAACCGCGCCCGGGCAGGAACCATCGTTTCCGTTCGTGCGATCACCGTCGCCGACAGCGACAATTCGCTCGGTACGGCAATCGGCGGCATCGCCGGCGGCGTGGCCGGTTCGCAGATCGGCAAAGGCAGCACCGCGGGCGTTCTCGGCGCCGTCGGCGGCGCCCTGGTCGGCGGCGCGGCCGGCAATCTGGCTCAACGCGGCCTTTCCAAACAAAGCGGGTATGAATACGTCGTCCAGCTCGACAACGGCGGACTGGTCACCGTTACTCAGGGCAGCGACGTGCTGATGGCCGTCGGCCAGCGCTGCATGGTGCTTTACGGCAGCGGCTCAGACCGGGCGCGCATCATTCCCTACAGCGGCTATTAAATTATGGACGGGCGCTTCGACAAAGCCGTCCGCGATATGCTGTCCTTAGAAGACGAGGCGGTGCTCCTGACGAGCGCCGCCAATTTGGTTTTGCAGGAATATGTTCTTTCCGCCCCCACCATGTCGGCCAAACATTTCGGCCTTTTCTGCCGGACTTTTGCCCGGCTGGCGCCCCGCTCCCAAGATATAACCTATCAGGCGGCGGAAGCGGCGCTGGCGCGGCGGGCACTGTCGGTTGAAAACACACAGCCGGAATTGTTTGACGAAGTGCGGCAGCAGGTTTTCCGCGGAGATGCCGGCGGACTGGCCGCCCTGGCCGCGGCAATCGGCCGGGAAACCGGTGCCCGTCAACCTCTCTGCCCCGGTTTTGCCGACCGCACGCAGCGTTTTTTTGCCCGGCAGGCATGGCATCATTCGTTCACCGACGACGAAATCCGCCGGCTGAGGGAAACCCTGACCGAGGAATATCCGAATCCGCAAATCCGCGGCATATTTGCGGCAGCCGCGGCGGAAGCGGAACAAATCCAGCGACAAAAAAGAGAACGCGACATAAACATGCTTAACCGCTGGGCTTTCGCTTTCAAAAGCGACGATCTGCTGAAAAAGCTTTCGTTTCGCAATACTTACGTCAATCTGCTCTATGAGCGTCTGGTTCGCGAACACGAAATCAAAAACATCGTTCCCGAAGAACATTACCGCCGCCACCGTCTGATCGTTCAACGGCAGATACGGGAACTGACGGGCACTTTGGATGCCAAAGGGAAAGAAATCTGCCGTAAATACGCAATCAACAAAGTCTACAAAGCCGTGGCCGGAAATGACAAGTTCAAACTTCAATCGGCCGCACATGCTTTGGAAAAATATGAGGGAGAAAGCTTTTACCCGGAAACGACGGCTGTTTTGTCCGCGCTTGACGGCGGCGTCAAAAACCGCGACGTCCGGCTGCCGCAAAAGCCTTACCGCGGTTACGACTGACATCTGATCCGCTTCCTGCCCTGCCATTTTTGAAAACGGCCGTTTTCCCGCGGCGGCATTCCGATACAATCCCCGTTTCTTGCGTCCTGCCGCTTTGGCCGTTTTGGATACCGGAAGCCTTTTGGGCCCCGGAACAAAAAAAATTCGTTTTTGTAAAAATAATACTTGACCTTTATTTTTTTTATCTGTATATATGCACCTAGTTTCGATGACCCCATCGTCTAGCGGTTAGGACATCACCCTTTCACGGTGGTAACACGAGTTCGAGTCTCGTTGGGGTCGCCATTTCAAAACCCGGCTTAGTCCGGGCTTTTTTTTACCCCTTATCGCCAAGCTGCCGCGCAAACCCCGGTACCCGGGTTTTGACGCGGACGAGACTACACAATTCCGGCTGACGTTACGCTGCGGGCGCTGCCGACGCCCTTGCTTAACGAGCCTCATTGCCTGGCTCATAAAAAGCCGCCGCCGGCGGTTTTTTATTTCGCGGCATTGGGGGCGCCATTTCAAAACCCGGTTTAGTCCGGGCTTTTTTTACCCCTTATCGCCAAGCTGCCGCGCAAAACCGATAAACGGTTGCCGGGTTGTCACCGGATAAAAAACTTGTATTGCCTCCTGTCGTCTGCTACTCTTGTTTGGCCGGGAAATATTCAAACAAGGATCAAAAACATGTCATTGGAACTGAAAAACAATCCCACGTTAAAAGATTTTCAGCAATATGTCTTGCAAATGAAAAGAGAAAGGGGTTTCAACACAACCGACAAATTCTACGAATGCTGCCTGCTGGCGGAAGAATGCGGGGAAGTCATTTCCGCCGTGCGCAAAAATTCAAAATCCGGCAGCGTCGCTTCGGACTCCGTTGCCGGGAACGTCGCCGAAGAACTGGCCGACGTGTTCATCTACGTCTGCTCGCTTGCCAACATGCACGGAATAGATCTGGAACGGGCTTTTCGCGAAAAAGAGGAAAAAAACAAACGCCGCATCTGGAAAAAGCTTTAAAAACACAGACACCGGCCGGAATTTTTAAACCGAATCGCCAGAGGCATCGGAATTTTCGGCCGCATGTTTTTCCCTTGTTTTTTTGACAAAAATATATTAAACTTATGTCAATATTATCCAACGGAGACAAAAAATGGAAAATCCGACCTGCAGACAATATAATCTTTATATGCACGAAGAAGACACTTTTCCCTGCCGTCGTTACATTGTCAAATATGATGACAAGGGAATCGCCGAAGAGGCCTTTTCAATCAAACGCAACAATACGGAAGATTTTCCGGAATTTTTTGACGACCGCATATTCAAACTGGACAAGGCCACGGCGTTGACAGGCAAAGACCACCGGGAAATCGTCCAAACGCTGCAACGCATCGTCAAAGGAACGGGCGAAGAGGTCTGGCTTGACAGTCATCATATCAGCAACAAAGAATATAACGGTTATATTGACGCCTACTCTGAAGAAAGCTTTTTGAAAAGAGCCGAAAAAATGCGGAAAAAAGCAAAAACAACCGCTTTTCCGGTTGCCGGACAACAGGACGGCAACCTGTTGCCGGCACAAGAAACGGAAAGGAACGCCGACGAAGTTCCGGCGAAACAGCTTGCGGCAAACGCAAAAAACGCCGCCCTCAAAAAGTTTTGGCACAATTTGAAAGCGCGGTTCTGACCCGGCGCAAAAGCCTTCCGTTTTCAGGAAGGCTTTTTGAACAGACACGGCTCTGCCGACAAGACGTTTTCCGACATAACATTTTATTTGAAAACATCGTCATTTTACGATAAACTGTGATTTAGTTCTAAATATTATTATCACTATGAAAAATTTTTTCTTTTTGGCAGCTGTCGCACTGGGTGCCGCAGTTTGCAGTTGTTCGACGGACATCTTGGATCAACCTGAGTTCAACGGTTCGGAAATGATGGTGGAAGCATCCGGTTTTGACGGTAAAGACGCCGCTTCCTACATCAGCTGGATCAAAATAAGCAGGCAAGGGACCGGCGAACTGACTTATCGGACGGAACTGAAGTATGCGGAAGGCTGCGATACGCTTCTTCCGGCAATTGAGGCTCCTTCCGTCAAACATGTATGCGACCTCCGGCCCACGGAAGGAAAAATGCTGAGGGAAAAAACGGATGGTCCTCTCATCATCCGCAGTTATCAAACGGAATATACCGTTTGTTACGCCGATTTTGAAGTACCGGTGCTGTTTACGACGGAAAAGGCCTTTTTCTCCGACCATGACGGGGAATATGTATTGCCCGTGCCGGAAGTTCGTTACGCTTTGCAGGAACCGAAACTGACCGAACTGGCAGACGAAACGGCCGACGGCAGGGTATTTTCCTGTTACATGCTGGAATGTCAGGCAACCGCATCAACCGGCGAAAGAACGTCCACAGCCCGCACGAGAGTCAAAATTATGGTTGCAAAACAACCGATCATTTTTGACGATCCGGTTGTTGAGCCATGGAAATGATTTCCGTCTTTGCGCAAAAAAAAGTTCCGATTTAAATCGGAACTTTTTTTTACCAAACAACCGTCTTTTTTTTATTTGCCGATACCGCGTTCATCCATGAATTTTTTCAACAGCGCGGTATCCGCTTTCAGCTTTATCTGCCGCATTTGTTCCTGCGGAGAGCGGATTTTCAGCCCGTCACCGACACTTTGCGGCAAAGAACGGTTCAGCAGATCCTGCCGGCAGCCTTCCAGCACCGCTTCATGCTCTTCAATCTTTTTGTTTACCGCCTCATAAAAAGCCAGATTATTGGTCAAAGAAAACATCTCCCGCACCAACTTTAAGGTCAGATAGTCATATTTTGCCATTTTGTCCGCCTGAGCGCGCGCGGACGGTCCCAAAACCCGCGCATTGGTGATGTTGGTTGACGCTGCCGTGCCGTTGAGGGTTTTCAGCTTCAACGCCAACGGGTTGGCGGCCAGAGTTCCGTGCCCTTTGGCAATCATCTCGCTCAGGGCGGAAGCGATAACCGCCGGGCGGACTTTGGTCAAGTCTGCTTTGCCGCCGTTTGCCTGTTTCACCTTTTGGTTAAGCGTGTTAAGGTTGCCCTTGCGCCCGATGCCGTAAAACTTGAGCGCATAATCCTCCTGAAAAGCGACGCTGTTTTCATAATCGGAACGGCAGACCCGCTGATACATCCGGTTAAAGGCCGACCGGCTGCCCAGGTTCTTGATTTTTCCTTTCAGCGACAAAAAATCCCTGCCGTTTAAAACCTTTGCCAGTTCCTCCGGGCCGACGATTGTCCCGTCCTCGCGGTAAATCTGCCGGCGAATCCTTTCCGCCGTTTCCGCATGATCGCCGTTTATCATCTGTCTGCCGAGAGCGGCAACCTGTTCGTTGTTGCTGCAATACATCAGTACAATAGATTGTTTAGTCGCGTTGAAATCGGTTGATATAATTCCGTTATAGGTTGACTTGCCGTCGCTGCCGATCACGCCCGGATCGCGCCGAAACGAAATATAGCCGTCCGCGCTCTGTTCGCTTTTCGGCAGCGCTTTGCACTCCCGCGCACAGGCAACGTCCGTCAGCGACAAATCCTGCACATAACGACTGTCCACGCATTTGACCGCAATGCTGTCGCGTTCGATCCAGAGATCGTGGTCCACGATGTAGGTATGATCGACAAAAGCCGCCTGCGCCGGCGACAATTCCGGAAAATCGGCAAATTTTTGCAGTTTGGCATAGTTTTCGCTCAGCCGCTGCGAAGGCATCGCCTCCGTCTTCTGCTCCACGGCGTCAACCGCCGCGTCTTTTACCTGCGGTTCGACCGCTTTGGAACTCATCGCCTTGCCGGAAAGAAAGGCGCTGAGCACCACCGTTTTCAGCGTACGGTTCAGGGTTTTGCTTTCCAGCACCCGTTTGAGCAGACCGCGTCTGCGTTCGTTGATTTCCTTTTCTGCCATAACAACCTCTTTTTCTTCAATTTTTCCCGATTCTTCTTTGCAGAAACAATCATACGCTTTTTTGTCCATTATTGCAAGTCATGACAGAAAATTTATTTTTCTTTTGTCAGACGGCTTGCCGATTGCACCCCAAAAAAGATTTTCCGCGACCGGATTACCGCACACAATATACAAAAAAAGCCCCGTCAAAACGGGGCCTTTTCGATTGCAGGAAAAAACGGCTAAAACGGGATGTCGTCGTCGAGATCGGCAGCACCGCCCGCTGCCGGTGCGGAATCCCAGCCGGAAGAAGCGGAAGACGAACCGGAAAACACGTCTGCTCCGGCGCCGGCGTCGCCGCGGCCGTCCAGCATGATCAGGTTGGAACTGAAGTTTTGCAGCACCACTTCGGTGGTATATTTTTCCTGTCCGTTGGCATCTTCCCACTTGCGGGTCTGCAGCTGGCCTTCAATATACACTTTCGACCCTTTGCGCAGATACCTTTCCGCCACATCCGCCAGCTGGGCGTTGAAAACCACGACCCGGTGCCATTCGGTACGTTCTTTTCTCTCGCCGGAAAGCTTGTCTTTCCAAGTGTCCGAAGTGGCAACGCTTAAGGTGACGACCTTGCTGCCGTTTTGCGTGGTGTTGACCCGCGGATCCGCGCCGAGATTTCCGACCAAAATGACTTTATTGATACTTCCAACCATTATTTTATACCTTTATAAAAAATTAACAACTTCAACAAATATAGGGGAAAAGATTTCATCATCCAAGCAAAATCAGTAGACTTGTGCATATTCTCCGTTTTCAAAACGGTATATCGCATATTTCAGCGAACGGTCCGGTTCTCCATCGGTATAGACGACGGTTCCCCAGCCGGCGCGAATCAGCTGTTTGTTCAGGCTTTTCTGCAAATTTTCATAAACGAAGCCGCCGGCCCGGTTAACCAGTTCCTCCCACATTTTGACCGACAAATAACCGTAAGCCATCAGCCCGTCCGGTTCAATTCCCCACAAACGGAGCCTGACCAGGTCTTCGGCAAAATCGGGATTGCTGCTGAGCGAAGGCAGCGAAAGAATATAAATGCCGTCCGCATATTCGCCCATTTTGCGGATAAATTTACTGCCGCTGAAATAACGGTTGACGAAGACAACAAAATTCCGGTCGTCCGCCTTCAGATAACGCACGGCCTGCATCGTCACTTCTCCGCCGCCCATCATAAACAGCGCTTCGGCGCCGCCGGCCCTGACCGCCTGCGCAATCCGGCGGGCGTCGCCGTTAAAAGGCTCCAGGCTGAACGCGGTCAGCTTTTCCCCCAGCCCCGCTTTGGTAAAATGGTGCTGAATTTCCTTGGCAATGCCGGTCATTTCCGGACTGCTGCCGTCATAAACCACCGCCAGTTTGCGATCGGCGTAATTATCGGCATAATAGCGGAAAAAATCAACCGCCTGCTGTTCCGAATAGCCTACCAGCTCCACCGGTCCGCGATGCGCCGTCTGATACAAGGCGCGGCTGCTGCCGGTCGGATGGATCTGAAAAATCTTCGCGCCCGAAAAAACGGCAGCAATCTTTTCCGTCCGGTTGATGCACTGAGGCCCCAGCACCAGATGCATCTTGTCTTCCTCCGAACGGTTGACGGCAATCATCTGCGCGGTGGTCAGCGAGAGAGTGTCGTCGCAGGGGTCGTCGATCTGCACCAGATTGACTTTTTTGCCTTTAAGTCCGCCGTTTTCGTTAATCTCGTCCACCGCCACCTTGGCGCCGTTAATCAGTTCTTCGCTGTAATATTTGTAATCGCCGTCGGTCGGGGCAATAACCGCCACGTTCATATCCGCGCGGACGGAAAAAGACGTCAGCCAGCTTGCGGCAAATAAACAGACATATTTGTAATCAACCATGACAATCTTCTAAATTCATAAGAAAAATTAATGTTTATTTTACATCTTTAACCGCCGCTTCGCAAGCGGGGACAGCTTTTTATTGACATAAATCTTGCATTGCGCCGCCCTCGTTTTTCGTTCCGGTCAAACGCCGGCGGACATGCTTTTTTGTTGCCTTTTTGTTCTTTCGTGTTTATATTGTCAGACCGGAGAAAAAAGATGGCGGAACACAATTTTATCGAAATCAGAGGCGCGCGCGAGCACAATTTAAAAAACATAGACATCAGCATTCCCAAAAACAGGCTGACCGTCATCACCGGCCTGTCCGGCTCGGGCAAATCGTCACTGGCGTTTGACACGGTTTATGCGGAAGGGCAGCGACGCTACGTCGAGAGCCTTTCCTCTTATGCCCGCCAGTTTCTTGAACTGATGAAAAAACCGGACGTCGACTCGATCGAAGGGCTTTCTCCGGCCATTTCCATTGAACAGAAAACCACTTCGCACAATCCGCGTTCGACCGTCGGCACGGTTACCGAAATCTACGATTACATGCGTTTGCTGTGGGCACGGGCCGGCACCCCCTATTCGCCGGCAACCGGTCTGCCGATCGAATCGCAGACCGTGTCGCAAATGGTCGACCGCATCGCCGCCCTGCCGGAGGGAAGCAGGATTCTGCTGCTGGCGCCGATCGCCCGCGGCAAAAAAGGCGAATTCAAAAAAGAATTCGAAAACCTGCAGCGGCAGGGTTACCAGCGCCTGAAAATCGACGGCGCCGTCTACGGAATCGAAGAACTGCCGGAATTAAACAAAAACCAGAAACACGACATTGAAGTGGTGGTCGACCGGCTGGTAATCAAACCGGGACTGGAAAGCCGTCTGGCACAATCGACGGAAACGGCGCTCAAACTCGGCGACGGCCTAATGTTTGCCGAAGATGCGGCTTCCGGCAGCCGGATCACCTTTTCTTCCAAATTTGCCTGCCCGGTCAGCGGTTTTACGATTGAGGAAATCGAGCCGCGGCTGTTTTCCTTTAACAACCCGTACGGCGCCTGCCCTTATTGCGACGGCATCGGCGCCCGGCTGTATATGGATCCGTGTCTGATCGTACCCAACGAAAACCTGTCGATGGCCCAAGGCGCCATTCTGCCCTGGTACAGCCGCAAACACGGCTTTTACAACGACACGTTGGAATCGCTTTGCCAATATCTCGGCATCTCAATGAAAACGCCGTGGAAAGACCTGCCCGAAAACGCCAAAAACGTCATTTTATACGGTTCCGGCTCGGAACCGGTGCCGATGTATTATTCGCGTTTTGTCACCCACAAGCCGTTTGAAGGCGTCGTCAACAATCTGGAACGCCGTTTTATGGAAACGGACTCGCAGGCCACCCGCGACGAATTTGCCCAGTATCAGTCTGCTGCCGTCTGCGAGCACTGCGGCGGCAAGCGCCTGAAACCGGAAGCGCTGGCAATTAAAATCGCGGGACTGGACATCATGGACGTTTCCGCCATGTCGATCAAACAGGCGCTCGGATGGTTTGCCGGCGCGGAGGAAAAACTAAGCCCGCAAAAACGGGAAATCGCTCACAAAATCTTAAAGGAAATCGTTGACCGGCTGAACTTTTTAAATAACGTCGGACTGGAATATCTGTCGCTTTCCCGCCAGTCCGGCACCTTGTCCGGCGGCGAAGCCCAGCGCATCCGGCTGGCCTCGCAGATCGGTTCGGGACTGACCGGAGTGATGTATGTCTTAGACGAACCGTCCATCGGCCTGCACCAACGCGACAACGACCGCCTGCTCGAAACCCTGACCCGGCTTCGCGACATCGGCAATACGGTGATTGTGGTCGAACACGACGAAGACGCCATCCGCGCCGCCGATTATCTGGTCGACATGGGACCCGGCGCCGGCGAACTCGGCGGCCATGTAGTGGCCAAAGGCACCGTCGAAGAAGTGCTGAACACGCCGGAAAGCCTGACCGCCCAATATCTGACCGGGCAAAGGGAAATTTCCGTTCCCCGCAAACGGCGGAAGGGAAACGGCGGCTTTATCACCTTAAGCGGAGTCAAAACCAACAATCTCAAAGACGTTGACCTGAAAATCCCGCTCGGCACCATGACCTGCGTTACCGGCGTTTCCGGCGGGGGCAAGTCTTCGCTTATTCTCGAAACCCTGTTTAAAGCCGTCAACAAGGAATTAAACGGCAGCCGCGAACCGGCCGGCATTTACGATAAACTGACCGGGCTGGAAAACATTGACAAAGTGATCGACATCGACCAGTCACCGATCGGTCGCACGCCGCGTTCCAATCCGGCCACCTATACCGGCCTGTTTACCTACATCCGCGACTGGTTCGCCGGTCTGCCGGAAGCCAAGGCGAGAGGCTACAACGCCGGGCGTTTTTCCTTCAACGTTGCCGGCGGCCGCTGCGAAGCCTGCAAAGGCGACGGCGTGACCAAAATCGAAATGCACTTTCTGCCCGACGTTTACGTCGCCTGCGACGTCTGCAAAGGCAAACGCTTCAACCGCGAAACGCTGGAAGTCAAATATAAGGGCAAATCCATCGCCGACGTTTTGGACATGACCGTCGACGAGGCTTTTGACTTTTTCGACTCCATCCCGTCGATCAAAAACCGGCTGGACCTTTTGCGCAAAGTCGGCCTCGGCTACATTCACCTCGGCCAGCCGGCAACTACCCTGTCCGGCGGCGAAGCCCAGCGCATCAAGCTGTCAAAAGAACTTTCCAAACGGGCAACCGGCAAAACCCTTTATATTCTGGACGAACCGACCACGGGACTGCACTTTGAAGACATCAACCGTCTGTTGAAAGTGTTGCAAACTTTGGTCGACCAAGGCAATACGGTGGTTGTCATCGAGCATAACCTGGACGTGATCAAAGTGGCCGATTATATCGTCGACCTGGGACCGGAAGGCGGTGACGGCGGCGGCCGAATCGTCGCTCAGGGCACGCCGGAAGAAGTCGCAAAATCGGAAAAAAGCTATACGGCAAAATATCTGCGGGAGAAACTTAAATAAATAAAATCGACTTGCCGGAAAATATCCGTTTGTCCGAATCCGATAAAACATAAATTCCCTGTATCAACGGCCGCAGCATTTACCGTCGGCCTTTATTTTCCGTATGAGAATTTTGCCGCATTTGCCCGGAAAATACACCTGAGACTTCCCCGAATATCAAACCTTTTATTGCTTTCAAACGGACATTTTGGTAAAAATTCATAATAAATATGAGGAGAATAACCATGGATATAATCTACGAAGTACTGCCCAAAGACTTTTCCAAAGAAGGAATCGAAAAAGCTCTTTCAGAAAAAAAGCAACTTGAGCAAAAAGCGCAAGAACTTTCTGAAAATGCTTCTAAAGAAGATTAATTTCGATTATAATTGCGCCGTCCGGAACGATCCTGACCGGCAGATGAGTGGTTGTGCAGGCAACATCCGCATAAGCTGCGGCAGACCATGCCCCTGCATGACATGGTTTTCAGATTGTTCCGGATTTTTAAACAGCCGATGGTTGTTATTTATTTTTTAAAAAATGGATGTTATAATAAGTTTCTGTAAAAGTTAAAAATGTTAGTTATAACCAGCTTGATGATTTTATTGTAACGTTCTTTCCAAATCAGATATGCTATAATCAATATCGTCAATCATCGGACATTCGGCGGGTTATAGCTTCCTTTCCAAATCAGATATGCTATAATACATGGCAGGCGTTCAAAATGAGCAAAAGGGTTATAGCTTCCTTTCCAAATCAGATATGCTATAATGCCGCAACCAGACACAAGTCAGCGAAAGCCGTTATAGCTTCCTTTCCAAATCAGATATGCTATAATGGTATTGACAGCCGGACTTATTTTATATGGGTTATAGCTTCCTTTCCAAATCAGATATGCTATAATCCAGAACGTCGGCAGCAGACTGGTTATAGTGTTATAGCTTCCTTTCCAAATCAGATATGCTATAATTGTGAACACTGACTGCTGTATTGGAAATCTGTTATAGCTTCCTTTCCAAATCAGATATGCTATAATGGAATTGAAACGAGTAACTTCGACGAAATAGTTATAGCTTCCTTTCCAAATCAGATATGCTATAATTCCGATCCGATACTTCGCATGCGGCGAATAGTTATAGCTTCCTTTCCAAATCAGATATGCTATAATATACACAGACACACAGCGCATTGACAATGAGTTATAGCTTCCTTTCCAAATCAGATATGCTATAATGAATTCGGAGAAAACACAATCGTAACATATGTTATAGCTTCCTTTCCAAATCAGATATGCTATAATAAGCAGCGTCAAAGTTGAATATCGCAACAAGTTATAGCTTCCTTTCCAAATCAGATATGCTATAATTCCGCAGATCCCGAATCGTTTGCACCGTAGGTTATAGCTTCCTTTCCAAATCAGATATGCTATAATTCCAGTCCGAGCAGCACGAATTGCGGCAGGGTTATAGCTTCCTTTCCAAATCAGATATGCTATAATGGATGAACGACCTTAAATCAACAATCGAAAGTTATAGCTTCCTTTCCAAATCAGATATGCTATAATCCTATTAACTTCAACAAATTGACCGAGCAAGTTATAGCTTCCTTTCCAAATCAGATATGCTATAATCTAAAGGAGAAACACACAAATGAGCGAAGAGTTATAGCTTCCTTTCCAAATCAGATATGCTATAATACGCCTGTTGTTCTCTCGTTAACAACCGTTGTTATAGCTTCCTTTCCAAATCAGATATGCTATAATCAAGCCGGGAGAGCCGCGCTGGCAAATAGAGTTATAGCTTCCTTTCCAAATCAGATATGCTATAATTTAGCCGATTTACAAGCGGCGAATCTTATCGTTATAGCTTCCTTTCCAAATCAGATATGCTATAATATATACCGGACGTATACGCAGACCTCAGGGGTTATAGCTTCCTTTCCAAATCAGATATGCTATAATCTTGGCGAACTTCTTCAAACGATTAAGAAAGTTATAGCTTCCTTTCCAAATCAGATATGCTATAATGCAACCATCAAACAAACGCTTGCAACGGCAGTTATAGCTTCCTTTCCAAATCAGATATGCTATAATGAGCATTATCGATGACGAGTGCAAAGATATGTTATAGCTTCCTTTCCAAATCAGATATGCTATAATCAGTGGAATTGAAGTAACACCGAACAATCTGTTATAGCTTCCTTTCCAAATCAGATATGCTATAATAGATTCCAATTAAGCCGTTGAATATCAACGGCTTTTTTGTTTTTAAAAACAGGAAATTCAGAGCAAAAGGAGCTGTTTGTCACCTATTTCTTCCTCTTTTTTTAAGCTTCCGACCAAGATTTCCATAGACGCATATTGCTTTTCGGTTACGGTTAACAGTCTAACACTTCCGGTCTTGGGAATCAAGGATTTCAAGCGTTTAGCATGTTTTTCGACGTCATCCTGCCCTTTGCAGATGCGGGAATAGACGGACAACTGCAACATGGTATAACCGTCCTTCAGCAGGAAATTCCTCAAGCGACTCGCGTTGCGCCGGTCGGTTTTGGTTAAGGTCGGCAGGTCGAAAAAGACGATCATCCGCATATATCTTTCTCCTTCCCTGGCCACTTATCCACAACCTTACAACAAAAACGTTTCTTTTTCCATGGCCGGCAATTTTAACTCTGAAACTTTTTTTACGGTCATTGCCCTGACCAGGCTTTCCGCCGTCATTTCGCAGCTTTTCAAAAGGTTGACGTCTTCTCCCCTCAATCGGCAATTCATTCCTAAAACCTGCAAGATCCGATTTTTCAATTCAACATTCAATTGCTTGTTTTCGGACAACGACAGTTTGGCGACAACATAATCAACAAACGGACGAAACGGCTCAATCAGGTCGTCTACCAGATTAAACTGATTGAGCTTGTTGGCATGGTGAATACCGAAACAAGGCAACAATCCTGCGCCGACGACGCTTCTGGCCATGCAGCCGCGCAACACCGCATAACCGTAATTGAGTGAGGCATTGCGGATATCGTCATCATCGCCGCGGTTAAAATCCGTAAAAAAGCTTTTCCAGTAAATTCCGGCGGCAAAAGCTTCCGAATTTTTGGCGTCGCCGGATTGGACCAGTTTGGCAATTTCCCTTAATTTGCCGGCATTGGATTTATTTAAAATTTCCAACGCCGCGGCCTGGTTGTTTATTTTGGCTTTTATCACCTCCTGCCACAGGCGTTTTTTTAACGGCTCGGAAATATCCCGCTGCAGCCAGGCTATCTGCGAATAGCGGGAATGGGTATGGAACGGAAACAGCACACCGGATGGCAGATGTGAAAAATCACAGGTAAAAAGAACAATGTCATATTCCGGCAATTCGGAAAGCAATGAGTTGGACAACAAAATCTGCCTGTTCTCCAAGATAACGACGGATATGTCTTCCAACGGAATCGTCAGGGAAGCTTCTTCAAAAGGTTCATACACAAGCCGGCGGTTTTTGACCGATAATTTACAGGGTTTGCTTATTTGCAAAATCCGCCAGCCCATTTTTTCACTCCCCCTTTTTATGCCGATTCTTTTTTATCATCGTCAACGGCAACCGGGTTTCTTTTTTGACTTTGGCAATACGTCCCAGCGGATCCACCTGATATTTTTCGATACCATCCAGAGTTTTGACGCCGATGCCTTCAAAAGTATGACTGCGGTCATGGGTGGCAACGGATACTGACGCCGTCGCCCTGTTTGTTCCTCTGAAATAGCCGAAAATCTCATTTTCCTTTTTTTTGATTTTTATCAAATCGTCCATATAAAAGCTGAATTTAAACTGATAGGTTTCATCCAGTTCAAGCCATTCGTTTTCTTTTTTACCCGGAACCATCGCCTTGTTCGGCAGCTCTTTTCCCATATCGGAAAGATAAACCGGCACCAGGTAAAATTCGTCTTTTCCCTTTTTGTTCTTTTTTACAAAAACGTCCGTTCGCAGCATCAGGCCGTTGTTGGCCAGCCCGCCGCGGATTTTGATGCCGGACAGAATTTCCTTTTCATTATATTTTTTACGTTTCGGATTAACCGTGCGAATTGTTTCCTGGTGAATCTCTCCGGTTGCGTTTTTGCGCGGCGGACGGGAAACGAAAACCTTCTCCAGGCTGGCCAGCACTTCAGTCCGAAAACCGCTCCAAGGTTCCCGAATTTGCTGTTTGATGTATTTGTACCAGACTTCGGCCTCCTCGTGCCCGAGTTTTTCCGCTTTCTTTCTGCGAAAATCGTCCTTGTTTTCAAAAATCGCGGAAAGTTTTGACAGTTTCTGCACCATTCCCTGTGTGGCGCAGGCAACGACAACCGCATCCTGAGCATGATGCCTGTCGTTTTCGTTACGGTCTTTTATCAGCCCCCATTGGTGACGGAGATAATCGGTTAACGAACCGGTGCGCACCTGGATCCGGTTTTTGATTGCGCAGGAACTGGCGGAAAAATCAACGGCATCTTCCAAATACCGTTTGACATAACGGGCAATATAGGAGTTGTCGTTGGCGTTTCTTTCGCGAAATTCCAAATCGTTTTCTTTTTCTTTATAATCTTTGTTCAACAAGTTGTTTCTTTTGTAACGGTTAATCGACGGCGTGGTGTTAACGACGGTTTCAAACTCTTCCCATCGTCCGAGCGGCTCCAGATATTCATAAGGAGTTTGGCTTCCTTTCTTGCGGTTTTCTTCGGCCAGACAAAGCACTTTGTTGTTCTGACCATCGTCAAGCGAACGGGAATAAGGAATGATGTGGTCAACGTCGCAATAACCGTTTTCGTCCAGGCGGCGGAGGTCAATCGCTTTTCCGGAATAGATGCATTTGCCGTTTTGCTGCTGGTACAAACGGTATTTCAACATGTTTTTACCGTTTGCGGCAAGGCCTTCCTTTTCCAACCCGTCCTCGGCTTCTTTCCGTTCGGTCTCGTTTTCCTTTTGCCGCCGCATGATCTGATTGCGCTCGTCACGGCTTTTCTTCAAATCCCGGCCGATTTCCAGATTTATCTGATCCGGCGCACCGTATGTCCGAACCATGGCGTTATATACTTTGCGGAACTGGGCAACCGCACGGTTAACGACCGGCACCGTCGTCAGTTTGTCATTTGCAATCGGCGGCAGCAGCAGACCTTTTTCCTCCGCCAGTTTGATGCCGTCCTCGCGGAAGTCGTATCCGGCCTTTTCGCAGGCTTGGTTATACTTCAAACCTTCTGCCAGATAAGGATTGAGCTTATAAAGGGCTTTCAGCGACAGATTAATAAACTCGCTGCCGGTCAGCTTTTTAAAAACTTCCCGATAATCCTCCGGTATTCCTTTTTCGCTTAAAAAGCGCTCTATTCCGGCGTCGTTTTTCTCACAGACGACCGCGGTCATGCCGAGATCCAGCAACGGCAAATTCGAGCCGACCTCTTTCCACTGCTCCGGCGAAAAAGCAGCTTTCAGCTTATGCCAGCCTTTCATGGCGTAAAACTTTGCGTCTTCGGGATTAACCGCTTTTTCTTCCCCGCTTTTTCCTTTTTTTGTTTTTTGCGCATAGTTGACGTCGTCAAAAAAGACTTCCCGGCTTTTAAACAATTTGTTTTTGATAGTCGAATATTTGACTTCCTTGGTGTTTTTCAGCAATTCAAGCAAAGCCTTCCGCTCTTCTCCGTTTAAGAAACGGCGTTCGCCGTCAACGGTCACTTTCAGGTTATTAATTTTGCTTAAAGCAACAAAGAGCTCTGCCGAAGGGGCTTCTTTCGGCGCCCGCGGCTGTTCCGATTCAAACCGGCATCTGCCGACCATGTGTCCGACGCTCCCCGCTTCCCGGTAACGGAAGGCAATCTTGCAAAAATCGCAGTATAAATCTTCGGTAAACCAACCGAATTGCTTCTGATACTCAAAAATCAGTTTTGTTTCCTTTTCAATTTCCTCCCGCGGAATGGAATTGACATAAACGGCTACGCCCTTGTTTGGGCCTTTTTGCGGCGTATAGTTGCGCATTTTGTGATCATCGGAATGTTTGGCCCGTTCAACGATCATCTGCGCCAGCGTTTGAAAACCGGCCGTTTCCTTCCGGTTTTCCGCAATCGCCGTCAAGATGCGGCCGCTTTCCTTGTCCGCCTCTTCAGCAGCCTTACGGTAAGACTTGAAACCGCGATGTTTTGCCAGATGGGTCAAAACCCGCAGCAGTTCCTCTTTTGACAGCGGACGCCGCAAGGCCTCTGCACGCAGATTCCAAACGTCGCCGCCTGTTTGCTCGGCATAAAGCGCTTCCAGTTCCGTCGTTGAAGCGACCAGTCCCTTGGCGACAAACAGACGTTTAATACCAAGCATTCTCCTGGCCTTGCGGCGGGTGATCCGGCGCAACAAGCGTTTTTCCCGCCGGGGCGCCGCCAGCGAGGAACCGTCCTTCGGGTTTTCCGCTACCGGAAAACAGCGCACTCCGCAGCCAACGACTTTTCCTTCAATAATCTCTCCTGTTTCCGGATCAAAATTTTCATCACTATGATCAATAACCGCCCAGCCGATCGAAGCAATCCCCAAATCAAAACCAAAAATTTTCTTTTTCATCCCGCCAGCCTTAAAAATTGTAATATATTAAAACATTAGCATATTAAAAGGTTTATGCAAGAAATTTTTGTTTTTCGCCAACCGGCTGAAAAGCGAACGGACTATTGCCGCACTCACGCAACACCGGACCGCGCGGATTGTCACTGCCCCCTCTTCTCCCAAGGTTGCCAAACAGCCTTTGGCTGCGAACTGCGCTTCTCCCCGGCCGGTCTCCGGATACATGCTTTCTTTGGCGGCACCGCCCCTGCGGATTTTGGACAAAACTTGTGTTATTATTTTTAAGTGAAGAAAATAAACGCTCTTTTAAATGATATGGTCTTTCCGAGTTAAAAACTTTTTACGAGGAACTGATCATGATATATGGATATGTGCGCGTTTCAACCGACCATCAAAACATCGAAAACCAACACCACGAAATTAAAGAATTTTCAAAGCGGCAGCACCTTAAAATCGACGCCTGGATCACGGAAACCATTTCGTCGCGCAAAGAGCTGAAACAGCGCAAACTGGGAAAACTCCTGCAAAAGATAAAAGCGGGAGACGTCATCGTTGCCACCGAAATATCAAGACTTGGACGCAACATGTTGGAAGTGATGGGCATTTTGCAAAAATGTCTGGAAAAAGAATGCCAAATTTGGACATTGAAGGAAAATTACCGACTGGGAGCCGACATCCAATCAAAAGTCCTCGCTTTTGCCTTTTCCCTGTCCGGGGAAATTGAACGCCAGTTGATTTCGCAAAGGACCAGAGAATCTCTCAAACGACTGAAATCCGAAGGACGACACTTGGGCCGCCCTTATGGTTTCAATTACCAAAAACTGGCAAAACATCACCGGCAGATCGAACGGATGCTGGCCCGCAACATTTCACAAGCGGAAATCGCCCGGGAATTCGAATGCAGCTGGAGTACGCTGCACCGATACATAAAAAAACATTTTCAACCTTAAAACGGACTTTCTTAAAAACGGCAGTTTTGCGCTTTTTCTTTCACTGTCCGGGAAAACCGCAATCCTAGGCGTCTTATTCCGAAAGTAAAAATTACACTTGACGGAAACTGCATTCCGTAATATTCTTTTGGTAAAGAAACTTTTTTGATTTTATATCTGATTTGGAAAGGAAGTTATAATAATCGAATGTTTCTTTACGAGTAGGGCTCTGACGTTTCATATTTTATATGGGACGTCATCCTTTTTTTATGTAAATTTCCTATTTCCGCATTTTATTTTTCCATTTATCGCCCATACACAGGGTAGTCCTTGCCATATCCATTGCATATTTCTTTTTTTTGTGTGGATATTTTTTATAAACGCACGGCTGGAAGTAATATTTTCTGCTAAAATTGTTAAGCTTATTTTTTTATCACCGCACATTCACGTTCCGAAGCTCAACTTCACGATACACAACCTGTTTTTTCCGGACA